>Ga0115002_10001617_pt1 | contig 30749 bp, 15 predicted proteins | sample ArcticOcean_MG_C_8_FD_89576 | JGI IMG/M metagenome (GOLD analysis project Ga0115002, IMG submission 89576) | Marine microbial communities from western Arctic Ocean - ArcticOcean_MG_CB11_86 | ecosystem: Environmental > Aquatic > Marine > Oceanic | place: Arctic Ocean: Canada Basin | collected... | reverse complement strand
GTGACCGTGCCGTTGTCGTTCTTGCGCCAGCTGAAATAGTCGCCCGCGCCACCTCCCGTGATGCCGATAAATTCAGGCCATCCACCGGTGTTGCTCCAGCCGAGATTATCCATCCCGCCACCTGTTCCCCCGAGGTGCCACTTGCCGTAGGAAGCAAGGGCATAGGGCGACCCAGCGTCGGCGAAAGCGCGCGGCAGGGTTGTTTCGGAGGCCTGGAGAATGTCACCGGGAGCGCCCACTCCGGTTCGCCAGGCCTGTCGACCGGTGATGAGGGCGGCGCGCGTCGGCGAACAAACCGGCTGGGCGTATCCATTTGTGAATCGCACTCCCTGCGCAGCGAGGGATTGCAGGTTGGTCATCGTCGGGAAGGTCGTCCCCGGGCTGAGAGTCGGGTTGTTGTCGAGTGGGCTCGAGTCCGTGCCCCAGTCGTCAACGATCAGAAGGAGGATGTTGTGCTGCGCCGCAGGCACGATGGTGTAAGTGCTCAATTGGGTTCCGGCCGCACCGCCAAAGGTGGCGACGATATTGAAGGTTCCAGGACCAAGATCGGAGAGATCGGCGTCGAATGTAATCGACTGTTGGCTCGGCCGGGACACGGTTGCTAGGTCGATTGTCATGCCCTCAAAGGTGAGGTTCATGGGTAGGATCGACAGGTTGGGGGGCGCTGTTTGACCCGTATTTCCGGTGAGTGTCACCGTCACGGTTGTGAAGGGACCCGCGAACGGATTGGTAAAATCGAACCCGGAGGAGTCGAACGAAGCCAGATCGGTCCGGGCAACGCGGTAGAAGTTATTGCTGTTGGTCCCAAGCACACCTGCGTCCGCAACGCTAAGCGTGTCACTCTGGGCTACCGCGGCAGGAGCGAGGGGCGTCCAATCTGCGGTCTCACCAAGGTCAGTGGATTCCTCGACCACGTAGATAGCCCCTTCAACCCCATTCCAGACGAGCGTAATCTCGCCCATGAGAGTATCTGCGGATACCGACTTGATGGTGTCGGATTTTTCGGGACCACCCTGAAAGATTGTCGTTACAGGTGCGCCGGCCTCATCGGTGTCGGGAATGCCATCCGGAGCACCGCCGAGAGGTTCGCCAAAGTAAGCACGCGAAATATTGTAGGGGTAGATGGGAACTCCACTGTCATCAATACAGGTGAAGTAGGCCCACGTGCCGTCCGGGAACTCAGGGGTGACGCACCAGCGCGTATTGTATTCGTTGAGGTCGAAGTCGACGCCGAGTGTCATGCCCAAATCACCCTTGTAGTCGTTATCCTCCATGTAGCGACCAAGAGGGTAGGTGGCACTGACATTGGGCCCGGCAAGGAAGGAAACCCCCGCCTCTGCATAGAAGCGGGTTGCCCAGGCGGGCCAGGTATTGCGAACTGTGAGTCCGACTCGAATCTGGTAGCCGGAACCCATGCGGCGCACACCGCTATTTGGATCGAGGGAATCCGAGTAGCCATACGGCCCGTAGACAGGAAATCCCTCCCGGGTCCATCCGAGAATCGGAGAATGCTGTTCATTAAAATTCTCGGAGTAGGTGTTGTTGGGCTCGTCAAAGTCCGTACTGTCACCGAGTTGATAACGCAGGGCGGAGGGGTTGCAGTGATAGTGGTAGAAACCCCTGATCTGGTGAGCAAGAGAAGCGTCGAATGTGAGAATCTCGTTGACGTAGGCATCCCGGTTCCAGCGCTCGGCTCCATTTGGAACGTCTCTTCCCGGAGGGCTCTGGTAGGAAAAGCTGTCCCGTGTATCGAACATTGCAACGCCGTTGACGAAGTAGCCGATTACTCCATCCTCGGTCAGGGTGTGTGTCGTGACGGTAGTGGGATCGACCGGAACCCGGGGAATGCGGTAGAGCTGGCTGCCTGGAAGCCCGTTGCGGTTGCTGGGGAAACTCGGAAAAAAATTGGTCCTAGTTTCATCTGCATACCATGGCCCCATCGTGTAACTCCCGAGCCCGGTGGTGCGGAGGTAGAGCCAGTCGTCCGTGTGGGAAAGTTCATGGACGCCGGCATACGTGGGAGTGGTTTGGCTACCACCGTCACCGAAAGAAGGATGCACCCACGTCGTGGTCGCTCCGTTAGGGATCGCGGCATCGTTCTGAAACACCCGGGCGTAGACGCCCGAGCGTTCGGTGTACCACGAGGAAAGGAGCGGGTCTGCCTGCGCCGTCATCACGGCGGCAAGGAAAAGGAACAGCCCAGTTCCTGATCCCAGCAGTGTTAATAGAGCAAGATGCAGCGTTTTCATGTCTTCATTCCTACATCGGAAAACATTAAGCTTCGGTGATGAAAACATTATGCTTCGATGATGAAAGTCGTGATTTCGATGCCAAGCCCCGTTGATTTTCAAACCTATTGACACCCCACAGAGCACAAGCACAAAACCTTAAAATTCTTCATCTGCTTTTTCCCGGGATTTTTTTTTCAGAAAAAGAATGCCACATTTAACTAAATAACCCGCTAAATATCATGCTTTCGGATTAGGCTAAATTCTATATCCGTCAGGCCAATGATTGCTAGAAAATTGCTTTTCGTCCCGCCGCTGGGTTGGAGGGGAGAAAAAATTAGATATTAAATTCTGATCGCAGTAGTATCAATGAGGTGCTAGGATTAACTAAGTTCGGATTTAATTCATAATGGACAGCGAAGAATTCCAGCGCCTCAAGGCGGCTCTGCCAAAGCTCCCCAAGTTAAACCGGGGCATCTTTAAAATTACCTTCCTGGTCCTGATGACGCTCGTTGGTATCATTACCTCCGTCTACACCATTCCTGCCGAGTCCGTTGGCGTCGTGATGCGCTTCGGGGAATACTCATCGCAGACCGGCCCCGGGCTGAGGCTAAAGCGGCCGTTCTTTATTGACCAGGTCGAGGTGGTCCCGATCAGGCGACAGCTCAAGCAGGAGTTCGGCTTCGGCACGCCTCGAGCGACAAACGATTATCAATCCTCAAGTGGAGGCATCCAGGAAAAAGAAAGATCAATGGTCACCGGCGACAGCAATGTGGCCCTTGTCGAGTGGGTGGTGCAATACACCATCAAGGACGCACGTTCTTTCCTCTTCAAGGTACGTAACCCCGACGAGACTCTGCGTGACGCCTCCGAGTCCATCATGCGTGAGGTGGTCGGGGACCGGACCGTCGATGAGGTCATTACCTTTGGACGACAGGAAATCGAGATCGAAGCCAAGACAAAACTGCAGGGGCTTGTCGACAGGTATGAAATGGGGCTGGAGATTACCTTAATCCAGCTCAAGAGCGTCAATGCGCCGCGCGAAGTGCAGGCCTCGTTCAATGAAGTGGAATCGGCGAAGCAGGAACTCGAGCAGGCCAAAAACGTGGCCACGGGACAAAAACTCAGTGCCATTAAGGAAGCTCAGGGAAAAGCGGACAAACTGATCCTGGAAGCGGAAGGCTACGCCACACAAAGAATCAACGAGGCAGAAGGCGACGTGGCCCGCTTCAACGCTGTGTTTGAGGAGTATCTCAAGGCACCGGAAGCCACCAGGCAGCGCCTCTACCTTGAAGCGCTGGGGGAAACAATTCCTAATCTGGGGCGCAAAATCATCCTTGATGATGAAGCGCAGCAGCTCCTGCCGTTCCTGCAGATTGACCCCGGTTCAAAGAACTTCAACACGCAAAGGGCAACCAAACAATGACAATAGCCTTCCGCATTATTATCGCCGGCCTTGTCATCATCATGGGCGCGTTTATCACCGGCGGTGCCTACACCGTGAAGGAATACAACCAGGTGGTCATCACTCAGTTCGGCAAGCCGATTGGCACCCCCATCACGGAAGCCGGGCTGCACTTCAAGATCCCTCTCATCCAGAAGGCAAACCGCTTTGACAAACGCGCATTGGAGTGGGACGGCAAGGAAAATGAAATGCCCACCAGGGAAAAAACCTACATCACTGTCGACACTTTTGGCAGATGGAAAATTGGAGATGCTAAACTCTACCTCGAGAGCTTGCAGGAAGAGCGTCGCGCCCAATCACGCATTAGCGACATCCTTGGCAGTAAAACCCGTGGCGCAGTCGCCAATCACAACCTGATTGAGATCGTGCGCACCAGCAAGGATCGTATACCCGAAGTAGAAAGCTCTGACCTCGACAACAAGGATGAAACGGAAAATGAAAAGCCGCGCATCGAGAATGAAAAGCAAATGGTCTGGAAACCAATCTCCAAGGGAAGATCACTGATCGAACAAGAAATCTACAAGAAGGCAAAGGAAGAATTGGCAGACCTGGGGATCGATTTGCTCGATATCCGGTTTAAAAGATTCAATTACCGCCCCGAGGTCAGCAAGCAGATCTACACCAGGATGACCACTGAGCGCCAAGCAATCGCCATGGAGTATCGTGCGGAAGGAAAAGGGGAAGGTGACCGCATCCTCGGTGAAATGGCAAAGGAGCTCCTGCGCATTGAATCGGAAGCCTACAAGCAGGTGGAGACCCTCAAGGGGGATGCCGACGCCGCGGCAACGACCACCTACGCCGCCGCCTACAACAAGAGCAAAGAGGCAATTGAATTCTATGAGTTCACCAAGACCATGGAACTCTACCGCAGCACCCTTTCCTCAGACACCTCTGTGATCTTCTCGACAAAGAGCGACCTGTTCCGCTTCATGAAGGGACACGGCGGAACATCGGACAACCAGTAAAGGAGAACATCCGGCCATGGGTCCGTCTTTAAGGTTGCAGGATTGCCAATCCTCCACATTAAAGCTGCGCGCGGATTATCTGCAATACGCTGAATAAAGCATAAAAGAATGGAAAGAAGCGCAATTTCGGAAGGCGTAACCAAAGAGGACGAAGCCCGCGCAAAGTCCCTCTACGTTCTGAGGGGTCATTGTCCTGATTCTCGCTTGGGCTCGTAGTCAATTACGAGTTGCGGGGCGTGCTCCGGTTTGACGCGCGAACCGCTCGGAGCCCAGTAAACCGGGCCTTTCAGTGCGGTTGGCTGAAGGACAAGTTGTATACGACCATTGCCGTTTTCGTCTCTCTTGATGTCGGTGGGCAGTGATGCCTCGATAACGTTGGGGTTTTCGGGATTCGGAGCAAGGGAGTAACTGCCAGGCAACAAACCAGGCAGTTCAGGATACTTCAACGAGTCGATGTTCACGTCCGTCGGGCTGTCAATAAGCCGAAACTCTCCCCAGTAGTTTTCGGGCTTTTCGTTGCTGGAAGAGGATCCATATAGAGCCTGCCAGTTTGCGGAAAGTTCAGTTGATCTGTGCAGGCGCACTCGCAAATTCTTTACCTCGCCGATGTCTGCTGAAATACCAAACCTCAGCCATGAACAGGCGGCCCCGATGTCCCCGGGGCTCTTGGCTCCCCTTGACGCCGGGAAACGACCAATAGAGTGTTGTGGAGTGACACGTTGTATCCATGTCTCGTATGTCTTGCGGGACATGCACCACCTCCCGCTGCCCTGTATCAACTTGCGATGAAGTTTGCCAAGGCAGTCAACGGTCAGCTTGTACTCGTGCTCAACTTTGCCTGAATGTGCAAGGAGCTTTACTGCCAGCGCGCGTGTTCCCGTCCTGGCGGGCTGGTTGTTCCTGAGTTGAACATTGATATCCTTTTGCTCACCAGAGTCAAGGACCACAGCCCCCTTGGCTGGCATTGTTGCCATGATATCACCGGAACGCTCAATGATCAGTTTCCCCGTGAATGGAGTGCTCCTGTGGTTTGCAATCTGTAACGTGATGCTCGTTTCGGGTTTCTCTTCATTCACCCAGATATTTTCTGGAATCTTGATCCCGATGGTCTGAATTTCCTCGCGAATAACCGCGACGGCATTAATGAACGGCATTTGCTGGAGTGTGGGATCTTCGGTTTTCGCCACCAAGTCGATCACTAGGCCTGAGTCGATGTTGATGGAAAATTCCTTCCAGATACCATGCTCTGGCGCGCCGGCTTCCCTGACTATATCGAAATCGGTGAGCACGGTTTTCTCGTTAAGTCGCACATCAAAAACACGCTGCCCGGGCACATCACCGGCAGGCGCGGAAAATCCCAGGCGTATCTTATATTTTCCTTTTCCATCACCGGGCGTAGTCACAGGTACTGTGCATTGCCTCATCCCACGAACAGCCGAGGTAAAAACAAAATGTGTGTCAGCATTGCTGTCTGGGATAGATTGCGAATGACGGCCCACAGCTCCGCCTCCGGGGTATGTGACCACACCTGCTTCAAGATTAAGTAATAGCTTGTGCCGGTGAGGACGTTCCGTGGTCAGCCAGAGGTTCCCGTCCGGATCTCGCCGGTCACCTGTGGCGCCAAGATCAAGATAGAGGTGCTTTACCGGCAGCGCGGGACCGGGTTGGGCGAAAAGGAAAGGTGTTGCGGGTGGTGCTTCCACTTGTCCCATCGCGATGGAAAACGGCAATGACCAGGAACAACTGCAATAAACAGCCATTGGCGGCTTGATCATCATTCCGCCACCGGTGATTGCATCGAAGAGACAACTCATGCGGCTGTGATAGAACGTGTAGAGACCATCGTCGTTGAGCAAGTCGTGATAGGCAACGCCCGTCGAGCGTCCAAATAGAAAATGCCGTGAGGCGGAGAACTGCCCGCACTGTTTCCCGTAGCGGCACCATGCCCAGTCCACTTCCTGACCGGTGACCGGATGAGTGCGTTGCCGGCGTTCTCCTGTTTGGATGTTATAGGCCCATGGCTCAGCATAAATTGTTCCATTGGCGATGACGGGCCGGGTTCGATAATCGGCATGTTTACTCCACAGTAGCTTTCCGGTGTCGCCTTCGTAGACTGTCAGGGTGCGTGGTTTGTAGGCGCCGTTGGGCCATTGCCGCCAACCTTTGTCAGCTCCGCTTTGCGTTGCGAAGACAATAGTGTTGTCGCTGGCCATGGTGAAGGGAATGATTGACGGGTTGTAGTGGACGCCTCGTCGACCGCTGTAAAGGAAGACATTGGTCGTGTCGATTCCGGTTTCGTAGAGAATTTTCCCGGTTTCTCCCTCCAGAGCGGCCATTGCCTGTATCGTGCGTTTCGAAGGGTCAAAATTCTTAAATCGTTCGGGGGAATGCTGTTGTAAATAGATCTTCATCTCGTCGAGTGCTTTCTCACGATGTGTGTCAGTTAGTGGAATGCTGCAATACAATCGGCCGTCACTGATTGAGACCCAGCTATTCCACTGGCGTTGCTGTCCTACTCCGCCAATTGTCCAGAGGCGCTTTCCAGAATCGGAATTCTCCGCGAAAATGCAGCTGAAATCTTTCTTGATCTCCTGATCTCCTTGTTTGGTGATTTGCTGCCATTGAACGTGACCGAAGACGATCTTCCCGTCACGGCTGGCAGCCATCTGGCTGATGGTTCCCTTTTCCATCATCTTGGGAAGTACAACATCATCAATTTTCTTGCCCGTTTCAAGGTTGACGCGTTCCCACAGGGCCTTGCCTGTGGGACGGTTGCGATTTAGTATTTCCTTGCGGAGATAAACCGTCTTGTTGGCAATAAAAAAGTGTGAATTCTCAGGACACGGATAGTACCAGAGTCTGCGGCCGCTATACTGATCACACGCGATAATGCCATTGTGGACGGGAAGTAGCATCATGCCGTGAGCAATGCGCGCGGGCATACTGTTGTTGCCGTAGCGTAATACTGGCGGTCCGTACCACAGAACGCCAAGGGGCCCCTTGAGAGCGCCATCATCACTGCTCCCAGTATTACCGGAGTCGCCAAGCTGATGTGTCCAACTCCCGGACTGCGCGAGTTGAGGACGGATCCGATGGCTCCAGGAAGCGCCGCCGCTCTCCACGATTGACCAGCCTTGCTGCTGAGTCGCAGCGTTCCATGTTTTTAATGTATCAGCAGTGGTTTTACCACCTCCGATCAGCGCAATGCCGCGGATTGGTTTTAAAATGCGCGAGCAATCATCGACTGTGCTTTTGGACGGCAGAGTTCCTTTTACCGCTGCCTCTGAAACGATTAAGTCAGCATAGTAGGAGGGGAACGGTAATCTGGTGTCTGGCGGTTGGTGAAAGACCGTGATTCGTGTGCCGTTTAGGTTTGCCTTAGCGTAAGAGACCCTAGCGGCGATCGCCTTTTCCTCGTCGTTAAAGACAGCACAAACTGAAAGATTTGTTTGCCGAGCCAATTGCTCGGCCAACGCACCGCTTTCGCAGTCAAGAACTAGTGCGTAACCAGCTCGAACATTCGTCTGCTGCACAATCGATGTAGCGACGTTCTGGAATAATTTCTGTTCGTCAAGGGCTTCACCGTTGGCTTTCTCGGTAATCGTGCCGTGCTTGGCCGTGCCCGGGGGAGCAAAGCAGCGGATTATCCCGCGTCGAGTCGTGACAAATAGCCGACCGTTTGCGACGACTAGCTGATTAGCTCGTTCAGGAATCTGCGTTGACCATAAAATGTCACCGTTCTCTGGACTACGTGCGAGGATCTTGGATCCAACGCCTTTCTTTGGATCGATCTGGAACATCGAGTGATAAATGATACCGCCTGAGAAGATGACGGTGCAAGCGTCCGGATCATTGCGAAAATGCACGCCGCCTACTCGATATTTGCTGCTACCGGAGCGCAGGCCAAGGACTGAGTCGACATCGGTCCAATGCGTGACGTCTTTTTTCTCACGCCGGTCCCAGATCATCACTGCCGGTTTATTGTGTTCTTTCTTTGCCGTCCTCGCCATGTCGCCTAGGTAACGGGTGTCCCCGACACTCACGCCGAAGACCGGAACGTCACCTCCATAGGGAATTGAGTGCGGATCTTCCACCCTGACTGGATGGTTTCCGGTTTCACGTTCAAAGGATACCAACATTCCGTGGTTCTGGCTGTAGCCGAAGTGATCACGAGGCACCCAGATTGTCTTTTCTGAAACGATTAGATGTCCTGCGGGGGCAATGGCTTCCCTTCGCATCGCTGCTCCCTGTGATGCATTGCACCAGATCAGTTTCCCGGTCTTTGCGTCAACAGCGAAGAGGAACGTTCCCTCGTGTGGTAGGATCCCAGCAGTGAAATAGGCTACACCGCGATCGACTACCACATCGGAACGGACAGGCCATGTTGAAGTTAATTTTTCATATGAGAGCATCCACCGATTACGTTGAACGGCCTTGAATTTCCAGACCAGCTCGCCTGTCCCGGCGTCAAGGCAATAAACGTGACCGTCGTCACTGCCGACGTAAATCCTCTCCTCGTAATAGGTCGGCGTACGATTCATTGCGACGGCTGCCATGAATTCCCAGCGCTTACCGCCGGTTGCCGCGTCAAGGCAGACGGTCCGTCCGTCCATGGTACTGTTAAAAAACAGTGAATCACCTGCCGAGCAAATCGGCAGCGTATAATGCATACCCCACGGATAAGCGAATGACTGTGGAGCTTGAGTCGGAATCGGTGCGTTACGCGACTGGCGGGAGCGAAACGCCCAAACTTCCTCCAGGGGAGGAGCTAGCTTTTCTTTGCTCACTCCGCTACGAAGCGGGTCGTGGCGCCAGGTGGGCCAGTCCTCAGATCGTGACGTCGTGACATTACAAGCTAAGGCGATCAGCAGACAAAGTTTCCTATTCATATAATTGTTCTTCCTGAGTAGGGATTATTTATTTTCCGGGGTAGCCAGTTCATAGTCAATCACAAGGTGCGGTGCATTTTCCGGTTTGACCAGAGATCCTTGCGTGGCCCAATAGATTGGTCCATTCATTGAGGTTGCTTCAAGGATAAGTTGCACAAGACCCTCACCGCTTTCAGTGCGTTGCACGCCTGCAGGTAACACGGCTTCGACAACGTTAGGATCCGATTCGCTTGGCTCCAAGGCGTAACGTTCAGGCCGCATACCGGGAAGTTCCGGATAATTCAACGGATTAATTTCCACCTGCGCTAAGCTGTCCAGTAAGCGTAGTGCGCCCCAGTGGTTCTTGCCCGGCTCAGGCAAAGATTCAGAACCTGATCCGTAAAGAGAATGCCAGCATGAGCCCAGTTCTGGTGCAACGTGCAGACGCATGCGCATACTGTGTATTGTGCCAATTTCTCGTGGAATCCCGAACCTCATCCAGGAGCAGGCTGCCCCGTCGTCACCGGCCTTTGTTGATCCCAGTGATGCCGGAAATCGGCCAACATAATGAGGTGGCACGCTACGCTTTATCCACGTCTCGTATGTTTTTCGAGTCATGCACCAGCGACCAGTGCCTGTCAATGAGCGGCGTTGAAGATTGCCGAGACAATCAACAGTTAAACTATGTTCATGCTCAAGTTTCCCGGAATCAGAGAGGAGCTTCATCGTAACCGGGTAATTGCCTTTTTGGGTCGGTTCATTATTTTTAATGAGCACCTCAATATTTCTCCGCTCTCCGGGTCGCAAAGCGACAAGCACAGGACCGGAAGGAGTTGCCATGATGCTGCTCGGGGCACTCAGGAGTAATTTACCGGAAAACGGGACATCCCGATGGTTAGTCAGCTGTATTTCAACAGCTCTCTCGGGTATTTTCTCATTCACCCAGGCACTGGTCGCTGCCTCGAAACCAAGAGCGACGACTCCCTTGCGAATTACCTCTATGGCGTTAATTAAGGGGACCTGAATCTTGGCAGAGTTCCCTGGCTTTGTCACCAGGTCCAATTCAAGGTTTTCGCTGAGAGCAACGGTAAACTCTTTCCAAAGCGCACGGTTGGAACTGCCTGCCTGCTTAACGATGTCGAAATCTTCAAGGACAGTTTTTCCGTTAAGTCGCACGTCAAAAATCCGGTCACCAGGCTGGTCATCGGTTAGGGCCGAGAAACCAAGTCGCACGGTGTAGATTCCATCACTCTCACCCGGGATCGTGACTGGGACGATAAACTTCTTCAACCCGTAAGCATAGGAATCGAAGAGGAACGGAGCGGATGAATCTTTGACAGCAACATCGTTTGCACTGCGACGGCCATACCTAGTGGCATAACCGGGGGACTGTTCTCCCGTCGGGTGGAAGGTCATCATAGGGGCTAGTGTGAGTTGGAGTTTACTCGGGTGCCCATCTCTCACCGGGTTAAACCACAGTTTCCCGGCCTTGTCTCTATGGTCACCAGAGGCACCGAAATTGATGCGCAACTCCTTCACCGGGAGTGAACTGCCGGACTGAAAGAATCGGAACGGGATGGCCGGTTCAATTGATACATTGGTCATCGCAATCGTGTATGGAAGTGACCAGGGACAACCGCACCCGATGTTAAATGGCGGTTTGAGCATCATGCCGCCGCCACTGGATGTATCGGGATCGCAGGCCTGACGATGGTGCCAAGTCTGATACATGCCGTGGTCACGAAGCACATCATGGTAACCGAAACCCTTGTTGCGACCAAAGAGAAAGTGCGTCGATCCGCTGTAACCACCGCACTGCTTGTCGTGACGGACCCAGGTAAAATCGCCCTTAGCACCCGTGATCGGATGTTCTCTCAGTTGTTGCTTGCCGGTTGCCAAGTCAAAAGCCCAGGGTTCGGCATAGATAATATTGTCGGTAATGACCGGCTCGAACCGGTAGTTGCATTTCCGCTTCCAGAGGAACTTTCCTGTTGCGGCATCATGGACGGAAATACTGGTATCCTTAAACGCGTTCGCACCAAAACCACCCCACCACTTCTCGCCTGAATTATTCAGAAAGAGGACCTTTCCGTTGTGTGCGGCGACGTAGGCGTCACAATCCTGGACATCCACAGCACGATCATAGAGAACTTTTCCCGTCATGGCATCCATGGCCACGAAGCGTTTAATGTTACGCCGCAACTGGTCGAAGTTCTTGAAGCTTTCGGGGTCGTTCTGCGCCAGATAAGCTTTTGTCTCAGAGTCGAGTTGTGCGACTTGCTCCGCGGACGGTCCGGCTCGTTTGATGTAAATGAGACCATCACCCATTGCTGCCCATCGCTCGTACGGAACGCGCTCAGCATAGAGACCGAACGGTTTCTCTTTTCCGGGACCTCCTGCCATCCAGATCACCTTGCCGGATTCCGTGTCGACAGCGTATAAGCATGTCCAATCACCCTGAGTCTCTGTTTTGTCACCATAACCGGATCGCCAGAACGTTTTGCCGTCCCGGCTCAGCGCGAAATGCCCCATCCGCATTTGCGGAAACGGAGCAGGGTAACCGCCAATGACTTTTCCGCTCCAGAGGTCAAGGCGCAAGACTCCCTGATTCTTTTTTCCCTGTTCGACATTGCCGTCGGGAATAAACAGGCTATTGCCTCCGACCGCCATCATTCTGATATTATTGTCTGCACTCTTACCGCTAAATTCGGGTACCTTGTAGTGCCAAAGTTTCCGGCCATTATAGGCATCGTACCCCTCGACCGTTTTTTCGTCGATCGGGCAAACGAGCACTCCATTATGGACAAGTGGCGGCCGACCGAGACTGTGCTTTGAATAAGGGGGTCCATACCAGACAATGCCCAGTGGCGGCTTCAGTGCCGAATCATGGCTACACATAGTGTTGCCGGGATTGCCGTTGGCATGGGTCCATCCGCCTCCGTTATCGACGGGCGGACGCACGTGGACTGCCCAGCGCATTTCGTGCTGGACTCTGGTTTTCCATTCACCGAATTTTACCGTGGCCAACCACTTGGAGATGGCCTCATCTTCTTGCTTCCCGCCCAAAAGGGCGATGCCGCGGATCGGCTTTAATAAGCGCTCCAATTCCACGGTATAATTGGGTATCATCCCGCCAACGGCGGCCCGTTCCGAGACGATCAAGTCCGCGAAGTTCGGGGAATACGGCAACTTGCTGCCAGGTTCCCGGCTCCATACTGAAATTCGTGAAGCGTGAAAGTTGGCGCGGCTGAATTTTCTGCGGGCAATTTGCGCCTTTTCGGGATCGTCAAAAACAGCGCAAATATACAGATTGCTCGACTTGGCGAGTGAAAACGCAAGGGCCCCGCTATCGCAGTCAAGGACGAGAGCAAAGCCCTTCTTTTCCAGACCAAGACCCTTTCCGTCAGGATCATTGGCAGCCAGGATACGCTGCGCTGCGAGACGACATGCCTGAATGTTCTTGTCTTGTACTTGCGTGAATGGGTCAGGTTCAATGAACTCGTCGACGACGCCTCTTCCTTCCTCCTCAGGTGAACCGAAGCAATAAATAGTTCCTTGGCGGGTTGAAACAAATAACCTTCCGCCAGTAACAGCCATCTGATGAGTGCGTTCAGGGATCCTAGTCCCCCAGAGTTTTTTACCATCCTTGGCATCCAGTGCAAGGACAGTTCCGCCCTTGCCTTCAGCCGGCTGACCCTGGCCCCGGTCCCGATGCTCGTTAGCAGCATAATAGACAACGCCTCCGGCGTACAAGGTGTCCCTCGAGTCAAAAAGCATGCCTTCCACGCGCCATCCCCATATTTGCTTGCGAGAGCCGTCTGCTTTTTCGTCATCTTTTTTCCAAGCCATGACCGAGTCGTTGCGTGAAGTATAGTGAATGCCTCCTATTACCACACCTCCATCGTTCTCATTAAGGTATTCTCTGCGGGCATCAATTTCAGGATCCTGATCGGAACTGAGCGAACCGTCAGAGCGTCTGAACTTCACCTGATGCCTATGAAATCCTTTGAGCTCGGTAGGCAGGATAAGTGATGTCTTTGAAGCAAACAGATGACCGGCAAATCCATATCCGGAGCAAACACTCCGCCATAACCTCTTCCCGGACTTTGCATTAATTGCATTAACATACATACCGTCATGAGGAAAGACGCCTGCACCGAAATAAGCGCTACCTTCGTCCACCAGAACGTCGGTGCGCACCGGCCAAATTGATGACATGCGGCCAAATGAAATGAACCAGCGGTCATCAGTGACCGGCTTATGTTCCCATACCTGCTCACCGGTTCGGGCATCAAGGCAGTACGCGTGGGCGTCGTCACTACCAATATAGATTTTTCCATCTGCATAATTCGGCGCGCAGGTAATTGCCGCGCCGGTCAGGAATTCCCACCGCTTTTGACCTGTCTTTGCATTAAGGCAAACTGCACGTCCATCATGGCTGGTAAAATACACCGAGTCGCCCACGGCGATGATAGGCAACGAGAACCGGGCATGTTCGGGTAGCGTCTCCTGGTTACTTGAACCGAATTTTTTTGTCGATTCCGGGCGCAACGGAAGATGACTTGGGGCCAGTCGGGCCTGACGAGAGCGGAAATACCAAATATTCTTTAAGGGCAGCTTAAGTTTTTCGCTCGTTACCGAACCACGGCCCGGGTCATGCCGGTAAGTCGGCCAGTCTTCGGCCAGTGTCGTCGCGTTCAGGCTGCCTAAGGCAAGTAAAAGAAAAATTTTGTGGCGCATTTTTTCTATTGCTTTACGACAAGAACAATCTTCAGCAGTTCACCGGTTCGTCTCTCGGTTCCTGCTTCCATTTTCCCGTCACTTTGTTCATTTGTTCTACCTAAATTAAGTAAGTTCAGACTAGCTTAAGTGCCCGCGGGCCACAAGGTTGTTAAGCCTTCTGGCAGTTTCCTCTAGTCCGTCTGCTACAGCTTCACTGTAAGTCCGTCCGTCCGTGGTGTCGATTCCATGGCCCGGGTCAAAGTTACGCAACGCTTCTAGTGCCGGGTCCTCATGATGAAATAATTCGACAAAGACAAATTTCAGTTTTCCACTCTTCGCTGCCGCGGAGAGTAGTGCGCCGATCCATCCATCATCAGTGGTTAGGCAACCGCGGGTCGTTTTGGCGGAGGCATGAAACATGCTGAATTCATCAGAGTCGGCGATTTCAGTAATCTTTGACTGATTCTCAGGTATTGATAGTTCAGAGTCTCCGCAATGAGCGGCATCGACCATGACCCTGAAGAACTTGGAGCCGAGTTCATTGTTGGCGGCCTTGACTACTTCCCAGCATTTGGCAACGTCGGTGAAAGTTTGGAACTCGCCGCCTCTCAAAAATTCGATGTGCCAGTGCTTGATCCCTGACCCAATAGCATCAGATTCAATTACAGCTCTCGTATGGACTTTCACGTTCTGGGCAACGGCCTTCTCAAAGTCTTCTCCGATCTTAGGTGTCGCTCCTTCCTGCATCCATTCCTCAATGGAAGTGGATGCTACCTGTTCGATATTGTATTTCTTTGCGACTTCCAGTCCGGCCTTCAGCATTTCTACGACCTTCTCTTCATCGTCCGGATTCATAGGGTCAGCGCCTCCTACCATCAGCATTAGATGCACCGCAAGATCCAAGCTGCGCAGGCCGGTAATCATATCCTCGGTATCATTCTCATCAACTCCAGGGAAAATAGTAATTTGTGCACTTCCTATTTTGACGGGGGAAATTTCCGTTAAGTGCTTCATTTCGCTGACAACGATGAGTTGACCGTCCTCGCCCCTGGGCAGACGACCTTCTTCATCAGGAACGAGTCCCCCTACGAATTTGATATGAGTTGGTACGACGCCCAGTTCAACGCTTGTGTTTAGTGTGATTTTTTCAGACATGTTTATTTTGGATTTGAAGAACTTATCACAAAGTGGCACCGGATGTGAAACTCCAAATTAAATCGCAAAAGTTATTGGAAAAGTGTAAGTTATGGCCTTGTGGGGCTTATTCTAGTAACCTTGCCATGTAGTATTAACGTGAAAAGATTATTACTCTGTATTTTTTGTTTAGCGCCCTTTGCCCCATTGAATGGTGGGGAAATTGAACTAAATCCGGTCATTGACGGCGCCGAACTGCAAATTGCTTATGATGGCGCTGCAATGGAAATGCGATGGTGGGGAGGTGGACGTTTAGAGGAATCCACTGACGGTTCGATATGGAATGTCGTTGCGACCAAGAGTCCATTTAGGGTTCCTCATTCCGATAAGAGTCTTTATCGAGTCCGAGATCATTGGGAAGGGAATCGCTCAATTACTGTCAATGTACCGCAATCTTATCGTGGCGATAAGGCCTTTCCTCTTTTTCTTCTCCTCCATGGATTCAGTCAGGGCGCTGATTCGTTTGAATCTTATTTTAAGATGAAGCCTTTGGTGGACAGTTATGATTTTATACTTGTTAATCCCGAGGGAACGCGCAACTCATTGGGGCTGCCTTTCTGGAATGCTTTTGGGGAGTGCTGTGACATAGAGAGATCAGGGGTCGATGATTCCTCTTATTTGCGAGGCGTAATCGAAGCTGTGCGCAAGAAATTAAATATTGATGACAGGAGAGTTTATGTTTTGGGTCACTCCAATGGAGGATTCATGGCCTATCAGATGGCATGTGAACATTCGGATATTATTGCAGGGATTGTGAGTTTCGCAGGTGGAAGTATTTCCGACAAAAGCAGTTGTGTGCCGGCAGGCCCTGTCAGCGTTCTTCATGTGCACGGCATTGTGGATCCTATCGTTCCATACGTTGGATTGAGTGAACCTTTTGGCGTTCCTTTTGATGGAGCTTTAAATTCAGTGGAAACGTGGGCAGAGCATAATGGTGTTGGACCTCTCACAAGTGATGTATTCGCATCCCTGAACCTAGTCGCTTTGGATTTTGGTAATGATACTTTGAGAATCAGATCCCCGGGGAACAAGCATGGAGACGTAGAGCTTTGGAGTATTCTTAACGGATCTCATATTCCATTACTAAGTTATAATTCGGATGGAACGAGTACCAGACTTGCGGAAATTGCAGTGGAGTGGCTCTTAAGAAGGTCAAAGTTTGACTAGCAGAGAGGAGATTTTTTTGTTTGAATGTGAGCTGAACGATAATTTATGAGAAGACTGATTCTTTTCCTGATCATTATAGGAAATTACAATAATGAAACGCAGGCCAAGCCATTGGACTATGCTAAGGATATTGTTCCTCTCCTTGAAAAATTCTGCGTCGAGTGTCATTCAGATGATGATGCGGAGGCGGATCTTAATTTCGATGATTTCAGGACAATTGATGATTTACGAAGCGATACCAAGGCATGGATCAAGGTCGATAAGATGCTCTCTTCCAGACAAATGCCACCCAAGAAGTCGGACCAGTTATCGGACTCAGAGCGGGACATGTTTTCTGGATGGGTTCATAATTTTTTGACCGTTGAGGCTCGAGCCCGTGCCGGTGATCCGGGGAGGGTCGTTCTACGCAGACTCAATAATGATGAGTATAATTATACTGTTCGTGATCTGACTGGGGTGAATTCCCTGAACCCGACAAGAGAATTCCCCGTCGATGGAGCCGCGGGTGAAGGGTTCACAAATACTGGTGACGCTCTAGTCATGTCACCTGCGTTGGTTGAAAAGTTTCTTGATGCTGGGAAGGAAGTTTCAAAGCATGCGGTACTGACGCCGACCGGGATTCGGTTCTCTGAACATTTGACCGAGCGTGACCTGGCCGACGAACTTATGGATAAGATCCGTAGTTTTTACTCAGGGTACGTAAATGTGGGAATCAAGGGAGGGGATAACTGGAATGATTCTGCTGATTTGAAATCTTCAGCGTTGAACAGAAATGGTAGTATTCCCTTACAGAAATACTTTACTTCGACATTAAAGAACCGGAAAGAACTTGTGTCCGGCTCAGCATCAGTTGTTGAATTGGCCGAAAGGGATGGCCTGAATCCGAAGTATCTTCAATTTCTCTGGGAGGTCCTTGATCCGTCCAGACCGTCTCCGGATTCTTTCTTGCTGAACCGTGTCAGGAACCAGTGGAACCGTTCCAATGATTCTTCTCTATCAGATATGGTTAATGAGGTTTCCCAGTGGCAGCAGGCGCTGTGGCGCTATGATGCCATTGGCCACATTGGCCGGGAAGGGGGGCCGAAGGCTTGGATGAATCCGAGGAACGTCACGAGCAACATCCAGGAATTTCGGATCTCTCTGGATGAGCCTAACGACGGATCGGACATCGTTATTTATCTGGGTGCATCGGATCTCGGGGATGGAAATTCCGGAGATTATGTTTTATGGAAGAATCCGAAGCTTGTTGGTGGGGTCGGTGGCGACATTCCAATGAAGGATGTGCCCGGGCTTGGTATCGAACTTAAGCGGATAAGGAAGCAATCGCTCAATAATGTTTCAAAGTTTCTGGAAGCGGCGACTGATGCACTCAAGGAAAAGGACGGACCTGATGAGTTGGCTGCTAGGCATGGAGTGGATGCATTGATACTAAGGTCATGGCTTAATTATCTTTCAATCGGCCCGGGAGGTCCTGTCAAAGTGGAGGGACTCTTTAAAAATAGGATACCTAAGACTGGCACTTATGACTTTGTCAGGGGATGGGGTTCGGCTCAGACCCCGAACATCATTGGTAATTCATCGGATGATCAGGTCAGAATTCCTGGAATATCAAAGCCTCACTCGGTCGTGGTACATCCCTCGCCCACAATTTTTGCAGCGGTTGGCTGGAAGAGCCCCATCGATGGGGTTGTAACAATTGAAACAGAAATTGCTGATGCTCATCCGGAATGTGGGAACGGTGTAGAGTGGTGGATTCAACACCGGACCAGTAGGGAGCATAGCAACCTTGCCAAGGGTGAGTTTGGAATAGGTGGGTTTTATAAATCTAAGCCAATGAGTGTGGCAGTTCGAAAGGGTGAGCTAGTTTCTATTATCGTTGGGCCCAGTAAGGGAAATCATTCCTGTGACCTTACAAATATTAACATGATTGTATCGGAAGTTTCCGGGCCAAAACGTAAATGGAATCTGGCCCTTGAGGTCTCATCCCGCATTCATGAAGGGAATCCTATCAGGGACGATCATGGGAATGATTCGGTCTGGCATTTTTATAAGGGGCCCCTAGCAGAGATGGATGGAGGTTTGGGAAACTCGGCTCGAGTCCCACCCGGATCACTGCTTGACCAGTGGATCAATGAGGAGAATCCGGAAAAGAAATTCATGCTAGCAATGAAGATTGAGGAGCTCACAATGGATAAGATTAAACCTGATCCAGGATCCCCCGATGAACTTCTAATTTCGCATATGAACGAAATTTTCGTTCCGGATGATCCAGCAAAGCTACTCGGTTCTGTGAAATCTGATGAACGGTTCGGGAAACATCCTCAGGGCAAAGTGGTTCCCTCAACGGATCTCATTGTGAAGGCTCCGTCGGTCACTGAAATTCGTATTCCAGCGGAACTGGCAAGGGGCAGGACAGTTGTTCTTAGAGCAGAAGTTGAGTCGAGCTTTACCGATCAGGGGTCGGTTCAAGTCAGTGCCGGTACCAGTTCTCCGAAAACTGATCAGATACTTCCTTCCCGAGCGATTCTCGTTGCAGAGAACAGTGAATCTGAAAAAAGAGTAAAGAAGGGGCTTGAAGATTTTCGCCAACTATTTCCTGCCTCTTTGTGTTATCCAAAAATTGTGCCAATCGATGAGGTGGTGACCTTGGCCCTTTACTTTCGTGAGGACGAGCACCTTCAGGAGTTGATGCTAGATAAGGAAGAGAGGGCTCAACTTGATAGGCTCTGGGATGAATTGCTCTATGTGACTAAGGAACCATTTAAACTTGAGGTCGCTTATGAGCAAATAGTTGAGTTTTCCACTCAGGACAGACCAGATCTGGTCATTGCTTGGAAACCCTATAAGGAGCCGCTCATGGAAAAAGTAAGAGCGTTCAAAAAAAGACTCGTGGCTGATGAGCCGATGCATCTTGAGAAGGTCCTTAATTTCGCAGAGAGAGCCTGGAGGAAGTTCTTGTCAGAGTCTGAAAGATCAGATCTGAAGAAACTTTATAATGACTTAAGGGAACGGGAAATATCCCATGAGCAGTCTATCCGCCTGACCATTGCGAGGATCCTGACGTCACCGGCTTTCTTGTATCGCCGGGAAAGTTCAGGCCCTGATAAGGATCCAGTCAGGGTAAATGCTTATGAGCTGGCAACGAGGCTCAGTTATTTTCTCTGGTCTTCATGCCCTGACTATGAACTCCTAGAGGTGGCCAAGGATGGTTCTCTGACAGGGGACAAAGAGCTATTGAATCAGACAACAAGGATGCTTCAGGATCCGAAGACTAACCGCATGGCTGAGCAATTTGCGTGTCAATGGTTCCATGTTCGTGCCTTTGACCGTAATGATGACAAGAATGAAAAAATATTTCCACAGTTCAAGACATTGCGTTCATCTATGTATGGTGAAACTTTGAAATTCTTTGAGGAAATGTTTAGGAATAACGGTTCGGTTCTAGATATTATCCTCGCAGATCATACCTTCGTGAATGGACCACTAGCCGAGCATTACGGGATCGAGGGAATTAGTGGCGATGAATGGAGAAGGATCGACGGCATACATGTAAAGGGCAGGGGAGGGGTTCTCGGAATGGCAACCATTCTGGCTATCAATTCAGGAGCTTCTAGGACCAGTCCCATTCTTCGGGGGAACTGGATCTATGAAACGCTCCTCGGAGAGAAGTTACCGAAGCCACCGGCAAATGTCCCAGACCTTCCTGAAAGAATTCCTGAAAGCCTTACAGCAAGACAGGTCATTGAGAAACACAGTTCTGCTAAGGAGTGTTCTAAGTGTCATGAAAGAATTGATCCTTATGGTTTCACTTTAGAGCAATTTGACGCCATAGGAAAGATAAGGAGAAATCAACGCGATACCTCGGCAACACTCTTTGACGGGACTCGAGTCAATGGTATTAAGGGCTTACGTGAGTATCTAGTAGGCCAAAGGTTAGATGATTTTCTTGAACAGTTCTGCCGTAAGTTTCTTGGTTATGCCCTTGGCCGCGAGGTTCAGCTTTCCGATATGCTTTTAATTGAAGAAATGAAGGATCAGCTCAGAGATAATGAGTACCGCTTCAATGTGGTTGTGGACGCGGTGATTAGCAGTGACCAGTTCAGGAAAGTTCGTGGCCGACTAGTTGAAAACACTGATTGATTCTATTTATAAGTAATTTAAAATGAGTAAGAAATGGGGAATATGAACAAGATGCAGTTTCAGTGTTCGAGGAGAAGAATGCTCCGAGGTCTTGGAGTTACGATGGCGTTGCCATGGATGGAGTCACTCAGGGTCTGGGGCGATGTGAAGTCCGATAAGAAGCAGGCGAGTCAGGCTCCTACGAGGATGGGAATTTTATTTTCTGGTTGTGGATATCATAGCCGTGAATGGTGGGCCAAAGGACAAGGAAAGGAAATGGAACTGGGTAAGGTCCTTGACCCTATTAAGGAATTTCGTGAGAAAATGGTTTTCATTCGCGGGCTCTACAACGTGGAGGCTCTGAAAGGAAATATACACAGTTCACAGACTGGTAATTTGTTGTCAGGGGCTCCTCTGGCCTCTGGTGGTAGAATTAAATCCGGGACCAGCGTTGATCAGTTCGTAGCAAACCAGATCGGTCATAGGACTAAATTGCCAAGTCTGGTTCTGGGTTGTGAGAAAGCAAATCCATCAGTTCATAAGGACTATTCAATGCTTTATAGTTCTCATATTTCATGGTCCAGCCCGACAACTCCGACTCCTCTTGAGGTTTATCCGGCCCTCGCCTTTGATCAACTTTTCAAGAACAAGGCCCAGGCCGGAGATGAGAGCGTACTTGATGCGGTGCTACAGGATGCGAAGGGTCTAAGGAGGGGGATTAGTCGTCTGGATCAGCAAAAACTTGATGAGTATTTAAACTCAGTGAGAGAAGTTGAAAAGAGGATTGAGAGTGCAGGCAAGCGTGGTGAACTGCAGGGTTGGAGACCAACGCTTACTGGTCCTAATATACCGCGTCCGAAGGACGGTTATCCTCAGGACATTGTTGAGCATATGCGTCTCATGTCGGACATTATGGTCTTGGCGTTTCAAACGGACACGACCCGTATCTGCACACTGAAGCTGAATAATGACCATGGTACGCTTCGCTTTCCACACCTCGGTGTGGATTATATGATTCATCACCTGCTTTCGCACAGTGATACTGAAGATTGGCTCAAGGTGAATCAGTTCTTTTTAGAACAGATGGCTTACATTGCCCGCAAACTGGATTCGATTCAGGAGGGGGACAGGACAGCGCTCGACAATAGCATGATTATGCTTTGCTCCAGTATGTTGACCGGTAATCATAACGCGAATCAGTTGCCGGTGGTCATGATAGGCGGTGGTGGTGGTAGGATTAAGGGGGGTCAGAATCTCGATTACCTTGATAAGAAAGACCGTCAGATGTCTCGTCTTTTCCTGAGTATGATGGATAAAATGGATGTCAGGCCAGATTCTTTTGGTGACGCTAATGAGCCGCTCAATGAAGTTTGATGTAACTTTTCTGGTTTTATCAGGTTCTATTTCCTGGATTTTTTTCCATACCAAAAACCAATAAGTAAAAAAATTCCTACCAGAACAGTTGCCTGAATGGCTAAGCACCTAGTTCCTTCAATGATTAAAGCCATAGCAATTAATGCAATTGCTATTAGGTCAGTTCTTTTTCACGTACCTATTTTTCTACTCCAATACAGTAAAGATTATTTTCCCCACGAAGGAATAACTGATCCCCGGACACTGCGATTGAAGCACTGAAAGAATCATCAAGTTTATTGAAGGCGATGGGTTGGGGCTCATCTGCATGAGTGATAACAATTGTCGTCCCTTCCCTAGAGGTTACATAAACGTGTTCTCCTGCTCCTACTGGTGAAGAGTAGATTTCCCGCAGTGAGTCAATGCGGTAAGGTCCTGCCTTAACTTCACCCGATTTGGCATGAGTTACTGAAAGGATTCCCTGATAGTGACTGAGGTAATAGAGTGTTCCTTTGTAAAGTAGGGGTGAAGGCACATAGGGTGTCCTTTTATTAGTGCTCCAGATGACATGATCAGAATCGGTAATGTCCCCTTCGGCACCTTTCAGGTTCAGAGCGATCATGGCTCTTTTGTCATAACTGCATCCGAGATAAACCATGCCATTTTGTGAAACTGGTGAAGCGACAACGTTCTGTGACATTCCTCCGCATTCCCAGATCACTTTTCCGTTCATTAGATTATACCCTCTGACACGCTTGGAGGCACTCACGATGACCTGATTCTTTCCTTCATGCTCGATAATGAGAGGGGAGGACCATGAAGTGACTTCTTCCCTATCCACTTTCCATTTTTCTTTTCCGGTAGATATATCAAATGCATACAGCGCGGATCGTTTCTGGTGATCCCAATTCACGATGACCGTGCCATTGTGAAGTGCTGGGGAGGACCCTTCGCCATGGCCGTGCTTGGTTGCCATTTTTCCTAGATCTTTTTTCCAAGTTACTTTGCCTGTTTCACAATCGATCCCGTAAAGTCCATGAGAACCAAAGTAGGCGATGACATGCTTGCCGTCAGTGACTGGAGAGGCAGATGCGAGGCTCCCACTCACATGTCCTCCCTCGTGAGGGAAGATTTCCTTGCATGTGGTCTGCCAGAGCACTTTTCCTGAGATTCGGTCCATGCAAAGGACAATGAAGCGGTGCATTTGTGAGACGAGGTGATTGTCATGAGATCCGGGTGCATTGTCAGGGACTGGAGGCTCTTTCTTTTTGCCAAACGGAATTGCTGAAGTGATGAAGATTCTATTACCCCAAATGACTGGGGTCGAGTGGCCCAGGCCAGGCAGTGCCTTTTTCCATATAATATTTTTCTCTTCGGACCATTCTGTTGGGGGTTTGCATTTTTCAGGAGCCGTTCCATTGCCTGTTGGTCCGCGCCAAGAAGGCCAGTTTGTTTGGGCCGGACCCGTGAGGCATAGTACTGAGTACGATTGGCCAGAAAGCCATAAAAGAAATAGGAGTCTCCACAAAGAATACATCTTAGTCTGCTTCTATTTCTATACGGTACCTTGGTATTGACGGGTCCACTTCCTGAGCATAAGCATCAATGCCCCCGGCAAGGGCAAGAACATTTTTCATTCCGTGACCAATGAAAAATGCGGCAATGTCTAATGACCTGTCTCCGACATGGTCAATGATTACAATTGACGTGTTCTTGTCCCATTTTCCAAGAGCCTCTTGCTGAAGTTCTGCGGTAAGGATTCGTGTCCCTTCGATACGGGTCGCCTCAAATTCCTCCCTCGATCGGATGTCTAATAAATGAATTTCATTATTGGTGTCTTCTATTTCGGATTTAAGACTCTTTGGTTGGATTTGAATTTTCTTATCATGGTCAGCGCTTGTTCGTAGATGATCGAGGATTTCGTTCACCGGAAGATTGCCATTTCTCTGGCACACTTCGGCTATTGTCTCTGAATCATCGAACCCACAACTTTGGCATCCGCCGATATGATACTTTGTGAAAAGGGCTCTCCTGGAACCGGGGACGAGCTCTTGTAATTCACCCATAGTTGTTTGTTCAGAAATATCAGATGTCATCATTATCGAATTTAGTTGGGTGCTAATAAAAACTCGCATACCTTAAGGTGCAAATGATTGCAATTAAGTGGTGAAAGAAGAGGAAGAATACGAACCAAAAATATATCTTCTGCCGAATCTTATGACGGCAGGTAACCTTGTTTGTGGTTTTTTAGCCATTATTAGCATTATTAATGCTATTTCTAATGATGGGGTCGATGACCTTGATGCGTCCAGGCATCTTTTTGAGAGGGCGATATGGTTCATCTTGGCAGGTTGTCTTTTCGATGTTCTTGACGGGAGATTAGCCAGGCTCGGAGGGCAGGACAGTCCATTCGGTAAAGAATTTGATTCTATTGCCGATATCGTTTCTTTCGGTGTTGCCCCAGCTCTGCTCGTTCAAAGCGTTATCATGAATGAGTTTTCGGGTAGCTTTCCGTTCCCGATCATCGTTGCTTCAATTTATCTTGTCTGCGGAGGAATGCGGTTAGCGAGATTTAATTGCATCGCAACATATGGTGAAGAATCCACGGGTCATTTCAAAGGCTTTCCAATACCAGCAGCTGCTGGTCTTATTAGTGCTCTGACATTGTTCGTTTTATGGGTCGCAGAAAGTGAAAAGGATCTCAGTCGTCTGAGAATTGTTTTCTTGTTATTGATGCTATTCCTTTCTTATCTGATGATCAGTTCAATCAAGTATCCGAGCTTTAAAAAAGTAACGTGGATGACTCAGAGACCTCTTCCATGGGTGGTCGGAGCGATCATTGTTCTGATGCTTACTATTTACTATTATCAGTGGATGCCTGCTCTTCTTCTTGTCATTTATGCTCTTTATGGTCTGATACGACCCTTTATAGGGAAGACCTTAAGGAAGGGGATAGAGAATGAAATTTTGAGCCCGGAAGAAGATGATTCTGATTTGGAGAAAGAGCCAGGTATCGATAATAAATAATAACTAAAGATATCCTGATCTATTTTTGTTTATTATAAAATCATTGTAAGTGTCTGACTTTTACCAGCACCGGTTGGTGACAACCCTTCATCAGTTAGCTGAACCGAGCTTTAATGATCAGCAGGAACAGCTCAAGAAGTATGCAAGGGATAAACCAATTACATTGGTTATGCCTGCTCTCTATTCAGAGGTGGAGGGGCCTGCCCTTCCCGGCATCCTGGAACACTTAGAGAAAGTGGAGTTTATCAATGAAGTGGTCATCTCCATGAACAGAATGGACTCTGATCAGTTTAAGAAGGCTAAGGAATTTTTTTCAAGACTCCCGCAAAAGCATTTCATTATATGGAACGACGGCCCGCGCGTGAGCGAGATTTATAATGAATTAAAAGAGGCTCAGATCACAGAATATATTCCCGGGAAGGGTTGCAATGTGTGGATGGCTTATGGGTTTATTCTTGCAAGAGGAAACGCGGGTATTATTGCAATGCATGACTCTGATATTCTTTCCTATCATCGTGAAATGCTTGTGAGGTTGTGTATGCCGACAGCGCATCCTGGGCTCGAATATGATTACTGCAAGAGTTACTACGGACGGGTCAGTGACCGGATGTACGGGCGCGTTACAAGACTCTTTGTAATTCCTTTGTTGAGGGCTCTCATTAAGGTCTATGGAAACCTCAGGATGCTCGAGTACCTTGAAGATTTCCGTTACCCATTGTCTGGGGAATTTTCTATTTCAACGGATCTTGCCAGGAGAGTTGGCATGCCTGGGGACTGGGGGCTGGAAGTTGGTATGTTGGTGGAGGTTTATCATAACACGACCGTGAAAGGGATATGCCAAGTTGATCTGGGATCAAATTTTGAGCACAAGCATCAGCACTTAGGGCACCAGCATGATGACCCGGAGCCGACAATCGATAAGGGGCTCATGAAAATGGCAAGAGAGATCGCGTTGAGCCTTTTCTCGAGCATTACTTCAGAGGGGGTTGTAATGGATTCTGGTTCACTTAAGGCTCTTCGATTAACTTATGAGCGAATCGCCAAGGAACTGATCCAACGCTATCATGACGATTCTACAGTGAATGGTCTTAAGTATTACCGACACGAAGAGGCCGAGGCGGTAGAAGCTTTCAGTGCATCCCTGAATAATGCGATTCGGGTCTTCACTACTGAAGGTTATAAGGTAAGACAGATTCCGAACTGGAACCGTACTTTTTCAGCTGTGCCTGATCTTGCTGACCGTCTTAAGGAAGTAATTGAAGCCGATAACGAGTAAGAAGAAACCCGGTTTATATTGCGAGCATCATTGAGGCGATGCCAAAATATATAAGAAGTCCGAGCACGTCGACGATCGTGGTAATGGCTGGGGACGCAACTACTGCAGGATCCAGTTTACAGGACTGAGCCATCATGGGTAGGGCTGCGCCGATGAAGGTTGACGCTGAGACCTGAATGGTCAGAGCAATTCCAACGGTGATAACTAGATCGGTTAGGTCGTGCCCTCCGGTGATGGACTTCAAGGTATCGGGGTTGATGAAGGTTGTGATAAGGATCCAGCTTCCAATTGCAATAAGAACGCCGAGTAGTGCGCCGAGGGCGAGCCCGATCCGCAGCTCTTTCCAGACGACACGAAAAAATTCGGAGGGTGTGAATTCGCCCAGTGACATGGCGCGAATGACCATCGTTGCTGCCTGTGATCCAGTGTTGCCGCCAGTCGCTACGATCATGGGCATGTAAACGGCAAGAATGACAACGTTCTCGAGGAGGCTCTCGTAATTGAGGATGACCAGACCAGAGAGAATGGCCACGATTGCCAGAAAGAATACCCATACTGCTCGGCGCTTGAAGTGCGAGAGAACCGGGGATTTCAGATAACCTTCCTCGTCCCTTTCACCCGCGATAGCGGCAGCCATTTCAAGGTCCTCCGTGGACTCCTCTTCCTGAATTTCAAGGGCATCATCATGGGTAATGATGCCAAGGAGTCGATCCATGTCGTCAATGACCGGTAATGCCAGCATATTATACTTCAACATCATCTTAAGAGCTTCCTCCTGGTCCTCTTCTGCCCGGATCGCGAGTTTCTCATGATCCATGATATCCTTGATAGGAGTGCTCCATGCATTAAAGGTAAGGTCTCTGAGTCGGACTTTTCCAAGGATCCTTTTATTCTCATCGATCACGTATATTCTTGCCAGGATTTCCGCGTCTTCCTTGGTCTCCTCCAGAGTCTCGATCGCTTCCTTCACGGACATGTTTTCTTGGAGGGTCGCGTACGCAGTGGTCATTCGGCCACCAGCAGAGTCTTCTGGATATCCTAGGAGCGTTTCTGCGGCACCTTTCTTCTCATCTGAAAGTAATTCTACGTAGGTCTTTTGCTGGTCCTCGTCCGTTTCCTGTATGAGGTCAGTGACGACGTCATCGGGAAGACTTTCAAGGATCACTGTCCTATCCTTTTCCTCAAGACTTGCTATCAGGTCAGCGGATTCCGAGGCAGGCAAGAAGCTCGTGATGAGGGACAGGGCATCGGTATTGAGGAACTGAGCGAACTGGATTTGCTGTTTTTCATTGAGAGAAGTGAAGGCCGCGGCGGCATCAGCGGGGTGGAGGCTGTTACAGATTTCCTGAAGCTCGGATTCATTTCCGCTCCTAATGGCCTTTTTGATTGATTCCGGAATCTTCATCTTCTGGGTTCTTGAGAGGCTGAATTAGAAGCTTTTTTTTCAGGAAGTGAATTAATTTCTTTAATTTGATGGCGGAAGTATGACGATTTCAACCCGCCGGTTCAGGGACTGTTCCTCCTTATTTCCATTCGGACTAGTTAGAGGTTTGGTTTCACCGAAGGCCCGGACCTGCAATACCTGAGCTGGAATAGATAAGTTATCAACGAGCCATTCTTTTACCGAGAGTGCTCTTTGACGGCTTAGGGATAAATTATATTCTTCGGGCCCGGTACTGTCCGTATGTCCTTCAATGATGAAGGTTGATCCAGGGTTTTTCTGAATGAGTAGGCCAAGTTTCATGAGGCTCTTTCGTGCTCCCTTATGAAGGGCCACTTCATTATATCCAAAGAGAAGATCAGTGGGCATTAGTATTGGTTTTGTCTGATCAAGGATCGGACCTACCTTGCCTAACAATTGGTCAAGATCACTGAACTGACCCTCATCCACTTCACCGGAATTGGACAGCTTTGCCAAGGTTTCTTTGTAGTTTTTTAAGAGTGTCTCTTCATCGATCAGGTCATCTTTTTGTTCACCAAGACCAATGACTAATTGGTCCGGTGATGCGATGGGGGTTTCCTTGAGGGAGGCTTTGGCTAGGGTCTTCAGGTCCTTGCGCATTTGCTCTGACTCCTGTTCGAGCAGTGAAGTGATATCCTTGTTCCCGGGATCGATTCCCGTGAGTGGATTTTCCTCTTCCCCGGGCCTGAGTCTGATCCCTGATTCGGGAATTTTGTACGGATCTTCTGTCTGCTTTAGAAGTTCCTGGGCATTTATTTCATTTAATAAATTTTTCTGGGTCTCGTCCTGTGACGCTGGTTCTTCCTCTTTCGGGGTTTCGTCAATCATTCCCCTGACCCTGAAGTCTTTTAAACTTTCTATGGCAGACTTGGTTGGTGCCTCGTCCGCAGGGATTACAATCTTTTCGAACCAGGTGTACAGACCGAAGTGCAGGCCGAAAGAGAAGATGACTGCCATGATCATCAGAGGCTTTATCCAAGAAGTCCTGCCGGCGTGGGCGGGTTCCCAATCATAGTTGAATTGGATTGCCATTATTTAACTAAGATTCCTTTGGGCTGGGCGGAAGTCAAGGTTCACTGAATAAAGAGAACGTTCGAGCAGGGCTTGATTTTTCATACAATTCCCCGAACCTAACGACCCCGAGCATGCTTTGAGCGTGATTACCCTTAAAAAACAAATAACCTAATCATAAAAACGATGGCCTCTGATTCTGATCGCAACGAAAGAATGGAAAAAATTGTCAGCCTTTGTAAGCGGCGTGGCTTTATATTTCAGTCCGCCGAAATGTATGGGGGCATGAACGGTTGCTGGGACTATGGCCCTCTCGGAACTGAGTTGAAGCGTAATCTTAAGGATTACTGGTGGAAAAAGACCGTGACAGAGAGGGAGGACATTGTCGGAATGGATGGATCTATCCTCACTCATCAAGACGTTCTTAAAGCTTCAGGTCATGTGGGTGGTTTCTCTGACCCGATGTCTGATTGTCTGCTTTCGAGGGCAAGGCTCAGGGCCGATCAGGTCCCTGAGCAGTCCGGTGTTGCTGTCTGGTACTCGGGAGCAAAGCATGAGGCGACTGATTGGTCCGTTGACACCGAATTTGCGGTCCTCGTTCCTGAAGGTAAAGATCCTGACTCGGCCAAGAAAACGGCCCGTCAGTTTTACGGTGAGAGAATGCCTGATAAGAAGATTTCACCTAAGGAGCTGGAGCTCATTGAGAAGAAACGTGAAGAACTCGAGTCGACGACTCGATTCAATCCAGCAAACGGGTCTCTATTGACGGAGCCCCGTGAATTTAACCTAATGTTCCAGACCAGTGTCGGTGCGTCCAGTGATGCGAGTTCGGTTGCGTATCTTAGGCCCGAAACAGCACAGTCGATTTTTGTTCAGTTCAAGAATATTCTTGAAACGTCCAGACAGAAGCTCCCGTTCGGAATTGCTCAGATCGGAAAAGCTTTTCGTAACGAAATTAATCCGCGTAATTTCACTTTCAGGTCCCGTGAATTTGAACAGATGGAGACCGAGTTCTTTTGTCGTGGTGAGGACGGGCTCCGTCTCACTGATGAGTGGTTAGAGAAGAGACTTAATTTCTATGGGGAGATAGGGATACCGCGTGAGAAACTGCATGTGCTTGACGTGCCGGACGGTGAGAGAGACCATTACTCAAGCAAGACTTATGATATTGAGTATGACTTCCCGTTCGGGATTCAGGAACTTGAGGGAGTCGCTTACCGGACCGATTATGACCTGAAGAAGCACGGTGAAGCGAGCGGCAAGCCGATCGAATACTTTGATGAGCAGACTAAGGAGAAACTCATTCCGCACGTCGTTGAGCCGAGCGCGGGCTGTGACAGGACTGTCCTTGCTCTCATTTGTGAGGCCTTTGACGAGGAGACCATAACTAATGAGAAGGGCAAGGAGGAGACTAGGACAGTGATGCGTTTTGATCCGAAAATGGCACCCGTTAAGTGTGGAATATTTCCATTATTGAAAAATAAGCCAGAGCTTGTGGACAAGGCCAGGGAGGTCAAGGAGTTGCTCCTTCCTTTTATGAATGTTTTCTATGATGAGGCTGGAGCCGTGGGTCGGCGTTACCGTCGTCAGGACGAGATAGGAACTCCTTTCTGCGTGACCATTGACTTCGATACTTTAGGAGAGGACGGGTCCGATCTTGAAGGTACTGTCACGGTCAGGGAAAGAGATTCGATGAAACAGGAGAGGGTTCCCATAGCAGAGCTTTCAACGTATCTCTTGCAGAGGATTGTCTAAATCACTGGTTTTCCGGGGGTGGCAGAGCTCATTTATTATTCGATCCTAATTAACCCAGATTAATACAATGAAGAAACTGATCATAGGGCAAGGAGTTACCGTTCAGAAAATATTTTCTATTTCCCGGGGCAATTCCG
>Ga0115002_10001611_pt1 | contig 30777 bp, 27 predicted proteins | sample ArcticOcean_MG_C_8_FD_89576 | JGI IMG/M metagenome (GOLD analysis project Ga0115002, IMG submission 89576) | Marine microbial communities from western Arctic Ocean - ArcticOcean_MG_CB11_86 | ecosystem: Environmental > Aquatic > Marine > Oceanic | place: Arctic Ocean: Canada Basin | collected... | reverse complement strand
CTTTCAGCATTGATGGCAGCGATTAATTCATCAGGCCTCATCGGCACGAATCATGTAATTTAATCAATATATTGTATAGAAAATTCTGGCGGCTAACAGATATAGTCCGATTTATAGCGTCAAGCGTGTTTTTTGTATGAACGCGTTGCGTTTCTGCGACGGGCTGATAATTTTGTCCGTAATCGAGAGACTAAAGAAAACTGCTCGCGTCCTTTAAATCCCCGGGGTTGTCGATATCGAGCCATTGACCAGCAACGTATAATATTTGGATAGGGACGTTCCGTGCCAGTAATCGAGTAAAAAGATCAGTTAAGCTCGCTTTTTTGAGGGAACCATCCGCACTCATATTGTTGAGCTCATCGCGTACCGTTGCTGCACCATCGGCGCTCAGGCGGGCAACTCCAATCCATTCGCCGTCGATTTCATTGGCTTTAAGGTCGTGTCCAATCTCGCGAACAGAAATGACTTCGTCGTTAAGGTATCCAGTATTAAAGGGTGTTGAGCTGCTAACCAAGTCGCGTGTTCGGGACGTGGGGTCGGGGTCGCGTTCCCTCCATAACGCATCTACCGCCAAGACAATGTCACCGTCAATTTCTGCGATTTGATCGATAATGTACTGCCGAAACAATACGTCCCCATAAGCCAAGATGGTTTCACCCTTAAGCTTATCCGCCGCGCAGGCTAAGGTCGAAACTTCGCCCGTCGTTTCGAACTGGTCGTTATCAATCGTCTTTACCGTTGGAAGATTGACCATCTCCTTGCGATAACCCCGGACCACCGTGATATCGCGTATGCCGCCGCCTTTCAGCGTATCAATCAGGCGCCCCAGAAGTGGCTTGCCTCTGATATCTAGCATGCATTTAGGTCGATCAGCCGTGAGATCTCCCAGCGCTGAGCCACGCGATGCGGCTAGAACTATGGCTTTTGCGCCTCCCTGGCTCGTTGGTAGGTATATTTTTTCGGCATTAGAAAGTTCTGCATTTCCTGCAAGCTCAAATATGTCACTGACGGTGGCGACTTCATTTTCCACCGCAGCAATTGTTTGATCACGCAGAATTGTGGCCGACACCTCACGCATCGCTGTAATAGATGCCCGTAAATTATGGTTAGCCCAAATCACCAGCGAAACCTCGGCCTTGCGCCATGCTTCTGTTGGGGTGTCGTAATAGGTTGTTGGAACAATAACGACGGGACATCTGTCACCCCATTCGGACAAGAACGTTAGAATTTCATCTGGTTCACGCGTCTTCGAATGAATGAGTAATGCATCGGCGCCGGCCGAATAATAAGCGTCCGCACGTTTCAAGGCTTCCGCCATACCCTGCCCGGAGATTAATGCTTCAAGCCTTGCGACGACGCAAAAATCTTCATCGACTTGACTGTCTTTACCGGCTTTAATTTTGCCACAAAACTCATCCATATCGGCTAAAGGCTGGCCTTCACCAATGAAGGAATTGGTTTTGGGAAATAATTTGTCTTCGATGCAAATTCCAGCGATGCCCCGTTGACCGAGTTTTCGAACCACACGGCGGACATTATTGAAATTGCCATAGCCCGTATCGCCATCGACAAGCATCGGGATAGTTGTAGCGTCTGACATGAACTCAAGGACTTCTAAGACCTGAGTCCAGGACGCTTCGTTGTTGTCTCTCACGCCCAGAGCTGCCGAAATGGTCAGGCCGCTCGCCCAGATCCCGTCAAACCCTGCCTCTTCGACAATTTTCGCAGACAGGCCATCATGGGCTTCCATAATGAACTCAGTCTCAAGTGATGTAAGTAAAGATCTTAACCGACCAGCTTTGGAGCTGGGGTTAATCGGTAGGGAAGATTTATTATCTGGCTTTTTGAGTGGCGCTACGGACATTAACTGCTCCTTGTTTCACCAATCGCGCAACGTAGGCTTCAGAACACCGTATATCAATATAAATAATGTATCCGTACCGAAGGTTTGATCCCATAGATTGACAACGGCTTGGTTGCCGACGTCAAGGGGATGTGGCGAACTCTTGAATTCCCGGATCAAATTGGGCGTTGGCAGTTATAGTTAAGCCAATAGCTAAAAAGACATTTATTTAGTTCTCTTCGGCTAGGCGAGAAATTGCCCATTTTATCTGCCCGTTTCCGTTTTGTGTTGCGGCTGAAATCACCACCTGCTCCGTCCGTTTGACTTGTCCCGGAACTCCTAGATAGACGCTTTCCTGCAATGAAATAACACCACCGGTCGCCCTAAAGCGCCACCCCGAACCGCTTGGAGTCCGCATCAAAACCGAATTTGCTTGTCTAACAAGTGAAGCCTGAACAGCAGGATGCAAATGAAAACGGGCGACAAACTTTTGACTATTGCCACCGCTCAGAGTGTCTTCGCCGCGAATATTACCACCGTTAGCAGAAAGGTAAATGCGGCGAGTGTGATCTGCATTAGCGGCTCCGCTATAACCGATCATTGCTGCATCTATCCAAATATTACCGTCAGATTCCCGGCGTTCAGAAGAGACCGAATTCGGTCGACTGCCAATACCACCCATCGACAACAATTCCGCGGAGTTCATATTCTCTACAGTCACAGTAGAATGCGCTGCGGTCGTCCGTTGCGCCTTCAGCCAGGCTTCTGTCGCACCAAAATGCGCGCCGCAATTGGTAATAACACGCTCCTTGCCAACGCTCATCTCGAAGCTCAGCGTGCCGGCATGAGCCCGTTGATCAAAACCTGCAGGTGGAGGCTTCCCGACATCCACTAACAGCAACGTCCGGTTAGCTGAGAGCCGCTCAAACCCACTATGTGGCGCAGATTCGAGCGGTTTTCCGCGCGCCTCTGATCTCGTCAGCACGACATCGATCAGCCATCCCTCGTCTTCTTCGCTGCCATTAAATAACCCTAACCCACCATCGCCATGTCGAAAGAATCGGACCATTGGGGCAGTCTTGTCGATCGCGGTTTGAAGGGTATGAGAGACTTCCTCTTTCGCATCCCTCAAAGCAGATCGGATCTCGATGAGATGACGTAGCAACGATAGTTCAATGGAAGGGCTGCGCGAGACATGTCCGCCATCACCCAGAATTTGTTGCTCTATTTCGCGGTCAAGGTGTTTAATCCATCGGGATAACTGCCGAGAGTTTTTAGTGGATAGCGCCGTTAGAATGAGCCCCTTGCAGGCTAAAATCCGGTCGAACCCGACGGGGATAAATTTGATGACATGCCGCAGATATCGATTTTGCTGATGAACACTGCCATCGAATTGATTCAGGAAATTGGTGTCTGCGCCTATCGCTAGGAACTCGCGCTGTCCCAACCAGTTGGCTATGCGAACACCGGTAACCGCTGGTCGCCACGAATTTCTTTGCCACCGACTTCCATGAGTTTCTATCCATAGCTTTATAAGTCCGCGCGCCCGCGCCCTGGCGGCGTCGCTGCCTACAGCGCGCAAATCACGTAACCAGTCAAACTCCGATACGTTGGTAAGCCAGGCGTCGCTGACGCTGGTCGCTAACCAGGGTGTATCGGCGTCTCGAATAACAGTACCAAGACATTCAAAGTCGCCCTCAATTGTTATCGAACCGCGATTTGCATTGCCTGGCCAAATATCTGTCGGGAGGAATTCGGGCGCTTCGTTTCCAGACTTTTCCAGAAGGCGTCTGTAAAGGCTGGATTTAAAAACGGGCGTACATATTGCATAGAGAAGCAGCCGAATATTTGCTCGGCGGACTCTGTGCCCTAGCAATCTGAGGGCGCGATTAGCTATCATCTATTTTGAGATTTTGAATTTCCGGCATCGATAATAGCCATGGAAAATAGATGAGGGGTGCGTCGACGCCAAACCACATTATTCATCAGCTGCGCAGCCGCTGAATTTTTTCTTCATAACTACCGGCGCTATCGCCACCACCAAAAATAGCCGTCCCGGCAACCAGAACATCTGCCCCTGCTGAGATTACCCGCTTTGCGGTTTCAGTATTGATGCCACCATCGACTTCGAGATCGATATCTCGGCCTGTCTTATCAATCATTTCCCTGATCTCACTAATCTTGGCGAGCTGTCCTTCGATAAAACCTTGGCCACCAAACCCAGGATTGACCGTCATCACCAATACCAAATCAACGATATCGAGAATGTGACAAATAGAAGATGCTGGCGTTGATGGGTTGAGCGATACCCCAGCCTTCTTGCCGAGGGTTTTAATATATTGAAGCGTCCGGTGTATATGCGGCCCAGCCTCGATATGGGCGGTGATGATGTCAGACCCCGCGGCAGCAAAACCCTCAATATAGGGATCGACTGGTGAGATCATCAAATGGACATCAAAGGGGGCGTCGGTGACTTTACGAATGGCCTTAACGATGGCGGGGCCGATTGTAATATTTGGCACAAAATGGCCATCCATGACATCAACATGGATCCAATCGGCTCCAGCTTTGATGATTGTATCGATGTCGGCGCCCAATGACGCGAAATCGGCGGAAAGGATGGACGGGGCAATTCTGACAGGCTTTTGCAATTTGGCCTACTTATCGGAGTTAAAAGGAAGCAAGGTATATGCGTTAATCTAGCTCAAACTTATCCTTATAGTCTTCTGCCAATTCGGGGTCTTGTTCTTCTTTCACCAAAAAACAATTTCCGCATACTAAAACTTCAATCCCGGTCCCCTTAATGAGTTTGCTGCAGCTATGTTGTTGCGGCATCAACCTCACAGGGGACGCTGTAATAGCGCGATAAAAAACCCGTCCATCCCGCCATGGTCTGCAAAATGGCAGGGTAGTGTGCGTATATCTCCTTTGTCGGTTACAGCCGCCTTCGGCAATCCAAATATTGTTGGGTCAATCGACAGGCGTTTTATATCGCCGTGCTTGGCCATAACAGCCTCGACAACATCGGGACCTTCTTCCGGCTGCAGCGAACAAACGCTGTAAACCAGAATGGCGCCCGGCAATAAATTCTTAATGGCTTTTTCTAACATAGATTTTTGTAATTCTGCCAAGCGCAGGACGTCGTCGGAACGTTTGGTTCGTGCAATATCGGGGTGCCGTCGCATGGTGCCGGTTGCCGTGCACGGGGCATCAATCAACATGCCGTCAATTGTATTTGGTGGCGTGTAGGTCGCGGCGTCGGCGGTGACGACGGTGGCGGTCAGATTAAGGCGCTTCAGGTTTTCCCGCAGCACGACGAGCCTTTTCTTGGATCGGTCGACCGCTGTCACTGTCGCGCCACTGGCGGCCAGCTGGGCGGTTTTGCCACCCGGTGCCGCGCAGAGATCGAGTATCCGTAGGGTCTTCTTGGTATCCATTGCTGCCAACAGAATTTTTGCTGGTAAGGCGGCAGCCGAATCCTGAACCCACCAGGTTCCGTCTTCGTAACCCGGCATTGCGTCGATCATTCCACCGCTTTCCAACTTCAGGGAGCCTGTGGGCAATAACTCCGCCTCCAATTTTTTGGCCATTTGTGCTGGTTCGGATTTAACCGTCAGAACCAGCGGTGGCTCTTGGAGGTGAGCTTCGGCAATTAATCGACATGTGGCATCGCCATAAGCGCTTTGCCAGCTCTCCCACAGCCATTTCGGTGTGTTGAGGAGCGCCGCATCCAGCTCAGCGAACTTTTCGGTGCCTTCTTTGGAAATGAGCCGTAGCACCGCGTTTACGAGCCCCTTTTGGCCAGGATTGCGGGTTTGCTCGCATAGTGTCACCGAGGTATCGACGACGGCGTGAGCTGGTGTTTCTAATAAAATTATTTGCGCGACGCCGATGCGAAGAATATCCCGCACAGCGCGGGCTTTTTGGGGCAAGGGGCGCTTTAGATAGGTCCGCAACAGGGCATCAATTTGGCCCAGCCGCCGGAATGTTGAGGCGACGAGCAGGCGAACAAACGCCCGGTCACGCTGTTCCATCGCATTATACGGTTTGCTGGCAGCAATCACCTCTTCCAGCCCGTGCCGGGAACTTAGAACCTGGTTCAAAATGGTGATCGCGTTAGTGCGGGCGACGAGGCCCGGAGAATTTTTAAGGCTTGGCATGGCCGCACCCTAAAGCAATAGCGCAGCAGGTGAAATCCATTCATGTCTCATTTAACTACAATTACCCAAGTGCCTTCATCCCCAAGGCCCGGCGGCATCGGGGACATTAGCCATTTGGCGCAGCCGCTGGACCCGGTTGGCGGTTTTGGGATGGGTAGAAAACAGCTTATCCATCGATTGGCCATTCAGTGGATTGATAATAAACATATGCGCGGTGGCCGGATTGGCTTCGGCTTCCTCGTTGTCTATCGCGGCGGCGCCTTGTTCCAGCTTGTCGAGCGCTGACGCCAACCAAAGCGGGTGACCACAGATTTCGGCGCCGGCGGTATCAGCCGCATATTCGCGGGTCCGTGAAATGGCCATCTGGACCAACGCCGCTGCTATCGGGGCGAGGATCATAGTGAGGATTGTCCCAACCATGCCCAGCGGGTTGTTACGGCTATTGCCGCCAAAAAACATGGCGAAGGTCGCGAGCATAGAAATCGCCCCGGCGATGGTCGCGGTAATCGTCATGATCAACGTGTCACGGTTCCGGACATGGGCGAGCTCATGCGCCATGACGCCGGCGATTTCCTCATGGCTGAGAATCCGCAAGAGGCCCGTCGTGGCGGCGACCGCGGCGTTCTCCGGGTTGCGACCGGTGGCAAAGGCGTTTGGTTGGTCATTTTCGATGATATAGACCTTGGGCATCGGCATGTCGGCCCGGTCTACGAGTTGGACCACAAGGCGATAGTAAGACGGGGCAGATTGTTCGTCGACCTCGCGGGCGCCATACATCCGCAAGACCATCTTGTCGGCATTCCAATAGGCGAAAGCATTCATGCCGAGCGCAATGATAAACGCGATGGCCATACCGACTTCGCCACCGAACATAAATCCAATGGCAAGGAACAGGCCGGTCATCGCCGCCAACAGGATGGAGGTGCGCAAATAATTCATCAGTTCTCGTCAGACACGTTTGTTGTCTTAGCGGGATATATGTGGGATTTGATAGGCAATTCGGCAAGTATGAGTCGTCTCGTTTCGAACGAGCAAGCCGCTGATACCATAGATCTCGAGCCCGCGAGCAAATAAAAAACATGATAGCCTAACGCCATGCCGCCCACCGAAAACAGCAGCGCCCGTATTCTAGATAATATCAGTGCTCTGGCGATTGCCCAGATTGTCGCGATGGCGGCGGGATTCTTTTCGACCGCCTGGGTGGCCCGGTTGCTGGGTCCGGAAGGCTACGGCATCATCGGATTCGGGGTGGCGTTTACTTCCTTTTTTGGTCTGATGGTCGTTCTGGGGACCGATTATTATGGCAGTCGGGAAATCGCTCAAAACCCCGATAAAGCGCAGGCGTTAGCCGCTAAAATTATTGGCCTAAGATTCGTTCTGGCGACGGTAACACTGACGATCTATTTCACTATTATCTATTTTATAGATCGGTCGCAGCCGGTTAAATTTGTGATGATAATTCAGGCGATTGGGACCGTTTTTATCGTCATCGCGATTGATTTTATTTTTGAAGGACGCCAGCGCATGCGTGCCGTCGCGGTACGGCTTGGTGGTACTTCTGTCCTCTCTCTGGTTTGTATCCTGCTATTTGTCAGGGGGAGCGAGGATGTTTATATCGCCGCGGCTATTCCTGTTCTGGCGACGGCCATCGGTACGATTTGGCTTTTTGGCTTGGCGCATAAAGAAATTGTACCCCTGAGAATCTCCTTTAACCGCTCGGCACTGACGACGGTGTTTAAAGACTGCGCGCCCATCGCAATTGCCGGATTTATGGGCGCGCTGTTTCTCAATATCGATATCGTGATGCTTGGATTTCTGCGGAGTGAGGCGGAAACCGGTCTCTACACTGGTATGGCGCGGCTCTATATATTGGTCTTCGCCCTGGGGAATTTGGTAACAGTGGCGTTTCGGCCCGCAATTGCGGCGGCGTTTCCTGATTCCGGTGCGATGGTTCGGCAGTATGGCGCCAATATGACGATAGTCGTGTTGTTCGGATTCCCTATCGTTGCAGGTGTCATTGCGTTTCCAGGTGAAATTGTTGAACTGAGCTTTGGTGCCGGGTTTGCGGCGGCGGCTGACGCGCTGGTCATTCTGCAAATCGCCGGCATGTTTGGCTATATCGGCATTGCAGCAGTGGCGGCGCTGATCGCGTGGCATGATCAGCTCGCCCAAATGTGGTGCCATGCTGCAGTGGCGGTGATCAATATTGTGCTCAATATTTTTCTGATACCGAAATACGGAATCGAAGGCGCGGCCTGGGCAACGTTAATCGCGCAGCTCGTCATGCTGCTAAGTTTGACCGGCAGATTACAGCTGAAATTCTCGGTTGGGGTCTGGCGACCGGTTTTGATTCTGATCCCCTGCGCCGCTCTGGCATTTTGGCTTGCTCGGCAATTTGCCGATTGGGCTCAGGACTGGCCGTCTACCGTTGTTCTCTTTACCGGACTGACAGTGGGAACGGTCATCTATATCGGGATGGCCTTTATCTTTCGGATTATTTCATTCAGCGATTTAACAAAACTGATTTCCCAGCGCATCAGACTGAAAAGGGGCGGCGTATGACTGCCGACAAAAAGACCACCGACATCAAAAAACCCGTCGCAGAGAAGACTGATATGTCAGAGCCTTCCGATGCTAAACCCACAAAAGAACATGGTGGCCAGAAAGGCCCCGACCCAACCCGCTTCGGCGATTGGGAAAAAGCCGGCCGCTGCATCGATTTTTAGCACATCGTGGCCTTTCTATATTTAAAAGGCGCAGTGGTGACGGTTTGCGCGATGCTGGCGGACGCAAGGTGTCTGCTTCAGGAGATATGTGCCCGGGACAAGGTTGAACTTGTCTCCGGATGGATCGCGGAAATGGGTGCGCTAATTCCTCACGACGTCGCGCGTGCCCAAAAATTGCTGGACCCCGGATCAAGTTCGGGGTGAATACGTTGTGTGGGGCCTGACCCGCTTACCCCACCCGATTATCTTTTAAATCATCGACCACAGTTGGATCGGCGAGTGTGCTCGTGTCACCCAGTTCATCAATCTCATTGGCGGCGATTTTGCGCAGGATGCGGCGCATGATCTTGCCGGAGCGGGTTTTGGGCAGGCCGGGTGCCCATTGAATGGCATCGGGGCTGGCAATCGGGCCAATCTCCTTGCGCACCCATTTTACCAGCTCGCCCTTTAGGTCATCCGTCGATTCCTCGCCGGCCATCAGCGTGACATAGGCGTAGATGCCCTGTCCTTTGATGTCGTGCGGGAAGCCGACAACGGCTGCTTCGGCGACCTTGGGATGGGCAACCAGAGCGCTTTCGACCTCAGCGGTGCCGATCCGGTGACCGGAGACGTTGAGCACATCATCGACCCGGCCAGTGATCCAGTAATAGCCGTCTTCATCACGGCGGCAGCCATCGCCGGTGAAGTAGCTACCTTTATAGGTTGAGAAATAAGTCTCAATGAAACGGTCATGGTCCTTATAAACAGTCCGCATTTGACCGGGCCAGCTATCAAGCAGCACGAGATTGCCGGACGCCGCGCCTTCAAGGATAGCGCCATCGGCATCAACCAAAGCGGGCCGCACGCCAAAGAACGCCCGCGTTGCCGAGCCGGGTTTGAGGGCGGTCGCGCCGGGCAGTGGCGTAATCATGATGCCGCCGGTTTCGGTCTGCCACCAGGTGTCGACGATGGGGCAGCGTTGTTCGCCCACCACATTGTAATACCACAGCCAGGCTTCGGGATTAATCGGCTCGCCGACCGAGCCCAGGATGCGGATCGATTTGCGGCTGGTCTTTTCGACCGGGCCGTTGCCTTCGCGCATCAAAGCGCGCAGTGCGGTCGGCGCGGTGTAGAAAATATTGACGTTATGCTTGTCGCACACTTCCCAGCAGCGTGATGAATCAGGGTATGTCGGCACGCCCTCAAACATCACTGTGGTCGCGCCATTGGCCAGTGGTCCATAGAGAATATAGGAGTGACCCGTGATCCAGCCGACATCGGCGGTGCACCAGTAGATGTCGCCATCATGGTAATCGAACACATACTGATGGGTCATCGAAGCATAGACCATATAACCGCCGGTGGTGTGTAGAACGCCTTTTGGTTTACCGGTCGAACCGGAGGTGTAGAGAATGAAGAGAGGGTCTTCGGCCGACATTTCCTCGGGTGGGCAGTCGGGTGACGCGTCGGCCATGATGTCGTGGTACCAGTGATCGCGACCCTCGACCCAGTTGATATTGCCGCCGGTGCGATTGACGACAATACAGGTCGTTACATCAGGACATTTTTCCAACGCTTCATCGGTGTTGCCTTTGAGCGGGATCGGCTTGCCGCCGCGTACACCTTCATCGGAGGTGATGACGACCGTGGAGTCGCAATCCTGAATTCTGCCGGCAATCGATTCTGGTGAAAACCCGCCAAAGATCACCGAATGGACGGCGCCGATGCGGGCGCAGGCGAGAACCGCGACCGCTATCTCGGGGATCATCGGCAGATAGATAGTAATCCGGTCGCCCTTTTTAACGCCGAGGTTTTTCATCGCATTGGCAAATTTGGAGACCTCTTCGTGTAGCTCGTTATAGGTAAACTTTTTATCGTCCGTGGGATCATCGCCTTCCCAGATAATTGCCACCTGGTCGCCGCGCGTGGAGAGATGCCGGTCGATGCAGTTGGCGCAGGCGTTCAGCGTACCGTCGTAATACCATTTGATATGCACATCATCATACGCATAGGAGACATCTTTGACCTTGGTGTAAGGCTTGATCCAGTTGATCCGTTTTCCCTGCTCTTCCCAGAAGCCTTCGGGATCATCGACCGAGCGCTGATACATCTCGAGATATTTGTCGTTATCGATGAAGGCATTCTTGGCCACCTCTTCAGGCACCGGGAAAAGTGAATGGTCGGACATTAGTTTGATCTCCCTTGGTATTTTTAGGACGATATCGACGTCCTTTGGCATTGTTGGCGGATTATTATCGGAGTCACGTCTTCAAGCAAGACTGGGACAAAGCAAACAGGGCAGGGAATAGAAGCAGTTCGTTGATTGTTTGTTTAACTGCCCCCCCACTTGTACCCTCCCGCCCCCCCCCCTGCGGGAGGTTTTTTATGCGGGCGTCAGGAGTCGAGCAGGATGTTGCCATCTTCGACCCGGACTTTAATCGGGGCAAGAGAACGGCCCAGGCACGGCCCGGCGACACACATACCGTCTTCGATTTTGAAGAACGCGCCATGGGTTGCGCATAATATGTAATCTAGCTCGACGGTCAGGAAGGCATCCGGCTTCCAGTCGAGCGTCGTCCCTTGATGGGGGCACAGATTCATATAGGCAAAGATCGCTCCGCCCTTGCGAACAACAAAAAGTCGTTCGCGTCTGCCGACCCGGAAGCCCTTGCTGCCGGGGTCTTCGATATCTGTTACAGCACACAGAACTGTATCGGTCCCAAGATCCTCGATGATCTCGGGTTTCTCCATCTCGTTTTGCGTCATGGTTTAACCCCGGCCATCTTGCAAATTATCTTCCATTCATCTTTGCCGACAGGCACAACGGAAAGCCGTGACTGTTTTACCAGTACAAAATTTTCCAGCGTGGGCTCTGCCTTAACATCGGCGAGTTTCACTGGATTCTTTACCGGATGAAGGGCTTTAATGTCGACCATGCCAAACCGGCCTGAACCATCGGTGTGGTCGGGATAATGTTCCTTCACCACCTCAACGATGCCGACGATCGCTTTCTCTTTCACCGAGTGATAGAAAAAACCCTTATCGCCACTTTTCATGGCCTTCATATTATTATTGGCCTGATAGTTGCGAACACCGTCCCAGTGCTCGACGCCTTTTTTGACCTGATCACCCCATGACCAGGCGCCGGGTTCCGATTTAAAAAGCCAGTACTGCATTTCGGTCTCCGTTCTTTAAAACTGATTAGCGCCGCTTCTGGCTTTCATCCTGGAAGGGTCTTGTTAGTAGTCCTTCGATGGCCGCATCAACCGACACGGTGCCACTGACAATCGCGGCGACGGCTTCGGTGATCGGCATTTCGATACCCAGCCGCTTAGCCAATGTTGACACAGCGGCCGCTGACGTAACGCCCTCGGCAACCGAGTTCCGGGAGGCCAAAACTTTTTCAAGTGTTTTGCCTTTGCCCAGCTCCTCACCAAGGGAATAATTGCGTGACTGGCTGCTGCTGCAGGTCAGCGTTAGGTCGCCCAGTCCCGACAGACCCATCATCGTCTCTGCCTTGCCGCCTTTGGCGATACAGAGGCGGGTCATTTCGGCGAGACCGCGGGTAATCAATGCAGCCCGAGCATTATCGCCAAAGCCGCGTCCTTCGGTGACACCACAGGCGATGGCCAATACGTTTTTGACCGCGCCGCCAATTTCGGCGCCGATGACATCGTCGCTCAGATAGGGCCGCATTTTTTGGGTGCCGAGGGCTTCAACTAATTCGTCGCCAACAGCTTTGTCACGGGTCGCCACGGTAATTGCTGTTGGTAGGCCACTGGCGACTTCGGCAGCGAAGGTTGGGCCGGACAAGACCGCTACCGGTCTCCCCGGCAATGTATCGGCGACGACCTCGGACATCAGGGCCGCTGAATTTTGCTCTATGCCTTTGGCACAGACGACGACTGGGATATCACGGGCCAGCATGTTGGAAAGCTGGCTGGCGACGCCACGCATAAACTGTGCGGGAACAACTAGGAGGACCGCGTCGGTGGCAGCGGCCTCTTCGAGAACGGAGGTTGCCCGGATTCCTGCATTGAGCTTAATCCCGGGCAGGTAAGTTTCATTCTCGTGAGTCTTGTTAATTGATTTTGCGACCTCGGGCTCGAAGGACCAGAGGACGGTTTCGCAGCCCGCCCGTCTGATCGATTGCGCTAACGCTGTGCCCCAGGCACCCGCGCCGATAATACCGATATAGGAAATAGTCATTTTGTATCCTGCATGCCCATTTGACGTTCGATGGCGACAACATCAGTGGGCCGATCAAACGGTTCAGGCGCTGCATCCCCGGGGGAACGCTCTTTGCCGATTGTCGAGAAAAACTCTTCAAGCCCGCCCGGTGTAATTACCCACATCATTACTAATTCGTCATCGCCATCATTGAAAATTTCATGTTTGACGTTATAGCCCAAAAAACAAGAGGTGCCAGGAAGGAGCTCGTGGCGGTTGCCGTCAACCAGCACGTGGCCTTTTCCTCGGTGGCAAATCTGAAGTTCAATCTGCGTATCGTGAGAATGTTCTCGGATGTGGCATCCTGGCGCGATGGTCTGAAAACCCATTGAAAGACCAGCGAAGCCTGTATCGACAGACAGCAGTTTTGGATCGGCGTGACCATTTGCCGGCTTCGGTTGCCAGTATGAACCGCCGTCGTCGGGCTGCATGACGACAGCTCGACCTTTTGCCTTCACATCTATCTCTGCCATCGCCTCAGCCTTTCTCATTCAGAAATAGTCTAGTCGGCTAATTGCGTCGCCAAAAGGCCTCGATCACATATGGTTAAAGGCTCGATCAATCTATGGGCGGCGATTATCTTAAAGGCCTAGCGTTTATCCATGCGCATTCTCGTCTTATCGTTGATAGCGTATGGTTTTCTGGCCAGTGAAATTTCTGTTGCAAAGACACTGGTCAATATTCCCGGCGGCGTAAATTCAGGGTATGCAGAGCCTTGGAACTCGGCATGAATGGTTGCATCTGCCGTTACTACCGATTGTGTCGCCAATGGCGAAGCTTTCAATATTGCCTGCCGGTTAACAAATCGTTCTCAGTTGGTGATGGAATAAAAAGTAAGAACTGTACCAACATTACGCTTTTCCTCTTTTTCAAAGACTTAGAAGGTTAAAAACAGCTTAAGTTGCTCTAAACGTTTAATTGTGTGACGAAATTATATGGAAATTGGTCAGATTTGTTTCACGCTTTGACACCCGCGAAGGGCGCGGTTGGGGCCTCCGGGTCGAGTGGCCAGCGGGGCCGGGGGGCGAAATCTAGCTGATCTGTTAACCCAAGTTTAAAGCGCTCTACACCTGCCCAGGCAATCATTGCTGCATTGTCGGTGCACAAATTAGGGGGTGGCGCGACGAATTGTAGGTTTTGGGAGTCCGCGACCCCAGAAAGGGCCGATCGAATTGCGGTGTTCGCTGCGACGCCGCCCGATACGACCAATGTGTTGCCAATCGGGTGGCGGGACCTGAATGCGGTAACTGCGTTGGAGACACGGTCGCTGACTACATCGGCGACGGCGGATTGAAATTCTGCGCAAATGTCTGCGATATCCGCCTCTTTAAGGGCTCCTGATGGTAGCTTTTCAATGGTTGTTCGGACAGCGGTCTTGAGCCCTGAGAATGAAAAGTCACAACCATCCCGGCCTTTTAACGGGCGCGGTAGTGAAAATTTCCCTGGACTGCCGTCGTTGGCGGCTTTTTCGACGGCTGGTCCGCCAGGATAGTTCAACCCCAACATCTTTGCCGTTTTGTCGAAGGCTTCGCCAATCGCATCATCAATTGTTGTGCCCAAACGACAATACTTGCCGACGCCCTCCACAATAAGGAGCTGTGTGTGACCGCCTGACACGAGGAGTAGAAGGTAGGGAAATTCGATGCCGTCGGTTAACCGCGCGGTTAAAGCGTGGCCTTCCAAATGATTGACGGCGAGAAATGGCAGGTTCCTTGCTGCGGCAATAGCTTTGGCGGTCATAACACCGACAATCACCCCACCGATTAGGCCGGGGCCGCCGGTTACCGCAACGGCATCCAACTCATCATAGGCGGTACGCGCTTTGGTCATCGCATCGGCTATTATATGATCCAGTGCGCTGACATGGGCTCTCGCTGCAATTTCTGGGACGATACCGCCGTAAGGCGCATGTTCTTCGACTTGCGAACGAACGACGTTAGACAGAATTTTGCCCTCGCCAGTGACGACGGCTGCCGCTGTTTCATCACAACTGGTTTCAATGCCGAGAATTTTCATTGTGCGGCAGTCTATCGCACAGATAACGAAGGACTTCCACAAATCGGTGTCACGCGGTACAGCTTTATGATGACTGATAAAATCCGAATTGCGACACGGGGCAGCCCGTTGGCGTTGGCGCAGGCCAATATGGTGCGCGATATCCTGGCGGCAGCACATCCTGCCCTGGCAAAAGATGGCGCTATCGAGATTCTGCCGATGCGGACTACGGGCGACAAAATTCAAGTAGGTTCTTTGGCCTCCGCTGGTGGTAAGGGCTTGTTCACCAAAGAGATCGAAGACGCCCTGCTCGATAATAGCGCGGATATCGCCGTCCATTCCATGAAAGACGTTCCGACGGTATTGCCCGAAGGGCTTGCCTTAAAAGCGTTGCTGCCACGCGAGGATCCCCGCGACGCTCTGATCGCTCACGACGATACCGTTAAGAGTCTGGCCGACTTACCAATTGGCGCCAGCGTTGGCACCGCCTCGCTGCGGCGCAAAGCGCTTCTTCTCAGCGCGCGGCCCGATGTCCAGATCGATATATTGCGGGGCAATGTGCAAACCCGTTTGGACAAGGTCAAAGCTGGCGAATTCGATGCGACCTTCCTGGCGGTTGCTGGTCTCAAGAGACTCGGTCTCTTCGATAGAGCCACCGCCATTATTGATCCTGACGAAATGTTGCCGGCCGTCTGCCAGGGCGCTATCGGCATTGAATGTCGTGAAGATGATGCTTCGATATGTGATCTGTTGGCGACGATCAATCACGCTGAAACCGAAATTCGTACGCATACTGAGCGGGCATTCCTGGCGCTTCTCGATGGTTCCTGCCGGACTCCCATCGGTGGATTGGCAACAATAACCGGATCAACGCTTTCTTTTCGAGGGCTCATCGTACGGCCAGATGGCAGTGAAGTTCATGCGGCGCAACGGGATGGCAAACTCGATGCTGCTATCGAGACCGGTATTGCGGTCGGTGAAGATCTGCGTTCACGCGCAGGCCCGGGTTTTTTTGACGACTTTAGTTGAGGCGAAAAATGCGCGTCCTGATCACCAGGCATGCATCGGCCGCAGCAAAGCTGGCAACACTTCTTGGCGCCGAAGGGTTTGAGACACAGCTTCAACCGCTCCTCGAAATCAGATTTGATTTAAAGCCGGTATCATTGGAGGACGTCCAGGCGTTGATCGTGACCAGCGCTAATGGAGCTTCAGCGCTGGCACAAAGCACAGATGAGCGAAGCTTGACGATGCTGGTGGTTGGCGGAGCTACCGCTTCTATCCTTGAGGCTGAAGGATTTAATAGAATTTTGACCGCAGGCGGCGACGTAGAATCGTTGATCGAGCTGGCTGCCGAAACCCTGTCCCCTGACGCCGGAAACCTTGTCCATATTTCTGGCGAACACATTGCGGGTGATTTAGCCGGAGCAATGACGGCAAAGGGGTTTTCTCTTCGACGCGATGTTTTGTACCGCGCTGAAACGCCAACCGAAATGTCTGATGCCACTATTAAGTCGCTTGCCGATCACAAAATTGACGTTGTTCTATTATTCTCTCACCGTACGGCAACGATTTTTGCTAATTTGGTGATACGAGCCGGATTGGAGAGTGAGTTGCACGTCGCGACGGCTATTTGCCTGTCGGAGGCTGTTGCCCAACCGGTCCGGAAATTTACTTGGCAAAAGATAGAGATTGCAGAGACGCCTGATCAGCAGGCATTACTTCAGACGCTTTTATCATTAAGAGACGAATAGAGCCCTCGTGACTGACGAAAAAAAAACACATATACCTGAAACGGACACCGACGAGGCTGTCCCGGTAGCCAAGCCGGAGGCTGATCGCAAGACTGCAGAGACACCTGCCGCTAAACCGTCTTTTGACCGCAAGGCTGAGAAACCCCAAGCGGCTGGGACGACGGTCATCGGCGCACCGTGGAAATTCGTCTCTATTCTGTTTCTTCTTCTCGTGTTGGCGACTTCCTATATAGCCTGGCCACTTTGGGGCCCGAGCCTTCCTGATTTTGTGCGTACGCTTCTGGCTCCTGTCATGGATGCAGGCCGTACCGCTGCAGTGACATCACGTGTCGATGTGCTGACTAAGAGAATGATAGTTGTTGAAAAAGATTTGGCGATCGTCAAAGCGGAATTGACCAAGAAAAAGAACGCCGTTTCAGTGGCCGCCTTTAGCGCATCCAATGACGCGATCAAGAAGATCGACGCTGGTCAACAAGTACTGGCGTCAGATGTCAAATCACTGACTGGACGCTTTAACGATATCGACAAAAAGATCGGCGCCCTGACATCCTTGCCTGCGGGGCTTGATGCTGCAAAAGCAATTGCTGCGCTTCAGGCAAATTCCAGCAATAAAATGGCATCTCTGCAAAAAGAGAACACTGTCCTTCAGGCGTTGATCAAAGGTCTCGGTGGCCGGATAGCCGCGTTGGAAGTTCGCCCCAGCAATGTCACGGGGCCCGGAAAAAGTAATGCGCTGTTGCTGGCGGTTGGTCAGCTTCGTGATACCGCGCGGACTGCTAACGGGTTTGTAGCGCCTTTCGCAACGGTCGCAGCACTGGCCGGGGCCACACCGGCTCATAAATCTGCGTTGGCGATTTTAAAGAAACATGCGGCAAAAGGCGTTCCCGACTTGCCAATACTGCAGCGCCAGTTTGACCAGTTGTCTGGTGATATTGTTCGGGCCAGCTATACGCCTGCTGGTGATGGATGGATCGACCAGACGCTGTTTAAAATTTCTAGGCTCGTAACCTTCCGGCGCACCGGTGAAGCGGGCGCTCGGAAAGACGACATCGCCGGTTTGGTTGCCCGGGTTGAGCTTCGGTTGGCGGCCGGTGATCTGAAATCGGCAATTGGCATCGTCAAAAAATTAACCGACGGCCCACAGAAAATTTCGCAGAAATGGCTAAAGTCAGCAGAGGGTCGTCTGTCCGTTGATGATGCGATTACCAACCTGTTTCAAAACGCCCTGAAAGGCGTCCGTGTATCAGGAGCCTCTGGCGGATGATCCGTACGATTGTCTTTGTCGTTTTAGCGGCGCTGGTGGTCTCGGGTGCCGTATGGTTGGCGGAGCACCCAGGTAACGTGACGATGGCCTGGGGCGATATCCGGGGCGACGTAGATATGGCTGTTGTTTTTGGGGCCCTGTTGTTGTTTGCCGTTATTGTAGCGCTGCTCTATCGCGTTTGGTGGAGCGCCCGGCGCGTGCCGAAGGCAATTTCCAATTCGCGTCAACGGGGTAAGCAAGTGCGTGGTTATAAAGCCCTGACACAGGGTATGGTGGCGGTTGCGGCAGGCGATGCTAATGAAGCACGTCGTCAGGCAAAGAAGGCGGACCTCCTACTTGGCGCGCCACCTCTGACAATGTTGCTGTCGGCGCAAGCGGCGCAGCTCAATGGTGATGAGGTGGCCGCGAAACGCTATTTCGATGCGATGCTCAAGCTACCAGAAACAGCGTTTCTCGGGTTGCGAGGGTTGTTAATGCAGGCTGAACGGGACGGTGATATAACCGCCGCGTTGGCTTATGCTGATCGGGCTAAAAACCTGCAGCCAAAAACGCCCTGGGTTTTAACTAAGCTATTTGACCTACAGGTGCGCCAGGGCCAATGGCAGGCAGCGCTAAAAACTCTAGACCAGGCGATCAAAACCGGCGCTATTAAAAACACCGATGATCAGGGGTTGCGCGCTGCCATTCTGCTGGGCTGCAGTCTTGAAGCAGAGACAGCGGGAAACAAAGCAGGCGCTTTGGCGTTTGCTGAAAAAGCTCATAAGCAACAACCTGATCATTTGCCGTCCATCGTGCGTCGGGCATCGTTGTTGAACGACGCTGGCAAGACACGTGGTCTAATAAAGTTGATTCAGGATGCCTGGGTCCGCGCACCGCACCCCAAGCTGGCAGAATTCTATGTAGGTGGCGACGCGGCATCAGATGCTCTGACGGGCGTTAAAAAATTCGAAAAATTGCGCGAAGCCAATCCCGACCACCCAGAGAGTCGCATAGCGCTGGTGCGGGCGTTGATTGACGCCAAAATTTGGGGTGCCGCGCGCACTCATCTTAAAGCGCTTGATCTTGATGATCCACCGTCACGTGTCTGCCGCCTAATGGCGGAACTCGAAGAGGGCGAGCATCAGGATGCTGATGCCGTCCGCCACTGGCTGGTTCGGGCGGCTAATGCCGCGCCTGACCCGGCCTGGATCTGCGGTGTTTGTGGTGCGGCAAGTGCTCGATGGACACCTCTGTGTCATCGTTGTGATGCACTTGGCACGCTCGACTGGCGGGTACCGGAACATGCTCCTGCTGCTCTAACCAGTTCAGAGATTCCAGCGCTGCCGGTTGCTGTTGCGACGTCAGATGTTGCTGTTGATGAGCCACCCGAGCCAATACCGAATCAGGAACTACTTTTGCCGGATGGCGCGGAAACGGCATCTGAGTCGGCGGGAAATGCGGCCGCAAAAAATCAGCCCCGTTGACGGCCGCGGCGATAGCAGAGTAAGTAGCCCGCAAGAAACCAAAGAATTCCTTCCTTAAGGAATTATCCGGTATAATACTGATACCGGGGCCGCCTTAGCTCAGCTGGTAGAGCATCGCATTCGTAATGCGGGGGTCAGGTGTTCGAGTCACCTAGGCGGCACCACTCTTTTTTACCCCCAGAAAAGCTATATTATCCAAGGGCTTTACGACCATTTTTCTTTGTGTATCAATTCTAACGCACCCCGATGATACACATTTCGATACACAAGTTAAGGGAGTCCCTTTCTAAGGATTCTCTTATCTCCTCTTCAAAATAGAGGGGGGTACCCCAAAAATTGTCCCCGTGCCTATATATAAAAAATCACTAACACCCACATTTGCCGCTGGTCTGCGTCGAAGCTCTCGCGCCCTTGTTTCAAGAAAATCCTCGGCGTAGCATTTTAGCACAAAACAAAATTCAGGGAGAAAGATTATGTCAGCAAATGCAGACGGACGCATGAAGCGTTGGCAGGAACAGCGCTGGATTCTTGACGCGGTGATCCGCACCGTCGGCGTTGAGTGGGATCAAGGCAGGCTACGCTACGGTGCAGCACCGGGTGGTAATCAGGCGGCAGGTGAATTCCGTGCGGTTGGCGCGAAGATTAAACGTGTCGGCGATTTTGTCCGCGAGTTTTCCAACGCTGCAAAACGACGGGAGGGAAAGGCAGTTGCCTTTGAAGAGGCTGGTCGTCTTGTCTCTGCCCGCGAAAGCTATATGACGGCGTCGTTGTTATGGGCTGCTGGCCGCTGGCCAATCTTTGAGACCAATGATGAACTGGAACATCTAGAAGAACGGATGAACCATTGCTATGCAAAATTTATAGCACATGCGCCGCATCCGGTGGAGATTGTCCGTATCCCGTTCCAGGGCAAAGAACTACCGGCCTATTTGCATTTGCCACGCAAACCCGAACCCGGTGAAACGTTTCCCTGTGTAGTCAATATTCCGGGAATGGATTCGAGCAAGGAAACCGGTGTCAACATGTATGGCGACCCTTATCTCGAACGCGGTATCGCGGTTCTAAGCATTGATGGTCCGGGCCAGGCGGAAAGTGTCGCGCTGGGTATATATGTCACCAACTCAAACCACATGGACGCGGCCAAGACGGTGGTTGATTGGCTTGAGGAGCACCCAAAAATTGATTCAAGCAAGCTGTTAGTCCGGGGGTCGAGCTTTGGGACCTATTGGGGTCTGCAATGGGCTGCGGCCCTTGGCGACCGGATCAAAGGCGCTGCGGTAAGCGGCGTATGCCATGAGCCGGGTTGCAATACGATTTTCAATATGGCCTCGCCGTCTTTCAAACTGCGCTATATGTGGATGTCGGATTATGACGATGAAGCTGAATTTGATGAGTTCGCCAAAACGATTGATCTGGCGCCGTTTGTCCCGGCGATTACCTGCCCTATTCTGATCATGGCGGGTGAACAGGATCAGCTAAGTCCGGTTGAACACAGCTATGATATATTCGATTTGATAACGGCACCAAAAGAAATCGTCGTTTATGAAGGGGCGAACCATTCGGTCGCCGATGCCAGTTCGGTGGCGCTTGGCGAGAATCCAAAGGATTATCTCGTTGATTGGCTGGAAGCGCGGATGAATGGCACGCCGTTCCAGAGCGTGAAAGGCTTCGTTGATAATTCTGGGCGCCGGACCGATACTCCGGGGTAAGGCTTAACGCGGCTTTGGTAGCTCACGCATCAGCATGCCAATGCCATCACGGGGTTCGCGAATATGCAGCCTGTGCTGGATTTCCCATGTTAGGGCTGCGCAGGTCTCGATGACGGGAACCCCAATATCGCGTTCCATCATCTCGACGATCCTGAGTAATCGCCAGGTAGCAGAATTAATAGAACGACTATGATGATATTTTTCATAGGGATAGTCTGGGATGCTACGTATGGTGCGGTTCTCTCGACCGTGATGGCGTCGCGGGCACTGGTGGACTGTCGAGGAGTTGCAGTTGGCTTTTGCTTAGTTGCTAGGATCCGACTTTGATGCGTTTAGCTAGTATAAGAAGTTAATACGCCTACCTAGTAATCAACGGGAATTCGGATTTGGGTCGCTTTTCAAGTCAAAGGTTTGACGATCGTGACATGCCCCATTTTTCGGCCTTCCCGGACCTCCCGTTTGCCGTATAGATGCAAATGGGCGTTCGGCATTTCTAGATAATCTGGCGTCTGTTCGATGTCATCGCCGATCAAATTGATCATTTCCGCATCTGCCCAGCGTTTCGGTGTGATGAGGGGCAGGCCGCAGATGGCGCGGATAAGCTGTTGGAACTGATCTGTATTGCAGGCATCGATTGTCCAGTGACCGGAATTATGCGGGCGCGGTGCCAGCTCATTGACCAGGATTTCGCCGGACCGGGTCAAAAACATCTCGATTGCTAACACACCCTGGATATTGAGCTCATCGGCAATTTTGGATGCGATCGTGCTTGCGGCCTCGCGACTCGCGTCGGAGATGGTGGCGGGCGCACGGGTGATGGCGAGGATATGATTTTTGTGAATATTCTCAACTGTATCAAATGCTTCGATCTGGCCCTTGGCGTTACGCGCAACGACCACTGACATCTCTAGTTCGAACTCAACGATTTCTTCAAGAACGGCGCTGCCTGCGCCATCGGTTGCGCCGATCATTTGCGCCCATATGTTTTTTGCGTCCTCGAAATGCTCTTTGCTGTCCAGGCGAAACTGTCCCTTGCCATCATATCCGGCGAAGGCGGTTTTCAATATACCGGCGCGCCAGCCGTTTTCGTAGGCTTCCTGGATTTGATCGGGTGATGTAATCGCCAGCCAATTTGTCGTCGCAATGCCGATCTGGTTGAGAAAAGATTTTTCCGCCACCCGGTCCTGGCAAATTTCGAAAACGCGAACGCCGGGATGGAGCGGTGTAAATTCTGCAACACATTTTAGCGTATCGGAAGGGACATGCTCTATTTCACAGGTGATGACGTCGACCGATTTCGCGAAGGCTTCTAATGCCGCGACATCATCAAATGATGCGCAGGTATGCCACTTGCTGACTTCCGCCGCCGGTGATTCCGGGTCAGCGCAGAAAATATTACAGCTGTAACCCATCCGCGATGCCGCGATGGCCGCCATACGGCCCAGCTGACCACCACCCATGATACCGATGACACTGCCGCGCGGCAGTTCTGAAATCTCTGAGGTTTCTAGCATGGGAATTCAGGCACCGCCTCTGATTGCCGTTGCCGCCAGTCTACCAGCCGTTCTGCCAGCTCGGTATTCGAGATCGAAAGAATTTGTGCTGCCAGCAATCCCGCGTTGATGGCGCCCGGTTTACCAATCGCCAAGGTGCCGACCGGAATGCCACCCGGCATTTGAACGATGGAGAGCAAACTGTCCTGACCCTTTAATGACTTGCTTTCGATTGGCACGCCGAGCACGGGAAGGGTTGTCATTGCGGCAGCCATCCCTGGCAAATGCGCGGCACCACCGGCGCCGGCGATGATAACGGCCAGCCCCCGGTCGCGTGCAGAGCGCGCATAGTCATATAGCCGGTCCGGCGTCCGGTGCGCTGAAACCACGCGGCATTCATGAGGCACATCAAGTTCAGTCAGGATCTTCGCAGTATGTTCCATCGTCGGCCAATCGGACGTACTGCCCATTATTATGCCGACGCGGGCGGACCCGCTTGATGACTCGTCAATTTCAGAATTTTCGGACACTTGAGACCTCTTCCGTGGATAGGTGCCCTGTTTTATACGGCTCATTTATAAATGTGGAAATTGATAATTATAAAATTATCAATATATTTGGTGGCTATAGGCCGCTATTTATTTGATGCCTCCCGATAGCTTTGCTTCAAAAAGAATGAGAATATCGATGCAAGGATAATTCTTTAGGGAGCAAGTAAATGAGAAATACGCTGGATGGTGGCGAGGCGATTGTTGAGGCCTGCCGCAAGCTTGAATGCAAATATATTCTGTCATCGCCGGGCACTGAATGGGCGCCGGTCTGGGAAGCGATGGCCAATCAGCAACAGGCGGGCACGGACGGTCCGGTGCTGATGGATGTTTGGCATGAGACTCTCGCTGTCGATATTGCCATGGGCTACACGATGGTCACGGGTGAGATGCAGATGGTTCTGCTGCATGCCGGAGCCGGGTTGTTGCAGGGTAATATGGGCATTCATGGCGCATTCTGTGCCGGTGTGCCGATGGTGGTGATTTCCGGCGAGTCGATGACCTATGGCGAACAGCCTGGTTTTGATCCCGGCGCGCAGTGGATCAACAATCTCAGCATCGTTGGTGGTACGACACGGCTGGCCGAACCGATTGTGAAATATTCCAACGTCGCGGGCAGCCCCTATACTGTTTATGAGACCATTATCCGGGCAGGCGAAATTGCCCAGCGCGCGCCGACCGGTCCGACTTATTTGTCCGTCTCCACCGAAACGCTGATGGATGAATGGAATTTGCCGGACAATGCGCGCACGGTACCGGCGGCACCCCGGATGCTGACCGCACCGGAAGATATTGAAAAGCTGACCGATCAGCTGGCCTCGGCCAAGATGCCGATCGTGTTGACGGAAGCCGCCGGGCAGGATGTTGAATCCTATCAGGCGCTGCTCGATCTTTGTGAGGAGCTGGCTCTCCCGGTTGTTGAAAATCCGGGCGCGTTGTTCTCGAATTTCCCCAAGGACCATCCGCTGCATCAGGGCCACAATTTTAAACAATTCTGGGATGATGTAGATCTGGTGTTGGTGATCCGGATGCGCGCACCTTGGTATCCGCCGAGTGAGCGGCCGCCGAATGCAACCATTGCCATTATCGATGAAGACCCGCATCGCGTCTCGATGGTCTATCAAAGCCATCAGGCGGATATGTATCTTGAAGGTAATGTCGCGCAGACGCTGCGTGATGTGGCAACGGCCATGCGGGAGCGCAGCATTGATGCTGACGCGGTCGCAGCCCGTCTCGCTGCTTGCACCGAACGGCATGATGTGCTCATGGCGAAACGGGCGGCGGAACATGCCGAAGCCCGCAAGAGCACGCCGATTGATCCGGTGTGGCTATGCGCCTGTATCGGTGAGGTGATGCCCAAGGGCACGACCTATGTTGATGAGGTCACGACCCATACCGGGCTCGTGCGCCAGCATCTGATGTGGAATGAACCACAGGCGATCTTCAGCCGTCAGGGCGGTCTCGGTCAGGGGCTAGGCCTCTCGCTGGGCGTCAAGCTTGCAAAGCCAGACTCACCGGTTGTGACCATCATTGGCGATGGCGCGTTTCTCTATAACCCGGTGCTGCAAGCACTTGGCGCATCACGCGATTTCGAACTGCCGATCATGGCGGTGATCTTTAATAACACGAAGTATTCCGCCATGCAGGGCATGCATCTCAAGATGTATCCCGACGGGATTGCGGTCGATACTGACGTGTTCCATGGCACGCATATCAACGCGCCGGACTTCACTAAAGTTGCTGAATCGTTTGGCGCGTATGGTGAACGGGTCGAAGACCCCGAGCAGGTGCAGCAGGCCTTGAGAAACGGTCTCAAGGCGATGGAAGAAGGCCGCAGCGCGATTATCGACGTCGCGATTAAAGACTATCAACGTTGAGATTAAACAAGGTTATTTGCCACTTTATTAGAAACCCTGCATCGGAAACGGTGCGGGGTTTTTGTTATCTAAAATCCGCCGTTAGAATCCAAAAGCTTTATAGATTAGCCGCAGTGCCAGCAGCGTGCAGATGGTTTTGAAAATGACCCGGAAATTCCGCTCTTTGATATGATTAAGGGCTTTGCTACCGATATAGCTCGCGCCGACAGCGGCGGCGATCATGCACAGCATCAGCGGCAGATAGTCCGCCAGTGCGAATCCGATAAACCCGAACGCGCCAAGTTTCATAATATGTACCAGCGCCATCAGCGTTGAGAAGGTGGCAACATGATTGCGGCGGTCGGGGGCTTCGTTGGCAACAAACGGCGCGACCAGAGAGCCCGTGGCACTGACAAAGACACCGAGGAAGGTGGCGCAAAAACCGACAACGGCGAACCGGTTGCTTTGCCCGCCAATTTTTCCCAGCGATGGCATCCACAAGAAGATCAGAACTGAAGCTCCGAGAAGACCTTGGAGCACAGCGACGGGGACCTGAATAAAAACGTTGGCGCCGCCGATGGCCCCGATGATGCCGCCAATGACAAATGGCAGCACCACGGGCCGCATGATATATTTCCACATAAAGACCGTGCGGCTCATATTGCCGCCCATCTGAACAACGGTATGGAGCGGGATTGAGATTACGGGCGGAAAAATTGTGGCGAGAGCGACCATCATGAGGAGCCCGCCCGCGGCACCGGTGGCGATGCCAACAAAGGAGGTGAAGGCGGCAAAAAAGGTGAGGCCCCAAAACATCCAAATATCGACGTCGGGTACGCCCCAAAAATCTGCTTCCATTATTCTCTACTCTTTATCTTGGCCAATCCGTTGCAGCCCTATCGCAGAAAATAGGGCATTGGCAATTGGCGAGGAAATTCTTTGTCCCGGAGGGAGCGCTATTAATATTACCACTGCCGATTGACTGTGACTACGGAGGGACGCACGACCCTTGCCGGAGCAAGGGTGAGCCTGTAAACCATGAAATCGCGCGGCGTGATGTTTCTGCGCATCGCAACTCGCCCGGTTTGATATCTCTATGACCCAGATTGATCGACCCCAAAATATTCGTCTCGGTATTGTCTTGATGATGATCGGGCTTGCGTTGTTTACCGGTGGTGAAGCCGTCGTCAAAACGCTGGCACCAAAATATGACGTCACTCAGATCGTTTGGTCGCGCTATGTGTTTCATGCGCTGGTGACGTTCCTGCTGTTCTATCGCAGTGGGATCTTCCAGCTGGCAAAGACAACACGCCCCTGGCTCCATATTTCGCGCTCGGCTCTGATGTTGATCGCCACCAGCCTGTTCTTTTTCGCGCTGCGCTATTTACCTCTCGCCGACGCCGTCGCAATTCACTTCATTGCCCCGATCCTGATTACGGCGTTTTCAATTCCGATCCTAAAGGAACAGGTCGGCTGGCGGCGTTGGGCGGCTATATTCGTCGGGTTTATCGGCGCCATGATCATTATTCGGCCCGGTAGCGGCGGGACGCACTGGGCTGCCATACTGCCACTTGGCTCAGCGGTTTGTTATGCGATTTATCAAATTCTGACGCGGATCGCCTCGAAAACGGATAGTACGCAAACCAGTCTGTTCTGGACATCAGTCTTTGGCGTTGGCGTGACGTCTTTGTTTGTACCGTTCTTTTGGGTCACCCCAACACTTACCGAATGGGGGCTGATGATGGCGCTCGGTAGCATGTATGGTATTGGCCATTATTTGCTGATCCGCGGATTGGAAATGGCCCCCGCCTCACGCCTGTCGCCATTTCTTTATACCCAGATCATCTGGGCAACGTTGTTTGGAGTCATCTTCTTCGGCCAGTTCCCCGATATGATTACAGTCGGCGGCGCTGCCGTGGTTATCGCTAGCGGACTTTATATTTGGTGGCGCGAGACCAAATCAGCCTCCGAGCCCGCGAAAGACTAACTTACAGCTTGGACCGGAAGCCACCACCCCGACCGTACTCGTTGGGCCAAGGGTAGTCGTAACCAATTTCGCGGGCGATGTGACGGGTCAAATAGGGGTCATACATATGGCCACGCCCGACAACACAGAAATCTGCGCGACCATTGCTGATAATGTCATTCATCTGCTCGCCAGTTTCTATATTGCCGACCGCCATGGTTGCCATATCTGCATCGGCGCGGATGCGCTCGGCGAATGGCACCTGGAACATTGTTGTATCGGGTGGACGTTTATTGGTGACCATACCGCTGGAAACATCCATGGCATCGGCCCCGGCGGCCTTGAACATCTTGGCGATTTCAACGGCATCTTCGATTTCATGGCCGCTTTCTTCCCAGTCGACGGCGGATATCCGGACGACGATAGGCCTATCCTCGGGCCAGGCTTTACGCACTTCTGCAAATATCTTGAGTGGTAACCGCATACGGTTTTCCAGCGGCCCCCCGAGCTCATCATTACGGTGATTGCTGAGCGGTGAAATGAAGCTCGACATCAAATAGCCATGCGCACAATGGAAGTTCAGCACGTCAAACCCCGCTTCTTCAGCGCGTTCAGTGGCGCGTTTGTATAGCCCGGGCAATGCCACTATTTCTTCATCGGTGATCACCCGCGGCGTGCGGGCGCGCTCTGACACTGGAATGGCGGTTGGGGCAACGATGTCAAAACCATATTCCATTTGGGCGTCGGTGCCGCGCTGCCAACTCAATCCGGTATCAGCTTTGCGCCCGGCATGACCGAGCTGTATCCCGATTTTGCTATCGGTGTTTTCATGAACAAAATCAACAACTCGTTTCCAGGGCTCAGTGTGCTTGTCATCCCAGATACCGGCGTCGCGGATCGATATGCGGCCATCCGGATGAACAGCTGACATCTCAGCGATCACCAGCCCGGCACCACCCATCGCGCGGCTACCGAGATGGACGACATGCCAGTCACCGACAACGCCGTCTTCGGCGGAGTACATACAAAGCGGCGACATCACCACGCGATTGATCATCTCCACGCCCCGTAATTTATAGGGCGTAAACATTGGTGGAATTTCGGTCTTAGCTGCGGGGTTGGTCGCCATGAGGTTATCTCATGATTTCGGGATTGGGATTGAAGGCGCCTGCCGCTGGATACTGGTTTGGCCATTTCAAATCGTATCCCAGCTCGCGGGCCGCGTGTCTTACGAAGTACGGATCGAACAAATGCCCTTTACCGACGCAGCATAGATCGGCGCGTCCTTCGGCGATGACGCCGTTGATCTGTTCGGCGACAGCTAAATTGCCGACGGTCATAGTGGACATGTCGGCCTCGCGGCGGATTTGTTCGCTAAACGGAGTTTGGAACAGGCCAGGGGTGACGGGACGGCGCTCGCTGGTGACGTTGCCGCTTGAGACATCGATAATGTCGAGCCCAGCAGCTTTGAACATTTTGGCGATTTCAACGCCGTCTTCGATCTGGTTGCCATCATCATTCCAGTCGATGGCGGAAATCCGGGCAGATATTGGTTTCTCATCTGGCCAGACAGCGCGCACGGCGTGATATACCTCAAGCGACAGTTTCATGCGGTTTTCAAGCGAGCCGCCATAGGCGTCTGTTCGCTGGTTTGATAGCGGCGACATAAAGGATGACAGCAGATAGCCGTGCCCGGCATGTATCTCAATAATATCGAATCCTGCTTGATCGGCACGCTTAGCGGCAGAGACAAAATCATCAACGACTTTGGCGATATCGCTCTGGTTCATCTCCTTGGGCATTTCACTATCCGGTCCAAACTTGATCGCGCTTGGTCCAACAATTTCCCATTTCTCGTCGTCGGTCAGAGGTGTGTGACGCTTCCAGGCAATGGGCTCGCAGGCCTTACGGCCAGCGTGGCCAATCTGCATGCCGATCTTGGCGTCGGTGCGGGTATGGACGAAATCGACAACCTTCTTCCAGGCTTCCATGTGCCGGTCTTCGTACATGCCGGCATCACCGGGGGATATGCGGGCTTCTCGTGAAATTTGGGTCATTTCGGTAAAGACCAGCCCGGCGCCGCCCATGGCCCGGCTGCCTAAATGCACGATATGAAAATCGGTCGGGGTCCCATCGAGATCATCGGCGGAATACATACACATCGGTGACATGACGACCCGATTTCTGAGGGTCATCTCACGCAGTTTGAAGGGCGTGAACATTGGTGGTGTTTCGGTTGCCGCATCCGACTCAGGTGACATTTTCTTCTCCAGTGAAACAGGTTGCCGGCGAGCTTACACGTGAATCCACGCTCGGCAAGGGTGCGCTAGCGCTGTTTTATCCGGGGGGGTACACTGTAAAAAATCTATACTCCGCTCGCGCGGCTCAACACGCCTGCGCAAAAGAAAATTCTGGAAAGACATTAATGACCGCACCCGCCGGAGGTTCCTCTACTGCTGCCTCCCCGGCGGTTCTCGCGACGGCGTTTATGATCCTTGCCGGGGCGCTTTTTGCGTCGATGCACGGCACCGTCCGGCTGATTTCTTCCGATCTGCATCCCTTCGTCATTGCGTTTTTTCGCAATCTGTTTGGATTTTTGGTGCTGGTTCCCCTGTTAATGCGGGGTGGTGCCAAGATGTTCAAGACCAAGCGGTTTGGGTTCCACAGTATTCGCGCCTGCGTCAATTCCGTGTCGATGCTGTGTTGGTTTACGGCTCTGTCGCTTATTCCGTTGGCCGATGCAACCGCGCTTACTCTGACTGGGCCGCTCTTCGTGACGCTGGGGGCGATGATCGCGTTTGGCGAACGAGTCCGAATTTGGCGTTGGACCGCCCTTGTTCTTGGCGCAATGGGGGCATTGATGGTGATCCGGCCTGGGTTTGAGGCGGTAAATATGGGTGCAATTCTGGCGGTAGTGGGAACGGCACTCGCGGCGGTCTCCAAACTCTTCGCCAAGAGCCTGACCAAGACCGAAGATCCAACGACGATCGCCGCCTATGTTCAGTTTTTGATGACACCAATTACATTGGTTGCCGCCTTATTTTATTGGCAATGGCCGACGATGGAGCAGCTATTCGGCCTCATGGCGATTGGCGCGTTGGCGAGTATGGGGCATCTCTTTACTGCAAAGGCCTATGCTATCGCCGACCTTAGTTTTGCCGAACCCATCGTGTTTACGCGGATGATCTGGGCAACGATATTTGGTTATGTTGCGTTCTCTGAAATCCCCGATATCTGGACTTGGGCAGGTGCGTTTACGATTGTGATGGCGACGACAATCATCTCCTATCGCGAGCGGGTTGTGAAACGGGTGGCTGCGGGGAAGTCATAGTTCAAAATAACTGCGCGCCTAGCGGTTGATCCCTTGATTTCGTTCATGGTTTATTGCGTCTAAACCGACTGAGGAAGATATGGCGAACGATAAACAATATGGCGGGCGGGGTTACCCTGATCTTCATGATCATATTGAAACATTGCGCGAGTTGGGACTACTGCATGAAATAGATGCGCCGATAAACAAGGATACTGAGCTTAAGCCCTTGGTACGCTGGCAGTTTCGCGGCGGTATCCCTGAATCAGAACGCAAAGCATTCCTCTTTAATAACGTTACCGACAGCCGGGGCAATAAATATGACATCCCGTTGGTGGTTGGCGCGTTGGCGACGACGCCGGAGATTTATGGCATCGGTATGGGTGTGCCGGTTTCCGATATAGGTGATCATTGGAAGAAAGCGCTTGCCGCCCCTATACCGCCGGTCGAAATCCAGGATGCACCTTGTCATGTAGTGATCCTG
>Ga0115002_10001600_pt1 | contig 30878 bp, 32 predicted proteins | sample ArcticOcean_MG_C_8_FD_89576 | JGI IMG/M metagenome (GOLD analysis project Ga0115002, IMG submission 89576) | Marine microbial communities from western Arctic Ocean - ArcticOcean_MG_CB11_86 | ecosystem: Environmental > Aquatic > Marine > Oceanic | place: Arctic Ocean: Canada Basin | collected... | reverse complement strand
TCCGCCTCTTTCACCCAATCCATCCCTGATCCGACCATCTCCCGGCCCCGCCCACACTCACTTCTCCCCTTATCCTTCGCTTTTCCCGCCCTCAGGGCCTATTGGTGGATGAGATCTAGGTAGCCGACCCGACGACCGAAAAAGGGGGTGCGCGATGAGCACAAGGATTCGAGGCCTCATTCCCCGCGGAGTAATCGCCGGAGTCATCGGTGCCACTGCTCTCGCCTTCTGGTTTTTGGTGATCGACGGCTCTCAAGCCCAACCCTTCCGTACGCCGGGGTTCCTCGGAGGTGCTCTCTTGGGCAGAGATGCGCTCGAACCTGGCGCCGCTCCGGTGCTTCTCTACTCCCTCCTTCACTACGTTGCCTTCATCGCCCTAGGCATCGGCGTATCGTGGTCCCTCTCGAAGATCGACACGATTCCGAATTTGTTCTTGGGGCTGGTTCTCGGCTTCGCTCTGTACGATCTGGTGTTCTACACGAGCGTCACTGTGACGGGCGTTGACGTCGTTGGCCCGTTCGGTTGGCCCGTCGTCTTGGTTGGCAACTTGCTCGCAGGCGTCTCCCTTACCAGCTACCTGCACTACACCGGGGAGACCCCCCCCCGATCTCATGGTGGGCCACTCTCGCGGATAGCCGGGTGTTCAAGGAGGGCCTGGTTGCCGGGCTAATCGGCGCCGGAACGGTTGCGCTGTGGTTTCTGATCATCGACATGGGACGCGGTCAGCCCTTCTTTACGCCGGGCGCGTTGGGTTCGGCGCTGTTTCTTGGTTCCACTGAGCCGAGCGCCGTAATCGTCTCCATCGCAACGGTCGTGGGCTACACGGTCCTGCACGTCGGCGTGTTCTTTGCTACGGGCTTCATCGCCGCGGCCATCGCGGGATACGCAGAGGACACACCACCGCTCATCATCGGCGCGGTGATGCTGTTCGTAGCCTTCGAGGCGTTTTTTATGGGCCTCATGGCGCTCTCGGCCGAGTTTCTACTCAGCACCCTGGCCTGGTGGGCGGTCGTGGTGGGAAACATTCTTGCGACCGTGACGATGGGGTCCTATCTGTGGTCCAGGCACCCGAAACTTCGCGACGCACTCGCGAGAAGTCCGATGGACAAGACCGCCTGACGCCGGAAACGGATCGCATTCGGCGCGTCCGATCCGCCTTTCGGTTCAGAACGTAGGGGGCCTACGAGTTTCACTCCTGATTCTGCCGCCGGGCGCCTTGAGCGACCCGGCGGTAAGCTCCGCGCGGCTAGGCACTGGGTCCACTGGCCCGGCACCGGGGCTAGCGTACTGGGTCAACCGACCCACTCCCGCCACTAGGTCGATATTGTCTGTTCGACCAGGAATCACTAATTACACCTCACCATCCGTCCTCGCTCGGGACGAATTTTTTCGACCTCATGAGGATGTCATGACCAAGCCCACTGTGATCCTCCTCTTCTCGGTGGCCCTCATATTTCCATCGAGCGCCGCCCAGGCTGGCCAAATCGGCAACCCCTCCATCCGCACCGATGTACCTCCCGTCCCGAACGCCGCGCCCACGGCCCAGACCATCCAGTCCGCGCAGGACGAATGGGACGTCGAGCAGTCCCTGGGCCCCACCGTTCCACTTTCTTTCGAGACCGACGAAGGGACGTGGATGAATGTGGACGTTCATCCAGACGGCCGAACGGTAGTCTTCGATCTGTTGGGTGATCTTTACACGATCTCCATCGCGGGCGGGCCAGCCACCCGCATCTCATCAGGTCAATCCTTCGACATGCAGCCCCGGTTCAGCCCCAACGGCTCCGCCATCGCCTTCATCTCGGACCGGGACGGTGCCACCAACATCTGGCTCATGGACCCAGACGGTTCGAACCTTAGACAGATTTCGGAGGAATCAGATCGTGAGGTAAACAGCCCCTCGTGGTCCCCAGACGGCCAGTACATCTTCGTTCGCAAACATTTCGTCGAGGCGCGCTCCCTCGGAGCCGGCGAGGTGTGGATGTACCACGTGAGCGGCGGCTCGGGGCTACAAGTCACGGAGCGCAACGGCTTCCAGAAGGACCAGGGCGAACCATCCGTTTCTCCAGACGGACGGTATCTCTACTACAGCAAAAACGTTTGGCCGGGCGATACGTTCGAATACGACAAGAACGTATACCAGACGATTTATGCGATCGTGCGTCGAGACCTTTCCACCGGAGAAGAACGCACAATCCTCCGTAGACCCGGTGGTTCGATCACGCCGCGGCCCTCTCCGGACGGGACGAAACTCGCGTTCATTCGGCGCGTGCGCACCAACACGGTCCTCTTTCTGCACGACCTCTCCACTGGGGAAGAGTGGCCGATCTTCGAGGGGTTGGACCGCGATATGCAGGAGGCCTGGGCGGTGCACGGCGTCTATACCCAGTATGACTGGACGCCGGACGGCACCGGCATCGTGATTTGGGGCCAGGGTAAAATTTGGCTCGTCGACGTAGCCTCGGCCACGGCGGAGATCATCCCTTTCACCGCGCAGGTGGAGCAAACGATCCACGAGGCCCTGCGCTTCCAACAGGAGGTGGCGCCGGGGAGTTTCGATGTGAAGATGCTGCGCGACGTCGCCACGTCGGCGGGTGGCCGCTTCGTCGCATACACGGCTCTAGGCAAGCTCTATCTGAAAGAATTGCCTTTCGGCGCGCCCCGGCGGCTCACGCGCGACGACCGCATCGAGTTCGCTCCCGGATTCTCATCGGACGGACAGTGGATCGTGTACTCGACTTGGACGGACGCTGAAAAGGGCCGGATCCGAATGATCCGAGCTGACGGCAGCGATGCCCGCGACCTGGTAACGGCGCCCGGACACTATACCGCACCTACTTTTTCGCCCGACGGGCTTACGGTGACGTATCAATCGGTGAGTGGCGACGCGATTCGTGGTCCTACACACGGGGAGAACCCCGGAGTCTTCATCGTTCCGGCGGACGGGTCGACCGAGCCCTTGAGAATCCGCGCGAGCGGCTCAAGCCCCATGTTCGATCCCACGGGTTTACGAGTTTTCGTGAATGATCTCTCCGACGGAGCGCGCCGCCTCGTAAGCGTCGATCGCGCTGGCGCCGACGAAATCGTTCATTTCCAATCGGACAACGCGACCGAGATCGTTCCGTCGCCCGACGGCCGATGGGTGGCCTTCACGGAACGTTACCGGGCCTACGTGGCCGCTTTCCCACAGTCGGGAAGGACGATCACCCTCGGCCCCGAGGTGGATGGATTTCCGGTCGAGCGCGTCTCCGAAAACGCGGGTTTGTACCTCCATTGGTCCGGCGATAGCCAATCGCTTCACTGGACGCTGGGGCCCGAATACTTCTCACGGGAGCTCACCGAGACGTTCACGTTCAGGCCCGGTGCTCCGTCGGAGGCCGCTGAGCCCGAAACCAGTGGCCTCTCGATCGGGTTTTCGCAAGCCAGCGACGTCCCGACCGGCACGGTCGCCTTCGTCGGAGCGCGCATCCTTCCACTCGCTGCGGAATCGGGCGAGGACGGCGGTGTCATCGAAAACGGCACCATCGTCGTCACGAACAACAGGATCACCGCGGTCGGACCCGCGGACGCGGTGGCCGTACCCCCGGAAGCACATCGAGTGGACGCCACCGGCAAGACAATCCTTCCGGGGTTCATAGACGTCCACGCACACGTGAGGGGCGAGGGATCGGGTGTGCTCGCGGAGGCCAGCTGGCCTCTCATGGCCAACCTCGCTTTCGGCGTGACCACGTCACACGATCCGTCGAACAGCACCACCACGGTCTTCACCAATTCGGAGATGATCAAGGCCGGCCTCAAAGTCGGGCCGAGGCTCTTTTCCACCGGCACCATCCTGTACGGGGCTGAGCGCACGAACAAGGCGATCATCGACGACTACGACGACGCCGAACTTCACCTGGCCCGTATGAGGGCCGTAGGCGCTTTCAGCGTAAAGAGTTACAACCAGCGCCGCCGAGACGCTCGCCAGTGGATCATTCGAGCGGGCCGCAGTCTCGAGATGATGGTCGTCCCTGAGGGGGGATCACTCGTTTACAACAACATGACCATGGTCCTGGATGGTCACACCGGAGTCGAGCACGCGCTCCCGGTTCCCGTCGTATACAACGACCTCGCCCAGCTCTTCGGACAGAGTTCTACAGGGTACACACCGACCCTGATCGTCGGTTATGGGGGGCTCGGGGGAGAGAACTACTGGTACGAAAGAACCAACGTGTGGGAGCACGAGCGTCTGCTCACCTTCGTCCCGCGCGATGTCGTCGACTCGCGTTCACGCAGGCGCATCATCGCCGCCGGTGATGAAGACTTCAACCACATCCTTATCTCGCGAGGTGCCAAGGCCATTCAGGACGCAGGCGGGCTCGTCACTTTGGGAGCTCACGGGCAGATGCAAGGCGTTGGCGCTCACTGGGAGTTGTGGATGCTCGAGCAGGGGGGAATGACCCAAGTCGAGGCGCTCAAAGCGGCCACGATCAACGGAGCACGCTACTTGGGCCTCGACGATGATCTCGGATCGCTCGAGGTGGGTAAGCTCGCCGACCTCATCGTGCTGGACGAAAATCCGCTCGACGACTTGCGGAACAGCGAGTCGCTCAGTTTGGTGATGCTCAACGGGCGGTTATACGACGCGGCAACGTTGAACGAGGTCGGGAATCGTCCGACCGAGCGCCCGCTCCTTTATTGGGAGAGGTGGCCCTCTGTGTTACCGCCCGCTGCTCCGCCGGAAGAAGACCTTTGAAAATCGATCCTCTCGAGCGTGTTGCTCGGCTCATCCGTGCGAAGCCGACGCGAAAGCGTGAGCTCGACGCTCGGCTACCCGAGGGGCAGTTCCTGACCGAGAAATTCCCGGTCCTGAGTTACGGTCCCACGCCAAAAATCGATCTGAAGACGTGGCGACTTCGACTTACCGGGCTCGTCGAGCAGGAACGGGAGCTGGACTGGAATGAGTTCACCGCGCTGCCCACCACGACCATCGAAGCGGACATCCACTGCGTCACGCGCTGGAGCAAGCTGGATACGGTTTGGGAAGGCGTCGCTCTGCGTGATCTCGCACTGAAGGCCAAACCCCGTCCCGCGGCACGATTCGTCATGCAACACAGCTACGGCGGATACACCACGAACCTCCCGCTCGACGAGATCGTGGATGAGGACGTCATCCTGGCGCATCGGTTCGACTCCGCCCCGCTCACTCCTGAGCACGGGGGCCCGGTACGGGTCGTGGTGCCCAAACTGTATTTCTGGAAGAGTGCGAAGTGGGTGAACCAACTCGAGTTCTTACCCGAGGATGCTCCTGGATTCTGGGAAGGCTACGGCTATCACAACCACGGCGATCCGTGGAAAGAGGAGCGCTTCGGCTGACGCCGGGCTAGGCAACCGGCCCCTCGGGCGCACCCGCGCCGCGCGCCGCGTCCGGTCGAACGCCCTGAAGCGCCTACTTCTCGCTGCCGAGGAAAAATTTGAGGCGCCAGAGGTAATACGCCAGAGCGGCGGTGAAGACGAAGAACAGGCCAGAGATAACGAGCGACCCGGTCCCAGCTCCTTTGACGAACCTCGAGAGTTCCCACGCGCCGTAGCCTGCGCAAAAAAGAATCGCGAACGCGATGATAATCCGATGAAAGCTTATGAGGGACAAGCCGTGTTTCTCCAAATGGCGGGTCACCTGGACCGTCCATCCTGGGTTCCAGTCCAGGCATCAAGATAGCGCCCTCAGGACTCGCCGGGGACCTCCTCGGCAAGGACGTGCCGGACGATTCGTCCAACAGCTTTTCGCTCCTTCAGAAACGCATCGTGACCGTAGTTGGAAGTGACGCGAATCGTCCGCCCCGTGCCAGGCAAGGCACGCACCATTTCGGCGATCAGCCAAGGCGGCACCAGCGTGTCCGAGTCGATCGATACGACCGTGGTAGGCACTCGAATGAGTCCTGGATCAACAACATGGAGGTCCAGCGACTGTGACAAAATGGCGAAGGCTTGTCCGTCGAAGTGCCGAACGAAGCGCTCCCCCTGAATCTTCAAGTACTTCTCTACAGCGAAGTGTGGACTCCCCTCTTCCCAGGTCGGGACCGATACGAAGCGCTTCTCGAACTCCTCCGGAGTGCGGTAGGTCGTCATGGCCAGCTCACGCGCCAGGGCCAATCCCTCGCACTCCCGGCCCGCGTCCGCGGCCAACTCGACAATGCGGCGCTGCAGGCCCCGAAGGCCCGTGGCCATCGGATGAGATCGGTGCGCCGCACAGAAAACCAGGAGTCGCGCTAGACGGTCCCCGTAACGTGCCCCGAAGGCCAGGCCCACGTTCCCGCCGTAAGAAGCACCAACAAACGCATGTAGCTTCTCGATACCGAGGTGGTCGAGCACAACTCTCACGCCGTCGGCTTGGTCGTCCGTGGTCACAACAGGCACGCCGGGTCCGTTCATCGGAACGGTCGTGGCCCCAGCACCCCCGACATAGTCGATGCTGACAACGCGGTGAGTCGCCGGATCGAGCGCGCAACCCTCGCCGACCACGCCCGGCCACCAGCCCGGCGTATCCCCGTCAGCACCGCAAACGAAGCGATGAGCCGAAATTCCGCCGAGCACCACCACCGCCGGCGCGTCCTCTCGGCCATAGGACGCATACGCGACCGCACCGCCCTCGGCCGTCGAGGCGTGCAAATCCACAGCCCCGAAGCTGGCCCCAGCGACGGACATCATGACCGTCTCCGAAGATCCATGTTGTTCTCCCGTTCCTAGATGTTACGGAACCAGCGACACGGATGGATGATACGGACTTGACCGGAAGGCCTCGGCTGAGAAAAGCCGCGACTCGGACGCTCGTTCATCTGTCGGTGAACCTGAGTTCCCGCAGGACTTGGCACCTTTTCGAGGGTCGCGTACTTCCCCCGTTGGTTGCCCCGGCGTCTTAGGGCCTGCCCCTCAGCCGGTCTTGATGATGTTTGGATTGTATCAAGGGACTTTCGGCGGGTCAAGCGATCAGGACACGTGATTCACCCCAGTTTGTCGAGCTCGATGGCCTCGTCGATCAACATGATCGGGATACCATCACGAACCGGATACAGGATCTTGTCGTCCTCCCGGACGAGACCCTCGTCGAGCGGATCGCCAACTCGGTCACGCCCGCGATTCTTCACACCGCCTGATCGGATCGCTTGATTTACCCGCTCCACGAGCTCCGCATCGGCCGGACGGATGGGCTGATGGGTTTCGGGGCAAACGAGAATTTCGAGAAGTTCCGGATCGATCATGGGAACGCCTTCGCCTCAGTCGCGGTAAGGAACACACTTGTGGCTTCGTGACTCGGAGCTCAACCCGTAATCTATCAGCCGGTCCACGCGGTGGGGAGTCGAACTCCCGGGCGGATCGGGCTGCCGGGGACGTCCGCGCGGCTTCGAATGAAGGCAGCGACGATGAAACTACCGATCGCCCTACTTATCGGGGCTGCCGCCTTTACGAGCGCGCACGCCGAGGCGCAAGTTCGTCTGGCTCAGTCTTTAGGGGCCGACCAAGCTACCGCCCTCGTCGTTTTCGGGAACGACACGGTGCACGCCGAGGTGGCGAATACTTCAGCCCTCCGGTCACAGGGGCTCATGTACCGAGACGCCGTCCCCGACGGTACCGGCATGGTCTTCGTGTTCGACAGAGAGGCCGAGCGCTCGTTCTGGATGCAGAATACGTTCGTCGCGCTGGACGTCGCCTTCATCGATTCCAACTTCAGGGTCGTAGATATCCAGCAGATGGAGCCCGAATCCACCGAGATTCACGACGGCGCGCGCCCGGCGATGTTCGCTCTCGAGGTGCGCCAGGGATGGTTCGCGGAAAACGGCATCACCGTTGGCGATCGCTGTGAGATGATCTTCTCTCGGTAGACCGAGAAGTCTTATCATCGATGTCTCGCCGCCCGCCAACACCCGTCTCGGGCGATGGCTTTTGCGTACGCGTCGCCGTTCAAGCGGTGTTCAGCGGGTAAAGATGGCCAAGACCGCCGCGATCGTAATCGGAATCATCAAGACGGTCACCGCACCAGCGGCCCACGACTCCTTGCGACCGATTCTGGCTACCCCAAGACCCACCAAGGTCCATACCCACAAACCGAATAGGTCGATGAAACTCAAGAAGCGGAGCAAGTAACCGGACTCCAAGAAAACCGCGAAGGAACCGACCGAAAGCAGTACCTGCGCGTCCTCCCCGACGATGCGTAGGGGCACGAGCAGGACGACCGACGTGGCCGAGACCAGGTGCGCGTGGGCCACCACCGCCAGATACTGCCGGTAGGTTCCTTCGTGCCCGAGCAGGAAAGCGAAAAACAGTGTGACCACACCCGCGAAGAAGGCGAGGAAGATGCCCCAAGCGATGAAGGAACCCGCCGCTCCCAGGTAACGGAAGCGACCCACTTGCTCCAAAACGGCCGGTGGAACCGTCTGTCCTTGCTCCATCACGCGCTCGCGCATCGTCGCAATCAACAAGTCCGACGGGAGCAAAAAACACGCGGAAATAGCGACCGAGGAGCCCGAGGGGAGCGGCGCTTTGATCCGTATGCTCCTCACCCGCGCGGTTCATGAACGGCCCCCTCGGCCTCGGGTCTTCCTTTTCTGGGATTGAGCCGTGCCTCGATCCTCGGCTCCGCCGCATTCAGTCTATGGCACGGATAGCGACCGCGAAATCATCGGCCCGGCGGGCCCGACACGGCGACATCGATTCGATCCGAGACACTTGGCCATGACGGACCCATCAGGTTATCGTTTGTGTCGCGTTCGAATGACTATTTGTTATGCCAGCATCGACGGAGATAAGTGATGGGGCTTCGGACAAATCCTGACCGAATTCTGGAGAACATCGATCGGCAAAGGGTCCGCGAAGAAGAGGCTCAAGCAGGGCAAGACCGCCAAGCTGTGGGCCGCGAGCTGGAGACGGAGATCCCCGAGGTCGACGCCACCACGCCAGAGCGGATGAAGCGCATATTCAGCATCGTAGAGCGTAGCTACACGAAGGCTGCTGCGAATGTTGAACTCGGGAAGTTGGCGTCGCACTTCCGTGCCGTGGGGGACATTCCCACCCACCATGCGCGGGGCGACGTATCCGTTTCCATTCAGTACATCGACTCCGCCAGGCTCGAGGACATCGGGATGTCCCCCTTCGAGATCCTCCCTGAGCGCCTGATCGAAGCCAAGAAAGAAACCAAAACCAGCCGTCCCGACGTCAACGCGCTGAAGGTGCTCCGCAGAGAGATCCGAGATGGTGTGATGTCGGCGTACCGGAAGGTTGAGCCGCGCGTTCGGGATGCGCTCCGAGACCGCGCGGACATGGGCCATGTGGCGGTGCAGGTCACGATGGACGTGCGGCCGGTGGAAATCCGGATTCGGGACGAGGAATCGCTGCTCTGATCGGGTAGTTGTTCCGGGCGCATCAGCGTCTTCATCCGAAGGACCCCGCGGGATGGCAATCCCGGCCCACGCGATCATGGCATCGCCCATGGGGATGCCCCACCCTACCCCCATGGCGACGCGACCCCTTCGGCTCGGTCAAGCGCTGGTGGAAGCCGGACGGCTCCAAGAACGGCAACTGCGCACCGCTTTGCACGAGCAACAGAGTTCCGGCGTTCGCCTAGGTGATATTCTCGTCCGTCGCGGATACGTCGACGATACGGCCGTTGCTCAATCCCTCGCGGCGCAACTCAAGCTCCCGTTTGCGGCAGGACCGCTGATCTCCGAACCCGCCGCTCTAAGGCTGGTAGACGCCGAGCTGGCTCGTTCTCGATCGATCTTTCCGTTGTCGGTCACCGACCGGACCCTTCGGGTGGCCGCCTCCGACCCACTGGACCAGGAGACGCTCGACGGGCTGCGCTTCAGCACCAGCCGTCACATTGAGGTGACCGTCGCGGCGCCGTCCGCCATCGCTGAGGGCATCCGCACAGCCTACGACGGGGAGTTGGATGAGCTCATCAACAACTTGCCGGTGTTCGACGTCGATTCGGAGGACGCCCGGACGCTAAAGGCCGAGGCCGAGCCTGTCGTCCGACTCGTGGATCATATTCTACAACATGCCGCATCACTCGGAGCGAGCGACATTCACATCGAACCGTTTTCGGGCCGAGTGCTCATTCGCTACCGTATCGACGGCGTTCTTCGCCGCTCTTTCACCCTTCCAGGGAGTGGCCTGGCTTCCATCGCCTCCCGCATCAAGGTGATGTCGGGAATGGACATCTCGATCAAAAGGCGGCCACAGGACGGCGGTCTCACTCTGAAGTACGCGGCCGGATCTCTCAGAATCCGAGTGTCCGCGCTCCCGGTTGCAGAAGGCGAGAAGATCGTCCTGAGGCTTCTGGATCCGATCCACGTACCCCGTAATCTCGACGCATTGGGCCTCTCCGAGCGCGACGCGGCCCTCGTACGGCGGCTCGGCTTGGCGGGACAAGGCGTGATCCTCGCGGCGGGGCCGACCGGGAGCGGCAAGAGCAGGAGCCTGTTTGCGGCCCTAGCCAAGCTGAACCGGGAGGGACTGAATGTCGTCACCCTCGAAGATCCGATGGAGTACCGGGTCCCTGGGGTCAATCAGGTCCAAGTGAACCCGCTCGCGGGGCTGACTTTTCCCGTGGGCCTTCGAGCCATCCTGCGACAGGATCCCGACGTGGTGATGGTGGGTGAAATTCGGGATCGCGAGACAGCGGAAATCGCGATGGGAGCGGCCGTCACCGGCCACCTCGTCCTATCCACCATCCATGCAACAGACGCTCCAGGGGCCATCACCCGGCTCCTCCATATGGGAGTGCCGCCCTATTTGGTCGCTGGAGGGTTGAGCGGCGTGGTGGCCCAGCGGCTGGTGCGGACCTTCTGCCGATCGTGCCGCGGCCGGGACTCCGAATCTTGTGATCGTTGCACCGATGGATACTCGGGCCGGACCGGGGTCTTCCAGGTTCTGGCCATGAACGACGCGATTCGTGACCAGATCGTGCGTGGCGTCTCGGCGTCCGAGCTCGGGCGGCTCGCCGCCGAGAGCGGAATGGCTTCCCTCACCGAGGACGTGAGCCGAAAGGTGGCCGAGGGTGTGACTTAGCCGCACGAGGCAGCTAGGGTCATACGGAGCGACGCGGGGTCGGTCGCACCGTGCTCGAAGTGTGGTGGGGACGTGCCTTGGGACGCCCTCGGTTGTCCCCACTGCGGACTGGTGGCACGGCTCGTATGCACTTGCGGAGCCGTGCTGAGGCGAAGATGGAGATTCTGCGCGGCGTGTTTGAGGCCGGTGGCGTCTAGCCTCCAGTGACCTCCCTGAAAAGGCGACTGATCGAGTCGCCTTTCCCAGGCCAAAAATACCGATCGGAGATCCGATTGAGTGCTGTACGTACGGCACTGAACTGGTTGGCCACACCGCTCAAGACCGTGTTCATCCCGAGTTCGCCCGCTTCGATACTCTCCGATGCGTTGCGATAACCCGTGGCACCCCACTCCTCGAAGTAGCTGAGCGGGGGCGCGCCCTTTCGTCGCGTTCTGGCTTCGAGATAATCCGGAAACAGTCCCGACATCCAGAGGGCGAAGTCGCCCATGTGGACGCGCAAGAGGAACCGCTTCCGGCCCTCGGCGCTTCTGAGTTCGGAGATCATGTCCGCGAGGTAGTGGAATTCAACATCCTCTTCGTCGGAAATTCGGTAGGCACGCCCAGCCCTTCCAAACGAAACCAACATCGACGCAACGTAGTCCGACGTGCCCTCATCATCGATTCCGCCCTCGAGTAAAGCTTGCCGCACCAGCACGTAGAAAATCACGGGGGGGGCGACGGACACGTCTGGATCGGTGAGGAGCGCGTTCTGGATCCTGGGATCGTCTAGCAAACTCCCGATGCCACTCTCTTCGAGACGGAGGCGGGCGGCCTCCGCCAACTCAGGGTCCGTTCGGCCCAGAAGATGGACCAGCTGCTGGGCGTCACTTCGACTCAAAGAGGCGCGAATCGTGGGCAAGATCATGACTCTCTCCTGCTCTGTATCACGGATTATGTCTCGAGGTTCTACACCGAATCCTTATCTAATCCTCGACACGTTCCGGCGATAATCAACGATTTTGCGCAAACGACTTCGACGATCGTACTAGAATTCCGCCCGTCTCACCTCCCACGAGTCGAGAAGATCCTCTCTCAGGTCTACGCCGATACCCGGCCCAGTCGGGACGCCAACCGATCCGTCTTCTAAGACGAATTCCGGCGTCACGACGTCCTCGCTCCAATAGCGCCGACTCGCGGAGATGTCTCCGGGGAGCGTGAATCCGGGGAGCGAGGCCAGGGCCACGTTGTGGGCTCGCCCAACGCCCGACTCAAGCATACCCCCGCACCAGACCGGCACATTCCTTTCGACACAAAGGTCGTGGATGGCTTTTGCGGAGGAGAGTCCACCCACCCGGCCGGGCTTGATGTTGATGATTCGACAAGCACCGATCTCGAGAGCGAGGGCCGCGTCGCCCACCGATCGTATCGATTCGTCGAGGCAAATGGGCGTCGCGATTTCGGCTTGGAGGCGGGCGTGGTCCAGATAGTCGTCATGTGCCAGCGGTTGCTCGATCATCATGAGGTCGAGCGGGTCCAACTGCTTCAGGTGGGGCAGATCCTCAAGCGAATAGGCCGAGTTGGCATCGGCCATGATGGGGACGTCAGGAAACCGGTCCCGAAGCCCTCTGAGCATCGCGAGGTCCCGCCCTGGTTTGATCTTGACCTTGATGCGCGCGTACCCCTCGCCCAGATAGCCGGTAACACTACGGTACAAGTCATCGTCGGTCCCCTGGAGGCCGATGCTGACTCCGACGGAGACCGCGTCGCGAACCCCGCCGAGCAGGGACGCGAGCGAACGGCCTCGGACTTTGGCCTCCAAGTCCCAAACGGCCATCTCGAGCGCCGCTTTCGCCATGGGGTGGCCACGTATCGAGTCGAATACCGAGAGAATATCGGCGGCAGATTCCAACTCGAGGCCCGCCGCCTCCGGGAGGATCAGACCTGTGAGGATGGTCCACGCCGTGTCGGTGGTCTCATAGGAATATCCGGGCCCCTCGCTGGCGACGCACTCTCCCCAGCCGGTGACTTCGCCGGAGGACAAGGCCACGAGGAGCACCCGCCGGTCGTGGCTGACGGCATTCGACGTCTCGAAAGGCTCGCGAAGGCGCATGCGGAGTTCTCGTACCAAAACGCGATCGATCCTCACGTGGTGCTCTCCTGGAGAAGGTACTCACCCCATCCGTCCCGCCTGAAATAGTCGCGGGCCTCGAAGCCTCGATCGAAGTACGTGGTCAGTACGGAGCGTGTGATAGCCCGCCAGCGCAACGCAGCGTCCGCTGACGCATCCCGGAGCGCTTGGATCGAATCAGGAATCGGGACCAGAATCCGCTCCGAGTCGACCGTGAGATCGGGGTCGCTCGGGAGGTACAAGCCCCCCTCGGCACGGACCGCAAAGATTGGGATCGCGTCTCGGTCCCCGACGGAGTCGGGGCCAGGGCGCCCTTCCACGTGCCGCTCGATCACCCGCGCCGAATCCATCGTCCAGGTGGGGACCAGCCGGTCGGTGCCAATCCCCTGATGCAGAGGAGAGTCGGTCCGGCCATACATGTCCTCAACGTACTCGCTGGCCACCGCCCCGAGTTTGTTGAGGTTCACGTGGGCGTTTCTCGCCTCGAGCGGGTCGAAGGTCCAACGCATTCGGACGATCCCTCTCGAAAGGAGTGCGTTCCTTTGGTACGCCTTGAGGCGTGTCCCGAGCCCGGAGTCTTGGAATGCTGGGCGGACGGCGAGCATGTCCGACCAGTGGACGATCTCTCCGTCATGAACCCCCGTGAGACCGAAGACGAAGCCCGCCAAGTCGCCCGCATCGTCGTAGGCACCCGCCGTGACGCCGCCCACGCGCTGGCTCACCTTCAGAATTGTGGCCGGCACGCGCTCCGAAAAACCGGAACCCCACGTCTCCTCTTGAAGACGAACGCAGTCTTTGAACTCCGCGATGGAGGCGAGGGGACGGATCGTAAACTGGGAACCCACTAGAAGGCTGTTGAAGAAGTACAGTGGGCCGCGTTGGGGATGCCACGGTCCCAGCTCCTAGGCGGAGCGACGACGCCATAGCATTCTCTACGGCTAGGAGCTCCAACACCGGAGATGGGGTCGTGCCACCCCAACCCTTCAACGCGTATGCTCATGCCCCACACGGTCCTGGGCACGTGGCGGTTGTGCGGTTGATCCTGCGTCTCCCCTCCTCGCCGTAGCCAGGCTACGACTCGTCGTCGTTCCTTGTCTGAACGCGCACAAGCGCCATGTGCGCGAGCCGCTGTACTTCTTCAACAGCCTTCTAGGGTACTCCTGGAGAGGTATGGACGAAACTTGCGGTCCCTCACGCCTGATGACCAGCTTACCTGAGAATCGCCCGATCACCCCTTCACCGACCAAGATGATAACGAGGCATACCGTCGACGCCGATGGGCATCCCATCGCTGTTTGGGAAAAAAGCCCGTCAGGGGCTCGTGGAGCGATCGTGCTCCTACACGGCCGCACGTGGAGCGCACTCCCCAACTTCGATCTTCAGGTGCCTGGTGAAGAGTTATCCCTGATGGACGGTTTGGCGGAGGCGGGCTACGCCGCTTTCGCGGTGGATCTCAGAGGTTATGGGCAAACGCCGCGCGACGAGACGGGATGGGTGACGCCGGGTCGTTCGGCAAAAGACCTCAAGGCTACGCTCGAGCACGTCCAGCTCCTCATCGGCAGCGCACCGCCCCCCGCGCTCCTCGGTTGGTCCCGCGGCTCGAAGGTGGCTCAACTCACGGTACAACGCTGGCCGGAGTTGGTGTCTTCCTTGGTCTTTTTCGGCTACTCGCCGACGTTCGCGGGGGCCCCGCTGGCCGATGACGAAGAAAACACCCGGCCGGCCAGGGCTCCGAACACGGCAGCGAACGCCGCGAGCGATTTCATCACACCGGGGTCGATCAGCCAAGTGGCGATCGACACGTACGTGAAGTCCGCACTGGAGGCCGACCCCGTACGAAGCGATTGGGGACGCGCCGGCGAGTGGGACGAACTCGACGCCGTGAAGGTGCGTGTCCCGACGCTTCTGCTTAATGGCGAGTTCGACCCCATCGCCACGCCCGAGCAGCGCAGATCACTGTTCAACTCCCTCGGGACCACCGACCGGGAGGTTATCGAAATTGTGGGAGGCGACCATATGGCGTTTCTCGAGTCCTGTCGCTCGGAGTTTTTGGGCGCCCTCGTCGGCTTCTTGGACCGCCACCGAGCCGGTTGACGCAGCACGCCACTGCGAAACCGTCGAGGCCGTAGAGGTTAGAGCTCGCCCGCCGCTCTGGCTCAGTGTCGCGCTCGGAGCCGTAAGAACGAGTCCGCAGCGCCATGGAGCGCCTCGACACTCTCGTCGCCGAGAGCTTCACGCGCACCCGCGGCGGCGGATCGCCAGAGCGGAAGCGTCTCATGCAGGAGCCTACGCCCCTCCGCGGTAATGCCGAGGCATCGCGACGTCTTCGTCGGCCCGGCAGACTCCCTCACCCAACCACGCGCTCGCAACAAGGCCAAACCTCGACTCACTGTGGACTTATCCATTTCGAGGTATCGCGCGACGTCGGCGGCGCGAAGATCCTCCATGGCGGCGATCAACGCCAACACAGTGAGTTGGTTCGCGCGAACACCGAGCGGGGCGAGGGAGTCGTCGAAAAGGCGAGAAAGCACCCGGTCGAGCATGCGCGTGCGACTGAAAACACAGCCGCGCAGAATCTCACGCGCCACCTCCCCGTTGCCCCCGTCATCACCGTTGGCCCTGTCCTCCAAGTCACCCTGCACATCGCCCTCCAGATATTTGGCGGATTGCGGCTGTCAGCCTCTAATGTTGTACCCACAACTGTCTTCGGTCTTTGCACAGCAAGCATCCGAGAAACCGAATAGGAAGATCGACGCAAAATACTAGTTGCTTGCGCAACTCACAAGTAAACATAGGGATGCTAAGGCCATCAACCGGTTTCGTGTAAGGGCCTAGAACTCGAGCGGCGGCATCATGAGGATGAGGACAAGGAGCATCGTTCTCTCGAGAAGACCGCTTACTAACACGTGCTCGTCGTGGGCGTGGGCACCGTGCCCCAAAGCACCTAAGCCGTCCACGGTCGCGGCATAGAGACTCGTAGTATTTCCGTCCGACGCACCCCCGGACCGGACGCTCTCCAACTCGAGCCCAAGGCGCTTTCCGCATCCTTTCACGGCTTCCCACAGGACTTGGTTACGCGGTGTCGCTTCCATGGGCGGGACGTCGACCACCTGCTCGATCTCCATCCGTGTGCCGGGCGTGGTCGACTTCAGGCTCCGAATCACCCCTTCGACCAGGCGAGCATCGGCCTGCGAGGTCACCCTCACATCGACGCTGGCGTGGCACTCCGCGGCGACGACGTTTGTCGCAGAACCGCCCGAGACGGTGCCCACGTTGACCCCGATGCCCCGCTCCACGTCGGTTAAGGCATGAAGCGCTAGGATGACATGAGCCATTTCTTGGATCGCGCTCGCCCCCTCCTCGAGAGCGAGGCCTGAGTGGGAGGCTCGCCCGACGATCCGAATTTCGAAGCGAGCCACACCGCGGCGGGTCGTCTTGATGTGCCCCTCGGGCCCGAGGGCCGGCTCCAGGACGAGCACCCGACTCGATGCCTGGGCCAACCGTGCCACGTGGCCGCTTGATTCGGGACTTCCGACTTCCTCATCTGAGTTCAGAAAAATCGTAGGGGTGACGGTCGGCTCGAGCCCGAGCGCCGAGAGGGCTTCGAGGGCAAAGACCATCTGGGCGATCCCAGCCTTCATGTCGAAGACTCCTGGGCCCCGTATTGTGTCCTCACCCTTATCCCACTCGACCGGCATCTCATACACGGTGCCGAGCGGCCAAACCGTATCCGTGTGGCCGACCAGAAGCTGGACGGGCGCTTCCTCGGGTGTGCCGGGCGCCTTCCTTCGGGACAGGTAGAGGTGGTCGCCCATCGTCCTACCTGGAAACAGCTGTGCATTAAAGCCGATCGCCTCGAGCCGTCGAGTCAGGAGCCCCTGAATCGCGTGTTGTGACTCGGCCACCAAGGACGGAGTCTCCAGGTTGGCCAATTCCATGACGAAATCGACCATGTGGGCTCGGCGCTCGGAGAGGTACTCACTGACGCTGGCGAGCTCAGCGTCGGTCATAGAAGCCGGCACGTCGATAACTCTCGTCGAGGAGCTCGACGGGGTGCCGGGCCACAACGTCCGATCCTTCCAGCAGAAGCCCGGCGCCGATCTGCATCATGCAACCGGGGTTTCCGGTCGCCACGATCTCGGCGCCCGTGCCGAGGACCGCCGCCACTTTATCGGCGCCGATGTCCGCTCCCAGCTCGGCGTGGGTTATCCCGTAGATCCCCGCCCCTCCACAACACTCCTCTTCCTTCGGAAGAGGCACAAGCACGAGTTCGGGGATCGCCCTGAGCAGCGCCTTCGGTTCTTCGTTCAGGCCCTGAGCATGGCATAGATGGCACGCTGCATCGTACGTGACCCGTGCCCGCAAGGGCTCCCCAACCCGCAGGGTGTCACCCGCTATGAGTTCGGAGATGTCCCGCGTCGAAGCGGCAACGGTCGCGGCCATCCGCCCGTACTCCGGGTCGGCTTCGAGCAGATGGCCATAGTCCTTCAGGGCTGCACCACAGCCCGCCGCGTTCACCGCTACGAAGTCCACTTCGGCCGCCGCCAAGGCGCGCACGTTGGCACGCGCCAATTCACGGGCCCGGACCGCATCCCCCGCGTGCGTGTGAAGCGCGCCACAACATCCCTGCCCACTCACTTCGATCACCTCGTACCCGTTGGCCCGCAGGACCCTCTCGGTAGCGTCGTTCACCCTTGAGAAGAGGCCCGCCTGCACACACCCGCGAAGCATGCCCACCCGGCCCCGATGACCTTCACTCTTACGAGCCCTCCCGGCCGACGACCCGTCGGCGCCCGAGGGAATCCCCGAATCCGAGGCCCCTGCGACCGGACCGCGAGCCCGGCTCGCCTCGAGCATAGCGAGTCCGAACCGCATCGGGTGAAAAATACGGTTCTTCGGCAACCGCCTCGCCGCCAATCCAGCCACGCCCAGTCCCCGCACGATCCTCGCTAGAAGCATGCTCCCGACGGTCAGAGCACGGCTCGAGAAGACGGACAGGAGCATCCGCACCACAGCAGGCTGCTGGTGGGCACGGAAAACGGTCTCTCGTGCTGCCTCGAGCAAGACCCCGTACGAAACGCTCGACGGGCACACGGGCTCACACGCTCGACACCCCAAGCAACGGTCGATGTGAGTGCGGAACGCGTCGGAGTCGGGGGCAAGTCGGCCCTCGACCACCGCTCTCATGAGGTGAAGTCTGCCTCTGGGGGAGTCGTTTTCGTCTCCGAGACGTACGTACGTGGGGCAAGCCGGCAGACAAAAGCCGCAGTGCACGCACGGCATCAGTCGATCTTCCTGGGCCCACAGCGCAGCGGCCAAAGCGGTCTCGGATCGTGTTGTCACTGCGGTAGCCGCCCCTGTGCAAGAATCGAAGCAGGATCGAAGGCGACCCGGATCCGCTCGGCGAACACAGCCGCGGGACCGGTCTCACCCCACGCCCCTAGGGCACCCACGATCTCGGGCGGACCCTGGGAGACCACGAGGCTTCCACCTTTCTCCTCTAGAGACCGCCGAAGTTCCCCCAAAACGGCGTTGCTACGCTCGAGCCAGCCCTCCGCTCGGCTCAACTTCGCGATCATCACCCGCAGCACTCCAGTATACGCGTGTGCGGCTAGCCGCATCCCCCAGCCGGCCCTTGGGTCATACAACCCTTCTAGCGGGGGAATCATTTCGACCAGCTCCGGCAACCGCGTCGGAAGTAGGCTCATGCGCAACACCAGCTCGGCCCCGCCTTCCATCGCCCCGACGTTGTCGAAAATCGCCCGCGATTTCTCTCCTTCCAGGCGCTCGACCGGTGCGATCCCTGCGCGCTCCACGACGACTCGTTCCGCCTCGGCCGCGGCGTCCGCCGACTCCAGGATCCGAACCGCCACCAAGGGACTCGATATACCCGCTCCCGACTCCCCGCCTCCAGGCACCAACAACTCCACCGCAGCGAGCGAGAGTGGCGTTTGAGCGATGCGGCTCGTCAGGGCCGCGCCAGCGGCAACGTCGGCGCCCCTGAAGAGAAGCGATCGATCCACCGCCGGAATGGGGAACATCCGCATGGTGGCGCTCGTGATCACTCCCAGGGTTCCCCAACTACCTGCAACCAGCTTGAGTAGATCAAAGCCGGCCACGTTCTTCACGACCCTTCCGCCCAAACAAAGCCGTCGCCCATCTCCCGTAATGAGTGTAGCCCCGAGCAGCAGGTCCCGGGGGGACCCGAAACTCGTCTGCAGCGTCCCCGCGGTACCGACGGCCAACATGGCCCCGAGCGTACCCCGCCCTCCACCCCCCGGAGGATCCAGGGGAAGCCACTGCTTGCACTCGCTGGCGCGGCGCTGTAATTCGTCCAGTCCCACCCCTGCCTGGGCCTCGATGTACATGTCGGCCGGTTCGTACGCGGACACCTCATTCATCCTGTCGGTGCTCAGGAGCACGTCGATGCCCTTCGGGGGCTGCCCACCATTCAGCCAACTTCCTCGTCCCGCCGGCATGCAGTGCCACCCCTCTTCACTCGACAACGTAAGGACTTCAGCCACCTGCCCTTCGTTCTCCGGAAAGACGACGGCTTGGGGAACGCGCCCGCAAACCGCCCAGCGCTCGGTTCCGAAGCCCTCGACCACCTGCGCCTTGGACAACCGCTCGGACAACAAGCCGGCCAAGGGATTCACGTCGTCATGCTCGCGCTGTCGGGCCGATCGGGAAGGACCTTGCCTGGGTTCATGCGCCCGAGCGGGTCGAAGACCGACTTGACGGCCTGCATGGCGTCCAATTCTTCGGGACCGTGGACCAGGGTCATGTACTTTCGTTTATCCAAACCGACGCCATGCTCTCCGGTAATGGTACCTCCGGCGTCCACGCACACGGCCATGATCTCCTTCGACGCTCGGTCGACCCGGCCGAGTTCTTCGGCGTTGCTTCGGTCGAAGAGAAGGTTCGGATGCAGATTACCGTCCCCAGCGTGGAACACGTTGGCGATGGTCAAATCGTACCGGACACCGATCTCCGTAATAAGTTCGAGAACCTCTGTGAGTTTGCTGCGGGGAACCGTCCCATCCTGCACCATTAGATCATTCGAGATCTGTCCCATGGCCCCAAAAGCCTTTTTGCGGCCCCTCCAAAGCGCGAGCCGCTCCTCGGCAGAGTCGGCCGTTCTGACCTCTCGAGCTCCGGCTACGCGGCAATGCTCCGCGGCACGCGCGACGTCCCGCGCCAGCCCCGCCTCGATCCCGTCGAACTCGATCACCAGGGCCGCCTCCGCGTCCGTCGGATAACCGGCCGCGAACACGCTGGCCTCCACCGCACGTATCGTAGGCCCATCGATGATTTCCAAGGCGGCCGGCAAAAGCCCCTCGGCCATAATCTCCGTCACGGCCGTGCCCGCGTCCCCTAGTCGGTCGAAAATCGCGAGCAGTGTTTGCACGCCCTCAGGCCTCGGAAGGAGCTGTACCTCGATCTCGGTAGCGATTCCGAAGCACCCCTCGGAACCAATGAACACGCCAAGCAAGTCGTACCCACCCGACTCTCGGCCAAATCCGCCGAGTTCTACGATGTTCCCGTCGTAAGTCACCACGGTGAGTGCGGTCACGTACCGTGATGTGACGCCGTATTTGAGGCAATGCGGCCCCCCGGAATTCTCCGCAACGTTGCCGCCCAGCGTGCAGGCGCTCTGCGATGACGGATCGGGCGCGTAGTACAGTCCAAAAGGCTCCGCGGCCTTGGTGAGATTTGCGTTGATCATTCCCGGCTGGACACGCGCAAGTCGATTGGCGGGATCGAATTCGATGATCTCGGTCATTCGCGCCGTGCCGACCACAACCGCGTCACCATCGGCCAGGGCGCCTCCCGAAAGTCCCGTTCCAGCCCCTCGCGGCACCACAGGCACCCCCTCTTGCGAGAGGATACCGAGCAAACGGCTGACTTCTTTTGTGTTTTTGGGGAGCACTACGGCCCGGGGGGTCTTGCGATAAGCGGTGAGCCCGTCCGATTCATAGGCCAGCAAACGATCGGCATCGACAATCACCCACCGGTCTCCGACCACGCCGCGGAGGCGGTCCCTAAGCTCCCTTGTCAGCGGTTCCGGCAATTTGGTCTCCGTCCGCCCGAGGAAAGTGCCCACTATACTCGAGGGCGCCTGCGAACGGCTCCTTTTCTTCGACGATTGGAGGGGCCCCTCAGCTGCGCTCGTGAGCTAGCTGCTCCGCGAGCTTGTCAGCCAGAAGCTGAACAGCCGTGCTATCCTCGTCAGTGAACGCCTCTTTGGTGCGGCTGTCGATATCGATCTGTCCAAAAATATCATCGCCTGCGCGAATCAAGACGACCATCTCAGACTTGACCCTCGGATCACATACGATGTAGTGGTCGACCGCACTCACGTCCGGGACGATCACGTTTTCACGGTTCGCGACCGCCGTACCACACAAACCCTCTCCAATCTTGATCTTCGAGTGTGGCGTGGGTCTGCCGACGTAGTTGTGAAGCCAGACCACGTCCTCGTCGGAATGCACGAGGTAGACTCCTACCCAATCGAAGCGATCGTCGGAAGCCGCAATTTCTTTCACCGCCCTGCGCAGAAGCGTATCCGAGAGGAATCCGTTATCCCGCATACCCTGCAACTCCTTCAAGACCTCGTTCGGTTCGAGCATTCGTATCAAATTCCGGTTCGGGGACGGGGGCCACGCCCCCAACAAATCATCAATCTCACTCAGCCAAGACGGTACATGACAGATCGCCTAGGATCAAGGTAGAGTCACACATTAGAAACGTCAGCGCGGCGTAAAGTCTGTTTCCGCATCGAGGCTCGACACAAAAGCCGCTAAGAGCCGAGCCGTCGACACCAGATCGGATAAGCTCACCATCTCGTTCGGCGAATGCATGTATCGATTCGGCACCGAAACGAGCCCCGTGGGCACGCCGGATCGTGTCAGGTAGATGGAGTCGGCGTCCGTGCTCGTAGACCGCGCCGCAGCCTGAATCGTGTGGGTAATCCCCTCCGCCTCCGCCACCTCGACCAAACGCTCGAAAACCACCGGGTGCGCCGCTGACCCCCTGCTCAAGACCGGGCCCCCGCCAAGACGGTGTTCCCCCAACTCCTTCTTCTCTATATCGGGTACGTCCGTACTGAACGTCACGTCCACTACGAGGGCCACGTCCGGCTCTAGGCCGAAAGCGCTACTGCGTGCCCCGCCACCCGCCCCGGCACCGATCTCCTCCTGCACGGTAGCCACGGCGACGGCTGACGCCACGGGGGACGCGTCCGAGAGCAACCGGAGCGCCTCGAGTACGACGTAGGCCCCGATGCGGTTGTCGATGGCACGGCTAGCGATTCGGTCGCCGGCCAACTTCACCATGGCCGCGTCGATCACCATCGCGTCCCCGACCCGCAAACCGAGGGCCGCCGCCTCGGCCCGGGAATCCACCCCGAGGTCCACCCACAGTTTTTCGATCTCGGACGCCTTCTTCCGCTCGTCCGGCTTCTGTAGGTGAATGGCCTTTTTGCCTATGACGCCGGGGACATAACCTTGCGTCCCCAAAATTTTCACCCGTTGGCCTACGAGCACCTGCGGATCCCAACCTCCGATCCGATCGACGTAGAGAAATCCCTCCTCGTCGATGTGTGTAACTTGGAGGCCGATCTCGTCGATGTGGCCGGCAAGCATGACGCGAGGCCGCCCGGGACGGTTGACGGTCGCCAGCGTGTTCCCGCTGACGTCCGTTTTTACCAAATCCGCGAAGGTTTCCGCCTCGGCGCGCCAGAGGCGAGCCGGTCCAACTTCGAAGCCCGACGGGCCCACCGCGTCCAGGAGGCTGGCAAGAAAGGTGGGGGAGTCATTCATATTTGAAAAAGCTACACCCTCGGGGACGGGGCTCAAAGGGGATGCGGGGAAGCCATCGACTCTCCGTAATCCGCGTCGGCTCTACTCTCCCGCCGATTGGGACGGAGACATCGGATCAGGGGCTCGGGTCCATATTTCACCGCCGCTAACGCTCACCTGGACCACACTTTCCTGGATTCGCCGTTCGAGTTGCGCCATGAAGCGTTTTTGAATCAAGTGCCGCGTCGCTGGAAAGAGCAAACCGAATCCCACCAAGTCGGTGAGGACTCCTGGCGTAAGAAGAAAAGCCCCACCCGCGAGCACCGCCATGCCATCCATGATGGCCTGCCCCGGTATGCGCCCATGCGCGAGGTCATTGCGCAGTCTCCAGATGGTCCGGAGCCCTTCCATGCGCGTCAGCCAGGCCCCGGAAACCCCTGTGAAGACGACCAACGTGATGGTGGGCCAGAATCCCACCCACTGGCCCATCTGAATCAACAGGGCCAGTTCCAGCAGCGGAACGATGACAAAGAGGAGGGCGAGCCGCCCGAGAATATTCATGGCGCGCTCATACCCCGCTCAAAGGTGGTTCGGTCCTAGCCGGCTCTACGTGCTTCGCTCGTCGAACCCCAGCGGTTAGATTTTACGGTGGTGATTCGCCGGAACCACCCTAGAATTCGTACAGATGCGTATGGAAGAGACCTACTTTAGACGGGGGTTCGGCCTTAAGGCCCGAGTCCAACCCCTCATCGACCTCGAGTACCAATCCGCGCTCGTCGAACATCTACGTTCCGAGGGCTACCGAGGCGTTTTTGGTGACGTGACGGTTCGCTTGGCCAAGGAATTCGGCTTCTGCTATGGCGTCGACCGGGCCATCGACTACGCCTACGAGACCCGCCACAAATTCCCGGAGAGGCGGATTCGGCTCGTCGGAGAAATTATCCACAATCCACACGTTAATCAGCGTATCCGAGACATGGGGATGGATTTCATTCGGCCCGGTGACGACGGGACGTTCGACTTCTCGGAGTTGACCGCGCAGGACGTGGTGGTCCTGCCCGCCTTCGGCGTCACCGTCCAAGATTTGGCCAGCTTGAGAAAGATCGGATGCATTCTCGTGGATACGACGTGTGGATCGGTCCTCCTGGTCTGGAAGCGCGTGGAGAGCTACGCGCAGGACGGTTTCACGGCCGTCATACACGGAAAGCACTACCACGAAGAATCCAGGGCGACGGCTTCCCAGGTGAGTCGGCACGCGGGTGGCCGATACCTCATCGCGCGGAATATGGAGGAGGCGGACCTCGTCTGTGATTACATCGCCGACCGTCCGGGTCGACTGTCTCGCGATGTGTTCATCGAACATTTTGAGGCGAAGGCGACGGTGGGCTTCGATCCCGACGTGGACCTCCGAATGATCGGCGTTGCGAATCAGACCACCATGCTCGCAAACGAATCGCTCGCCATAGGCGCTAGAATCCGCAGCGCCATGGTCGAGGGATCCGGGGAAGAGTACGCCGAGAGTCACTTCCGATCCTTCGGAACCATCTGCTCCGCGACCCAAGAGAGACAAGACGCCATCGAGGCCATGATGGAAGAGGGTCCCCCTGACGTCATGATCGTCATCGGTGGCTACAACTCATCGAATACGGATCACCTCGCTCATCTCTGCCGCCAATTCACGACGACGTACCATATCGAGGACGCGGCCTGTATCGACTTGGAGAACGGCACCGTGCGGCACAAGCCGGACATCGGCAGTGACACCCCGGAGGAAGTGGCCACCGACTGGCTGCCCGAAGGCCCCCTCGACCTCGGGATGACGGCCGGAGCCTCGACCCCCAACAACAAGATCGGGGAGGCCCTCCTGCGGGTCCTGGACATTCGTGGGGTGGAGATCCAACTGACGGGGTAGTGCTCGCGCAGCGGACAGCCGGTTAAAAAGGCGAAATCACCAAGCGGAACCCGATAAAAGGCCTGCGCACGCCCGGATCGGCACCCCCCCGAATCGCGGTCCGCACGTTCCTCTCGGTATCGTTAAACGCGCCCCCCCGCATCACCCAGAGGGCATCGGAGTCGAGACCCTCGCGGTCGTCCGACTCGTCATAGGGGTAGGCCTGGTACGGGCTCCGCGTCCACTCCCAAACGTTGCCACTCATATCCAGCAAGCCGAACGGGCACTCGGGACATGGAAAGCTGCCGACCGGGACCGTGCTCCGACCCGCGAAGTTTGCGCGATCGCGTCGGGGCTCGTTCCCCCATGGATAGACCCTGCCATCGGCCCCCCTCGCGGCCTTTTCCCACTGGACTTCGCTCGGCAAGCTGATCCGCCACCCGTCGCGAAACCGTTGGCCGAGTTCGGCGGGTGTCTCGGACCATGTCCTCAACGTGGAATCGAGCCAACGTGCGTATGCGAGCGCGTCGGTCCACGACACCGAGGCAACGGGATGGTCCGGCGGACTCCCGAACGCCGCGTCGTCCGCCCTGTATTGAGTCTGCTGGACGAAGGCGGCGAACTGAGCCACCGTGACCTCGACCCGGCCAATGTAGAAAGTCGGAACGTTGAGAATCGCCCGGGGACTTGCGCCCGGCCACCACTCATTGTCGAAGGACATTGCGTCGATCGCCGGGTCACTTCCCATCAAGAACGGGCCGGCCGGAATCTCCTCAAAACCGAGGAGTTCGTCGTCCGGGAGAAACCAGGCGTCCGAGCGAAAGCCCGGAAGGTCTCCGAGGCTCGCCGTTAGTCTAGAAAGTCGCTCCATCTCGACTGGCGAGCCGGACGGTTCGTCCTGAAGTGACATCCAGACGGCGACAACAAGAACCAGAGCCAGCACGATCGCCACCCCCCCAACGGACTGTGGCGGGTCCCCTACGTTCTTCCGCGCCTCCTCCGCTTCACTCAAAGCGACCTCCGAACCGCGCCGCAAGCGAAGCGCCAGCCGTGATCGCACGCCCGGGCGTACAGGTCCGCCTGTGGCATCTCCATCAAATTGGGACCGCCTTCTCGCAAGAGCAGTCGTAGGTCGATGGCCCGAGGGGCGGCGCGGCTGAGTGCGCTAGGGTCGAGCAAATTGACACACCCGGCCTGGAACCGGACGTCACACGCCCTCGAGAAGTACGCGGTCGCGAGCTCGGCGTCGGCTTCCATGATGCGACCCTCGGTGAAATGCCCGCCCAACTCGTTGCACGCCCAGCCCGCATTATCACCGCAGTATGACCGTTCGAGCTGGATCAAGCGATCGCACGCGTTTCGTCGCCCCTCGGCACACGCCTGCTGCCAGAAAGGCAAGCCGTCGCCTGTGTGCCGCCCATCCGTTCGCCCCATCGCAGTCATGACCACGAAAAAAGCCACCCAAACCGACATATGTGCCCAGTTAGGCAGCGAGGCCGCCCAATCAAGTCGCAAACGACTCCAAGGGGAACGGGTCCGAAGCGTATGGACCAAACGGTCGATCGCTTGAACGCTCAAGTTGAGAAGCGGCACGCACAGGAGCTTGTCATAAAAGGTCGGCATCCCAAGGGCGCCGAGGAGCGCGTATAGACCGAAGACGCCTACGCCGTACAACCCCCCAAAAATGCTCTTGCCCAGCGGCGTCCGCGGCGATGTGGACGGGTCCGTCACCAACAGATGCAGTCCCAGAAAGACCGCCGACGGGATCTCGGAGTCGATGAAGTAGGGAACGCCCGTGACCGCCCCGTACAAACCGCTCAGAGCGAACAGCATGATGGCCGCAGATCCGGCGACCAACGTGATCGAAAAGAAGTACATGACCACGAGGCCGATCGCGAACAAAAACTTGTAGATGTGGGGAGCGAGCGTGAGGGTCGAAGCGATGTCCTGCGCCCATGTCAGCTCGGTCGTGTTCGTCACGATCAGCACAAGCGAAAACAGCCCGAGCGAGAAAGCAGAGGGGTTGAAGATATGCACCCGTTTACCTTCCCGTCGCCACCGCACGAACTCCTTGCCCATGAAGCCGATGGCGAGCATCAGAAACTGCAGGTAGAACCAGTCGTCCCGGAACCAAAGAAACAGGTTCGTGCTGAAGATGATGGGGAACGGCCCGAACCCGAGCACATAATTTTCTCGCCGGGTCCACGCCAGCAACATGTCGAAGGCATACGCGAACACCAGCTGGGCCACCAGGAGCCAAGCGAAATCATAGACAGGCCTCCAGTACCAGCCCCAATACGCGAACACAGACAGCTGAATGAGCGCTTGGATATAGTGTTGAGGGCGGAGGATCGTGCTGAACGACCGGCCCTCGGACGCACCCCTCAGGCGCAGGAACAGTGCCCCCTGCCACACGAGCAAAAGCGCGGATGCGCCCAAGAAAGAGCGTGCAAGAATCGGGTTGGCGGACACGCGAGGCACGAACGAAAGGAGTGCGAGCCCCAGCGTGAGGGCCAGAGGCATCAAGAGCACCCGGCGCGAAGACGGCATTCCGGAAGCCGCCACCGCTCCGCGGTCCGGGCCACGTTGGCGACCGACTTCTCGAGGCTGCCGCCCCTCTTTTTGTCGGCTCCCTTGCTGGCCCCGCCGTCGTGGAGATGACATCGCGTCTTTCGGAACTGTGTCGGAACTGTGAGTGATCTAGAAGACCCCTTCCTCAGTAGCCTCCTGGGCGGGGGTCGTAATCGGGCCCCTCACAGTGAGCCCAGGCGGGCAAGGAGGCAAGACGGACGGGCATCGCGGAGGCCACAAACACACCGGTTCCATACATGGCCTCACTGCGGGTTACGCGGCCTACGCTCCTTCCGGCACGGAGTACTTAGCGACGAGCCTACGGATGGTCGTGATCTTACGCATGGTGGTCGCGCCACCCCCCGTCACTTTCGTCAGATCCTTCCCAAACAAGGGTGACTCGCTGAGCTTGCCCCTGATCAGCCAATACGCCTCGCGACCGGAGAACTCGAATCTGTCCGTTTCGGTATTGAGACCCTCCAGGCTTCGTTGGAAATATCCGTCCGCCGCCTCAGCGAGGAAGATCACGTACTCGGACGGGTCGCCTGAGGGAGGCTCCCGGGGCTCGAACGCGGCGATGGATTCGAGTTCGGGCTGAGACCGGATGTAGGTCGCCACGTCGTAGCCCAGTGCGTCGTGGAGATGACGGGCGACCCGCCCCTCCATAGCCGATACATCCCGAGAGGGCGAGGAGAAGATCACGTTGCCACTCGCAATGAAGGTTTCGACCTGTAGAAAGCCAAGGGCCCCGATAACTTCCCGGAGGTGTTCCATCTTGACCCTGTGACCTCCGACGTTGATCCCGCGGAGGAAGGCGAAATAGCGTGGCATGACATTCGGCCTTTTTTTTGCTTTGGCCCTGGTGGCTCGCCCCGAGAGGTCACATCCTCCAGGTTCAGCCCCGATCTCGATTCGTTCCTAGGTGCTGGGAGAAGACGATCATGACACGAGAATCTATCCGAATGACCGGAGAGGACCGAGTCGCTGCAGGGATCCGAATCGTTTTGGGGATCCTATTCGTGATGACCGGCGCCATGAAGCTGTTGGTCCCGAGCTTGGGTGTAGCCTTCGGCGGACAACTCGCAGCCGCGAACATCCCCCTCCTCGAAGTGAATCTATTTTTCGTACCCCTGACCGAGATGGGCGTGAGCATCGCAATGTTGATCGGCTTCTACACAAGAATCGCGACTGTGCTCATTTTCGGCATCATGATCGTGGGCACATACGTGCACTTGGTGGTGAACGACCCGGCGCTGTTCCCTCTGCAGCCCGAGCAACCCATCGTTCCCGTCGTAGTGATGATTCTCTCGATCTACGTGCTGTCGCGAGGAGGAGGTTCCGGAAGCGCCGACTTGCGGGCGTCCGCGGACGCCGCCCCATGACGGCGTCCTTGACCTCGGTGAACGTCGGCGTTCCCAAGACCGTGCAGTGGAGAGGGCAGGCCGTCACCACGGGGATTGTCAAGAGTCCGGTGGAGGGCCCGATCGCCTTGCGCAGACACAACCTAGACGGAGACCAACAAGCCGACCTGTCGGTCCACGGCGGACCCACCAAGGCAGTGTACGTCTACCCCACTGAACACTACGCTTTCTGGCGCAGCGAGCTGCCCGATGTCGCGTTCGGCTGGGGGCACTTCGGCGAAAATTTCAGCGTCGAAGGTCTGGAAGAGAGGTCGATGTTTATCGGAGACGAATACCGAGTGGGGACCGCACGGGTCGTCGTGACAGAGCCGCGCATGCCCTGCTTCAAGCTGGGCATTCGTTTCGAGATGGCGGACATGCTAAAACGGTTTCTCCAGAGTGGGCGCAGCGGCTTCTACTTCGGCGTCGTCAAAGAGGGGGAGGTCCAAGCCGGCGACACCCTGGAGCAACTTTCAACGCATCCGGACCGGCTGACAATTGCTGACGTAACGGACTTGTACACGACCGAAAAAGGCAACGTCGCCCTCCTACGCAAGGCGATTGGGGCAACCGCGTTACCCGACAGCTGGAAGGGGTACTTCGCGAAGCAACTCGTGAAACTGGAGAGGTAATCGCCTCGTTGTACCGCTGTCATCGGGGTCCATTGGGTACCCTCTGTCAGCCGCTCAGCGGGCCTCGAAAGCAACCGAATCGACCATATGTACTCCGTTCGCGAGCGTCTTGTGAACCGGGCAGCGCTGCGCCACCTGCGCCAACCGTTTCCGTTGAGCATCGTCGAACGTCCCCCGCAGGATTACGTGCGATTGGATTCGCTCGATCCAGCCGTCGTCCCGCTCGTCACAGCCCACACAGTCATCGGAGTGCACTCGGTCGAACTCGACCGCCACATCGACCCCCTCGAGCGGAATCCCCTTGTGTTCGGCGTAGAGCCGCAGGGTAATCGCGATACAGGCCGCAAGGCTTCCTAGCAGCATCTCGTATGGCGTGGGACCGGTATCCGTCCCCCCAGCCCCAGTCGGCTCGTCCCCGAGCCAAGTGAAGCCGCGCGACCCGATGGTTGCCTGGGTGCCTTCTCGAAGCAATCGAGCCCTTCCTCGGCTATGAAGAATACGAAGGGCAAGAATTGGAACGACGCCATGCCCACCAGCCGCTTCGAGCCGATCTCGGTGTGCAAAGCGTCGATGAGGATTCGGATGGCCCGATCCCGGTCCTTTGGCAGCACACCCGCCAGGGCCCTCGATACCTGCCGCGCTCGAGGCGTCAACTCGAGTTCCTCTAAGCCGTGGAGTGCGACCTCGAGAAATGCCTCCCGATCGAAATCGGGGAGGACGGCAGCGATCATATCTGCGACGCGGGCAGGCACGTCGGGTCCGAAGAAATTCTTGAGTGGTTCAGCCATGTCTCATAATGGCGACCCGTAAAGCGACCGTCACCGAAGAACGAAGACGGGCCGCTCCGAACAAGTCAGAGCGGCCCGCTGCCTTCGATCAGTCCGTCCGACCTAGAGCGCTACAACGTTCTCCGCCGCAGGGCCCTTTGCTCCCTGCACCACATCGAACTCCACTTGGGCTCCCTCAGCGAGGGTCTTGAAGCCCTCCGCCTGAATCGAGTTGTGGTGAACGAAACAATCGTTGCTTCCATCGTCCGGCGTGATGAAGCCGAAGCCTTTTTGGTCGTTAAACCACTTTACTGTTCCCTTGGTACGCATCTATGCGCTCCCTGGTTTGGCGAGTCGGAGCTACGATGACACGTACTTCCCGACTGCTTGACATGCGCGGATCTCCACGCGGCGTGTGACCGCCCTGGTCACAACAAAAATAAGCGGCCGGTCTCCAAGAACGAAACCGCCGCCCTCAACAAAAGTCAGTGCACCCTTTCAGGGCTGACCTATGTAGGCTCGCGGGGTCTGGTGAAGATGTCAACTAGCTAGATCACATCCACAAATTTGTAAGTTGTTGTAACAGAACGAGAAAGACGCATCCGAGGCTCGCGGTTTCGTATGGTGAGGCGTAATTTGATTGCGCCAAACAAAACAAACCTGCTCC
>Ga0115002_10001599_pt1 | contig 30882 bp, 29 predicted proteins | sample ArcticOcean_MG_C_8_FD_89576 | JGI IMG/M metagenome (GOLD analysis project Ga0115002, IMG submission 89576) | Marine microbial communities from western Arctic Ocean - ArcticOcean_MG_CB11_86 | ecosystem: Environmental > Aquatic > Marine > Oceanic | place: Arctic Ocean: Canada Basin | collected... | reverse complement strand
GCGCGTGATATTTAGCCCAATGTTGACCGCACCGCTACCGAATCGGTCGCCCGACGCTTCCCGTCCGAGACAAAATGTTTCCCAACCAATGAAGCGCGCGCCAGCACCGAGGCGTACGGAAGTGGACACACTGGCTTGCGCACCGCCGAAAAATAGGGTCTCTTGGGGTAGCCATTCGATGCTTGCGCCGGATGCCGCGTAGAGCGTTTGTTGTAGTTCGGCCACCGGCCCATTACTGCGATAGAACTTGGTGGCCGCCGGCGTTGTGATTAGCGCGTGGGCACCCTGTGCTGCGGAGACGATGACGTCTAAATGATCGCCGCCTTTCACTCCCCCTGGAGGATGCAGTAGATACACATGTGCAACGTCACCTTCCGGATAGAACGGCTTTTGCACATAGAGCGGTCCATACCCGGCTTCACGGCGCAGTCTGGTCCGGTCGTACGCATGAATGAACCGCAAGTCGATCCGTCCGTGCCAATTGGCGTCGCTCTGGGATGCTTGTGAGAAGTCCGCCATCATTCAGACCGTCAGATATTCTGCGACGAGTTTGTCGTTGAGTTCGTCAATTTGGCCTGCCGCCATGACCCGTCCTTTCTCCATGATGGCGAATCGGTTTGCGACGCGGCGGGCAAACGCAAGTTTCTGCTCGACCAACAGCACGGTTATGCCGTGATCGCGATTGAGTTCAACGATGACGTCTCCGATCTGTTGTACCACGCTTGGCTGAATGCCTTCGCACGGCTCGTCGAGGATCAGCAAACGTGGTTCCAGAACCAGCGCGCGGCCGATGGCCAGTTGTTGCTGTTGACCGCCTGACAAATCGCCGCCGCGGCGGTCTTGCATGTCGCTGAGCACTGGAAAAAGTTCGTAAACATGCGGTGGAATGTCCGTTGCGGGTGTGCGTCTCGCAGGCAGCCCAATGCGGAGATTTTCTTCGACTGTGAGCAGCGGAAAGATCATGCGCCCCTGAGGCACATAACCGATTCCGAGTCGCGATCGGTCTTCCGCTTGTAGCCCTCCGATATCCGAATTATCGAAACTGATGGCTCCCGATTCGGTCGCCAAGAGCCCCATGATGCAGTTCAGCAGAGTCGTCTTGCCGACACCGTTGCGTCCCATTAGACATAAACAGTCGCCTTGAGGCATGTCGAGGTCGACGTCCCATAGCGTATGGCTCTGGCCGTAAAACTGATTGAGCTGCACGACCGTTAGCATTCTTCGCCCAGATACACTTCGATAACCCGTGGATTCTGCTGCACCTCGTGCATCGGCCCTTCGGCTAGCACCGAACCTTCGTGCAACACCGTTACTGTCCTCGCGATGGAGCGCACAAACTCCATATCGTGCTCCACGACCACGACCGACCGTTCACCGGCGAGGGAGGTCAAAAGCTCTGCGGTGCGCTCCGTTTCCTGCTGCGTCATGCCAGCGACAGGCTCATCCACGAGCAACAGGCGTGGTTGTTGTACGAGCAGCATACCGATTTCCAGCCATTGCTTCTGCCCGTGGGAGAGCGAGGCAGCATCCTGTGCCCGCTCTGCCTCCAGACCGATGATGGCGAGTGTTTCGTCGATCAGATCGCGCTGCTCACCGTTGAAGCGGGCGAACAGCGATGTCCATACGGTTTTTGGAGCTTTCAGCGCGAGCGCCAAGTTTTCCCAGACCGATAGGTTCTCGAAGACGCTTGGTTTCTGGAATTTCCGCCCGATGCCGGCGCGGGCGATCTGTGATTCGGTCATTCTCAATAGGTCAATTTGTTGACCGAGAAACGCTGTGCCTTTGTCGGGACGGGTTTTGCCTGTTAGCACGTCCATCATGGTCGTTTTCCCAGCCCCGTTGGGACCGATGATGCAGCGTAGTTCGCCATCGCCGATGTAAAGGGTCAGATCGTTCAGGGCTTTGAAACCATCGAAGCTGACGCTGATACCCTCCACGTAGAGTATCTGGCCGTGCGTGGTGTCGATCACCAGATTCTCGAAATCGATCATGGCGTCGTACACCCGGGTTCGATCGAACCAGTTTTTAGCTGCCATCGGAGTTCCTCCGCGACAGAAGTCCTACTACACCTTTCGGCAAAAATACGGTAACGAATACAAACAACCCACCCAATGCGAACAGCCAGACCTCGGGCATTATTTCTGTGAATGTAGTCTTAGCATAGTTGACGAGTACTGCGCCGAGAGCTGCTCCATAGAGCGTGCCGCGTCCGCCGACGGCAACCCAGATGACGTTTTCGATCGAATTCAGCGGCTGGAATTCGCTCGGGTTGATGATGCCGACTTGCGGGACGTAGAGGGCGCCGGCGATACCGGCGAGTATCGCGGAAAATGTGAATATCCAGAGTTTGTAGAATTCCACGCGGTACCCGATGAAGCGGGCGCGGCTCTCGGCGTCGCGAATCGCAACGACGATTTTGCCGAGCTTCGAATTCACGACGCCGCGACAAGCCAGATATGCCATCCCGAGTGTCGCGGCGGAGAGCGCGAACAAAGCACATCGGGTCGTATCGGCTTGGAGATCGAAATCGAGGATTTCTTTGAAATCGGTGAGGCCGTTGTTGCCGCCGAACCCCAGCTCGTTGCGAAAGAACGCAAGCATCAGCGCGTAGGTCAATGCTTGAGTCATGATGGAGAGATAAACGCCCGTTACCCGCGAACGGAAGGCCAGCCAGCCGAAAACGAACGCCAAGCTTCCGGGCACCGCCACCACCATGAGCGCGGCAAACCAGAACTGGTCGAATCCGAGCCAATACCAAGGCAGAGTATCCCAGTCTAGAAACACCATGAAGTCAGGAAGGTCCGGGTTGCCGTAAACGCCCCGGCTGCCGATCTGGCGCATGAGGTACATGCCCATCGCGTAGCCACCGAGTGTAAAAAAGGCGCCGTGGCCGAGACTCAGAATCCCACAATAGCCCCACACCAGATCCAAGGCCAACGCGAGTAGCGCAAAACAGAGGTACTTGCCAAGTAGCGTTACGGTGTAGGTAGACAGGTAGAACGTCGAGTCCGGAGGGGCCAATAGGTTGCACGCAGGTACGACGACAGCGGCGACCGCGAGAATGCCGATCAGCATTTTGCCGCCGACATCGCCGGTGAATAGTCCGGAGCGCATCAGTAGGGACACATCAATTCTCCGCTGCTCGGCCTTTTTGCGGGAAGAGACCGCTCGGACGTTTCTGAATAAACAGGATGATGAACACGAGGATCAGAATCTTGGCGACTACCGCACCAGCGAATGGCTCGAGGAACTTGTTTGCAACACCAAGGGATAGACCTCCCACGAGTGTGCCCCAGATATTTCCGACACCACCAAATACGACCACCATGAAACAGTCGACAATGTAGCTTTGACCGAGGTTTGGTCCAACGTTTGTAAGTTGCGACAAGGCAACACCCGCAACACCGGCAATCCCGGAACCAAAGCCGAACGTGAGGCTGTCCACCCAGGCGCTGCGCACGCCAAGCGCTCTGGCCATGTTGCGGTTCTGGGCTACGGCGCGAACTTCCAACCCGAGCCGAGTGCGTTGCAGAACGAGCCAAATCGCCGAAAATACCAAAAGGCTGAATACAAAGATGACCATCCGGTTGTACGTGAATGAGAGACCTGCGACGATTTCGAACGATCCACTCATCCACTCCGGGGCCGAAACGGAGCGGTTGAGCGGCGAGAATATGCTGCGCACCATCTGCTGCAGCACGAGACTGATACCAAAGGTCGCCAACAGCGTTTCCAGCGGCCGGCCATAGAGAAAGCGAATGACACTCCGCTCGATGCCGATCCCGACCAGTCCCGAAACCAAAAACGCTGCCGGAATCGCGATGAAGATGGAAATTCCTATCGCGTCTGGCATCAGGAGCTGAATGACATAGGTGGTGTACGCGCCCAGCATGATGAGTTCGCCGTGCGCCATATTGATCACCCCCATGACACCGAAGGTGATTGCGAGACCGATCGCCGCGAGCACTAGCACGGACCCGAGGCTGAGGCCGAAAAAGACGACCTCGACCGCACCGTAGAGCTCGAGACGCTCCTCGATGGCTACAATGGCGCTGCCGGCACTTGCACGGAGGGAATCGTTTAAGCTTTCGTCGTCGCGTATGGCGCTCAAGCCGCCGCGGACAGCCGGGTGCACACTGCCTGTGAGCTTAGCGATTGCGGAGCGCTTCTCTTCGTCCGAGCCGGAGCGCAATTGGTGTAGCGCCAGCGCATTCTCTATTGCCAATCTTACAGCTTCATCTGACTCTTCGCCGAGCGCGTCTTCGAGAAGTTTCGCTGAACTAGCGTCCACACCGCCGAACATGGCTTCGACCGATGCAAGCCGTTGGATCGGATTTTCGGCGGTGAGGCCGCGGCGTGCAATCAGCTCACGCAAGAACGCTCGCAGTTGATTATTGACCGCTAACTTGCGTACGCCGCGCCGGTTGACGGTACCCAGTGTCTCCCCGTTTGCGGCATCCTCGAGTTGGAAGCTACCGTCGATCTTGTCGGCAAACACGACCAGGTCGTCCGAGCGGCGTTTCTGTAGTCGGCCTTCAAGGAATGCCCGAAGGACGAGATCGGTTCGCGGATGATCGATATTGGAAAGTAGTTGGGCTGCTTCCGCCTTGGCTTCGAAGTCGCCATCCTTCAAGGCGGCCACGGCCTCTTCGAATGATGCTGCTGGCTGAGCGTGCAGGGGAAATGTGAAGCTGAGTATCAGAATAGCCGACCAGACAAATCGTCCAATCGTTGAAGCGCGAGTCATATCCCCCCTCGCGGTCGTGTCTTACCGCATACGGTGAAAGCATATTGTTATTATCGGCTGCCCCGTTCGCCTGCGCGTTGCGCACTGACGGACGGGACAACCAGTCTAGGTCTACTAGCCCGGGATTAGATTAGTAGTTCTGACCAGAACACTGGCCTGTCTTGACGTTGTAGTTGCCGCAAGACAGAGGCGCGCGCCAGTCAGCGATCAAGTTCTTGGAGCCTTCCAAGTAGTCCGACCATTCATCCCCAACCACGGTACCTGTAGTCGACCAAACTATCTGAAATTGGCCGTCATCCTGGATCTCGCCGATCAGCACGGGTTTGGTAATGTGATGATTCGGCATCATTGTAGACATACCCCCTGACAAGTTAGGTACTGTAACGCCAATGATTGCGTCTTGCACGGCGTCCACATCGGTCGTGCCCGCCTTCTTCACCGCTTCGATCCACATGTTGAAGCCGATGTAGTGTGCCTCCATTGGATCATTGGTAACGCGATCCTCGTCGTCGATGAATTCAAGCCAGCTGTCGATGAAATCGTCGTTCACGTCGGCTTCCACGCTCATGAAGTAATTCCAGGCCGCGAGGTGACCGACGAGCGGGCCGGTGTCGATACCGGAGAGTTCCTCTTCACCCACCGAGAAGGCCACGACAGGTATGTCTTCAGCAGAGACCCCCTGATTGCCGAGTTCCTTGTAGAAGGGTACGTTGGCGTCGCCGTTGATTGTGGAAACGACCGCGGTTTTCTTGCCGGTGGAGCCGAAACTTTTGATATCGGAGACGATCGACTGCCAGTCGGAATGACCGAATGGCGTGTAGTTGATCATGACGTCCGCATCCGCGACACCCTTGGCTTTGAGGTAAGCCTCCAAAATCTTGTTGGTCGTACGAGGATAAACATAATCCGTTCCCGCCAGCACCCAGCGCTCGACACCAAGGTCCATTAGGTAGTCCACAGCCGGGATCGCCTGTTGGTTGGGCGCAGCGCCAGTGTAGAAGACATTGTGCGAGGACTCTTCGCCTTCATATTGAACCGGATAAAACAGCAGGCCATCAAGTTCTTCGAACACCGGCAATACCGTCTTGCGTGATACCGAAGTCCAGCAGCCAAATACGGCTGCCACCTTGTCTTTCTCCAATAGACCGCGGGCTTTTTCGGCAAAGAGCGGCCAGTTGGAGGCTGGGTCGACGACTACTGCTTCGAGCTTTTTGCCGAGCAATCCGCCTTTCTTGTTCTGCTCTTCGATCAGCATGAGCATAGTGTCCTTCAGCGTCGTTTCGCTGATGGCCATAGTTCCGGATAACGAGTGCAGCACACCAACCTTGATGGTGTCGTCTTCGGCCCGGGCAATGTGAGTTGTGATCAACGAGATCAACGTGGCGCCTGCAATCGCGAGCAGACGAGATCGTATGTTCCTTTGCATATTGGTTTTCCTAATTGAGTTTTGTTTTGAGGTCTAGAGTTGCAGTTGGACGCCAAACGTGAGTGCGTTTACATCGTTTCCCGGAGCCCCCGTCAAGTTAGCGTCGCCATCTCGATAGCTGAGATTTAGTCGCGCGTTGTGGCCCGCGATCACGTAGTTCAGACCAATCTCGGTCAGATCGCTGGAACTGTAGAATGCGTCCGGTTCATTTTTGGTGTATCGAAAATAGGGCTGTAGCTGACCCCAGCCAACCTCGTTGGGAAACAGCCACGCGGCGGTTGCGAAATAGGTCTGACCGTCGAACATACAGAAGCAACTCGGATCTGTGATCATAGTGGCCGTCAGATCGACATCGTGTTTCTTGAGTTCTCCCTCGAGGGTCAAGACGTTAGCGCTGCCCAGGATTTTTTCGAACAGAAAGTCGACCCCATATGCCGTGAAGCTGGTCGCCTCGGTGGCAGTGCCGACACCGTCAGATTGGGATTGGATGAAGAAGGCTAGCGTCAAAATGTCGTCGGCCCCGCCGAAGTAGGTGCTGCTCGTGTAATAGGCTGGGTTGGCTTCCTTGTTAAGGAAGTTGTAGGCGAACCGACCCGAGTAGAGCAGGCTGTCTTCTGCGTTTGCGACGCCTTCGTTGCCGTTGAAGATGCCCACGGCGTATTGAAATTTATCGAAGCTCCCCCAAATGGTCGCTCCATCATCGCGTCCGTACCGGCCAGCTGTTGCGTCGAACGGATTCTGATCCGAAGGTAGGAGAGGGATCGTATATTGATTCCAATTCAAGCCGTAATAGGGCCCGTTCATCTCGATCCGGTCTGCGGGTGTGAGGTGCCTACCTATGTGGAGGTTGAAACCGTCATTGAACGCAAACTCGGCAAAAGCATCGAGCACGAAGAACTTGGAATTCGATTCGCCACACGCCAGGCACTCAGTATTGAATACCAAGGATACCTTCTCGGTGACGTTGCCGCTCAGGTAGAGGCGCATGCTCTCCACCGCAAAGTCGCTCGAACGGTCGCTGCCACTTGGTGCCCCGTCCTCGACCGAGTTGAACGTGGTTCTCAAGCCTGCCCCCACGGAAACTGACCGGACGTCGTCTATCTCGATTTTGGCGCCGGCGAGTGCGGACGGCACCAGGCCCAGTGCGCAAACCGTGATCATCCCCCCGACGAGTTTGTTTGTTATGGTTTTTTTCACAGATTGTCTCCAAATGGTTAATTGGGGGGCGTGCTCAAATCGGAGCACGTCCCCCATCCAATAATGGACCTGCAGCTTCTGTGCCAAGGTGCTTGCGGTGCCTGAAAAAGCGCCAAAGACCAGGAAGAACGAGATGTGGGGGCGCTATCTATTGGACAAACCAACCAACGTCGCGCGGCAACCTGCCTCAATTAGGTGCACGGATTTAATAGAACCTGCGGTGCGCGCACCAAAACAGTGCGAGTGTCGTCGACTGTAGAAGGAATAGCGCGCTATCCTCGATCGCCCATTCGATGTCCATCGGTTGTCCGTGGTGCACTTCTACTTTGGCGGCGAGGTCTGCAATCGCTATCGCTTGCTCGTCGGTCACGTTGGCGGACCGCGTGTCCTTTGGCGCGCCTTCTTTCGTCCCGCCGTTCGCTTGCGCTAGCAATGAGTGAGGTTCGACCTTGCAGGTGGCTTGCTGCTAGCCCATACGTCGCGCTGAATCAGAGCCAGACCTCGAGATTGTTGTCACGGCCAATTGTCCGCGAGAGCTTTAGATCCAACACCTCTAGCATGTCACAGGCCGTGAGTAATGCGGCTACATCTGCTTTGTCCTCGTCACATAGCGCTTCGTACTCATCCTGGACCCGCTTCATCACATAAAAACGAAACGGCTGGGCCATTGCCGAAATCCTCACTCCCTGGACCTCGAACTCGCACGTGCCGACGCCGCGCGGGACTTCAGTAAGCGGTGGGACATCGGCGTTTGCATCGATCCACTTGTTGATACAATCACACGCGGCCCTGCTTTCAGGGACGAAATCGACAGCGAAATGCTGCAACGCGGCGATCAACGTATCCGGTACTTCATCACGCTCCAGATACGTTGCGTCCTTGTTTGCAAATTCACCAACGTCAGGCTCGGGTCGATTCATTCGTTCGACCCATCTGAACAGGCGCACCGCGTGCGTTTGCATCAGCGAAAGCGGTTTGGGGTCACGGCCCAGGTGTCCGTACAACGGGGCCATCATGCCGAAGTCGCCAATGCAGGGTGTACCCCCAAGGAAATACGGATGGTCGGAGAAATGCGCATTCAGCTTTTTTAGCGTTGAAAGATGCAACGATTCGATCAACTCGTGATTGTCCGGTGTCACCCCCCATGCCGGATTAACCTTTTCTTTGATGAACTGCATCCGCTCATCAGCAGCCTGAGCGGCATCGTTTTCAGCAATAATTGTTTGAAAATGAAACCGCAGGAATTCGTTGTTATCTTGATCAAAGTTCCAGCGGTAATGCATGCAGGGACGCAGCATGCCTTCCGCTCCAATCGCATCGAGTAAGCGACTAACGATCCTTTGCTTGGGCGTCTGCGGAGAGAAGGCTCCCCCGTTTATTTCCTCGAAGTGATCAATGATCGCGACACCGTCTCGAATGACGGTGCCGTCTGGAAACTCGATTGTGGGTATGCCACGGCGCCCGCCTGCCTTAGGTAACACGGAATCGAAAAAGTGTGGCGAAGCATGCGGTTCCTCTCGATAGTCGATGCCTGCGTTTATTAAGTAACTACGCGCTCTGCCTGTAAAAAGAGAGAACGGCGCGCCATAGAGAATTATTTGATCCATTGATCTTTCTCCAAGTAGTTAAGAGCGGAGGTTTTAATCTACGGGTCTGCAAGCCCGGGTATCTCGCAGAAGAAATCGTTGTCGACGGTCACCGGTCGCGGAGCATGCGCCGTAATATTTTGCCCGACGCGGACTTCGGTATTTCTGCGACGAATTCAACCAAGCGCAGCTGTTTGTAGGTCGCAACCTCTGCGGCGACGAACGCTTTTATGTCGTCGTCGGTCGCACTGCTACCCGGCTTGAGCGCGACAAACGCTTTCGGCAACTCGCCTGCTTCCTCGTCCGGAATACCGATCACCGCGGCATCTGCGATGGCCGGGTGGGTTACAAGCAACGCCTCGAGTTCAGCGGGGGGCACCTGAAAGCCCTTGTATTTGATCAGTTCCTTCAATCGATCGACGATGGTGAAGTGGCCGTCGTCGTCGACATGGCCAACGTCGCCTGTGTGCAGCCAGCCATCTTCATCGATCGTGTCGGCCGTTGCTGCCGGGTTGTGCAGATAGCCGGGCATCACCTGGGGACCACGGACCCAGATCTCACCGTCTTCACCGATGCCCACGTCGTGCCCCCCCTCGGGGTCGACGATTCGGCATTCTGTCGACGGCGCTAGCACGCCGATGGTGCCAGGTTTGAATTGTCCGGCTGGCGTTGCATGGCTGACTGGCGACAATTCGGTCATCCCATAGCCCTGCACCACCTCGCAATCGAGCCGCGCGGCGGCTTCGCTGGCAAGTTCGGCGCCGAGCGGGGCCGCACCCGAAAACACCAACTTGAGCGATGACAAGTCATAGTTGTCGACCAAAGGGTGCTTAGCGAGCGCCAAGACAATCGGCGGCGCAACGAACGCACGTTCGATTTTGTTGTCTTGGGAAAGCTGAAGAAACTGCTCCAAATCAAATCGGGCCATGGTCACGACCTTGGCGCCCTGGCATAACGCTCCGTTCATGAGCACCTGCATGCCGTATATGTGGAAGAACGGCAGGAACGACAGCACCGTCTCATCTTCAGCGAGCGGCAGCATGGCTGCGGTTTGCAGAAGATTCGCAACGAGGTTTCGATGCGTCAGCATGACCCCCTTCGACAGCCCCGTGGTACCCGACGAATACGGTAGCGCTACCACGGTGTCCGGCTCGACCGGAAATTGTGCGTCGAGCGGGGCACCGAAAAGATCGGCAAAAGAGGCCGCCTCGCTCGGATCCATTGTGACAATCTCCTCAACCGCTGTGCCTTGCGCAGCATCACGCGCAACCTCCAAGAACATGCTCACTGTCACTAGCAGCTTGGCTTGGGAGTCATTCAACTGATGTTCGACCTCATGGGCTGTATAGGTCGGGTTGATGGTTGTGACGGCGCCGCCGGCCCACGCTGCGCCATGGAACGCAATGGCGTATTCCGGAATGTTCGGCGCCATGATGGCAAGCACGTCGCCTGGGCCGAATCCACGCGCCTGCAAGCCACCGGCAAGCGCCTTCACCGATGCCGCGAACTCTGCATAGGTCAATGTGCGGCCGCTTGGTCCGTCCACCAGTGCGGGTGAGTTGGCGAGTCGTTCAGCGTGTTGAAGAACGAAGGGGCCGAGCGCAATGTCTGGTATGTCTACGTCTGGAAACGGGCTCGTGTGAATCACTAAGATACTCCACAGTTTTCTAACGGTTTGAAGCATAGCATCGGGCGAACGCAAGAATCACAATCCATGAGCTAAATCAGTCTGCAAGAACACCGCTATACTCGGTTTCCAAGTTTCAGTTTGGAGTCGGATCTGAGGATGGCATTCGCTCTTTTGTTCGCGCTAGCCGCCTGGGCCGCCGCGCCGCTCGCGGTCTCACACGAGCCTAGTGAGTTCGAGGCCCAATGTAGCAATCTGCACCGATTGCGCGATGTCACGATCACCCATACCGACTTTACCGTGGAGGAGGGCGAGAGCCCCGAGCACTGCTATGCCAAAGGGTTGATCAACGGTTCGATTACGTTCCACATCTATTTGCCGGTAGCGAGTGCCTGGAACGGCCGACTGGTTCACCTGGGTGACGGCGGTGCCGATGGCGATCTCGACAGCAATCCATTGCTCCTCCAACAAGGCTACGCAATCGTAAACAGTAACACTGGCCACGACACGGGCGCTGAACCTCGGGCATATGCGTTCGACAACGAGCGCGCCGCAAAGGATTTCAGCTACTGGGCCGTGCACACGAGCACGGCCGCAGGGAAGGCGGTCGTGCGTGCCCATTACGGCCAGCCGCATGAATATGCCTACCATTACGGTTGCTCGACCGGCGGTCGCCAAGCGTTGATCGCCGCGCAACTTTTCCCATTCGATTTCGACGGCATCGTTGCTGGGGCGCCTGGTCACCGACAGTTTCAGCGCATGGCACACCGACTCTCAGTCGAACAACATCTGTTCCGTGAAGACTTGAAAGCCAATCTGGCATTCGATGCAGATGGCGATGGCGTGCAGGAATCGCTAGCCAAGCTGGACCTGCTCGCAGACGTCGTCATGCGCAAGTGCGACGCTGCGGATGGCATCGAGGACAATATCCTGGAACCTGAACTCTGCGATTTCGAGGTCGAGCGTGATCTCAAGGCTCACGTCTGTCGCGCGGGGCGCGATACCGAGGATTGTTTTACCCAAGCCCAACTTGGCGCAATTAGCCACCTGTACGAAGGCAGCAGGAAGAGCAATGGTGAACTGGTCTACCCGGGCGCCCCGCTTGGTAGTGAACGCCAGTGGTCCGGAGTATTCATTCCCCATAAAGGCAACCAGTTCACCCCGTACGTGCTGCGATCAGCGTCGGCGGTCATCGGTTACTCCTTCTACGATGACGACCCCGGGCTCATTCCTCCCGATCTCAGCGACGTTGGATACGCCCTCGATACAGATGCAGCGCTACCGGAATGGGGATGGTGGAATTTTGATATTGACGACGTTGGCAGCAACCGCATGTCTGCCCAAGCCCCTATGATGGAAGGCACCGATCCGGATCTCGATCGTTTCTTTTTCCGCAACGGCGGCAAACTGCTTATGTATCACGGCTGGGCTGACGCAGTCATTCCACCCGAGCCGACCATCGAATACCATCAATCCGTCATCGACTACCTGTTCAAAGGGAATCGGCAGAAAGCCAGTGAACACATGCAACTATTCATGGCTCCAGGCGTTGCGCATTGCCGCGGTGGACCAGGGCCCGATCGAGCCGACTACCTTGGCGCGTTGCGCGCTTGGGTTGAGGAAGGTAAGCAACCAAGCCAGATCACCGCAAGGCACTACACTGACGGCACGATGGATAACGAACGCATCCTCTGTCCTTATCCCACACGCGCTGTCTTAACGAGCACCAGTAACGACGCGTCTCAGTGGCGGGCAGAGAATTTCGCCTGCGAGTAAAAGGTAGGGGAGCCTGGGTAAACTTGGTCCTATGCTCCGACAGCAGAGATCATATGCGTAAGCCTTTTCGACTCGTCGCTTGGAACATCCGGGCAGGGGGTGGGGTTCGAATCGGGGAATAAAGGTGGCGCTAGAAGAGTTGGCGCCTGACGTGATAGTCCTGACGGAGTTTCGCTCCACCCCACCGAGCCAGAACCTTGCCGAAACGCTCGACCAAGTATGATATGAGCATCAGACCTCAACGGCCGCGCAGGCCCCGCGATCTTTGCCGGGATAGCAATTCGGGACCAAGGGCGAAGATGAACAAACGTCCGTGATCAACGATCGAGTGAGCGTCTGGTTCGATCACATCCATGAAGCAGGATGGCGTGATGCGTTTCGCGTCGTCCACGGTTCGAAGCGGAAATGCACCTGGCATTCGCCCGGCTACGACAACGGTTTTCGACTCGACCAAGCATCTGTGTCGCCACAGCTCGCCGAGAGAAACATAGACGTCCGTCATGTGTGGCCACTACCAATGAACAAAATGAACGTCGCGATGCAATCAGCGACCATGTCGCGTTAGTGGTCCGTTTTGTTGTCAAACAAGCACATGAATGTGCGAGGCGGAGCACAGCGAGGACGCGGAACGCGGGGATAAGTGCTAAGGAAGGGTGTTTTGCGACACCCCCTTCAAGCACGCTCGATTCAAGTATTGAATGGCCCGACCAGGTGGCCGTATCAATCGTCTTCGGATTACCGACAACTTTAATGCAGCTTCGGCTGGGTCAGGCGTACCCGTGCACGCGCGCCATAATACAGTCGACTCGATCCTGCCAAGCCGTGGTCTGGCGATCAGACCAAGATTCCCCGGCGCCTTCCTTTACAACGTGCAGCATCGCCTGGAAAAAGGCTTCGTACATGGGCGGGGTCGCTTGGCAGGCATCCAGATGATTCTTGGGCTCCCATTCAAGATAGCCATCTGGTTCGAATGGTTGATCAGAGGTTAGAAGCCCAACGACCTCCTCCAGCATTCGACCTTGCATGAACTGATTAGGGTGGGTTGTGACCTGACGTGCCGCCTCACTCGCCGCGAAAAATCGCTCGTATACCTCCGGGACTATGTCGCCACGTCTTTCAGCACATAGCGTCAGTGCTTATGTGACTATCTCGGTTGAGTTAATTTTCGCGACACCTTAATCCGCCAGACTCTGCGGGCTTGTACGATTGTCTTTCATCGAAAAATCCTCCGACCGTGCTAGAGCTTCATCGTTCACCGCCGCGAGCGGCCTAGTTGGGTCTGCTGTCACGGCATAGAAGGATCGCCCCGATTAGGTCTCGTCGGAAGGGTAGCCCGAACCTGTTCTTACCCTTTTCACAGTACGTCTTGGCTACCATGCGGTAAACGGCGTTGGTGCAGCCGACGATTTTGGCATGCGCATCCGGGTTTCGGTCTCGCGCCTAATGTACGCCAGCGGAAAACTCTTCTAAGGTGGGCGGCGTATGGTTGAGCTGGGCAAAAACGCGCGATCGTCTTGATTCAGCGGGTGGATCACGCGTTTGGTTGACGAAACAAGGAGATGACATGGGCAAACAGACGCCAAAGCTAAGCGGCGATCAGGTTTTCAAATCACGAGCGTCGCAGCTAAATGCCAGCGACGCGGCTTTCGAAGCACTCAACGGTCTCGGCCTAGCACAGTACGTTGCGGAGCTTGAGAATTACGGCTACACAGTGATCCCGCCGCGACTGACTGGATGCCAAGACATTCTCGATTCGATTCTCGAAATTGGTGCTCGAATTTCCAAAGACCGCAACGGCGGTGTTGAAGCGGATTTCGCGACCGGATCGAGTCATAAAGACAAGGCGTACCCTACCGGGCAGCAGCTGTTCTACCTTTTGGGCGAGGATGGCCTATTTCAACAAGCCATGATGAATCCGGTCGTACTCGGTTTTGTTCGCTACATGCTGAATGAGCCCATCATCTCCAGTGGTTCATTGAGCTTGAAGGGACCTGGTGTTGTCGCGTTACCTTTGCACAAAGACCAGTCCATCGATCCGATTCCGCGATCGCTTGTATGCAATACGACCTACCTCCTGTCGGACTACGACCGCGACAACGGAGCGCTATGCTTCGTCCCCGGCAGCCACAAGTTTATGCGTCCGCCCGAAGAGCATGAAAACTTCTCCTACGACGGGGTCAGTCCCGCGCAGGCGTCGGCTCAGATCATGACCGCGCATGTGCGGGGGGATCCTTTGAACGAACTGGCCGTCATTGACTCACCGGGCATCGAGGTCGTCGAAGCTGAAAAGGGCTCATTGGTCGTGTGGCATGGCAATACTTGGCACGGCGCGGTGCCCCGCACGACGCCGGGGCTGCGGGCCAACCTTATCTATTATTGGTGCACCGCGGCGCTGCTACCCCAAGAGCCCTACCGATCACGCTTGAGCGACGATGTCGTGGCGGCTAACGGCGATACGTTCGCCAAGCTCATCGGCAGACACATATTCAACGGCTGGATGGCGGAAGGTCCGGAATTCATGATTCCCGGACAAGCGTTCAAGCGCGATCGAGAACGCCAAGGAGACGTCGCAAATTACACGTGGCCGATTCAAGTCAGGTAGGCTGTCGCCGCGTGATGCACCTCGTACGGGCGCGGTCTGGTGTCATTCGGCCTGAGCCGGATTGGTCCACGATCCCACGACCTCGAACAGTTGTGAGCGCAGCCAAGCATTGGCCCCATCCGTATCGTTGGCGCGAAACGCGATGTCGACGTTGCAGCTCGCTTGCCCGCCTTGCGGGATGATGGTGATGGGTAGGACAGTCGCTTGGACTTGGGCGAACTTGTGCGGGCATGATGACACCAGATCGGTAGTTGCCACAGTGACGAGCGCGGTCAGCCAATGAGGAACGAGCATCGGCGCCCGAGTCCCCGGAGGTGATCCTCGCTCGATCTCCGATGGCGTGACCTCACTAGGCGACGTTGCGAATACAAATCGTAGATCCCGGGATTGAGCGAGATTAACCGAGTGCCCGCACCTCGCCACGATGCAAAATTCATCGTCATAGAACCTATCGATGTTAATGGTGCTATCTGCCTTCGTTGAGAATCGGCCAATAGCTACGTCTATTTCGTAACGCGATAGTGCCGTGAACGCGTCTTGTTGGGGGAGGTGGCTAAACATGCAGGTGACCTGCGGTGCGCTCGTGCGGAAGGCCTGTTCGAGGCCTGGTGCGATCTGAGCCGTGACATATTCGGGGGCGGACAGGCGGAACGTCCGCGCGGACGCTGCCGGCGCAAATGCCTCCTGTCCAATCGCGAATACAAACCGACTCAGCAAATCGTCAACTTGCGGGCCGAGTTCTATCGCCCTAGACGTAGGTTCCAGACCATGGGATCTTCGAACGAACAGTTGGTCGGCAAACAATTTACGAAGCCGAGAAAGCGATTGGCTGACGGCTGACTGACTCAGTGCCAATCGTTCTGCCGTGGAGGACGCATTGTGGGTTCGCAGCAGATCGTGAAATACGAGAAGCAGCGAACCGTCGAGTTTTCTAATATCAGATATATTCATATCTACTATAAGGCAATATTGATTTCGATTAATTCATAAGATCGTAAACTACAGTGACGTACTCGGACAAGAGAGATCGACCTATGCGCCGCACTATCCAACCCCTGGCCCTGTTGACATTGGTTACGATTGTCATGGCGCCGCGGGCTTTGGCGTTATCCGATCTGGAGAGCGCCGTCGAAGCACTGTTCTCAACATCGTGTCACGCGTGCCATAGCAATACGATCATAACTTCGCTGGACTTGACACAGCTCGACTACGATCTCGCCAACCCGCAAGCGTTTCGCACCTGGGCCAAAGTCTTTGGGCGGCTGGAACGTGGCGAAATGCCGCCTGCGGGCACGCCACGCCCCGATGCCAAAGTCGTTGCGCATGCGTTAGCCACCATGGAGAAGGCGTTGACGAAGGCTAACTTGGATGCGCGTCGTGGCCAACGTACACCGCTGCGCCGACTCACTCGTCTTGAGTACGGCAACACGCTGAACGACCTCTTGTCGCTCGATGAGGACATCGGCCACAAGCTTGCAGCGAGCCTGCCTGCGGAAGCTGATTCCGGTGGCTTCGACACCGTTGCGGTCAAACAAGGAATATCTGCTTTCCACATACGCAGCTATCTACAAGCGGCCGATCGCGCGCTCGATGAGGCAATTAAGACTGGACCACGCCCCACATCCTCAGCCTATCGGATTGACTATGCGACGTCGCAATACCTTGCCGTCATGCACGATGCGCCGATTCTAGGTGGTGGCATCACTAAAGGGCTCGACGATGCGGCAGTGATGTTTATCGATACCGGGTCGACGTATCTGATGCACTCCGACTCAGAGGGCTTTCGCGTCACCCAACCCGGAATCTATCGGGTCACCATTGAGGCCTATGCCTACCAAGCTAAGACACCGGTCACCCTCACCGTTTATCGCGGGAACAAGCAGGGTGTGACCGCACAGCTTAGTGAGTTGATCGGCTCCTTCGACCTTGTGGGCGATGAACCGCGGACGGTGAGCATGACAACCTACTTGAAGCCGGGAGAGTTAATCGGCCCATCCGTTGCGGACCTCGAGATTCCGGAAGGCGTATTTACGAACCAGTTCTTCCTGCCGGACCAGAACATCAAGGACTACGCAGGCGAAGGCATCGCGATCAAAACCATGACCATCGAAGGCCCGCTCACCGACCAATGGCCGCCTGCCAGCACCCGTGCTTTGCTCGCGGGTGTCCAGTTTAGTGCTGACGGTGAGATCGAGCTCACGAAATCTGCCATCGCTCACATCGAAGAGATCGTCATCCAGTTTGGGGAACGCGCCTTTCGGCGGCCGTTGAATGCCGAGGAGATAGAAGAATTCACGCGCCTTGCGCTGCCTTTGCTTGCCGACGAACGGCCATTCGCTGAAGCAGTCCGGGTACCCTTGCGTGCGATTTTGAGCTCGCCGTCGTTCCTTTACCACGACAGTACAGGCGGGCTCCTCAATGACCGCCAGCTCGCAACGCGATTGTCGTACTTCCTCTGGCGTAGCATGCCCGACGCGGAACTAATCGAGGCTGCAGAGCAGGGTCAACTATCGCAACCGGCAGTGTTAGCCGCGCACGTGGAGCGCCTGCTGGAGGATTCGAAAAGCGACCGTTTCGTCAAGGACTTTGCCGGCCAGGCCTATCGCTTATACGAGCTCAAAGCAACGTCGCCTGATAGCTCCCTGTACCCGGAATACGACGATCGCCTCGGCCATGCGATGCAAAGCGAGACTGAGCTTTTTTTCCGCGAACTCATTCGACAGAACATGAGTATCGACCAACTCATTGACGCAGATTTCACGTTTTTGAACCGACGCCTGGCAGAGCATTACGATGTGCCGGCCGTGAAGGGGCAGCAGATGCGCAAGGTTGTCCTGCCGACGGATAGCCCAAGAGGCGGCTTGCTGACGCAAGCGAGCATCCACAAACTGACCGCCAACGGCACGACAACGTCGCCGGTTCCGCGCGGGAATTTCGTTCTCGCAAGCGTGCTCGGCAAACCGGCACCGCCACCGCCACCCAACGTCTCCGGTCTCGAACCCGATACTCGAGGTACGACGACGATTCGTGAGCAGCTTGCTGCGCATCGCGAAAGCCCCATCTGCGCGGGTTGTCACAGAAAGATCGACCCGCCGGGATTCGCTCTCGAGTCCTTCGACCCGATCGGTGGCTATCGCGAGCGATATCGAGTTTCTGGTGGTGAGATGATGTACGACGGGTATATGGTGGCGTTGCCGTATCGCGAGGGACTTCCCGTCGATGCAAGCGGCGTAACCCCTGAAGGATGGGCATTTGACGGGATGCGAGATTACAAGGACTTACTGCTGGAACACGATCTCGACCAGGTCGCGCGACACCTGACGTCGCAATTAATGTCGTTTGCCACAGGCGCTGACATCGGCTTTGCCGACCGTGGTGCCATCGAGCAGATCCTTGCTGAAGTGGAAGGCGACCGCTATCCGCTCAAGAGCCTCATCCAAGAAGTCGTCGCAAGCGACCTATTCCGTAGCCAATAGCCATGAACAAACGCTACTCACCCAACCGTCGGACCTTCTTGAGAGCGTCCGGTGTCGCCGTCGCATTGCCGTTGCTCGAATCGATCGGGCCGCGTGCCCTTGCAGCTGCGCCTGTGCGCCGCATGGTCAACATTTGCTGCACTTTAGGCCTGTATAAAGACTCTTGGATGCCCACGACCACTGGCGCGGATTACGCCGCGACCGAATACCTCGAGATCATCAACGCCCATCGCGACCGCTATACCTTGTTTTCCGGTCTTTCCCACGAAGAGCAGACAGGGCGTCAGGCGCACAACTCGGAAATCACGTGGCTGACCTCAACCCGGCACCCGGGCCTAGACGGCTTCCAGAATACGATATCGATCGACCAAGCGGCCGCAAATCATCTCGGCTACACCACACGTTTTCCATCGTTCGTGCTGGGTACGGCGACGCCACAGAGTCAGTCGTATACCGACAACGGTGTGATGGTTCCTGCCGAAACGAGCCCCGCCGCCCTGTTCAAGAAACTATTCATCAAGGGCACCCCGGAGGAAATCGCACGCGAAACACAGCGGTTGGCCGACGGCGGTAGCGTACTCGACAACCTCAAGTCTCAAGCTGCTCGGCAAAGTCGCAGCGCGAGCGCGCCCGACGCTGAAAAGCTGGAGGCATATTTTGAAGCTGTTCGCCGCGCGGAGCGTGAGCTGGCGGAAGTCGCGAAATGGACGGATAAGCCCAAACCCCAGGTCAACGAAGTACCGCCTATCGACGTTCCCGATAAGGCGGACCTGATTGGTCGGGTGCGCCTGTTGTTCAAGTTGATTCCGCTTATCCTCCAGACTGACTCAAGCAGAGTGGTCAACGTGATGATCCAAGATCACGGCGTAGTTCCACAGGTACCCGGCGTTACTTCGGACCTTCACAGCCTCTCACACCACGGCCAGGATGCGGCAAAGATCACACAGTTGCGAACGGTTGAGAAAGAACTCGTGCGTCTCTTTGGTGATCTCATGACCGAACTGACTGCCACGAGCGACGCTCAGGGACCACTCATTGACCAGACCGCTGTGCTGTTCGGCAGCAACCTCGGCAATGCCAGCTCACATGCCGCGAAGGACTTGCCTATCCTCGTTGCCGGCGGCGGTTTCGCCCACGGTAAGCACATTGCCCACGAAGGCGGTCACGACGACCCGTTGTGTAACTTGTTTGTGACGTTGTTACGCTCGATGGGAATGGAAGTCGATGCATTTGGCCAGAGTACGGGGGCGTTGCGATGGAGCTAGATCGCTAGCCGACCAGTTTCGAAGGTCATTAGTTAGGGTCAGCTTTCGGGCTATTCCCTACCAGCTTGGGTTAGCCGATAATCGAGGCTTCCTGAATCGAGAGCGAACATCATGGTAACCGAAACGGTCAACGTGCCGGCATTTAAGCCTATGGCAGACCGGGCTCATTTTGCGCAAGCGACTAAAGCCGGTGGCTTGCTATTCTGCTCAGGTTCGATTGGCTTTGACATGGAAAATGGTGGGGTCCCCGACGATCTCGCGACGGAATTCCGCAACGCTTTTGCATGATCGCATCCCTCCTCGAACAAGCCGGTCTAGACTTTTCCGATGTCGTCGAAATGACCAGCTATCTCGTCGATTTCGCCAACACTGCGCCCACCTTCACAGCCGTACGCGATGAATTCCTTAACCCGCCGTGGGGCGCCTGGACTGCCATTGAAGTGGCGGGGTTCGCTGTGCCCGGAGCGCACGTCGAGATACGAGGCGTTGCACAATTGCGATAGGACGAGTCAATCGGAGGATTCGAATGGGAATCGCACTGGACAAAGAACAGCAACGTGCGCTCGTAGAAGACGGCGTTGTGATGGTCAAGGGTTTGTTAGAGCCGGAATTGTTGAGGCGTGTGTAGGCATGTTTCGATTGGTCTATCGAAAATCCCGGCCCTTTAGCAATTGATGCATCGACGGATGCAGGCATTTATCGAATCGACAACTACAATCCTGACGCGCTCGAGTTTTATCGTGACACCATCGTCGACCTACCGTTTTGCGGGTTGCTCGCTGACGCCTGGGGCTCGAACAACGTTTGGTACTACGCCGAGGAACTTTTCTGGCGCAAAGGCGTGGCTGAGCGCACTTTCTGGCACCAAGATACGTCCTATTCCCCATGGGGCGGCAGCCACTGGGTAAACTGCTGGATGCCGCTGAACGGAGTACCTAAAGACTACAGTTTGGAAGTGGTTCGCGGCTCGCATCAAGGCACACAGTACGACGGAACTGCATTCGACCACGATGACCCGACCAAGCCCTTTTTTGGCGATCGAGCAAACTTACCGCGAATGCCAGATATCGCAGCAGACATCAAGAAAGACCCGGCGGCATGGGACATTGTCTCCTACGCGATGAACCCCGGCGATGTGTTGATCCTGCACCCACGGTCACTGCACGGTGGTGGCTTGACGGATGGGCACTACAGCGAGCGGCAAACACTCACATTACGGTTCTTCGGTGACGATGCTTTTTACAGCGATCACATCCCGGGCGGAGATGGCTTGTACACCGTCGACCAGCGGAAAAAATCGGGTGACGATGTCCGCCGTCTGCAGCACGGCGATCCGTATCGATCAAGCAAATTTCTACAGGTCGTTTAGCCCGTAGGGCCAAACGTTCACCCGAGCAAGGACTGCACTGCGCGCCTATCCGAGCAACTGCTCGAGGCGTTGGCCGGCTTCAGCAGCGGTGCCACCTGGCATCTGCACCATCTGCACGTCTGCCCCTAGGGTCGAACGTTCGGCGAGTTGTTCGGCGACGGATTCGATCGGGCCAACGACTTGGATCTCCCTGACCATTTGCTCGCTAATGGCCGCAAAAGCACCGTCCATGTCGCGGTCATTGCTCCAAGCGCTCCTCGATGCACCCACCTCGGTTTCGAAACCGTTGCTGGCAAGCATATTCCAGTAAAAATCACCCATGCGGTTGATGTAGTGGAAGAGTGGTTGACGCGCCGCTTGCCATTTTTTTTCGTCGTCCGTGCCGTCAAGGACGTAGACGTTCGTGAAAGGTGCGATGGTAAGGTCGCTGCCGCTCTTGCCAGCCTTGGCTGCACCGAGAGCGAGTTCGTCGCGCAGCGATACAAACCGGGTCTTCGGCCAATGAATCGGGAAAATGCCGTCAGCGATCTCGCCCGTTTGCGCGATCGATTTCGGCGTAATCGCGGCGATGTACATTGGCACATGCTCACGGGGTCGTTCGTAGTCTAGCTTGAAGCCTCGTTCCATCGTGAATATTTCGCCGCGGTACTCGAGCTTGTCGCCACGGATCAGTGCGTTAATGATCTCAACGTATTCGCGAATTCGCCGCAGCGGCTTTTCGAATTTGACACCGTGGAAATGCTCGATCACGCGATGTCCGGACGAGCCGAGACCGCAAATCATCCTGCCACCGGACAGCACCTCGAGCATCGCAAACTCCTGTGCGATAGCACCGGGCGAACGCGAGTAAACATTGAGGATGGAGGTGCCGATCTGCATTTTTTTCGTATGCGTGGCAATCAACGTCAACCACGGAATCGTCGACGTGCCCCACGCTTCGCCGGTCGCGACTAATTCGTAGCCGAGTGATTCGGCAATCTGCACTTTCTCTATCGATTCGCGCCAGTCATTACTAGCGCCGGCCAGTACTCCAAGTCTCATGTCTCCCTCCAATTACGCTTGCATCCGAGTACCTTACGTCACGTCGATTCAAGGATGCAACGACGATGGTTCAGTTCCTTGGGTCGATGAATCTCGGACTCGGGTGTCAGAGGAATGCCATTACCTCTGTGGGACCTCGACCGGGCTGGTCCCAGGTTATCGGAGCGGGCATCTAGGACTGAAATATCGTGTGTCCCGATTGATCAATTCGAACTACTATCCTGCAATGCTCAAGATTTATGGTGTCCCGAACTCCCAGCCAGTGCGCGCGGTGGTGTGGCCTTGCCTCATGCGAGCGTTACCTTTCGAGTTGGTGCTCACGAGCCAGAACAGGGATGCCAAAACGCCGGCCTATATGTCTGCTGTAAACCCGCGGGGTACGATTCCTGCCATCGACGATGATGGCATCGTCTTGTGGGAAAGCCACGCGATCCTAATCTATCTTTGCGAAAAGCACGGCTGGCGCGACCTTTGGCCGGAGGATTTGGCGCACCGCGCACGGGTCAATCAATACTTGCATTTTCACCACCGCAACACGCGTGAGCTCGTGATTCAGTGGAGCCGCACGTTGTGGCCAAGTGTATTCGGCATCGCCGATCCGGATCCGGCCTGGCTGCGTCGCAACACATTCCCCGGTTTGCAGAACAACGCATCCGTTGTCACGCAGACGCTAGAGATAATCGATGCAATGTTGGCTCAATCTGACTACATCGCGGGTGCAGGTGGACTGACCCTTGCAGATATCGTAGCGTACGAAGAGCTTGGCCAGAATCAAGCTGCGTACGCTAACTGCACCGACTACGCCCCATATCCCAATATAGGCGCCTGGCTCACGCGCATGGCGACGCTGCCGGCGCATGACGAGGCGCACGAAATATGGCGCCAAATCGGCGACGTGAATCGCATCGAGGGTGGGATGTCGACCATCGTTGCGGCGAACAAGCTCGCTGCTGGCGTGTGGCGTGAAGCGGTTGCCAAAATGCAGTTGAAGATTGGGTAAACACAAGGGGGAGGATCCGGTCGCTTACTCTGGTACTTTACTCTGACCCATTGGCTATTCCGTCCCTATGTCTAGGAGATTTAGTATGGACTTGTTCGAACCAATGATGACGCAAAAAAGCATCCGCCGTTACAGCGATGAAGCTGTGTCGGATGAGGAGATTCGCCAAGGATGAGTGCGAACGGATTAACTGGCAAGATTGCCCTGGTCACCGGGGCCGGACGGGGAATTGGAGCGGCCGTCGCACAGCTGTTTGCCGATGAAGGTGCGTGCGTTGTTGTGGCAACGCGAACTGAGGCAAGCGGAACCGAATGTGTCGAACGGATTCAAAAAGCCGGCGGTGAAGCGTGGCTCGAAACCGCTGACTTTAAAGAGCCCGGCGCCTCCAGCCGAGCTGTCGCAAAGTGCGTCGAGCATTATGGGGGAATAGACATCATGGTTCACAATGCGGCCTCAATGGCCGCCGATCTGGTCGGCGATTTTTCGGAGGACACGATGGAAGACGTCTTCTCTGTGAACCTAAAGTCGTGCTTTCGCCTGTCCGCGGCCTGCCTTCCCCACTTTCGAAAGAGAGGGGGCGGACGCTTGCTCTTCACCTCGTCGGTTACAGGACCGCGGGTCGCGATTCCCGGAATGACTTACTACGCGGCTTCCAAATCGGGGATGAACGGCTTTATTCGCAACACCGCCCTCGAGTTGGCGCGCGACCAGATTACAGTCAATGGCGTCGAGCCCGGATTTATCCGTACGCCGACGCTCGAACAAATGGGGGAGCAGATGTTAAAGCGGGTCGCGAGCTTCATTCCGATGGGGCGTATTGGCGAGCCTAACGATATAGCTCAGGCGATGCTCTTCCTGGCGACTGACCAGGCACGCTACATCACAGGTCAGACCATCGTCGTTGACGGAGGATCGACGTTGCCAGAGAGCCCCGTCTTCAGCGCTTCTCGAGACGCTGAGTAACATGAGTTGTGACGCCACCCATAACGTAAATTTCGCCGCAATGCTTCAAGCGATCGGTGCTCGTTCCGCGTTACGATTCAAACCGAATAGGAGTGAAATCATGCCAACTAACAATGCGGGTCTGCAACAGACCTTTGAGTCTGTGGGCGCTTTTTGTGGGTTAGGCCCCGTGTCAAAACAGATTCAACAATCGGCAAAAGCATGATTGCAGCTTACTGTTGGCCGCAAAGCGCCAGGCACGAAGAATCGATTGAAATCTTCTGCCATACTAGCGCAGAGCAGTTTCGAATCGAGGTCATCCGGCAAGGCGCCGAAGACAAAACCGTACACGTGCAGAATGGCATCGTGGGCCGTGAACAGATCATTGCCGATAACATTGCAGTAGAGGGGTGTCGGTGGAATCCAAGTCTCGGACTGTTTATTGATCCTGGCTGGCCGTCTGGCTTTTATCTCGTGCGCGTGGAAGACAGTGGCGCAAACAAGACAGAAACGTTCTTCGTAGTCCGTGCCACAGAACCCAGCGACGCGCTTTGGGTGCTGTCGACGTCGACCTGGAACGCCTACAACACTTGGGGAGGATTGAGTTTTTATACCGGTGGCCACATCGTTTCGCCGAGGCGTCCACTTCAGCCCGGGTTTCTATCAAAGGCTGATCCGTATCGACATCGTGTCGCGAGGTTTATGGATTGGTCAAAGGACGATGCGCGAGCCTTTCTCGCCGCAGGCTACGACCAGTGGAGTATGGCTGCAGGTTGGGCCAATTGGGAAATTCTATTCGCCCGGTGGGCTGAAACTGAAGGCTATAACTTCAACTATGCCGTAAGCCAGGATCTGGATCAGCACCCTGACTTACTTGATGGTTACCCAGCCTACATTTCAGTCGGACACGACGAATACTGGTCGGCTGGGATGCGAAATACTGTTGAAGATTACATTGATGCGGGCGGTCACGCGGCTTTCTTTTCGGGTAACACTTCGTTCTGGCAGGTGCGTTTTGACGATGATTATCGACAAATGACTGGCTATAAATGTGACATCGAAGAGGATCCTTTGTACAAAACCTCTGATAAACCAGGGGACGCACCGGCACTATCAACCATGTGGTCCGACCCGTTAGTCGGGCGCCCTGAAAGTCAGATGACGGGCGTGTCGTTCACTCGCGGTGGCTACACTCACATGCCCAACAGCCCCGAAGGTACAGGTGGATATGCGGTCTGTCAGCCGGATCATTGGGCCTTTGAATCCACATCGTTAGCACTTGGTGACACTCTCGGGGCTGAAGGAATCGTTGCGGGCTATGAATGTGATGGTTGCGAATTGACCGAGGTCGACGGTCGCCTGGTAACGAAGGACGGCAGCGACACGCCTGCCGGCTTTGAGGTGCTTGCAACTGCGCCCGCCCGTCTGTGGGAAACCGAACAAGCCGCGGGTGATCTTGCAGACAACTACGTTGGCGAACTCAACTGGGTTGCGCAACGTATCGGAGGAAGCGATACGCCTGAGATGCGAGAGAGATTCGCCGATGGTCACGCGGTGATGGGGAGCTTCAAACGAGGCTATGGAGAGGTGTTCACTACCGGTTGCACGGATTGGGCCTACGGACTAAGAGGCAACGATATCGCCGATGTCACCCGTAACGTGCTCCAACACTTCATTCGAAACCGGCACAACGCCTGAGACAACAACACGGTCTCGTGCGCCACTAATTTGGGCTCAGACTACATTGGATTTTGCCATCGAAGCCGATATGGTGCGTGAGCAAATATCACGATGCGTGTGCATCGACACAATAATTGGGGGGAATTAGCGGTGACAATTAGATTGAATCTCGTGACTGGAATCGCGGTAGCGATCGTTTGTTTGGCAGGCGCGCCGTTGGCCGTTGCCGATGCGCATGGAGACCATCCCAGCGCCCGGTTAGGCGCGGTCGGAATCAACGTCGCCGACTTGGCTCGCGCGGAGAAGTTTTACAAAGACGTGTTCGAATTGGAACGCGTTTTTCAGTTTCCGCCCGAAGGAGACAATATCATCGAACTCGGGCTCACACGCGCCGGATCAGATGGGGCGACCCTCATCCTTGCCCGTTTGAACGACAACGCGTTGCCGGACGGAAAGGCTTCTTATGGGCGTCTCATCTTTTTTTCGGACGACGCACGGACCTTGGGGAAGCGCGCTACCGATCGTGGTTCAAAATTGCGTGAGATTCCAGGGTCGGGTGACAACTCACCAGTAATTCTCTTTTTCACGGACCCCGACGGCTACGAAATCGAGGTGTACCAAGCACCCGCCCAATAGGCGATAGGTCAATGACCTCAACTGCTACATCGAATGGCAGAGCTGTCACTAGCCCCCAATACCTGGGCTATGCAGCCGCCATCTCCTTGCGAACTAACGCATAGACGCTAAGAACTCCAACGTCCGGTCGTAAGCGCCATCCTCCACAGCCATGATCGCTGCATTGAAATCGGTGACTCCAATGTCTTCGAAGCGCTTGATCTGGCCACGGAGTTCGTTTTCGTCGCCAACAATCGCGATGTCGGCGGGGCCTTCAACGCCTTCACGATCCAACATCGCCCGATAGCTAGGTAGCTGTCCGTACATAGTGAGGTTCTGTGCGATCTGCTGCCTTGCCTCATCCACCTTCGTCGTGAGGATGATGGGTAACCCCGCGACAACCCGGGGATCGTCTTTACCGCCGGCTTTCAGTGACGCAATTATGTGCTCTTCCATGGTTTTCGGCCCAACCATCCACGTATTGGTGCCGTCGGCAAACTCGGCAGTCAGTTTCAACATTTGCGGACCCAATGCCGCCACCACGACGGGTAAATCACTGGCGCCTGGAATCGTCAACTGCACGCCGTGTACACGATACTCCTCGCCGTCAAAATTGACGGCTTCGCCCCGCGTTAGCGGCATGAGCACGCTGAGGTATTCCCGCATGTGTTTCGCGGGCTTGGCATAGGACATGCCGAACATGTCTTCGATAACAATCTTGTGCGAAAGACCGATGCCCAACGTAAAACGGTTGTTCGTTGCTGCCGCTGTAGTCATTGCTTGCTGCGCGATCGCGGTCGGGTGACGAGGATACGTTGGCGTTACTGCCGTGCCCAAACCGATCCGGGTTGTTTCACGACCGATGAGGGCAAGCGTCGATATCGCATCGAATGAAAAAATATTCGCCAGCCAAACGTTGTCGAGGCCTGCCGCTTCGACGTTTTTTGCGACACCGATAATGTCATCGATCGTATTGTTGGTGCCGTCGGCACCGATCATCACACCTAAACGCATTGTTTTTCTCCAGGGTTATGTGCTATTCGCCCCAGCAATAGCGGCATTGCCCGCAGCGGTCAACCCACACAGCTTTGCGTTATCACCCACAGGCGTTAAGGCCGGCACTCACGTGGCAACAGGTTGAGAGTCACTTAGCTTGTGGCGACGGTCGACGCCGAGCTCGGATTGAAGTCCTGGTTCGCGTCGACAAGTGACTACCGGTTACTTAGACTGCTGACCGCCGGTCAACAAATAGAGTGCGTATGGTCGCCGTCCCACAGCGAGCGAGTACCGAAGAACAGAAAGCGCAACGCCGCGAGGCGATTGTGGGTGCGGCAGAACAGCACATTCGCGGATGTTGGATTCGAGGCATTTTCAATGGCGCAAGTGAGCCGGCTCGCTGGGCGCAGCCAAGAGCTTTTCGAGCGATGCGGCGTTTGCCGAGGCTTACTATGAGGCTGCCTATGCCGATCCTGGATTCCTGCCATTGATGTCACGCCTCGACAGTGTGATTGAACACAACGTGCCCCTAGCGATACTCATCGAAGCAAAATGCACCATGGCAGCCACGCTCGATGAGATCTCGGCGTCCCTCACAACGGCACTCGAGTTGTCCCAGACCCAGGTTGACGACGCGGTGGTTTCGTTAGGGGCTCTTATTCTCGGTGCGTCCCAGGTAGACGCTGGGCCTAATCTAAGAACGGGCGCTTTGCCTGCTGACGTACGCCGCTTTGTCGACAATTTTTCATCAAAAGACGTTTTTACCGCCAACGCATGCCGGATTCTTGCCGGGATACGCAAGGGCGCCTAATGCATTCACATAAGGTACCACCATGATCGAGTTCAAATTGAACGGTGACTCCGTCACTACGGACGACGACCCGAACACCCCCTTGCTTTGGGTTATCCGCGACACGTTCAAACTCAAGGGTTCGAAATTCGGATGCGGCGCCGGCCAATGCGGCGCGTGCACCATGCATATCGATGGCGCATCGAGGCGCACCTGTGTCATGCCTGTCTCAAGTGTCGCGGGCCGCGAAGTGACGACCATCGAAGGGCTCGGCACTCCTGACAATCTCCATCCACTGCAGGCCGCTTGGCATAAGCTCTCGGTACCGCAGTGCGGCTATTGCCAGTCGGGCCAGATCATGGCCGCCGCCGCACTGTTGGCAGAAAATCCGTCGCCCTCGGCGGCAGACGTCGACCAGGCGATGGCTGGTAACCTTTGCCGGTGTGGATGTTATGTGCGGATCAAACAAGCGATTTTGGAAGTCGGGGAAAGCCTCGCATACGACGCGACCGCGCGGACCGAGGAGGTATCGGCATGAGCAACGTCAACCTGTCGCGCCGCAATTTCCTCAAGTCTTCCGGCATTGTCGGGGGCGGTTTGGTGGTCGGGTTTTCGCTCGCTGGTTGCGGACGGAGTCCGCTGCCGATCGAGCCGATGGCGGATGGGGTGGTTCCAAACGCTTTTCTCCAGATTACGCCAAACAACGTGTGTCGCTTCTATTGTCCGCGTGATGAGATGGGTCAAGGCATAACGACCGGTCTCGCCACGGCGCTCGGCGAAGAATTCGGCCTCGATCCAACACATTTCGATGTTACGTTCGGCGGGGTCCACGAGGACTATAACAATCCCGGTATGGGCGCGCAGGTGACAGGCGGCAGTAACTCGATGAGTTCGCACTACCTGCAGTTGCGCCAAGTTGGGGCGAACACGCGATCCCTCATTTTGGATGCCGCAGCCAAGGATCTCGGCGTTGCGAAATCCAGCCTCGCTACCGACGACGGCTATGTCGTCGCCGGTAGCGAGCGTTTTCCCTACGGTCGTTTTGCTGCAACGGCAGCGACTCTGCCGGCGATCGAAGAAGACGCGCTGTTGAAAAGCCCAGCCGATTTTCGCTACATAGGTAAACCATTTCCGCGCATCGACGCGATCGAAAAATCGACCGGCACCGCGCTGTACGGTATCGACGTCGACATCCCGGGTATGCACCACGCGGTGGTCATCCGCTCGCCGGTACCGGGCGCCAAGCTCGTTAGCGTGGACAAATCTGTCGCTCAAGGCTTGCCGGGCGTCACAGACGTCATTGACGTTTCCAGCGGTGTTGCAGTTGTCGCAGAGAAATACTGGCAAGCCAAGACCGCTGCCGATGCGTTGCAACCGCTATGGGAAAGCGTTCCTCTGGACAAGGTCGACACGGCAACCGTGCGGCGAGATTACGAAATTGGCATGCAGGGCGACGAAGGTCTCGTCGCGGCCGAGGAAGGCGATATCAGCGTGGGACTGGAGGCGGCCGCAAAAACCGTCGAAGGGCAATACTGGACGCCTTATCTCGCACATGCACCGCTCGAGCCGATGAACGCAGTGCTCAAAATCGAAAATGGCAAAGCGGAGCTTTGGTCGGGCACGCAAAGTGTGAGCATCGCACAAGGATTAGTGGCGCGCTTTTCCGACATCGAACCGGAAAACATCACCGTGCATAACACCTATCTCGGTGGCGCCTTTGGGCGGCGCGGCACGCTGACCCACGTCATCGAAGTCACGGAAATCGCGGTGGCTACAGGCAAACCCATCCACCTATTGTGGTCGCGTGAAGACGACATCAAGAACGGCGTCTACCGGCCGGCGTCGCTCATGAAGATCAATGCTGGAATCGACGGTGACGGTAAAGTCACGACGTGGGACGCAAAGCGGGTGGGCGGAAACATCAGTCCCGATGTGCTCAACGCCATGTTACCCGGAATGCTTCCCGGGCTTGGTGATGGCACCATCGAGTGGATGGTTGGGATGGCCGATACTGCCGTGGAAGGCTGGATTGCCGACCCCACCAGCGTTGAAGGGTTTTTCGAAGACTACGACTGCGCGAATGTCCGCGTCACCCATACCACCGTGAACCATGGTGTCCCGCTCACGTTCTGGCGTTCGGTTGGGCATTCCTACACGTCCTTCGCGAAGGAATCGATGATGGATGAGCTCGCGCATGCCGCGGGCGCCGATCCGGCCGATTTCCGGCTCAAGAATTCGCAGAATAACCCCAGGCTCAACAATGTGATCAAAGTTGCAGCCGAGGCGATGCGTAGCATGACACCAGCCGCAGGCCGCCACCTCGGATTCGCGGCGCACCACTCGTTTGCGACCGACGTCGCGGAGGTCGCGGAAGTGTCGGTCGAGAATGGTCAAATTCGGGTGCACAAGGTCACTTGCGTCGTCGATTGCGGTACGGCGGTTAACCCCGACGTCGTGCGTGCGCAGATGGAGGGTGGAATCATGTTCGGTCTAACGGCTGCATTGCACGGCAATCTCGAACTTGCCGGCGGCGCGTTCAAGGAGAGCAATTTCCACGACTATCCGATTCTGCGGATGAACGAAGCCCCGGACGTTGATGTGATCATCATCGACAGCGGAACTGCGCCGACCGGTGTCGGTGAGCCCGGATTGCCGCCGGTAGCTCCGGCGGTCGCGAACGCGGTGTTCAACGCAACGGGACAACGCTTACGGTCGCTGCCGTTGCGCCTCAACGCCTGATCTATTGC
>Ga0115002_10001598_pt1 | contig 30884 bp, 24 predicted proteins | sample ArcticOcean_MG_C_8_FD_89576 | JGI IMG/M metagenome (GOLD analysis project Ga0115002, IMG submission 89576) | Marine microbial communities from western Arctic Ocean - ArcticOcean_MG_CB11_86 | ecosystem: Environmental > Aquatic > Marine > Oceanic | place: Arctic Ocean: Canada Basin | collected... | reverse complement strand
GTCGGGCCGAAGCGTGTCGCCAGGTGAACGGTACTTCCAGCCGATCGAGGTGCGACTGACCAACACCGGCCCCTACGGAGGTGGTCGGGTGACCTGGTACGCGATGGGCCGAGGCGCGGACAAAGTGGCCACCTCCCGGACCCCTCATGCCGCCGGCCTGCTCGTGGGTGCCACCTACCGCGTGGGGATCAGTGACATGCCCGAATTTCCTGGAGTGCAGGTTTACCCGACGATCGAAGTGATCGATCGACTGCATCCTCCGCTGGGACGCCGGTACGAGTTTCCAGTTCCGGTCGAGTTGACTGGCGAGGACATCCGATTGGCATTGCAGGGGAAGCTGGTCACCCGGGTCGTGTTTCTCGAAGAACCCCGACTGTCGGCCGGCAACGAACAGACTAAACCGATGATGGTCCGCGACCTGGATCCTCGGGCCAACGCGTTGGCCGAGGCCGACCGTACGGGGCGTCCGATGGTGATTCTGCGACTGGGCAGTCGCAGAGCACCGGCCGAAGGATCTCCTGAAGCGGCAGACTTCTTCCAGATGGGGCGACTGCCAATCGAGTTCTCAAACGAGTCCGCTTCCGGACGGGTGTCCGGAAACGTGATGTCGATGTCTGCCGCACCGTCCGGTTCGGTTCGCATTCGCTCTGGCCACGCTCGGGCGGTTCACCTGGCGAGGAGGATTCGGTGATCGATCTGGTGGGACAGTTGACCGGGAGAGGTTGCGAACGGCGGGACGCCAGCGTCGAAGCGCGAGGCTGGTCGCGGAGGTGGGCGACTGTGGCTGTGTTGGGCATGCTGGTGTCTGGCGGATGTGCGACGATCCCGGTTGGCAGCCTGACGGGATTGGATTCGGTCGAGGCGATCGAGACGGTTGGTGCCCAGGTCGAGACGGGCACGGCTCGGGTTGAATCGACCGCTGTGGCCCCGAGGCCTCCGGTCTCAGCAATCCAACCGATCCATTTGCCTGCAATATTGCGTCAGCAGGCGGTCGAGCTGGCCGGACCTGGCGGTCCGGATCCAGCGGTGGTCGAGGCGTTTCCTGACGAGTTTGTCATCGACGGTGGCGACCGCGGCGATCCGGTGCATTACCAGACATTTCTGCGTCACGGAGTTGAGACCGAGGACACGATTGCCGAGTACACCGACGACGAGGGCGAGGCTCACGTCTTGCCGAGCAACCGCGTGGCCATTTATTCGCCTCGGTTTGCGACGGTCCGGACCGTGCAGTTGCCGGTCGCGGGTTTGGGGATCGAGCGGATGGCTTCGGCGCACCGGTTGTCTCGAGAAGTCCGACTGACGAAACGCGATGCACTCAGGCAGCACAGCCAGCAGGCTGGCGCGGTCGATGCGAGGGTGCGATCGCGGGCGAGCGGTTTGTTGAGCGAGTTACAGACGGCTCGCGTGTCGCGGTTGTTGAGTACTGGCGAGCACGTGAAGCTGGTCAACGTGTTTGGCGACACTGGTCGATTGATTGCCGGGCGGATGGACCAGGGCGATGTGGCTCGGATGGCCAAGTCGATGGCGAACGTTGCGGCGTGGGCTGGCGACGAGTCACCCCGCGCGACGGCGTCGACGGCCACGGGTCAGTCGATCCAGTCGACGCCCTGGGTGGGTGCCTACACGGGAGTGGAGATCAAGCACCGGCGAATCGGCCAGCTGAAGATTCTGAAGCTGGCCGATCGCGAGTCGGCACGATCGGACGACGTGGTCCGGTTCACCTTGAGATTTGACAACGTGGGCGATCGACCGCTGACGGCGGTCCGCATCGTCGACAATCTCTCGCCGCGACTCGAATACGTCGAGGACAGTGCGACTCTGGGCTTCAGCGACGAGACCGAAGAGACTCCGGCAGCAGAGGCTCGGGGTGGACGGATCACTGTTGATGACAACGAGCAGGGCAGCATGGTGTTGGTCTTTGAGCTGGACGAACCGTTGCCCGGCGGCGTGGGCGGAGTGATCACGTTCCAGGCCCGCGTGCGTTAGGTGACTGTGACCGCATTCGCGGCCCCGGTCTTCTTGATGGCGGGGCCGCCGTTGCTATACTGGCTCATGCCAAACGGCTTCTGCGCAAGTGGCGGAATTGGCAGACGCGCCAGGTTGAGGGCCTGGTGGGCTTTACGGCCCGTGGAGGTTCGAGTCCTCTCTTGCGCACTTCGATCGACAGCCCGTCCCCCTCCCCCTGGTTCACTCGTCCGGGGCGGAGGTCGGTGGGGAGCTAGTCGGACAGTTGGTACGGGTCGCCCAGCCGTTTCATTTCGCGTTGGAGCAGTTCTTCGAGCTCCTTTCGCTTGGCTCGATGCCGGGGATCGTCGGCCAGGTTGACTTGTTCGGACGTGGGTTTGTGTCCGAGTAGTTCGACAAGCGAGTGGGTTTGATGTTCGACCAGGAACTCGCGGGGATTCTGCTTGAGATCAAACAGTTGAGTTTGGCGGACCTTGCCGTCGAGCACGTCGTACTTGATTAGCTTGAACTGCCCGGACTTGACCGCTCGCATCCCCGGTTTTGTGCCTCCGCTGTAAACACCATACAGGGTCGTCCGAACTGCCGACCTTTTCCCTTCCAGCACATCCCGGAAGCTCCGACCTTCGACCGTTTCGGGTGGCGTGATGCCGGCGAGGTCACAAAAGGTTCGGAGCACATCGAGTAGGTAGATGTAGCCCGAGGCTCGGGTGCCGGGCTTGATGCCGGGGCCAGTGACGATAAACGGGACTCGCCAAGTGTGTTCGTAGAGGTTTTGCTTGCCGACCAATCCGTGTCGTCCGACCGCGATGCCATGATCGGAGGTGAAGACGACGTAGGTGTTTTCGAGTTCTCCGCTCGTCTCGAGATGCTGGATCACTCGACCGATCTGCCGATCGATGCTTTCGATGCAGGCGTATTCGCGTCCCAGTTCGTTCCGGATCGTGGCTGGATCGCGTTTCCTGAGCACGCCCTGGACCTTGACTTCGTCCCGGAGGTTGGGGTGTCCGTGGTGGAACGGGTGAGCGGGCAGGTAATTGGCGGGCAATGGAGGCGACTTGGGGTTGACCGTCTTGCCCGGCCCGGAGTTGCTGGCACCGTAAGAACGGGCCAGTAAAGGTGGGGCGTTTCTGGGATCGTGAGGGTGCGAGAACCCCATGTAGATCAGGAACGGAGCCCGGTCGGTGGTATCCTTGCCGCTGCGTTGGGCCAGGAAATTCATCACGCGATCGCCGTGCCAGGGGCTCCCTGTCGGGGGTGTGCCGTCGCGGCGGGTGGCGATGTGACTGGTGGTGAACAGCTGGTTGGCTTCGCCAAAGCTGTTGCCTCGCTTGCAGGTCCGAAACGTGGTGTAGCCGCCGCGATTGAAAATTGCCGGCATGCTGTTCCGAGCAGCCTGCTGGCGTGAGGCTCGGTCGCTGGTCAGTCCCGGCCCGCGGGCTCCGGGGATCCGCCAGACGGTGCGGCCGGTCATGATCATTGTCCGGGACGCCGTGCAGACGGCTCCGGACCAGGCACCCATGTGGTGAGCATCATCGAGCACGATGCCGCGGCGAGCGAGACGATCGATGTGCGGTGTTCGACAAACTGTGTTGCCGTAGCACGAAAGAGTTTCGGGCGACTGGTCGTCGGTCAGGATGAACAGGAAGTTGGGTCGACCGGCGGCGTGGGTTGGCGGTGTGGCAGCCGCAGCGAGGAGGATGATGGTGCCGAACAGTGTGAGTGAAAACTGTGAACACATCGCAGGGGCCTCGTCAGTGGGACTCGGGTGGCGGGCAGGGGTGGCGGGCAGGGGGGCATGGGAGAGAGAGGTTGGTACGGGATTAACCGGCCTGTTGGCAGCGTGGGATTCGAATCGCTATTGTTGTCTGAGCGAGGGCCTGTGCTCAATCGTGTCCGCTTGAACTTGTCTGTTCTCCGCAAGAAAATCTTCCGCCATGCGACGCCGGGTTCCGCTGTTCAACACCGACTCGGAACGTGATGGCCTGCGGCGGGCGTCTCGGGCCAACGCCCAACTGCTCGACTACCTCAGGCCATTTGTCGTCGCCGGTACGACGACGGCCGAGATCGACCGATTGGCGTATTCCTACACGCTGGAGCACGGTCACACTCCGGCCTGCCTGGGCTATCCCGGCGAGTTCACACCGTATCCCAATAGCATCTGCACCAGCGTCAACGACGTGGTGTGTCATGGAGTGCCCGACGATCGGCCGTTGGTGCCCGGCGACATTGTGAACGTCGACCTGACGACGATCGTCGATGGTTGGTTTGGTGACCAGAGCGAGATGTTTCTGATCGGCGACGCGGCCGACATCAGCGACGAGGCGCGTCACGTGGTGCAGGTCGCCTTCGACAGCCTGTACTTGGGCATTCGGGCGATCGAGCCGGGAGGCCCGGTGGATGCGATCAGCCGGGCGATCTACGACTATGCTCGCGGCGAGGGTCTGGACGTGGTTCGTGAGTACCAGGGGCACGGGATTGGCCGTCAATTCCACCAGGAGCCGGGAATCGCTCACGTGCCCTCGCAACCACCCAACCGCACGCCGATCCATCCGGGAACCTGTTTCACGATCGAACCGATGATCAACACCGGCACGTGGCACACCAATCGAGTCGAGAGCGACGGATGGACTGTGCGGACCCGCGACGGTGGTCTTTCGGCTCAATGGGAACACACGGTGCTGATGACCGATGAGGGTCCCGAGATTTTGACTCTGACCGAGGATGGCCCCCAAGAGGGTGACCGAATCTAGTTGTTTCGACTTGTTTCGACTTGTTTCGACGAGGCGTTTGAGGTTGGAGGGACAGGCACCCGCGTCTTCTTCTGCTGAGCGAGTCCCTGATCCGAAAACCGATCTTGTCACGCCGTGCCGCTGGCGAGTAAACAACTCTCAGACGATATGCACGCAGCGAGTTGGTGCCGTGCGTATCGATCCGGTCCCATTGTTTCCCACCTGTACGTCGATTGATGCCCTCCAAGTTGCCCGACCCCGGCTCGGCAACCGCGATTCGATCGCTGGCCACCCGGATCAAAGGTCCAGTGTTGTTGATCGGCGACGTCCATGGACAACTCGATCTGCTGGACGGGCTGCTTGACCGAGCGTCGCGATGTGGTGAATTCCGCAATCGTTGGGTCGTATTCCTGGGCGATTTGGTTGATCGTGGACCCGATTCGCGAGGCGTCATCGAGCGTGTACTGGAACTGATGGCGTCTCACCCGCGGACAACTGCAGTCTGCGGCAACCACGACCTGGCGATGGCCGGTTCGCTCGGGTTGGTGCCGGTACCCATCGAGGCCCAGTGGGCCAAGCGGTGGCGGCGGGGATACCAGTGCGAGGCGACGTTTCGGTCCTACGGCGTCGAGCCGGGCGACTTGGAGGCTCTGCAGCAGGCGGTTCCTGATTCTCACGCCAAGCTGCTCGCGGCGTTGCCATGGGTGGTGGAACATCCCGAGGTGATCTGCGTGCATGCGGGTTTGACTCCCGAATTGCCGACCGCGACCCAGTTGAGAATCCTGCGAGAGCGTGACTTCAGTCTGCACCGGCCACCGTGGTTGTGTCGGGCCGACCTCACTGAGCGTATCGCGCCGTCGGACTGTCGGGTTCCGATCGCGTCCGGCCACGTGGCTCGGCAGCAGGCTCATGTCGATTCCAAACGTATCCTGCTGGATTGCACCGGTGGTTTGGGTGGCGAGTTGACCGGTTTGTTGCTGCCCGAATACGAGCTGGTGACGTCTCATGCCGACGCCCGTCCGATCCGTCGTCGCTGGTGGCGGTTTGGTCGACGAGCGGCCTGAGTCGGCAGGTAGTTACTCTAGCCGTCCGGGCGGTCGGACTCCGGCACCGGCCTGCTTGGTGGCCGAATCGCCCAGTTCGGTTCGAGCAGTTTCGGCCAGCCGCTTCAATCGTTCCACCACATTGGCGTGCTGTTGGATCACGTTGGTTGTCTCGCCGATGTCATTGGCCAGGTCGAACAGGGCCAGCGGGGTGCGTTTCTGCGAGTAGTGGACCGGCTTGCCCTTGGTGCCGCCGGTGCGTCCCTCGAGACTGCGGTAGCTGTGCGGGAAGTGCAGTTTCCATCGACCGCTGCGAATCGCCTGCAGGTGCCGCCCCCAATAGAAGTAGTAGGCCTGATGTGGGCTCTTGGCGTTCTTGTCTCCGGAGATCAATGGCCAGATGTCATGGCCGTCGATGGTGTGCTGTTGCGGCAGAGTCGTGATCCCGGCCAAGCGTGCGAGTGTTGGCAGGATGTCGATCGTTCCAGCCACTTCGCTGCAGACATGTCCGGCGGGGATTTGTCCCGGCCAGCACATCACGGTCGGTTCGCGCTGTCCTCCCTCCCAACTGGTTCCCTTGCCTTCACGCAATGGCAACGCTCGCCCGGCGTGGGTGCCGTAGTTCAACCACGGTCCGTTGTCGGATGTGAAGATGATCAGTGTGCGGCGTTGGAGATTGTGTTTCTTGAGCGTCTTGACGATCTGGCCCACCGACCAGTCGATTTCCATGATCACGTCGCCATAGAGCCCGCGCTTGGACTTGCCTTGGAACTTTTTGCTGACGAACAGTGGCACGTGCGGCATCGAGTGTGGCACGTAGAGAAAGAACGGCTTGTCCTTGTGCGTGTCGATGAAGCGGACGGCTCGTTCGGTGTACCAGGTCGTCAACATGGCCTGTTCGCGGCCGGTCACTTTCGGATTGACGATCGTTTCGTTTTCGAAAAGTGGCAGATGCGGCCATCGCTTGATGCGTTCGGCCAGCGGCAGGTGAGCCACTCCAGGGTGGAACGGCCACATGTCATTGGAATAGGGAAGGCCGAAGTATTCGTCGAATCCGTGACGAGTGGGGAGGAACATCTTGTGGTGGCCGAGGTGCCATTTCCCATAGATCGCCGTCGAGTAGCCACGAGTCTTGAGCACTTCGGCGATGGTCCATTCGTCGGGATTGAGACCGTACCTCGCCTTGGGGCCAAGCGCACCCTGGATGCCGATGCGGTTGGGGTAGCAGCCGGTCAAGAGAGCGGCTCGCGAAGCCGAACAGACAGCTTGGGCCGCGTAGAAATCGGTGAAGCGGGCGCCTTGGCTGGCGAGCCGGTCGAGGTGCGGAGTCTTGATGTCCGGCGAGCCGAAGCAGCCAAGGTCCTGGTAGCCCTGGTCGTCGGTGAAGACCACGACGAAGTTGGGCCGATCGGTCACGTCCCGCTCGGCCGCACCCAGCGGCCCGACAAGCCATCCGACGAAAACCAGCGAAGCAAGCAGTGAACGTGTCATTGTGGATGCCTGGTGGAAGTGGGGGTCAACTCGTGACACTTGACACATTGGGTTATTCCGGCCGAAATACCGCAATGTGTCAAGTGTTAAGAGTTGTTCCGCGGTGCGTTGGTGTCTGGGCGGTCTGGGTTGGGATTGCTGTGATCGCGGTCCTGACTTCGTCGGTTGAGGCGGGGAAGTTCAATGCCGTGTTGAAGGTCGGGCAGAAGGCTCCGGACTGGGTCGGCCTTCTGGGTGTTGACGGCAAGCGGCACTCTCTGACCGATCTCAAGGATTCGCGGGCCGTGCTGCTGGTGTTCCTGTCGAACCGCTGTCCGATGACTCGGTCGTACGAAGCAAGGCTCAAGCGGTTGGCGTCTGAGTATCGGGGGCGGGGTCTGAGGCTGGTCGGGGTCAGCATTGGTCGTTCTCGAGCCGATCGCCTGGAAAAGATGAAAGCTCGTTCGGTGATGTCCGGGTACAACTTTCCCTACTGCATCGATCCGACTCAAGAACTCGGACGCCGCTACGGCACCATCTGCACACCCCAGGTCTTCCTACTCGACGCCAGGCGACGAGTCGCTTACATGGGAGCGATCGACGACGATGTCGACCCGAAGAAGATCGAGCATCACTACCTGCGTGATGCGATCCGGGCGGTCTTGGCCGGAAAGGTCCCCGAGGTGACCGAGACGTTGCCGAAGGGGTGCGAGATCGAGTACGCGGCGAGGTGAGTGTGGTGTTTGTAGAAGACCCCGTGGTATTGGCGATTGTTTCGGCCTGCAGCCTGGTAGTGGGCGGGTTGCTGGGTCTATGGGTCGGACGCATCTGGGGCGTACGGCGGATGGTTCAGTCGGTTCTTCGGGATGCCGAAGTGACCGCTCGCCTCGACAGTCCGACTGGACTCTGGAATCGGCTGGGGTTCGAGGAACGTTACATCACGGCACGAGACGGGCGTCGGAAATGCGACTGGCCGGTGTCGGTGTTGTTCTTGGATATCGACAACTTCAAGGCCGTCAATGACACTTACGGCCACCCGACCGGAGACCTTGTGCTGGTTTGCGTGGCTCACCTGATTGGCGAGAGTTTCCGCGAGTACGACACGGTTGCGCGGATGGGTGGAGACGAGTTTGCGGTCATGCTGTTGGGGGCGAGATTGAGTGAGTCGATCGAGGTGGCCGAGCGGGTTCGGCGTGATGTTTCATCGATGAGTGTTCCGACCGAGGCCGAGGACTGGCGCGGGACGGTCAGCATCGGGGTGATCGAGATCACTCGAGGCGAGGAGTTGGAGTCGGCAATGAAGCGTGTCGACCTGGCCCTGTACGCGGCCAAGCATGCCGGTCGAAATCGGGTCGAGGCGAACTAGGCCACGTCTTCCATGATCACGATCACCGAATCGGATTCGTGGACTCGAGGATAGGTGCGGATGGCCAGCACCCATCCGGCCTGGGTACTGACAATTTCTCGCGTGTCGTCTCCGACGATGTTGCAGACATGTCCCAGCAGGTCACCGGGAGCGATGCATTGGCCGAGTGTCACGGCGGGGGTGAACTGGCCGGTGATCGGCGAGGGGTTTTGCACCTGCATGTGTCCCGACCCGTCGCGTGGGTCTTCGACAACCAAACGGACACGAGATTCGGGTTGTTCGCGATCGAGCATCTGAAGTTCGGACATCACGTTCAGGCAGCCTTCAACGTAGGCCTCGACACCCTCGGACGAACAGCGGCCGGACCCCAGGTATTCGGTGTAGATGGCCGGAACGCCGGCGTCTCGGGCGACGGACAGCGAGCGGCCTTCGAGCTTGCCGCAGCTACCCCAGATGGCTGGCAGGTTCATTGCCCGAGCCATCCGTCGCTGGATGTCGAGCCGTTTCAGGTCGTCACACAAGCCGTAGCCGGACATCGGCCAGACATCCATGATGTTGCCGCCGGAGTGCAGGTCGATGTAGCAATCGGCCGAGTGAATGAGAGTCGAGAGTGCGACGGCGGTTCGTTGCGTGACGCTGCCGTCCGGGTCGCCCGGGCAGGCTCGAGCCAGGTCGAGTCCGTCGTCGGCTGTGCGGTCGCCGTTTTGAAATGCGGCTTCGTTGACGACCGGCACCAGTGTCAACCGGCCTCTCAGGTCCTTGTCCGACACCGCGTCCTGCAGGCGACGAATCGCCGCCATCGATTCGAATTCGTCACCGTGCACTCCGCCGGTGATCAACAGGTGAGGGCCCGAGCGGGGGCCGTTGATCTCGATCTGCTGCAGTTGGATGGATTCACTCATGATGCGTGGCATACTATAGGTTGCTCACGACCGATGGAAACCCGGCGAGACGAGTCGAGACGATGAGTGACGTGATGCCCGAGACGATCAGTTTGGCGATGATGCGAGAGTCATTGTCTTCGGCGGTGGTCTGTGATGCCCTGGATGCTTTGGGCTACACCAATCAATCGCCCAACATTGCGTTGCTTCCGGTGACAGTCGACGCGGTTCTGGTCGGTCGCTGTAAGACGACGCTCTGGGAAGATCTGCATGAGTCGGACCCGGCTCCCTACGAGTTGGAGTTGCGGGCGGTCGACGGGTGTCAGCCGGACGACGTGTTGATCGCGGCGGCCGGCGGCAGCCAACGATCGGGGATCTGGGGCGAGTTGCTCTCGACGGCCGCCGTCAACGCCGGTTGTGTCGGAGTGATTGTCGACGGGGCGGTGCGGGACGTGAGTCAGATGCGGAAAATGGGTTTTCCTGTATTCGCCGGCAGTCGCAACATCTACGATAGCAAGGACCGACAACGGGTCGTCGAGATCGATGAGCCGGTGGAGATTGACGGAGTGCGGTTTTGCCCGGGCGACCTGGTGATCGCCGACGTCGACGGCGTGGTGGTGGTGCCTGCGGAGATCAGCGATACGGCGATACGTGGGGCGTGGCAGAAGGTGCACGCCGAGAACATCACGCGGGATGCGATCCGAGGTGGCATGAAGGCGAGCGACGCGTACGAGAAGTACGGAGTGTTGTAAGCGGATACCGGGAGCGACAGATGGCGACAACCGATGCGGCAGCTGGCGGCCGAGTGGCTCGTTCGATGGAAATGTACCAGCGGCTGCTGGAATTGATCCCTGGAGGAACCCAGTTGATCAGCCGCCGGCCGACTCGTTACGCACTGGGCGTCAGCCCGGTCGTGGCGACTCGCGGTAAGGGTTCGCGGATCTGGGACGTTGACGGACACGAGTACATCGACTGGGTCAGCGCGATCGGTTCGGTGATCCTGGGCTACGCCGATCCGGTCGTCGACCAGGCGGTCAAGCAGCAGATTGATCGCGGTACCAATTTTTCGATCACGCACGAGTTGGAACTTGAGTTGGCCGAGTTGCTTGTCGAGCGGATCCCGTGTGCCGAGATGGTGCGTTATGCTCGAGGCGGTGGCGACGCGTGTGCGGTGGCCGTGAGAATTGCTCGGGGCTCGACCGGTCGCGACCGGATCCTGTTCTGTGGCTATCACGGCTGGCACGACTGGTACCAGGCGGCCAATCACGGTAGTGACGGTGATCTGGACGAGCACTTGTTTCCTGGCATCGAGCCGATCGGTGTCCCGTCGGCACTGGCCGGCACGGCGATTCCGTTTGCCTACGGAGATCTCGACGGTCTGGGCGAGCGGCTCGATCGGTACCGTGGCGAGGTGGCGGCGGTGATGATGGAGCCGATGCGAAGCGAGCTGCCCGCCGAGGGGTATCTCGAGGGCGTGGCCAGCCTGTGTCGCGACCACGACGTGGTGCTGATCTTCGACGAGGTGTCGACCGGCTTCCGGCCTTCCGATGCAGGGGTGCAACCGGTGCTCGGAGTCGAACCCGACATGGCGGTCTTTGCCAAGTCGATCTCAAACGGCTACGCCATGGGCGCGGTGGTCGGACGTCGCGACGTGATGGCTTCGGCCGATCGGATGTTCGTGTCGAGTACCTACTGGGGCGAGACGGTCGGGTTGGCGGCGACCGTGGCGACTTTAACCGAACTCAGGAACCGCAATACCGCTCAGACGCTCGCTCGGACCGGAGCCGCCCTGAAACAAAGACTCAACGACGTGGCCAGCGACGTGGGCGTGTCGATCCGCTGTACCGGCGTCGACTATCATCCTCACCTGGAATTCTCGGTCGAGGACCCGGTCTTGGGGAACAAGATCGTGACACTTTACGTGCAGGAGATGGCCAAGCGAGGCCACCACGGTTACTCGTCGTTTTATCTCAACGAGTCACAGGGCGAGGTCGAGATCGAGATGATTGGCGATGCGGCTCGCGAGGTGTTTGCGTTGATTGGCGAGACGATCGACGATGGTCGGATCGACGAGCGGCTCGAGGCCGAGGAGCGGCAGGAGTTCTTCAGGCGGCTGGTGACATGAAACAGTTGATTGGGATGAACGACGAGCAGACGATTGCCACTGCGACGCAGGTCGACCGTTTCGCGGCCTACGGCGACGAGTACCGTCGTGACGGTTACGTCGTGATCCGCAACTTCTTTTCTGGTGGCGGGTTCCGGGAGTTGGTTGGTGAGTTGGATCGCTACATTGCCGAAGTCGTCCCGACGTTAGCCGATGCGGACGCGTTCTTTCATGATCGGAAGTCGCCCGAGACGCTCAAGCAGATGCAGCACATGGTCGATCCGTACTTCACCGATTTCGGTCATCGCGAACCGTTCGTGAGTTTGGCTGAGGCTTTGATGGGTGAAGGGGTGTGTGTGCAGGAGCCCGAGTGGTTCAACAAGCCTCCGGGGACCGATCATCCAACTCCGCCGCACCAGGACAACTTCTACGTCAATCTCGATCCGCCACCTCTGACGATGTGGTTGGCATTGGACACGGTGGACGAGTCGAACGGTTGTCTGAGATATTTGCCCGGCAGTCATCTTGATGGGCTGAGATCTCATTCCAAGAGCCAGGTCCTGGGCTTTTCGCAGGGCATTCCCGACTACGGCGACGCGGAGTCCGATCGCGAGGTGTCGGTGTTTCTGGAACCGGGCGACGTGACGGTTCATCACGGCGAGTTGATCCATCGAGCCGACCCGAATTTCACCTCCGACCGCCACCGTCGCGCGTTTGCACTGGTCTATCGTGCCGGTTCGGCCACGAGGAATGATGAGGCCCATAAACAGTACGCCGACCAGATGTCGACTCAGCACAAGCAAATGGGTCTGGAGACCTAGGAGACAGGCACCGGCCTGCGGCGATGAGGCAGTCCTCTAGACGTCCACCCAGGCTTGCGAATCGGCCGCTTGCATGATTGCCAGGTTGCCGCGGAGCGTTTGCAGCCCCTCTTCGAATCGGCAGGGTGATTCGGAGTCATTGGCCACGTAGTCCAGGAACCGGTTGGCCTGGACGACAAAGATGTCGTCGCGCTGGATCGGGTCGAGTTGGTGCACGGTCCAGGGCGTTTCGGGCTCGGTGGCCGACTGCCAACGCATCAGGTGGGTTTCGGCTCGGATTGTTCCTCGTTCGCAAATCAGCATCAGCAGACCATCGTTGGGTGCCTGGTGCTGGTTCATGGCGTAGTTGACCATCACGTCGCCATGGCGTGCGATGACATGCACCGAGTCTTCGATCTCGACGTCGGCCAACGCCAGGTGGGCACAGTCGGCGGCCACTCGGGTCATGGGCCCGACGATCCACTCGACACCGTTGACCACGTGCGTCAACGCGTCCTGGATCACTCCACCACCGGTCGCTCGATCGGTGTAGTAGATGTTGCGATAGGCGGGGCGATAGTGAGGGAAGTGCTGACCCGAGACGACGACCACTTCGAGTGGTCGGCCGAATTCGCCCGACAGGACCTGGTCGCGGACCTGGTTCCAGAGCGGGTGGGCCCGCAGGACGTAGGCCATCGAGAATCGGGCATCGGGATCGTCAGCCAAGTCGGCCAGCCGGTCGATTCCGTCGAGAGATGTCGAGAGCGGTTTTTCACAGAGCACGGCGATGCCGGATTCCAGGAGCCGGATGGCGATGGTGACGTGCAGGTGGGCTGGAGTGCAAATGACGGCGATGTCGGGTCGGGCGGCGAGTGCGGAGTCGAGATCGGCGTGGGCACCGGCCAGGTCGTAGCGATTGGCGACGTCCTGGCGGACTGTGTCGTTGGGTTCGCAAATCGAGACGATGGAACGGCCTGTGGTCAGGAAGCAGCGTGCATGTCGTTCGCCGATCGACCCGGTGCCGATGACGAGCACGTGAGGCGGAGTGTTGCTGGACATGTCAGCTCAATTCGCTCAGGACTTCGACGATGCTCTGTTCGAGGATGGCCACCATCTGGTCGATCTCCTCGGCGGTGACCGTCAGTGGTGGTCCGAGCGCGATCCAGTGCGGGTCGAAGCGGCAGATCAGGCCGTTCTGCAGTGCCCGGCGTCCGATGTCGATTCCGATCGCGGGGTCGAACTGTCGTTTGGTCAGGGGGTCGGCGACCAGTTCGATGCACTGCATCAGTCCACGGCCTCGGATGTCTCCGATGATGCCGTGGCTCTTGAGTGATTCGAAGCTGGCTCGAAGTCGCTCGCCCTGGGTGCGGACGTTGGCACAGAGGTCTCGTTCGAGGATTTCCGAGAGTGTGGCGAGTCCGGCGGCCGAGGAGATCGGGTTGCCTTCGAAGGTGTGACCTTCGACGAAGCCCGGGTTCGAGTCCGGGTCGCCCCAGAAGGTTTCGGCGATGTGCCGGCGGCACAAGAGTGCAGCGATCGGGGCGTAGCCGCCCGAGAGTCCTTTGCCGAGGCAGAGCAGGTCGGGGGTGACGTCGAATGTTTGAGCGGCGAACATTTGGCCGGTGCGACCCATCCCGGTGATGATCTCGTCGAAGATCAGCAGCACGTCGTGCCGATCGCAGTACTCGCGCAACAGCGGCAGGTATTCTTCGGGTGGTTCGATGATCCCACCGGTGTGGCCGATCGGTTCGACGATCACTGCGGCCACACTGTCGGGGTCTTCGAGATCGATCACGTCGTTGACCAGCGATGCGCAGGTGATGTCGCAATCGGGGTACTGTTTGTCGAAGGGGCAGCGGTAGCAGGTGGGTGGGAAGACGTGGATGAAGCCGGTGCCCAGCGGCTCGTTGACGGCTCGGCGAGACTTCAGGCCTCCGGCCGAGAGCGATCCCATGGTCGATCCGTGCCACGAGTGGTAGCGGCCGATGATCTTGTACTTCGACGCGTTGCCCTTCAGACGGTGGTACTGCCGGGCCATCTTGATGGCCGCCTCGGTGGTTTCGGAACCGCCCGAGAAGAACTTCACCGCTCCCATGTCGTCCGGAGCAATCTCGATCAACTTGTTGGCCAGCTGCACGGCCAGCGGATTGGTGCCGTGCATGACCGGCGAGAAGGTCAGCTTGTCGTACTGTTTCTTGATCGCGTCGATCACTCGCCGGTTGTTATGACCGACGCTGGCGACGTAGATACCCGAGAGACCATCGAGGTATTTTTTGTCGTTGATGTCCCAGTAGTAGACACCATCGGCACGCGACATGATCAACGGGTCGGCGGCGAAGGATTTCATTTGCGAGCGGACCATGATCTGCCGCAGGAACTGCTCCTCGGAGGTCTGGGCTTCGGAAATGATGTCGGTCGGGTTCGGTGACGTCATGAGCGGGTCTCGGGGTTAGAAGTCATCTGGAGTTGTGTGCTTCGTCGACGTGCTGCACCTTGCCGGATCTGGCTTCGGACGTCGAGGCCGACCAGTTGATTCCAGGCGGTCATCAAGCGATCGAAGACTGGGCCGGGTTGTCCAGTACCGACCGGTTCGAGATTGAAGCGGGTGACCGGTCCCAGGCAGTAGGGAGTACTGGCCACCAGGGCTTCGCTGGCGTCGGCCACGTCTTCGGGTCGCAGATCGCGGTGCGTGAAGTTCAGACCGACCGTTTGGCACAGGTCCTGGACGACGGTCATGGAAATGCCGGGCAGCACGGTGTGAGCCGATGGTGCGAGAACCGTGGTGTCTTCGACCAGCAGGAAGCTGGCAGCGGCCGTTTCGGTCAGCCGTCCCTTGTGGTCCAGCAGCACGGCCCGGGCACCCGGGGCGGTGGTGGCGGCTTCGCGGTCGGCCAGGTAATAGTGCAGCCGGCTGCGGTGCTTGATGGCCGGGTCGATCGAGTTGGCTGGCAGCTGGCGGACCGAGGGTGTGACCAGGTGCAGTCCGTCCGACTGCATCGTGTCCCAGATTTCGAAGGCGAGCGGAAAGGTGTGAGCGCAAAGAGTGGGGCGTGGGGGCGAGTGGTCGGCGACGCGGCCGGAATAGGTGGCGTAGCTGCCAGCGGTGGCGAAGAGCACCAGGCCGAGGTCGTCGGATGGATCGAGTCGGACGGAGTTGTGAGCCACCAGGTCGTTACAGATGCCGGCCAGGAGGTTGCTGTCGAGGCCGATGTCGAAGCCGACGGTGGCCAGTGAGTTGGCGAAGCGGTCGAGATGTGTGTCGAGTTGAAACAGCCGGTGCCCGAATGTTCTCAATGTTTCCGAAACGGTCGCCCCCTGGACTACTCCAGCGTCCGAGACCGAAAGGACGGCCTGGTCGGCGGCGACGAGTTCTCCGTTGAGATAGGCGAGAGGTTGTGGCATGGTGGCTATCGTATCGGCTCACTTGTCCGGTGGCCAAGTGAACCGAGTTGACGGTGTTGAAGAATTGTCGAGTCGCGAGATTGTCGAGGGAAGAGGCACATGGATCCGTTTTCTGCCATCACGGCACTGTTGACGTTGACCGCGATGGAGATCGTGCTGGGGATCGACAACGTGGTCTTCATCGCGATCCTGTGCGGGCGGCTGCCTGAGGAGCAACAACCGCTTGGCCGCAGGCTGGGTCTGGCCGTAGCTCTGATCACTCGGCTGCTGCTGCTGTGCCTGCTGTACTGGATGCTCGATCCCGAAAATAGTGTTTTTACCTACGAGTTGGTGAACCTGACCGACGACCTGGGTCTTCCGGCCAGTTGGTTGCAGGACAAGGCGGGTGTGTTGCAGGACGAGATCAACAGTTTCACGGTGCAGGACCTGGTGTTGTTCGTGGGCGGCTTGTTCTTGATTGGCAAGAGTGTGCACGAGGTGCACGATACGATGGAGGGTGAGTCGGCGTCGGAGGCGACGGGCAAGGCGGTGAGTTTCACGAGTGTGATGATGCAGGTGGCGTTGCTGGATGTCGTGTTTTCGCTCGACTCGGTGATCACGGCGGTGGGGATGGCCGAGGACCTTTGGGTGATGGCGACGGCGATCATCATTGCCGTGGGTGTGATGCTGGTATTTGCCGATCGGATCAGTGGATTCATCGAGGCAAACCCGACGGTGAAGATGTTGGCGTTGAGTTTCCTGATCCTGATCGGCGTGATGCTGACGGCTGAGGCGATGGGGATGCACATCAAGAAGGGGTACATCTACTTCGCCATGGCCTTCGCCCTGCTCGTCGAAATGCTCAACATGCGAGCCCGCCGCAAGACGGTGTAGTGCCCAAGATGTGATCGAGAGCGAAGCAAGGGGACTCAGACCGTCGCTACAACGCCCACCTGAAGACCTCTCGCTTTGCTCGGAATGACAGTGGTGCTTGGTGTGGGTGGTGCTTGGTGGTTGGATCAGGGTGGGTGGTTCAGGGGGTGAGGTCTTTGTATTGGGCGAGTTGGTTTCGGTCGAGTTCGATGCCGAGGCCGGGGCCGGGGGCTGCGGTGGCAGTTTGGGGGCCGAGGTTCAGGGGTTTGGTGATCAGGTCGGCCTGGTGGTACAGCGGGCCGATCAGGTCGGCGGGGTAGCGGTGGCTGTCGATGGCCGGGTCGGCCAGTGCCAGGTGCAGCATGGCTGCGGTGGCGATGCCCAGTTCCAGGTTGCTGCCGATGGCGCAGGCGATTCCAGCCTCCCTCGCCAGGCTGGTGATCCGTCGTGTGGGGGTCAAACCGCCGTGTTTGCCGGGATAGACGGCCAGGATGTCGACGGCCTGATGCCTGATCAGCTGCACGGCATCTGCTTCGGTGAAACAACTTTCGTCGGCCATGATCGGAATGCTCGTCTGGCGTCTCAGTTCGGCCATCGCCTGTGGGTCTCCGGCGGCAATCGGCTGTTCGGCGAACTGAACGTCGAAGTCTTCGAGTGCCGCCATCATGCGACGTGCCGTGGCGGTGTCCCAGCCGCAGTTGGCATCGAAGCCGATCGTCACATCCGGCCCGGCCAAGTTGCGGACTGCCGCGAATCGTGCCAGGTCGCCGGTTTCGTCCAGCCCCACCTTGACCTTCAGGCTGTTGGCTCCCCAATCGAGGAAACGACGAGCCAGCCCGACAGCCTTGTCGGTCTCGAAGGCTCCGACGACCATCTTGATCGGGACCGACTCGCGGACCTTGCCACCCAGCAGGTCGTAGACCGGTGCGTTTTCGGCTTTGCCTGCCAGGTCCCAGACGGCCATTTCGACAGCGGCCTTGGTGAACGGATTGTGCCGGATCACCTCGTCGATGCGTTCCCACGCCAGGTCGGTCTGGCGTGGATCCAGTCCGATCACGGCCCCGGCGATCAGCTGATCGATCGCTGCCAGGCAACCGGTTCGGGTTTCGCCGCTCCAGCGAGGAGCCAGCGTGGCTTCGCCGAGGCCGATCAGCCCGGTGTCGGTTTCGATCTCGACAATCACATACGGGGAGGTGATGTGTTCGCCGTGAGCCGTCTTGGTGGTCAATTCGGGGATCAGTGGTACGTGGATCGGCGTGGCGGTGACCCGGGTGATTTTCACGTGTCGGAGCCTGTGGATTGGGGGGCAAGTTCAAAGACCGGTCGGTCGGGGATGCGGACCACGGCGAACGAGAGTGCCGCACAGGCGTAGAATCCGGCGTGGACCAGGATCAGCAGTTCCCAGCCACCTCCGTTGATCTTGATCGCATCGACAAGAATCCCGACCAGCGGTGTGATGGCGACTCCGGCCAGGCAGCCGATCATGTTCGACGCTGCCGAGACGACCGCGGCACTCTTGCCACCCAGATCGATCAGCCCGGTCCAGACGGCCGGGTTGGCGATGCCCGAAAAGGTCGACCCGATCGTGATCAGCAGCACCAGTTGGCCGGGCGTACTGGCGTAGGCCGCACAGACGGTCAGGATCGTGGTGAATGCCAGGGCGACGCAGGCGAGTCCGCTGCGGCTGAGTGTGCGGTTGCCCGTGCGTTTCTGGATCGCGTCGATCACGACTCCGCCAATCAACGCACCGGTTATGACACCCACCAACGGCCATGTCGCCAATCGTGATGCTTCCTTGACAGTCAACCCGTGGCCCCGCTCGAGGAATTCTGGGAAGTAGGTGACGTACAGGTTGTAGCCGGCTGCTCGAAAGGGGGCCTGGACACACATCCAGAAGATCGATGCGTGAGTGATCATCTGCCAGAGTTTTGGCGAGGGATCGGGTGTTGCTTCGGTATGGGCCGGGGCGAAGTCAGGCGTGGGCTGAGATTCTTCGGTTTGCTCGGAATGACAGTCGTCTGGTGGCAGGGTGTCGACATCTTCTTCGTCGAGTGTTTTGACCCAGGCGTGTTGTTCGGGTCGTGTGCGGAAGACGAGCCAGAAGACGATTGCCCAGGCGATGCCGACCAGCGAGTAGGCCTGGAAGACCGAACGCCAGTGCATGACCTCCATCAAGCGTCCGGTCAGCCAGAACGAGACGGCTCCACCGAGCGACATGGCCACACCGATCATTGCCGAGACCGAGCCGTGCAGACGTGGTGGGAACCAGTCCTTGATGACCTGAGCCGTGTTGGGGACCAGTCCGGCCTGGGTGAATCCGAATGCGAGTCGGCTGACCATCAGCGGGAACAGCGAATAGACGAACGACGTCCAGACGGTGATCAGTGACCAGAGTGTGCTGAAGAGTGGTAGCGAGTTGCGGGTGCCGATTCGTAGCCCGATCAGTCCGCCGGGGATCTGAAAGATCATGTATCCGATGGCGAACAGGCTGAAGACGTAGCCCATTTTTTCGCTGTTGAGTCCCAGTTCGGTCTGGATTGTCGTATTGGCGACTGCCAGGCAATGCCGTGTCAGGTAGGCGCTACCCGAAGCCAATGCGAGCAGCAGCAGGACGACGATCCTCAGGTGCAGTGGAATGTGGAGCCTGTGGCTGTTGCCCTCGGTGGGTGACGGCAGCTCCGGTCGAGTCATTCCAGCATGCCTCGCAGCGCGTTGGCGGTGACGGCCGAGATGCCGTCGTCGATGGGCAGCGAGAGAGTCCAGCAGAGCGATCCGGCCGAAAAAACTCGGCCTCCCGACTCGGTGTCATAGCTCACCAGGTCGGCTCCCGAGTTGTCCGGGTTGGTCCCTTTGGCCAGGTGCCTGAGATGACCGGGCGAGTCGGGACTGATCTTGTCGAGTTCATGACCCGAGGCACCTCCGGGGCACCGTTCATGCAGGCTGCCGTGTCCGAACAGGTCCCCGGTTGCCAGGCCGGTGTCTGCGAACACCGGATCGGAGGCATCGATGACCCGGTAGGGTGCACCGGACTGGAATCCCGAGTGGGTGTAGGCCAGTCCCAGCAGGTGGGCTTCGGATTCGCCTCGCAGCGAGTGTTCTCCTTCGCGACGGCAGAGCATGGTCTGGTTGTCGGGGAACTGGACTTCGGCGTACATCCCACAGCCGGCCAGGTACATCAGTCGTCCGCCGTTGTGATGCACCCAGTGCTTGACCCGGTGGTACATTTCCGGAGACCAGTACTCGGGGTGCGTGTTGAGCACCAGCACGCGGTAGGATTCGAGCGGCACTTGGTCGAAGTGGAGTTCGGTTTCGCTGTAGAGGTCGTAGGCGAAGTGTTCACGATCGAGCCATCCCAGCAGTCTCCATTCGCCGGGCGCGAGTGCCGAGGCCATGCGGCCACGGATCGGCGACGTGATTTCGTCGGCTTCGGGGATGACGACACTGGGCGAGGGTCGGTCGAAGGACAGTGGTGCGGCGGTGTCCTGATAAGGCCAGGTGCCGGGATGGGTGTAGCGACCCAGATCCTGGCGTGAATTGACCACCGGTTCTGGAGTCAGGCCGTCTTGGCTGAAGTAGTTACTGCGTCCTCCGAACCGATTGTAGGCGTTCCAGGTGATGGTTGAGGCGAGAACGCAGATGTCGGATTTGGGTGTACGAGGCGAGACGATCCAGGGGAAGTTGGTGAAGCGGCCGTCGAGCGTTGTGGCGTGCAGGTAGTAGAGTCCGCTGCGATCGGGAGCCACGAGTGAATGTTTTTGAAATTCGAGCGTATAGCCGGTTTGGTTCCAGGCGGCGCCGGTGCCCGAGTAGTCGTGGTCGGGGGTGATCTGCATCATCGCCCGATCGCCGTGTTCGTCGCACCAGCCGTAACTGGTGATGAATTCCTTGCTCCAGCCGTAGCGAAACAGGTCGAGCCGAAAGCTGTGGTTCGAGTGGACTCGGTATTCGGCCGTTTCGCCCGTCCGGCACCAGCCCGGCCACATGTAGCCAAGGAACCCGTCGGAGAGCAGTCGAAACAAGTGTGGCCGGCCGTTGGCGAGAGTCAGGCGGGTGCGTTTTGATCCGTAGCCAGGGCAGGCGAGGATGGCTTCGTAGTCGCCTTCGGGGAGGTCGCCGTAGAGAGCGCCGGATGGTGTTGCGGTCAGTGTCCAGCTGCGATCGGCCTGTCGGAATTCCACGACCGCGCCGCAGACGGCCGAGTGGTTTTCGTCGCTGACATGGCCGATGAGCATGGTTGGGTTTCGGGAAGGCCTGTGCGGCTTTCGTAGCTTAGAGTTTCTTGATACGGATCTTGCGGAAGTGGATGGGTGCCCCTTCGGACTGCAGTCCGATGGGGCCCTTGCGGTTGATGTAGGGGCCGGCTTTGCCGATCAGCGTGCCGTTGAGACTGGCAGTGAGCACCCCGTTTTTCGAGACGATGTGCAGGGTGTTCCATTCGGTGTGCGGCTTGCGGGCCTTTTCGCGAGCGGCCTTGTCGCCGTTGTTGCGTGGCCCCTTGGCTCCGCCCATCGCGAAGATCATCGCCAGGTTGTCGTAGTGACCCTGCACCTCGACACACGCCGGCCAGATCTTGTGCTCGCCGGCGATGTAGTTCAGCACGCCGCTGTTGCCCTTTTCCTTCGGGTAACGGAACTCGAAGGTCAGGATGTAGTTCGAATAGCTCTTGGTGGTGCAGATGTAGCCGTTGGGCTTGCCGTTGCACTCGATCACGTCGCCGTTGACCTTCCAACTGGCCTTGTCGCCGGCGGCGACGAAGAAGTCGCTCTTGAGACTCTTGAGAGCGACGAAGCCCTTCTTCTTTTCGGCCGCGTTGCCAGGCGATGTGGCCAGGCCGATTGCGAGGAGCAGTGAGGCGATGAGTGCCAGCGGGAGAATGCGACGGATCATGGTGTCGGGTTCCTGGTGCGAGTGGTGGTGTTCGGTGGATTGAGAAGATTGTTCGTGGTCGTGGTCGTGGTCGTGTTTCAGCCCGTATCAGCCTGTATCAGGCCGGTTCAGGACAGGATCGGTTCAATGACGTTACCGGCCACATCGGTGAGTCGGAAGTCACGGCCTTGGAAGGGGAAGGTCAGTTTCTGGTGATCGATGCCCAGGAGTCTGAGCATGGTGGCGTGAAGGTCGTGGACGGTGACGACGTTTTCAACGGCGTTGTAACCCAGTTCGTCGGTATTGCCGTACGAGATGCCACCTCGGATGCCGCCACCGGCCATCCAGATCGAGAAGCCCTTGATGTGGTGATCCCGGCCGCTGCCCTGAGCCATCGGTGTGCGTCCGAATTCTCCTGCCCAGACGACCAGTGTATCCTTGAGCATATCGCGTTGCCGGAGATCGGCGATCAGTGCGGCGGCTCCCTGGTCGACGAGTCTGGCCGAGTTGGCCGAGGCGGCCTTGATATTGCCGTGGTGGTCCCAGCCGCGGTGGTACAGCTGCACGAAGCGGACGCCACGTTCGGCCAGTCGGCGTGCGAGCAGGCAATTGGCGGCAAACGAGCCGTCGCTGCCCTGGGTGCCGTAGAGATCCAGGACGTGTTTGGGTTCGTCGGAGATGTCGATCAGTTGTGGGACACTGGTTTGCATCCGGAAGGCCATTTCGTACTGGCTGATCCGGGTCGCGATTTCCTGATCATCGACCAGTTCGTTGCGGAGTTGATTGAGTTTTCCGATGGCGGTGATGACATCTCGTTGCCGTTGTCGAGTGACACCGGCGGGGTTCTTGACATAGAGCACCGGGTCGCCCTTGGAGTGGAAGTGGACGCCCTGAAACCGGCTGGGCAGGAATCCGCTGTGCCATTGCCGTGATGCGATTGGCTGATTCTGGCCGCCTCCAACGGACGTCAACACGACGAAGCCGGGCAGGTTGTCACTTTCGGCTCCGAGTCCATACGTCAACCAGGCTCCCATCGACGGTCGCCCGCTGATCGTGGTGCCGGTGTTCATGAACGTGTGAGCCGGGTCGTGGTTGATCGCTTCGGTCTTCATGGACCGGATGATGCACATCTCGTCTGCGACCTTGCCCAGGTGCGGAAAGATACTCGAGAAGTTCAGGCCGCTTTTGCCGAACGGCTGGAACGCGTGCTGAGGTGCCAGGCAGGTCAGTTTTTTTCCCTGCAGTTGGGCGATCGGTTGCCCCTTGGTGTAGGAGTCGGGCATCGGCTTGCCGTTCATTTCGGCCAGCTTCGGCTTGTGGTCCCAGGTCTCCAGGTGACTGGCTCCACCGGCCATACACAGAAAGATCACTCGCTTGGTCTTCGCCGGGAAGTGGAGTGTCTTGAGTGCCCCGGTCCATTGGGGGATCTTGACGGCCGAGTTGTCGTCGGCGGCCTGGGTTCCGAGTTGTTCGGCGAGCATCGTAGCGACCGCGAGGCCTCCGATGCCGGCGGCACTTCGGCCCAGGAAGCAGCGGCGAGCCAGTGGAACGGCGGCACCGGGCAGTTGCACGTCGAGGGGGTTGAGTTGGCGAGTGTCTTGGTTCATGCGAATCGGGTTGCGAAAGGGGGAGGTGGAACGGAGACAGCCGGCGGTGTGTGTGGTCAGGACCTGGTGATGGTTTCGTGGAGGTTGAGCAGGATCCGCGCCATGGACATCCAGGCAGCTCGCAGGGCGACATCGGAATCGCTGGTTTTTGGTGGAGGTTTCAGTCGGCCGGCGGTCAGGGAATTGCGTGCGGCGGCCGGGTCGGCCTGGTAGTCGGCCAGGTGCCTGTCGTAGACCGATCGCAGGATGTGGACTTCTTGTGGTCGCGGTCGTCTGGAGAGGACCTGTCGGAAGGCCTGGTCGAGCCGGGCTTCGAAGCTGTTGGTGTTCGAGTTGACGATCCGTTCGGCCAGCGCCGCGGCTGCTTCGACATAGGTGGGATCGTTGAGCAGAACCAGGGCCTGTTGTGGTGTGTTGGATCGAGGCCGTTCGACGGTACATTCTTCGCGGCTGGGTGCATCGAAGGCCAGCAGGCTGGGGTGCAGGAACATGCGTTGCCACCAGGTGTAGAGGCCACGTCGGTAGACGGCCTGGCCGGTCGAGGCTTTCCAGGACCGGACCGGGAAGTTCATGTGTCGCCAGTAGCCGGCAGGCTGATACGGTTTGACGCTGGGTCCGCCGATGTCGGTGACCAGCAGCCCGCTGACGGCCAGGGCGTTATCGCGAACGATTTCGGCGTCGAGTCGAAACCGGCCCTGTCGGGCGAGGAGCGTGTTGTAGGGGTCGCGTTGTCCGAGAACCGGGCTCGTCATGGAACTCTGGCGGTAGGCTCCAGAATTGACCATCAGCCGGACCATGTGTTTGACATCCCAGCCACTCTCGATGAACTCGACGGCCAGCCAATCGAGCAGCAGTGGGTAAGTCGGCCGGGTGCCTTGTGCACCAAGGTCGTCGAGCGGAGTGGCCAGGCCGCGGCCGAAGTAGAGTTTCCAGAGGCGGTTGACGAAGGTTCGGGCGGCCAGGGGGTTGTCCTTGCGGACGATCCAGCGGGCCAAGTCGAGCCGGTTGGCTCGTCGGTCCTTGACGTCAAGCAACGGCAGGAAACCGGGGACGCCAGGCTCGACGATCGGTCCCGAGTCGTCCATCCAGTTGCCACGCGGCAGGAGGCGGATGGGGCGAGGTTTTATCGAGACGGTCATCAGGGTTCGCGGCAGGCTGTTTTCGAGTGCGGACTTCTGTTTTCTGGCCACGGCCAGTCGGTTGCGAACCGGGTTGAGTGTGGGGGCGATCGAGCGAAAGTGAGCGGCGAGCAGTTGCTTGTGAGCGGGCGTCCGCTTGGGGGTGGGCAGGTTGAGTACGGACAGCACGGCGGCTGGCAGAGAACTTGGCTGAAGGCGAAAAAAGAACCCGTAGCCACCACCTGCGTTTGCCACCTTCAGCAGCAGGCGGTTTTCGCCGGCGACGAGATTGAGAGTGGTCTTGTCCTGATCGGGAGCGACCCCACGGAGCACCTTGTTTTCGAATTTCAGAGTTCCGTTGAGCCACAGCTTGATGCTGTCGTCGCTGCCGAGCGAAACGGCCAGCCGGCGGGCCTTGGCCGACGTGATGGTACGGAACAGGTAGGTGGCGCAGTTCTGTCCGTTGAGAGCGTGCGGTTTGCCATCGACGAGTCTCTTGTCGATGCTCCACTTCAGGCCGTCGTAGGTCTGGTTGAGGTCCAATTGCGACTGAGCGGTTTTGGTGAAATCCTGTTCGGGGCCGAAGGCTTTGGCGTGGGCGGTTTCGAAGTTGTCGGCGGGAAACGGCCCGATCCGCGACCAGGCTGACAGGGTGACGCTGCCGGCGGCCTGGGCCACTTCGGCGGCAAGAGCGGCTTCCCACTTGGCTTGTGCTGCGACGAGATTGGGTGTGGAGGTGTCGAGTGATTTCTGGAGTTGGGCGATCTGCTTGTCGAGATCGGCGAGCGACTTGTCGGTCGGTCCCATGCGGATGGGATAGGTGGGCGGGTTGCCGACACCTTTTTCGCTGATGTCGGCAAAGAACGAGGCAAAGCGGTAGAAGTCATTCGAGGTAAACGGGTCATATTTGTGGTCGTGACACTGAGCGCATCCGAGTGTGACGCCGAGGAAGATGGAGCTGGTGTTGCGGACGCGGTCGGCCGAGTACTTGGCGAGGTACTCCTTGGCCTGAGCTCCTCCTTCGCTGGTCGTCTGCAGCAGCATGTTGAAGCCCGAGGCGATCTTCTGTTTGGTGTTTGAGTCAGCGGAGGCTCCTTTGAGCAGGTCTCCGGCGAGTTGTTCGGTGACGAACCGATCGAATCTCATGTTGCCGTTGAACGCTTCGATGACGTAGTCACGATAGGGAGCAATTTGTCGTGCTTCGTCGGAGTGGTAGCCATTGCTGTCGGCATAGCGGACGACGTCGAGCCAGTAGATGGCCATACGTTCGCCGTAGTGTTGTGAATCGAGCAGTCGGTCGACGAGTCGTCGCCAGGCTCCGGGCCGGTCATCGGCCAGGAACTCGTCGACCTGTTTCGGAGTGGGAGGCAGTCCGAGCAGGTCGAGGTGGGCTCGGCGAATCAGCGTCACCCGGCCGGCCGGTCGAGAGGGCAGCAGGCCGTTGGCGTAGTGTCGTTCGAGCAGGAAGCGATCGACGGGTGAGCGGACGAAGTCGAGATAATCTGCTGGCGAGGGGAGTGATGGTCGAGTGGGCGTGATCCAGGCCCAGTGTTCCTGCCACGGTGCACCCTGGCTGATCCAGCGTCGGATCAGTTCGATCTGTTTTTTCGAAAGTGGCCTGTTGCTCTCTTTGGGCGGCATTCTTTGTTCGACCGACTTGGCCGTAATCCGCCGGAACAGTTCGCTGTGCTGTGGTTCTCCTGCTGCGATCGTCGAGTGCCCCTGTCGTTTGGCCATGGCGCCCTGGCGAGTATCGAGTCGCAGTTCGGCTTCACGTCGGCCGGCGTCGGGGCCGTGGCATTCGAAGCAGTGAGCCGAGAGGATCGGGCGAATGTCTCGGTTGAAGTCCACCACTGGCGTCGTCACCGCCGGTGCCGCCGGATCGGCGGCGTCCAACGGACCGTCAGCGGGGCTGTAGAGGATGACTGCGAGAGTCAGCAGTCGGAGCCGTCGACGTGGATCGACTTGGCGTCCAACAGCGTGTCGGGCCATCTGCACTGTTCGTATCCTCGCCAGTGGGGGCTACCGTAAGTTCCATGCAACCGGCCCGGTCGGTTGCTGGTCGAAGTTTGAAGGCGGGCCGGACAATCCTCATAATATGAGTCACCATCGCGATTGGTGACAACCCACGGCGTCGTATGGTCCTGGGAGAAGGTGCCCCATTGATCGAGTTGGGATGTCCGGGGATGATGGAAGCGACTGCAGTCCCGTGTGTGCGGGGCTGTGAAGTGTCCCGGTTTTCGGAACCGACTTGTGAACGAATCTCAGCGACCCATCCGCCCCGAAGCTGGCCGTGGCTGGTCGGTTGTGTTTGTGTGGACCGAGTACGCGATGCAGTGGGTTGTCTACGCGGTTGTCGGTTCGGCGACGGCGAAGGTGGCCTGCGGCCTGGTGGTGCTGTGTTTGGCCAGTGTTCCGGTCGTGTACGTGTTCGAGGCTCCGGATCGGCAGCGAGCTCGGGAGCACCTGCAGTGGTTGGTGCTGGTTGATGCGGGCAATCGGCCGGGTGGTGGTGGAGTTGTCCGAGGGATTCTCGAGGAGATCCACCAGCGGGATTCGAGTTCGTTGGCGGGATTGCGTTTGCGAGACAAGAACCTGACGGGGTTGAAGTTGCCGGGGGCCAACCTGGTCAAGGGGGACTTTTCGGGAACGATCCTGGCCGGAGCGGATTTCGAACGAGCAGATTTGACCGAAGCCGTCCTCGACGGCACCAATCTGACCTCCGCGAGCCTGCGTCGTGCCCGGCTGGTCAATGCTCGAGCCCGCAACGCGGATTTGCAGCAGGCGGACCTGTCTCATGCGGACGCTCGGGAAATGGATTTCACCGGGTCTGATCTGCGTGGCGCTCGACTCGACGAGGCTCATCTCTACATGGCCCGCTTCCGTTCTGCCAATCTCACCGGACTCAGACTCGGCATGACACCCACCACGACCCAGGGCGACTCGGGCACGGCTAAACTTGGTGGTGGCCCGGACCTGCGTCTGGCCGATTTTACGGCGGCCCAAATGGCCGGTGTCGATCTCGCCGGTGCCTCGCTCGAAGGAATCCTGTTCACGTCCGCAGTACTCAACGGAGCCCGCCTGCGAGGCGCTCAACTCAGACAAGCCGACTTCTCGGGTGCACAACTCAGAGACAGTGATCTCACGCAAGCTCAACTCAACCGCTGCATTTTCCGTGACGCGGATCTTCGGGGTGCCCGCCTGACGGGCGCCGACTTCAGCGGTGCCGACCTGACCAACTCGCGACTCGACAACGCCGTCGTCGGCCGGGATGACTGGTTCGATTGGCTCAAGGGTCTCGCATTGCCTCCAGTCCGGATTTCAGAAGTCGCCAGCGTCTGGCACGTTGTCGAGACTCAGACCGACAACGGAGAAACGCGTTTTCTGATCGAGTCCAGGATGTCGTCCTCGTCGACTCAGTCGGCCACCACGGCTGAGCCTGCGTCAGGCGAAACATCGTCAAGCCAGTTGTCTACCGACTGATTGTCGTCGGTCATTTTTTCGAGTGTTAGTGGAACGTGAATCATGTCGATCGATCTGGCCGTCGTCCCGGTCGCCGGGCAGGGGACTCGACTGTTGCCTTCGACCAAGAGTCAGCCGAAGGAGATGTTACCGGTGGGTCGTAAGCCGGTGGTGCAGTATGTGGTCGAGGAGCTGGCCAATTCGGGGATTGAGCGGTTGCTGTTTGTGACGGGTCCGGGGAAAACTTCGATCGAGAATCATTTCGACACGAACTGGGAGCTGATCACATTTTTGCGTGAGACGGGACGTGAGGAGTTGTTGGAGGAGTTGGCATTCGAGCGTCAGAATCTGGAGTACTTTTACACTCGTCAGCGTCGTCAACTGGGCCTGGGTCATGCGGTACTGTGTGCTCGGCCTGTGGTCGGCGACCAACCATTTGTGGTGGCGTTGGGCGATTCGATCATTGGCGTGAACGCGCAATCGGACATCGTGGCGAGGATGGTCGAGCGGTTCGAGTCTGATGGAGCGGACGTGGTGGTGGCGTTTGAGGAGGTGGCACGTGAGGAAGTGGTCCGTTACGGGATCGCTCGACCGGCTTCTGATACGGACGTTTCCGACATTTTCGATCTGGCGGATCTGATCGAGAAGCCATCGGTCGAGGAAGCTCCGAGTCGTTTGGCGGTGGCGGCTCGTTACGTGTTGTCTCCGAGGATTTTCGACGCGTTGTCGACGACCGAGCCGGGGACCGGTGGTGAGATCCAGCTGACTGACGCGATCCGCAGCGTGCTGGCAGATGGCGGTCGGGGGATCGGGATCCGTCTGGGTCCGGACGAGCGGCGGTTTGATATCGGCAACTTTGGCAGTTACTTCCGTGCCTTCACCGAGTTCGCCCTGGCCGATCCTCGATACGGCGAGGGTCTTCGCCGGGAACTTGGGCGGCTGCTTGACGACGGCGACTCGTGATGCAGGTGATTCGTCAACGAGCGACGGCCCGAGCGGGGCTGCTGGGGAATCCATCGGACGGCTACAACGGCCGCACGATTTCGTTTGCGATCGCGGACTTCTGGGCCGAGACGATTCTGTACGAGTGGGACCGGGTCGAGATTCTATTGAGCCAAGAGGACCAGAGTCGATTCGATTCGGTGAGCGATCTGGTCGAGGACGTCCGGCAGCACGGTTATTACGGCGGCGTGCGGCTGGTCAAGGCGACGATCAAGACGTTTGTCGAGTACTGCGGTCGTGGTGGTCTGGAGTTGCACGACCGGAACTTTTCGGTCCGTTACACGACGAACATTCCTCGAGCGGTTGGTTTGGCCGGGTCGAGTGCGATTATCGTCGCGACGTTGCGTGCGTTGATGGAGTTCTACGGTGTGGAGATTCCGGATCGAGTGCAGCCGTCGTTGGTGTTGTCGGTCGAGACGGGCGAACTGGGGATCACGGCCGGTTTGCAGGACCGGGTGATCCAGGTCTATGGCGGGATGGTGGCGATGGATTTTGGCGACGAGCAGATGGAGAGTTGCGAGGGATTTTTGTGCGGGGAGTACCGGCGGTTGGATGCGGGGCAGTTGCCGCGGTTGTACGTGGCGTATTCATCGGATGCGGGCGAACCGACCGAGGTATTCCACAATCGTCTTCGCGAGCGGTACGAGCTGGGCGAGAGTGAGGTGGTGGACGCGATGGGACGGTTTGCGGAGTTGTCATCCGAGGGTGTCGAGGCGTTGGCTGCCGGAGATTGGGATCGGTTGCATCGGTTGATCGACGCGAACTTCGACTTGCGGGCGTCGATTTGCCGATTGCCGGGTGACCACGTGAGGATGGTTGAGGCCGCTCGATCTGTGGGCGCGAGTGCCAAGTTTGCCGGTTCCGGCGGAGCGATCGTTGGGACTGTGGTCGACGATGCGATGTTCGGGCGATTGACTGGGGTGTTGGGCGAATTGAACTGCGAGGTGTTTTCGCCTCGGGTCGCCAGTCCCTAGGGGATGGTGACCGAGCTGTCTGAACTACCGACTTCGTCGGTGTCCGATCCGGCGGGCTGGAGTGTGAACGTGCCGCCGCCGGTGTTGAGCAGGTCGAAGTTGTACACGCCGGTGCCAACGGTATTGCTGCTCGAGTTGCCGGTCAGGGTCAGGATGACGCTCCCGATGCCCGAGTTGGTGAACGTGGCTTCGGTTCCAGTGCCCGCGTTGGTTCCCGAGAGTGCATTGCCGGTGACAAGCCAGTTGGAGGCGTCGGGGCCGTCGGCTTCGATTGTGATGGCCTGGACGACGGCATCCACGATCGTGTTGTCGGTGAGATCCAGGTCCAGGGCATTGCCGAATGCACTGATGCCGGTGTCGGCGGCGGTGATGGTATTGTCCGAGATGAGGATCGGGTTTCCGGAGTTGTCGATATCGACCAGTTCAATGCCATTCCGGCCGGCGACGGGTGTGATCAGGTTGCGGTAGAGGGTGAGGCTTTCGACTTCGTTGCCAACGATCTGCCCGTTGATGTCAAACCCGTCGACCAGAGTTTTGGAGGCGAGTGTGATGTCGCCGTTGAGAATCGTCTGGATGGAGCCACCCGACCATGGCAGTCGCCGTTGGCCGCCCTGGGTTGCGACGTGTTGCTGGTGGTAGCTGGAGACGAGTTGCGTGCCGCTGACCAGGGAGATGCTCTCGGTGAACGTGCCACCCTGAGGAGAGTAGACGAGGCTGTTGGCGGCTCGCGGGTCGGCCATTGCTGCGACGAAGCTGCCGTAGGGAGATTCGATGGTTCCGAAGGCGCCCGTGCCACTCGGGACGACATGAAGGAACGACAAGGCGGCTCCGGTTGTGGGATCGGTCGCCACACGTTCCTGGCGGTGAATCATGATGTTGCGGAATCGTCGAGTCGGTTCGGCGAGGCGGCTGGCGACGTCGGATCGGTCGACGGGTTGAGTGCGTCGGTGCATCGTGTGGAACGGAGGCCAACTGGGCGAGGGTGCTGGTGCCTCGACGGCCTGCAGCGAGTGGATGGTGACTCCCAGTGTGACGGTCCGTCCGAACAGGTCATCGTCCTGAGCCGAGAAGTTGACCAGCAGACGGTCGGTCCATTCCAGCTCGACGCGATGTCGCCATCCCCATGTATCGGGGCTCCCGGTGGCTCGCAGGTAATAACCTCCGGCGTAGCCACGCGTGCTGACATCGCCCCAGGCGATCGGTGCGGTTCCGGCTTCGAAGTCGATCCCGGTCAGGGCCGCTT
>Ga0115002_10001596_pt1 | contig 30923 bp, 24 predicted proteins | sample ArcticOcean_MG_C_8_FD_89576 | JGI IMG/M metagenome (GOLD analysis project Ga0115002, IMG submission 89576) | Marine microbial communities from western Arctic Ocean - ArcticOcean_MG_CB11_86 | ecosystem: Environmental > Aquatic > Marine > Oceanic | place: Arctic Ocean: Canada Basin | collected... | reverse complement strand
GTGCAGGCTGCACAGTTCGACTGCGCACAACAGCACGACCGCTTGCGGGTTCGCCTCAATGAACGCCCGCGCGACACGAAGTCCGTTCAATGCTCCGTGACAGCCCATGAAGCCGATGTGAGTTCGCTCGACGCCGGAATTCAGAGGCAGGTCGGTGATCAGCGAGATGTCGAATCCTGGTGCGTTGAAGCCGCTGCAGGACACGGTCACGAGATGCGTTATAGCCAGAGCGTCGATTCCGGAGTCTGCCAAAGCTTGACCAGCAGCCGTGCAGGCAAGCCGTCCGGCTTCAAGCTCGTAGCGATCCATGCGGGATGACGTCGGCGGCCCAGAGTCATCCCCGTCACGAGCATTCGCGTAAAACGTCTGCTCAGCGGGTTCACCATTCGTCGAGCTGTTCAGGATGACGCAGTGCCGCGTGCGTACTCCGGTGCGGCGATACAGAGCCGGCAGCAGTTTCGTTTGCTGAGCCGTACTGCAGCAGAAGCCGACCGCCATCGTGGCTGCGTCGTCCTGCGAGATTGAGTGTTCGGGAACGGCAGTTCCAAGTCCGCGTATTTTGATGGCCATCAATGGCCTCCTTATCCTGTCGCCTTCCGGACGGTCTCAGAATTGTAACGTGTCTGGATGTCTGGTTGCGGAATTCGATTAAGTCGTCGAAGTACCGGGTGAGCGAGCCACGGACACGTCGCCACGACTCGCGTCAGAGCAGAAACAGCAACCGGGTGACGCAGGAGTTGAGCGAGCCGACGGCACCAGCCCAGATGTCGTCCGACGATCCGCTGCCAGTCGTCGTTCCAGGCACGTTCGAGAATCGAATCCCAACGCTCACAGGCACATTGAACGAGTGGAACAATGGACGTAGCCGACGCGAGAGCCCACGCCATGCCCTCACCCGTAAACGGTTCGACATAGCCCGCAGCATCGCCGATCAGGAAGACACGCTGCGACGCCAGTGGCCGGGTTACACGAGTTAGCGCTGGAGTGCCCGTCCAGTCGGCCTCGCGAAGTGAGTTGATCGGCGGGAAACCAGCGGACTCGATCACTCGCTGTGCTGTTTCTGCGAGACTGCCACTCTCCTCCACCGCAGACGCGTCGAGTGCCGCAGCAACATTGAGTCGACCGTCTTCAAGTCTCACCAGTCCGACATACCCACCACGAGCTGACGCCATGTAAATGCAGCCCGGCTCGTAAAATGCTGGGGCATCTTCAACGACGGTGCCCGCTCCAAGCCTCGACATCGCGACGATCTGAGTGCTGAATTCTCGCAGCCAGCTGAGCGATCCATGTGTGAGACCATCCGCCGCAATGACCGCTGCGGCCTGAACGATATGCCTCGTCGAGTCGCCATTATTCAACTCGATCTCGCGCAATGGCGTCGGGCACACCCGTAAGCCACGGACGTCTTCAAGCGGCAAAACCTTCGCCGCACATCCTGACAGAAACGTCGCCCCGGCATCGATCGCTGCCTGAGCCAGTCTGGCGTCCAGTTGCTCTCGCGAAAGCGAAACACTGCCGGGCAGGTCGAGTTCGAGTGTTCCACCGCGTGATTGCAGACAGAACCGATCGAGTGGCACGGCGTCGGCGATGACGTGTTCCAGTCCTGCTGACGCCAACAGACTCAGGCTGAGTGGATTGAGACACGCACCGCAAACCTTGTAGCGGGGAAACGTCCGACGCTCGACCAGCAGCGTCTTCAGGCCTCGTCGCGCGAGCAGTGTCGCCGCCAGCGCCCCGGCAGGACCGGCTCCGATGACAACGACGTCCCACTGCGTGGCCGCTGCGGCAACAGGGTCGATTGTACTACCGACTGACTGAACGAGTCTCATGACGGTCTCCAGTCGAGCAAAAACCGCTGTGGCCAGTGCGTTGTGATTGTTGCTCCGTTCAAACCGGACTCGTCGGCAAGCAGTCTTACTTCATCGACCGAGAACGCCGCCCGCACCGACAGCGGCCCGTCGGTATGCACGATGGGCGAGCGTGTGAGCAATCGACATCCGGCACACGCCAGCACATAGCCGAACCGCGTCCGCCTGAGGTCATTGACGAGAACGCACTGCGTTGCGAGTTCCTTCATTCGCCGCAACAGGACATGCGCGTCGTCTTCCGGCAGATGATGCAGAAACAGCGAGCACATCACGATGTCGTATGGTCCGTCAAGCGTGCCGTGAAGGGAGTCTTCTGCAAGAAACCGCAGCTCGAACGGAAATGGTTTTGCGAGCTGCGTCGCGTGCTCAACGGCGAACGGGCTGATGTCACAGCCGGTGATTTGAACGGGGACGTGACTCCGCCACGCCTTCGCGGCAAGTCCGAGAGCGACATCGCCCCCGCCGCTCGCGATGTCCAGAATTCTCAATGGCCGGCCACCGTTGTGCTCAGACACCGCTCGTATCGCAGGCCACAGGATCGCCGTACTGCCGCTGAAGCGATTGACCCGACCAAGCCCGTTGAGCGCACGCCGATGTTGATCCGCATCGAGTGCCGGATCATCCATTAGTTCCGGTTGTCGGTCCCGGTGTGTCAGATCAAATCCCATCCGATGTCCTTCCGACCGCAAGCAAATGCGCCGTGCTGTCGGTCACAATATTCTGGACTTTTCGCGCGAGTTCTCGCCACTTGAGTCGAGATTCGGCTCAAAACCAGGTGATTGATCGGAATGGTCCGATGAGTTGTGGCCAGCGAGTTTCTGTGAAAAACAACACGAAAACACGTTCCGTCGAGTTTCTTGACCCTTCGGGGTCAGGCAATCACATCACGAATGACGTGTCCATGCACGTCGGTTAGGCGGCGTTGGATGCCGTTGTGGTAGAAGGACAACCGCGTGTGGTCGATTCCCATCAGATGCAGGATTGTCGCGTGCAGGTCGTAAACGGTGGTGGGGTTTTCGGCCGGCATATAGCCGACGTCATCGGAACGACCGTAGGCGATGCCCGGTTTCAATCCGCCGCCCGCCATCCAGGTGGTGAAGCACAGCGGGTGATGATCGCGTCCCTTGCCGGCAACTCCCTGCGTGAACGGGGTCCGGCCGAACTCCGACGACCAGAACACCAGCGTGTCGTCCAGCAGGCCACGGCGTTTCAAGTCCGTCAACAGCGCTGCACACGGCTGGTCGAGCATTCGGCCCTGATTGGTGTGATTGCGTTTGACATCTTCGTGCGCGTCCCAATTGATGCGAGGAGAACCCAGCGCGCCGCCGTTGAGGATCTGCACGAACCGCACACCCCGTTCGATCAACCGTCGGGCGAGCAGGTAGTTCTTCCCCGAGGGTGCGAGTTGCTTGTCGTCGAGGCCGTACATCTGCTGCGTCTCGCGGGTTTCATCACGGAAGTCGATGACTTCGGGAATACTGACCTGCATCCGGGCCGCGAGTTCGTAGCTTGCGATGCGTGCGGAGAGTTCGTCGTTGCCGGGATTGTCTTTGACGAACTGTCGATTCAACCCGGCCAGGAACCGCAGTTCGGCCCGTCGTTTTCCCGCGTTGATTCCTGATGGTGTGCCGAGATGCGGAATCGGCTGTTTGTTGGCGGCGGTGCTGAACGCGGTCCCTTGGTGCCTCGCCGGAAGGAACCCCTGGCTCCAGTTGTTGGTCCCTCCGTTGGGCAGGCCGCGCGGGTCCGGCAGGACGACGAACGTTGGCAGTTCCGCGTTTTCGCTGCCCAGCCCGTACGAAAGCCACGCCCCCAAGCTAGGGTAGCCGTTGAGCGTGTAGCCAGTATTCATCTGAAAACAGGCCGGGGTATGAGACGAACTTTTTGTCGAAACGGTATGAAAAAACGTCAGATCGTCGACGCGTTTTGCCAGGTGCGGCAACAACTCGCTGACCCACGCACCGCTTTCTCCGTGACGACGAAATGCGAACGGACTTTTCCGCAGCACACCCGATTTGCCGAAGAACGTGTCGATCTTGCCTTTGCCCAGAAGCGGCTTTCCATCGAGTTTCTGCAACAACGGTTTGTGGTCGAACGTATCGACCTGGCTCACACCGCCGGGCGAGAAAATGTGAATGCAGCGTTTGATCCGCGGTTTGTGATGGGCCGCGTTTTGAGCCGACCCGTCGGCCTGCAACATCGCCGCCAATGCCATCGCACCGAGTCCGCCTGAGGTCTCGGTGAGAAACCGCCGACGGTCGAGCAGGATATTGTGTCGTGGGGAGTTCGTCACTCGTTCATCTCACGTAGAGGAATTCGCTGGAATTCAACAGCACCCAACACAAACTCTTCAGCCCGTTTCGGTGGACGAATTCCGTTGCGTTAGAGATTTCGGACTTGGTCGGAAGTCGCCCGTAGGCCGTGCGGATCGCTAACGTCACCTGCGCGTTGATGCGCTCACCGGCCCGGCGACGAACGCGGTCCGCAAATCGCTCGGCTTGCCGGACGGCGAACGTGTTATTCATCAACGCGAGTGCTTGCAGCGGTGTTGTTGTGGTTCGGCGTTTCGGTGAGGCGAGCGATGGCGACGGACAATCGAGCGCATCGAGGAACGCGCTGCGGCCCGTGGAGACTTGAATGCGATAGACGGTGCGACGATTGAATTCGGGTTTGTCGCTGTCGAACATGTGATAGAAATGCGTGTTGAAGACGGTCACTGTAAACGGTCGGAAACTCGGCCCGCCCAGTTTAGAATTCAACTCTCCGCTGACGGCCAACATCGCATCGCGAATGATCTCCGCTTCCAGACGGCGTGGCGAAAATCGCCACAGCAGGCGATTGGTGGAATCAACGTTTGCGGCGTTGGCCTGGAATTGCGAAGACTGCCGGAAGGTGGCCGACGTGAGAATCAGCCGCTGCATGCGTTTGAAATCCCACCCGCTGTTCACCAACTCGTCGGCCAGCCAGTCGAGAAGTTGCGGATGCGAAGGCGGTCCGCCATTGAAACCGAAGTCGCTCGGCGTTTTCACCAACCCCTGCCCGAAGTGATACTGCCACAGCCGATTGACGATCACCCGTGCCGTCAACGGATTCCGCGGATGGGTGACCCACTGGGCGAATTTGATGCGGCGAGCCGCGTCGGCGTCGCCCAGTTTCAACTTGAGGTCCGGCGAGAGATGTCGAATGCCCGACAGCCCACCGGGTGTGACGGTTACGCCGGGTTGTTCGGGATTTCCACGAATCAGTACATGCGTCGGCGGCGGCTTTCGACGATGACCCACATAGGCCATCGGTTCAGACATCGACGCAATTTGTTTTTCAAGTTTCACTTTCTCCGCAAGATTCGCAGGACGTTGTTGGTCAAGCTGCCGGGGGTCGATTTGTCGGTGGGTGTTTGCAGCATCGTTGACTCGACCGCCGCGAATCTCGTCGAAGTGCCACGAGCCCAGCGTGCGGTCATCGGTTGGAAACGGTGCGTGGGGAAGACCGGAGATTGGTCGAATGCCGCGAGAGATGCGCACCTCGTCGACCGATCCGTCACAACCAATGCCACCCGGCGCATAACCGCCGAAGTACAAAGACGCCGCCGGTCCCGCTGGTTTCACTCGTTTCACCGGCTGGTCCTTGACGAGCTTCCCATCGACAAACAACCGTACGCGTTTGCCGTCGAACTGCATGCCGAGGTAATGCCATTTGTCGTCGGTGATCACAACTCCGCTGCGAATGGTCGCTGGCGATACTCCCGGGAGATAGACGCTGAAGTCTCCTTTCCCAGAAAACGAGTACAGTTCCCAATGCCCACCCGAACTCTTCAGATTGTTGGCGACGAACACGTTAAATCCCTGGTCGCTTTTCGCTCGCGCCCAACATTCCACCGTCAGCGGAGACGATTGAAAACCGGCTTTCGATCTCGCGGTGAATCCCGTCGCATGGGCGTTCAGCGACTTGCCGAATCGGCCCGTAACCAGTGCGTTCTTCACGGCCTTATCGGCGACCGCGTCGCTGGCGATGTGCGAGTCCAGTTTCGCAAGCTGCGCCGTCAATGCGGAAATGCGTTGCCGCAACGGTGACAGGCGTGCTTCTCGAATCTTCCGTTGCGTCGGAGTGAGAATCGAACGCAGCCCCGGTTTGCGACCGTCCGCATGGCTGACTCCCGCGAAGACCGATTTGATGCGGTAGTAGTCCGCCTGAGAGACCGGGTCGAATTTGTGGTCGTGGCATCGTGCGCAGTTGACCGTCACCCCCAGGAACGACTGCGACACCGCGGTGATCAGTTCCTCCATTTCCTCTTCGCGCGCCCGCCGGCGTTCAATCTGACTTGCCGCGACGTTTTGCACTTCGTCCCACGGACCGGCGACGAAAAACCCGGTGGCCGCGATGCCCTCCGGCGTGACCGGCTGCAAAACGTCGCCCGCCAACTGTTCGGCGACGAACCGATCGTACGGCTTGTTTTCGTTGAAGCTGCGAATGACGTAATCGCGATACGGCCAGGCGTGCGGTCGCAGTTTGTCGTGTTCGAAACCGTCGCTCTCGCCGAATCGTACAACGTCCAGCCAGTGCCGACCCCATCGCTCGCCGTAATGCGGCGACGCCAGAAAACGGTCAACGGCTCGCTCATGCGCAGCCGGCGATCGATCGGCGAGAAAATCATCGATCTCCCGTGGAGTCGGCGGCAGCCCGAGGAGATCAAACTTCAGACGTCGAAACAACGTCAAACGGTCGGCGTCCGGCGCGGGGGAAAGACGGCTTCGTTCGAGCCGATTGAGAACGAACGCATCAATGGGATTTCGCAGCCACTGGTGATCCCGAACCGCGGGAATCACCGACCGTTTCACCGGCTGGTACGACCACCAATCAAACCCGGCCCGCTTGGATGTCGTCAACTCGAACGAACTGAGCCGTCGCACTTTGGGCCAGATTGCACCGTTTGTGACCCAGCGTTTCAAACCAGTGACAACCGCTGGCGACAATCGTTGGCCGTTCTTCTTCGGCGGCATGGAACCGTCGGCGACGCGTTCGATCAGGTTGCTCTTCGCCGCATCTCCCGGCACGATCGCCGACCCGCTTTCACCCCCTTTCAAGAGCGATTCGCGGCTTGTCAGATCGAGTTTCCCCTTTGGATTCGTCGCGTTGTGGCAGCCGATGCAGTTGCGAATGAGAACCCGCGCAACAGAGCGTTCAAAGTCGCCGTCACGATCGGCGGCAATGCCCACGCGGCACGCCAGGCAGGCGACAAACAGCCACGCGGCAACTCGGAGAAAATTAGGATGCATCCCGGCATTATACGGAATGGTCGTGCCTACCGAAAACTCTATCCGCGCTTGTATGCAGGACTTTGGCCGATTGAGATCGCGGCCGTCCGGAGTTCGTGGCCCGTTCCGTTCGACGTTGGCTGTCCCAGGCGGGTGTGCAGACACTGTTCATTGCCAAGGGGAGTCCTTGGGAGAACGGTTACGTGGAGTCGTTCAACGGCAAGCTGCGCGACGAACTTTTGAACCAGGAACTGTTCCTGAGCTTGGAGGAAGCCCGCTGGGTGATCGATCGTTGGCGACTGAATTACAATCACCACCGTATCCACAGTGCATTGGATTACCAGACCCCCGCCGCGTATGCGGCCGGCTGTGTTCTGGAGGCTGAGGCGTAGCCGAAGCCGGAAGAACACAGCCGAGTCACTTGACCCCGATTCTCTCACTCAGCCTGGTACAAAGACTGGGGGGTTGTCAACAGCGGAAGGCGAATCGAACCTGCTCGACCGCACGATGGTGTTGCTGGGTTCCCACATGCACAGCGGCGGTCACAACAACCGCAACCTGCCGGTCATCTTTGCTGGCGGCGGCTTCCGGCACGGCCAACACATTGCACGAGATCAAGACAACAACGACCCGCTCGCGAATCTCTACGTCACGATGCTCCAGCAACTGGGAATTGAGGTCGATCGTTTTGCATCGAGCACCGGAACGATGGCCGGGCTCGAACAGTCTTGATGAGTTGTGGTGGGACAGGTCTGCCGAATTGCCGAACTTCGGAGGATGCGACGCGATGCAGCATCACGGACGACCGCATCGTAATCGATGAGCGATGGCCGTGCAGCGGTAGAAAGCAGGGACATCTGGCAACACAACGGAAGCGGAATCCCAAACTTGGTGACGATTACCGGCTTCTCAAACAGGAATAGACCGCACGGTAGCCGCTTCCGAGTCTCAGCCATTGCGCCAGTCGCTACAGCAAAACGAGACGCAGTCTAGCTGAGTGAAATGCTCTCATCCAGATTCAGAATCAGACTGCACACCGCTGCATACGCCGCCAGCTCAGCGGAGTTGATGTCGGCGGCAGGTTTTCGCACGCCACCTCCTGCCAGATACGCATTGGCGGCTTTCGGGTTCGCGTGAAACTCTTTCAGTCGGTCCCGGTATTCTTGCCGCAAGATCGTAATTTCGGCGGGCTTGGCGTGACGCGAGGTTGCCAGACGAAAGGCAAACGCCAGACGTCGCTCGACCGAGTCGCCGCCGTTGCGTATCGATCGTTCCGCAAGAGCGCGCGCCGCTTCAACAAACTGAGGATCATTCAGCAGCACGAGGGCTTGCAAGGGCGTGTTGGTGAGTTCTCGACGCGTACGACATTTGGTACGGCCATCCGCGCCGAGAATCCGCATGTTGGCCGCCGGTATTTGACGTTTCCAGTAGGTGTAAAGGCTACGGCGGAATAAGCCGTCACCCGTACTCTGCGTGAACTTGGCCCTGGATGAGCCAATGGCGTTCGCTCCGAAAAGCTCGGCCGGTTGGTAAGGATTCACGCCCGGTCCGCCACGTTTGTTGACCAACAGTCCGCTTGTTGCCAAGGCATGGTCACGAACGAATTCAGATTGCAGACGGCGACGTTGGACATGCGATAAGAGACGATTCTCAGGATCCTGTGCAGCAATCTGCCTCGTCTGAACGCTCGCCTGCCGATAGGTTGCAGACAGCACGATCTTGCGAATCAGCGACTTCACGTCCCAGTCGGACTGCACGAAATCAACCGCCAGCCAATCGAGCAACTCCTGATGGCTGGGTCGGTCGCCTTGCGTCCCGAAGTCTTCGGAAGTCTTGACGATGCCGACTCCAAAGATTATCTGCCAATAACGATTCACGGCCACTCGTGCAGTGAGCGGGTGATCGCGATGCGTCAGCCAGCGGGCCAACCCCAGACGGTTCTTCGGCAATTCCTCAGCGTATGTCATGATGCTCGACATCGCCGCCGTCTCAACGGTCTTGCCGCGCCGATCGTATTCTCCTCGAATCAAGACATAGTTGGTGCGGGGCGAAGCCAAGTCGGCAGCAATCATGCTCAGCGGAGCGGTCGCTTCGATCTTCTTCTTCTCATCGACCAACGTCTTGCGCCGCCCGCGCGCGTCTGCAAATCCCGGCCACTGATTGCGGAAGTGTGCATGCCGCTTGTTGCGTTCTTTGGGTAACGTCGCCCGTAGCGAGGCGGTCGGATCATCCGTTGTCGCGACTCGGAATCCATTCAACGCCGCCGTGCGAATCGTCAGTTCCAGATGTTGTCCCTCGGTGAGTTGTGCTGGAGTCGCCAAAGCGAGAATGAGCGGCTTCTTGGTGAGCTTCAGGTTCGCATCGCCAATGAACTTCAGATCGCTCGCTTTACCATCTTTCACGAAACTGGCTTTGACGATTTGCACAACGGCTGGCTGGCGGCTTTCCCATTGCAAGGCGGCCACCGTGCTGGCTGCAAACTGTAGGCGAAAGGTGAGCGTTCTTGACTTCAAGTCTACGGGCTTTGCATCCGCCGGCAGTGTATTTCGCGCCGCAGCCTTTGCCAGTTTTCGTTCTGCAACGATCTTGCGCGATTCGTCAAGAACCTGAATCGAAACGTTGTCCAGTCGTTCGGGGCAGCAATCTGTGCGATTCCAGACCACAACGCTGTTGATCGGAAACGATGTGCCCAGATCGACTTCCCACCAGGTGTCCTGTTCTTCGTTTGTGCACGAACAGGAAGCAAAGCTGCCGTTGTGATTGCCGTCAATCGCCTTTGCCGCCGGTGATCGAAAGCCGACACTTGACTGTGTTGCCTTGCCCGTCAGCGCGATGTTCTGCTTTCCGGAAAACACCTCTACTTCAGAGAGTGTGAGAAAGCCGACTTGTCTTTTCTTGAGCGCGATTCGCACGTATCGACCACGCTTCGCGGCCTGTTTAGGCAGCGTCTTTGGAAGCGTGTTCTTGGGCGACTCTAGAGTAACAGGGATAAGCCAGTCCGCTTCGGTCTTCAATGATTTGTGAGCCACCAACTTCGGAGTCTTCCAACGGACTGGCTGTTCCAGCTTCTTCAACCACTCTCCAAAGTCGGCGGTGAGTTTGGCAGGAGTCGACTTCAGCGTGGCATCCAATTGGGCCAGCTCAACATCGACTGCCTTGATACGTCCGGCCTGTTCGGCTGTGTAATTGCGCAGTGTCGGTGCGGTGGCCCCCTTGGTGTTGCCATTACCCACCAGGCTGTTAAAGAAACCGGCAAACTGGTAATACTCGCGCTGCGTCATGGGATCGAATTTGTGGTCGTGACACTGAGCACATTCCAGTGTTAAGCCGAGCATTGACGTCGCTGTGGTGTTAACTCGATCGACGAGGTACTTAATGCGATAGTCCTCACCGACGATCCCGCCCTCGTTGGACGTCGGGTTGTTGCGAATGAATCCTGTCGCGATGCGCTGCGTAATGGTCGCGTTGGGTAACAGGTCGCCGGCAAGTTGCCAGCTGATAAAGTCGTTGTAAGGCAGGTTGTTGTTGAAAGCACTCACTACCCAATCTCGCCATGGGAAAAGCGAACGCGGATGGTCTTCAAAAAGTCCGTCCGTATCGCCGTAGCGAGCGACATCCAGCCATTCCAGTGCCATCCGCTCGCCAAAGGCTGGTGACTTCAGCAAGCGATCAACGACCTTTCTGTCGGCCTGTTCAGACTTGTCGGCCAAGAATGCGTCGAGCTCTTTCAGCGTTGGCGGCAATCCGGTGAGGTCAAAAGTCACTCGCCGAAGCCAGCGTTCTTTCGTCGCGGGTCGAGTCGGCTGGAGCTTTTCAGATTCCAGTCGATGCAGGATGAACCGATCGATCTCGTTACGCGGCCACTTCGAGTTCGTCACGGCGGGCAAGTTGCCTTTGGCTGGTGGAATGAAGGCCCAATGCCGCTCCCATTTCGCTCCTTCCACGATCCACTGACGGATCAGTGCAATTTCGTCTTTCGACACTTTCAACTTGGATTCCGGTGGCGGCATCAACTGCTCGGAGTCGGTGAGCCGGGTCAAAAGTTCGCTCGCGTCCGGCTTGCCGGGAACGATCGCAATATTCCCACTGTCCTCCAACTTCGACTTGGAGACGACCTCGAGACCGAGATGCAGACCCGCTTTGCGGGTCGCCGAATCAGGACCATGACAGGCATAGCAGCGATCAGCAAGAATCGGCCGAATGTGTTTGTTGAACGAAATCGGTTCGGCGTACGTCGTGGAAGTGATGCCGAAGAATAAAATGGATAGCAAGAGGCAACGCATGTCGATCGCCTTGAATTATCGGGCGGACTGGAATTTGAGCGGACGGTCGGAAATTCGTCTTACGCAAGAATCGGCGAGACGACTTTTCCGTGGACGTCGGTTAGTCGGAATCGTCGTCCTTGGTGCTTGAATGTCAGACGTTTGTGGTCGATCCCCATTAGATGCATAACGGTGGCCTGAAAATCGTGAACGTGTACGGGGTCCTTGGCGACGTTGTAGCCCATGTCGTCGCTCTCTCCGTAGGTCATTCCAGGCTTGATCCCACCACCGGCCATCCAATATGTGAAGCACCGCGGGTGATGATCACGACCGTTGGCGGCCGCGCCGGCCTTGCCTTGGCTGTATGTCGTGCGGCCAAATTCGCCCCCCCAAATCACCAACGTGTCGTCCAACATGCCACGCTGTTTGAGGTCAGCGACCAAGGCCGCCTGTGGCTGATCAACATCATTGCACTGTTTGGGCAACCCACTGATCAGGCCGCCGTGCTGGTCCCACCCCCGATGATACAATTGAATAAACCGCACGCCGCGTTCCGCTAGTCGCCGTGCCAAGAGACAATTCGCGGCGAACTTGCCGGGAGTCTGACATTGCGGGCCATAGGCATCCAGAATGTGTTGAGGCTCCTGGCTGAGGTCCGTCGCTTCGGGGACAGATAACTGCATGCGGAAAGCCATCTCGTATTGAGCGATCCGAGTCGCGATCTCCGGATCGCCAAATGTCTCGAGTTGGATTTGATTCAACGCCTCGATGCGTCCGATCATGCGCCGACGAGCTTCCACGGTCTCGCCGGGCTGGCTGTTCAGATAGAGCACCGGTGTCATCCCGCCACGGAATTGCACGCCTTGATGGCGGCTGGGCAACATCCCGCTGCTCCATAGTTTGGTGTAAACCGGTTGGCTGCCTGGACGGCCCGTGCCGTTGGAAATCAGGACGCAGAATGTCGGCAGGTTTTCATTCGCGGTCCCCAACCCATAGCTCATCCAAGCGCCCATGCTAGGGCGACCGGGTTGCTGGTGCCCGGTCTGAAAAAACGTGACGCCCGGATCGTGGTTGATGGCTTCGGTGTGCATCGATTTGACAAAACATAAATCGTCGGCAATCTTCGCCGTGTGAGGCAGCAATTCAGACATCCAGGCTCGGCTTTCGCCGTGTTGCTGAAACTTGAACTTCGAGCGGGAGACAGGAAAAGAACGTTGGCCCGCCGTCATGCCCGTCAGCCGCTGCGTCTTCTTGACGAAGCCCTTGTCACTCCACTTGCCGGTTTTCTCGTTGTAGGTCTTGAATAACTCTTCGCCGTGATGCTTGTCGACCAGTGGCTTGTAATCGAACAGGTCCTGTTGCGACGGTGCTCCGTTCATGAACAGAAAAATGATCCGCTTGGCGCGCGGCGCGAAGTGTGGACCGACTTTCGTCACCTGTTCGGCCATGGCTTCGGGAGCCAACATCGAATGCAAAGCGAGTGCTCCAATGCCCGTCGCGCCATCGCGCAACAATTGACGTCGAGTGACAACATGTCGTAGATAATCCGTGGCTTCGTCCATGTGCTCTTTCAAATCATCACCTCTGTGTTAACGCTTGGTTTGACGTCGACAGCTTGCCGGTCCGTTCGCTCTATTCTATCCGGTGGAGTGGACGATTTGAAATATCGTGCCCCATCTGAAGCGTCAGGCTGGCGATGTGACTCTTGTGCGTACCACAGAGTCCGTGCGGAGAAATGACTTTGCCGAGTTCTTTACGCCTTTCGATCCATCACAACCCGCTGTCCACAACTTGGACATCCGCAGACTTCGCCCGGATTGCTGCGCCGGTCGGCGGCGCAGACATTGGAGCAATTCGGACACACCAATGTCACAGGACGTGTCGCCTGAGATGTGGATTTCTTCCGTTTGGCAACCTTGGCGCGGCGCAGCAGGTCTGTCTTTTCCTTGGCAATCGCATGCCTCACGTCAACTTTTCCGTAGCCCATTCGCGTTGCATAACGGTACAGGAAACGCTTCTCCGAAGCGGTGATGCGACCATCGATCAGTGTGATGCGGATGACTTGTTTGAGAAATTCCGCGGCTTCGTTTTGTTCCACCGGCACCGGAAGTTCTCCGTCACCCATCGTCGCTGTGGCAATGGTGGCCTGAATCTGATCATCTGTCAGACTCCACTGTTTTCCCCATTGAACGAGCAATCTACGTTCGCGCGGGTGTTGTTGACCATCCGACTGAGCGGCCCGCGCCAGAACGCCTAGCAGCAGTTCTGCGTCTAAAGAGTCATCGGGCAACTCTCCATCGCCGTTGTCCCCGGCTCGACGAAGTCTGGGAATTCCGTCGCGAGTCGAGGTACTCGGCTCGGCTGCGATTGCCGATCGGTTCGGCCGAAAGGCTAGATCATGCGTGTATCTGACGATGTCTTCAAGGACCCAATCATGCTTGCCATCGACTAGACCAGTTCCACAGAACTGACAAGATCGATTCTCGGTCACCGCGATTGGCGCGCCACACATGCTGCACGCTGCAGACGAAAACGCCTGGTTGGCGACGCTCTGCACGCCATGTCTGCGAGTCAGCAGGTAGACGTGCGTGTAAATCGCCTGCGAACGGACTGTGCGCGTTCGACCGTCATGACGACCATTCGAGCTCGACAACCGCGTGCCGGACCAACGAACCATGACACGCACGCGGTCGCTGCCACCTGGTTCTCCACAGACCACATCAATCACTTCGACTTTGCCAACCGCCGGATCTTTCCAGAACTCGTCATCGGGAATTCGCTCAAGTGGCGGCAAGTCGTCCCACTTCTCGGAGAGAATCGGCGCGGCGTAGGCGAATTTATTGAAGAAGGTTGCCGCTTTGCATCGGTAGAACATTACGGACACTCGGTCCTCGATGTGCTGTACACTGAAAGCGGAATCAGCAGTCCTCATTTGATCCAATCCGGGGACGCGGTGATGCGGATCAGGCCGTCGCCACTCCTGGACTTGCGTGATCTCGGCCAGCACCCAGTCGTGCTCGCCGGAGTTCACTGTCGAGCCGCAGGCTTCACAATTCGCCCGATCAACAATCTTCAGCGGTGCGGCACAGTTGGGGCAATGCCCCTCGATCGCACCGGGGCTGGACAGGGTCTTCGTTGCGGGCCGGCGATGGAACGACCAGATTTCTGAAAAGAATTCCGGATCCGTAGAGCCGCTCGTTCGTCGTTCCGTTTCAAGCGAGACGTTGTAGTCGACTGTGGAGCCTTGGAAGCAGACATGAATTGTGTCGAATTGGTCGTCGGAATAAACGGCGGCGAATTCCGCATCGACGACGTGCACGTCTTCCATTACATTCCGGATTCCCTCGGCCTTCTGCATTTCAAGCTGCAACGTGAACCGCTGATGCACTGAGTCGCTGATGAATGCTCGCACCGGTGCGAGATCTTGCCGACTCCATGCATTCTGAACCTCGACAAAGGCGGCTGACATTCTTTCCAGGAACCGAGCTTTGTCGAAATCCGGATCCCGCGTCTGCAGGACGGCCAACGCTGCGTCGCTCAAGTCTTTCCGCTGAGCCTGCACGGCGCGGTGAATCGTGCGGGTCGTCCGCTTGTCGGTGGCATTTAGTTTCCCGTACACGACCAAGATGACCACGACTGTTGTGACAGGAATTCCGATGACTGGATGTTCAACACAAAGCCAGATCAATAAGTAGATGATCTCTCCCGACCCATCGGAATCTTCCCCACCTCCACCACCGCCGCCGTAACTACCTCCACCGCCGGCCCGTCCCCAGGCGCTGTCAGGCGAGACCGACAAGAACAAGGCGGCGCCAATGATGAGCAGCATCAGGACATGAGGTCGGCGTATCGGCATGGCTCTGGCCTCCGTAAATGACGGTCGTGATCATAGCAGGATGACTGCACGGTGGAACAAGACTCCACCGACGTTTATCGTTCGGCCAGTCCATGGGTCGCTTTCCCATCGACGCAGAGGAGATCGTTGGCGAAGCTGGTCTTCAAGGGGAATTTACGGATCCCGATCCCCAGTGCCGCCGAGAGGTTGAGCCGCTATCGAATTTCTGAGATCGAAACGACTTGATTGGTGTACTCCGACACTATGCGGATGAGTAACTCACGGTCGGTCGGATTGCCGAGGTAGTCATTGCAACCAGCGTCGATGCATTTTTCTCGGTCGCCAATCATGGAGTAAGCCGTCAAGGCGATGATTGGTTGTGTGTATCCATCACTTCTCAACTTTCGAGTGGCTGCGTAGCCATCAAGCACCGGCATTTGCATGTTCTTAGGATGACATCGAACGGTTCACCGTGCTGTCTCTCACAACATTCTGGAGTTTTTTGCGAGAGTTCTCGCCACTTGAGGTCTACGGCGGCGGAATCCGGCACTTCTTGATGCCCCGCGCGCGGTACAAATCGACAGCGCAACGCAAATTGAGAGCCGAATTCTGCTTCTGTCGAATGGCCTGGCGAGCGACTGAGTTGGATGAGCACGAGATCTGACGCACTGACATCGATCAGTCGACGTCGGATTTGTCACAAGCGCGCACCGACATCGTCGATGGCAGAAATCTCCCAGTTATTTGGAAGAGGGATCTTGGGTAGTTGCATCCAGTCGGCGATCGGCGCAGAATCGTTGAAGGGCAAGCGAAAGTGATGAACGGGCGTCGGAGGGCCAACAGATGAAGACCATTAAGTGTGGAGTGATCGGGCTCGGGTGGTTCGGGGAGAAGCACTGTGAGGTGCTTCACGATCTGCCGCAGTCGGAACTGTATTCTGTCTGCACGCGCCGGCCGGATCGTCTGAAGGAAATTGCAAGGCGGTTCGGCGTCAGGGCGATTTACTCTGACTATCGTGACATGCTCGCCGATCCGGGCCTCGATGTGGTGAGCATTGTCACGATGTGGGATCAGCACGCTGAACCAGCCATCGCCGCGCTTGAAGCGGGAAAGCATGTGTTTCTTGAAAAGCCGATGGCATCGTCGCTCGCGGATTGCGATCGAATTCTGGAGGCAGCAGCGCGAGCACCCGGAAAGTTCATGGTCGGCCACATCTGCCGTTTCAATCCTCGATATGCTGCAGCCAAAGCCGAAATCGCCGCTGGCAACATTGGTGAGATCGTTTCGATTTATGCGCGTCGCAATCTGCCGTGCTCGGTTACCGAGGGAGTGCTGGACAAGATCGGGCCGATCATTGGCGACGCGGTGCACGACACGGATCTTATGCTGTGGTACACGGGGTCATCGATTAAGTCGGCTTACGCCCAGACGCATCGTGTTCGTGAACTCACGCATCCCGACATCGGATGGACGATGTACCGGTTCGACAGTGGTGCCATCGGAGTCTGCGAGACGGTGTGGTGTCTGCCGGACAAGAGTCCGTTCCAGATTGACGAGCGGATGGAGATTATCGGCACGACCGGATCGATACAGATCCACGACACGACTCCGAACCTCCAACTCGTCTCTGAAAACGGCGTGAGTTTTCCTGACACAACGTACTGGCCGGAACTCCACGGGCAGCGGGCCGGAGCGCTTCGCGACGAATGGGCATACTTCCTGCGCTGCGTCGCGGAAGATCGCGACCCGGATGTCGTGCCTCCGGCTGACTCGAAAGCCGCCGTCGCCGCGTGCCTGGCGGCCGAGCGGTCTGCAGAAACTGGTGAAGTTGTTGTGCTGTGAGGATTGTGGATCGAAATTGACCATCACAGAAGGAGCGATCCAGTGAGCGTCGAGCTGAAGTTTGATCACATCGGAATTCCGGTCGACTCGCCCCAGGCCGAGGAGTTTTGGGTACAGGAGAGCGAGTGCTGGGTGACCAATCCCAGAACTCACCCGCAGCGGATCGAGTATCTGCGATTCAAGACGATCCCCGACCTCGAACATGGTTCACCCGAGTGGAAATTGTGGCACATGCCACACATCGCCTGGCGAGTCGATGATCTTGAAGAGGCGATCGCGGGAGCAGAGGTCGTGCTCGGCCCGTTTGAGCCTTCCGATTTCGGCCGTGTTGTCTTTGTGCACAAAGACGGAGCGATCGTCGAGTATCTTGAGTACACCGATTTGACGCGTTGGTTTGGCGCACCCACACCCTGGGAACCGGCTTGATTGGCGGAATTCGGAGTAGCCGATGGCAATGCGATTCGAAAAGAAGGCAGCACTCATGAGTAACGCAGCGAGTTTTCACTTGAGGTCAATGCTACCGGACGATCGCAAGGAAGTGACCCGGCTGATATTCCACTCGACGAACCAGTACTACGAATCGATTGGCCGACAGCCGATATTCAAAGGCCACGAGTTAACTCCCATCGACATGTTCGACGTCTACGAGCGCGTCGATCCTGGCGAAGGCATCGTCGCCATCGATGAGCAATCCCGGCAGATTATTGGATCCTGCTTCGTGCACCCGAGGGAAACACACTTGTCACTGGGCATCATGAATGTTCATGCCGACCACTTCGGTCGCGGCGTCGCCAAGACGATCCTCGCAGAGATTGTCAATCGCGCTCAAGCAATCAACAAGCCAGTGCGGCTGGTGTCGAGCTGTTTCAATCTGGACTCGTACTCGCTCTACACCCGGGCCGGCTTTGTACCGTTCGCAACATTTCAGGACATGTTCATCGAAGTACCCGAAAGCGGCCTTGCACATCCGCGACCGAACGACACGTCGGTCCGGCCGGCGACACTTGATGACGTCGACGAAATGGCTGAACTGGAACGGAAGATCGCGGGTATCTCACGAGTCGACGACTACCGGTACTTCATTCGCAATGATGACAACCTGTGGCGAGTCTCGATTGCCGAATCGTCCGAGGGTATTACGGGGTTCCTGACATCGTGCGGGTCCAGCGCGTTGAACATGATCGGTCCGGGAGTCGCCCTGACACAGGATCAGGCGGCAGCACTCTTCCACGAACAGTTGAATCAGCAGCGCGGTCGTTGCCCCGTTCTGCTCGTCCCTGTTTCCTGTGGGTCACTGGTGAAGCAACTTTACGCCTGGGGAGCTCGAAATTGCGAAATGCACGTCGCACAGAGTCACGGCCCGGCACAAATCCCCGCAGGCGTGATCATGCCGACGTTCCTGCCCGAAACCGGTTAAGGGCCGCTCGACGAATAACAGTCGCAATTCAACCAGGCGGACAAGCATCATGAAGCCAATGCGTGTGTGCGAGCGTCATGATTGATGGCTGCGCGCCCCGCAGGTAGAGGTCGGCTGAGTTTCTTGACCCTACGGCATTCGGCGTCGGTCTGAAGAAACCAGAACGGCAGCTTGAACTGGCGCCTGTCCAATTCCCTTCGATCGTGGAGGGCGCATTCACTTCTTTAGGACCGGAGTGCGGATAAGAAAGTCAAATAACTCTCCGTACTGTTTGCCGTCCAGGGTGATGTCAAACGGAACGATTTGGACGCCCTGCGAAATCGCTGCCCGGTCGATAGTAAGCTTCACTTGATATCGCTGGCGACTCCGGCGGTCGACGGTACCCTCCAACACGGCCGGTTCGGCCGTGACGCCGGGCGGCAGTTTCAGCTTCACTCGATGTTGCTGGGGTGTCTCCCGGAAATTACGCACGGTGATGGTGACCTGCCGCTCGTCTCCTTGGCTGAAGTCTACTCGGTAAGGGTAGGCTGAAACCCAATAGGGGTCGAACAGATATTCGTAGTCCTTGTCGGGCAGCAGGCCTTGATAAAGCCTGATGATCTGCTTTGACCACTCGTGATAGCGATCGAGAAAAGCGGCAGGGTCGTGCATGACATACGAATGGCTGCCCATCACGATGTCGGGTTTGAGGTCTTTCAAATATCGACTGCCGAGCAGATAGCCTTCTTCAAAGATCGCGCTATTGCGTGCGACGACCGCTTCATGGCCGTTTTGCTTCTTGTCAGCGGGAGTGCCAAACAGGTTGTCTCCGGTAAAGGCGATGCGTTTGCCATCCAATTCCAGCCATAAACAACAGCCGAACTCCGTCTGTCCTGGCATCCAATCAACCTGAATCTTGTAGCCTTCCCACTCGACGGATTCGCCGTCTCGAAACGCTTTATCAATCTTCATGCCGTCAAAGCCATCGCCGTAGGCCGATACCAGTGCTGCATAGTCGTACCGTCGCGGGTGCTCGCACTTGTCGACGATCCGGTCGAGCGTCCACGCCTTGGCGGCGTACTTACGTTTCAGCGTGGGACCGAGCAGGAAATGATCGCCGTGCATATGCGAAATCCAGAACGCATCAATCTGCTTCAGTCCCAGATGGGCCCGCATACCGACGATAATTTCCTCGAGCATCGACTCCGGGAACAGCCCACAGTCGAGAATCAGTCCTTTACCGTTGTCCGACACAATAATGGCGAAGTTCTTTCCCTTGGTCTTGTGGCTGAGCTTGTACAGATGCGGTGTTACCTGGCTGATCAACGGAACCTTGGTTGGCTTAGATATCGAGTCGCGTTCCTGCTCGGTCGACTCAAACACTGGGTATCCGCGGATATAGCTCTTGCGAAATGTGGCCAGCTTCTTTCGATACGATTCCAGCTGTAATTGCGGTTTGAGGATCGTCGGTCCGCGCGAAGGCAGTGCCAAATCAAGTCGCTGTTCGAGCAGCAGCTCGACAGATGAGGTCAACGCGTCGATACCTTTGGCGAATCCGTAATCCCATTCCGTGTCGAACCAAGTTGTCATCTTGGCGCCGTCATGCATCACCCCTCCGGTAAACGCGATTGACTTGCGGTTTCCGCGAATCACGTAGGTCATGCTTCCCGGTGAATGGCCCGGCGTGTCCAGACAGAGAATGTCAGAATCTCGCCACTTGAAGACCTTGGCTGTTTCCAACGTTTTATCCAGCGGAATCGCCTTTGCGGGCGGTCGAACGTAGCTTGCGCCGTAAACCGAGAACTTGTCGCCCAACTTTGGAAACCACTTGCGGAATTTGGTTGGTGTTTCGAACAGTGCCTGCTCCGCTTTCGGTGCCGCAATCTTGGTCGCGCTGCGGTCAATCCGGCCGATTCCTTGGCATAGTTCTCGGTGATGACTCGTAAACAGAACCCACTCGACGCGCTTGACGCCGATCTCCTTGAGATGCCCCAACACACTCCCGTTACCCAAATCTATCAGCAGAGCCTTGTCGCCGTCGCGCAGTACATACGCATTGCACGTATCGGTCCAGACGAACAAGTCGGGATGTCCCTTCACATCGGGCTGACGAAAGGCCGGAGCGGAAGCTGCCAGCTTCACTTGCGCCACAGTACTCCTAGCGTCAGGGAACAGCACAACCAGGCAGAGGATGGCAAGAAGTCGTCGCGACCATCGTGACCTGAAATGCACAATGAGTGGATCCACTTTCATCGAACACTCCTATTTCGGTAGCCTGAAAAGTACAGCCGGACATTTTGATCTATAAAACAAGGGATGTGAAGCTCGCGGGCTGTTCAAGCTCGACCGACAGGCTTTGGTCCATTCGTTCGGCGACGTAAATGTGTCTATGCGTAGAACTTTCAGCATTTGATCACGTGATCGCGACAAGTACGCCGAGCCAGGACGGAATTCCGTTACTTGATCTCCATGAAGCGCACGCACACCGGGCTGGGCACTTGCACGCTCGCGTTGGTTGGCGTCAATTTGCCCGTCGATTGGTCGATGCGAAACACAATCACATTTCCGCCAGATTGATTCGCGACCAGCATGTACCGCCCCGTCGGCTCGATGGCGAAATTCCGCGGCGTCTTGACGCCCATGCCTTGGTGGCCGACTGCCGTCAGCTTGTGAGTTTTCGGGTCGACCGAAAAGATCGCGATCGAGTTGTACGGATCGCGATTGGAGACGTAGACGAATTTGCCAGACGGATGCACGACGGTCTCCGCCGTGCTGCCCCCCTTGCGTTCAACATTCTTAGGCAACGTGGATAGCACTTGCTTCTGGGTCAGAGCGCCTTTTTTCGCGTCATAATCGCAGGCGATGATTGTCAAGTTGGACTCGCCGTTGATGTACGCGGTCTTGCCATCGGGATGCCAAGCAAAATGGCGCGGACCGGCTCCCTTGGGCGTGTCGAACGCGCCGTGCGGGGTTAGCGTCCCCTTGGCGGCGTCAAAGGCGTAGATGATGACCTTGTCCAAGCCCAGGTCGCAGCAGAGGGCAAATTTGTTGGCTTTATCGACGTGGATGGAATGTCCGTTCTTCCTTTTCCCCACGTGCTGTTGGAACGACGATGCCTTACCGAGCTTGCCGTCCGCGTTGATGGGGAGGCAAATGCAGCTTCCGCCCGAGTAGTTAGCGGCAAGAACGTTCTTGCCTGTCGGATCGACAACGAGATGACACGGCGCGCCACCCTGCGACGGCTGCGAGTTGAGAACGGTCAGCTTGCCTGTCTTGTGGTCAATGGACAACGCGCTGATGGCCGCCTGTCCTTCGTTGACGGCATAGAGAAACTTCTTGTTCGGATGAAACGCGAGAAACGACGGACTGCTCGTCTCGCCAGCTAGCGTTGCTGCAGACAGCGAACCATCCTCGAGGTTTAACTCGCATTGGTAGATGCCCTTGCTCACCTTACCTGTGTACGTGCCGAGGTATACGCGATATTTCTCTTGAGCATTCGCGGAGCCCAACGTTGCAGCTAACAGGAACGCGGCGAGAGACAGTCGGAAGCTCATGAATAAGGTCTCCGTGATTAAGCGAGTCATGATGTCGGGAAATACCGGTACTTCATTGTAAGGCTTATTGTGGCGCGACGACGACTTCAAAATTCGAGCCTCGAATCTTCCGCAATTCCTCGTGCAGGACGGGAATGCGCGGATCGGGCGTGACAGAGATGGCCCAATCGATGCCATTGTCGGCGACCAGCATGCCATACTTCTTCAAGCCTTTCAGAATCGCCTGCACCGGTGGTGAAAACTTGCGGATATCGAAGTCCGCACGCAGCCTCAATCGCTCCCCCATTCGCGGCAGGTTTTTATCGGTGAGCCGACTGACGTAGTGCGTCGCGGGATGAACGTACGCGCGGCGCGAGCGGCGCACCGTGACGCGATGGCATGTTCAACAAGACCGCGTCGTTTGGCAACATCCCCTTGGAGACGTTCAATAATGACACCAGTGAAAGCGATCAGCAAAGCACATTTACTTGACATGAATACAACTGGTCGCGTCATGCACCTTTCTGGTTATCTGTAACAACTTCAGCTTAACCGAATCTGGTCTGTTCGGCGATCCGCCGAACAAGTTCCCACAGGTCGCGGCCGTGCCAGCTTGTTTTCATCAGCTGACGGCCTCGTTTCTCTTCACTGCCCGAATGGTAGAAGGTCCCCGGCCAGCAGACGGTCCGTGGCAGTGGTAATCAGTGTCAGCAGAGGGTGAAAGAGCTTGCTCATCTCGGTAGGATCGGCTTTCGTCACATCTCGTTGTGTCATCGGGAGAAGGCGCTTGATTTGTACCGCGCGTTACAAATCGACTGCGAACGCAAAGCGACAAACATGGGTGAGATCAATAAACTCAAAACCTCTACAGGACGATGGGAGGATACAATCCGATGGATGATATGCGCGTCGCGTGTGTGAGCATGAACGGATTTTTTGGACAGCCCGAGCGGTCGCTGACGAACATTGGGATCTTCAGCCGCAAAGCTGCCGATCAAGACGTCGACCTTGTCCTCTTTCCTGAACTCGTCGTTCACGGGCACAACGCGCCGGACACGCCCCGACTGGCGGAAGCTGTACCGAACGGGCCGAGTTGTCAGTTGCTGGCCGCCCTCAGCGTGGAGCTTGATCTCTTCCTCTCAGTCGGCCTTAGCGAGTGAGACGGGTCTCAGATCTACAATACACAGGTGTTGTTTGGACCAAGCGGTTACGTTGGCAAGCAGCGTAAGATCCACCTGTCTCGCGATGAGAAGAATCACTACGCCGGTGGCTCGACGATTGAGGTGTTCGATATCGGCAAGTGCATCGTGGGTACAACGATCTGTTATGACAGCCAGTTCCCCGAACTCTCACGTATCCTCATGCTGAAGGGCGTGGAAGTCCAACTGATGCCTCACGCGATGCGCGAATGCCACTGGCGGCACGGCGACAAAGTCTCGGAGCGACATGCTCGCCATCATCTGCACAAGCTCATGTCTCGTTACTGTATGCGGGCATGGGAGAATTACTGCTTCGTCCTGGTGACCGATCAGGCCGGCAGAGCAGGTGTGGTCGAGACTTTGTCGATTGACGACGTCAATCAACCCTACCACCCGGGCGGAGCCATGATCATCGGCCCCGACGCCGAGATCCTTTGCCAAACACAGACAGAACAGATTCGGGATGAGATGATCATTCAGAATCTCCGCGCCAAGGATCTCAAGGCGATGAGGGACCATGAGAACTTCCATCTGCGGACCCGGCGGACTGATCTGTTTGAAGACCTACTGCTCCGTCCAAATTGAGCTTTAGGGTACCTACAACTGGCTGTTTCTCAGTTGAGGCGGGCCCAATCTAGCATCCAATCGAAGCCCACGCTGGAACACAAGCTCACAGATGGGCTTAATCTAGAGGAACACCTAAACGAAACGAATTGCGGAGATTCACACCTCTCGTCCAGTTCCCAATCCGGATGGCTCTGTTGTCCTTACGAATTGATCGTGACCTCACGTCGCTGAAATTGTGCCACGCTTGGCCGATTACGTCACGATCGACGACCGCCATCCCGCGAGCTCATCCATGAACCGCTGCGTGCGTACAATCGTCTCCTCTGGCTTCGGGGCGAGGCCGGCTTGGAGGAGGGCGTTGGCGAGGAGTTGGCGGCTACACTCATCGATGAAGGTCTTGTTGTCCGAGTTCGGGACGAGTTCCCCGAGCCGGCGGACGAACGGGTGTTTCGGGTTGAGCTCGAAGGTGTGCTTGCCCATGGAAAAATCGTCGTGCTGCATGGCGAGCACCTTCTGTAGTTGAGTGCCGAGGCCTTTGTCCGTGACGACGCAACAGGGGCTGTCGGTCAGCCGCTTCGACGCACGGACTTCGGCCACGTCGTCGCCGAGGGCGTCGCGGACGAGGACGAGCAGTTGGTCGAAGTTTGGAGCAGACGCGGCCTCTTCACTGGAGTCGCCGTCGTCCGTGTCCGGCAACTCGAGGTCGGCCGACTCGATCGAGACGAGGTCATGGTCGCGGTAACGGCCGAGGTGGTTGAAGACGAGTTCGTCAATCGGGTCGACGAGGAACAGCACCTCGATCCCCCGCTTCTCGAAGATCTCGAGGTTCGGATTGCGGCGGAGCGAGGCAATCGATGTCCCTGTTGCATAGTAGATCGGCTGCGGTTTCTCGCTCGCCTTCTCCTGGTCCGCCGGCTTCTCGTCGGTGTTGTCGACCTTCTCGTCAGTTGTCTCACCGTCGTCCGTCTTGATTTCGATGCGGTCGACATAGTCGTCCAGCGAGACGAGTTCGTCGTCGCCGACCTTAGAAGAGTGGAACTGCAGCAGCTTGGCGATCCGTTCGCGTTGCTCGAAGTCGTTCGCGATCCCCTCGCGGAGGATCGGGCCAAACTGTTCGATGAATGTGCGATACGTCTCGGTGTCGTCGTCGGCGAGTTTGGCGATGTGGTCGAGGACCTTCTTGACCAGCACCTTGCGGATCTTGCGGAAGACAGTGTCGTCCTGGAGGGCCTGCCGGGAGACGTTGAGCGGCAGGTCGTCCGAATCGACGATGCCGCACAGGAAGCGCAGGTACTCCGGCAGCAGTTCGCTGTTGTCTTCCTCGACGAGGATGCGCTTCGCACAGAGGTGGATGCCGTGCTCGGTCTTTCCTAGGCCCATCAGTTCGAAGTTGGCAGGCGGGCAGTAGAGGATGGTGCGGAATTGCAGCGGCGAGTCGCTGGAGAGGTGCAGGTGCCACAACGGTTTCTCATCTCCGCCACGTTGGGCGAGGTGCTGATAGAAGCCGTGGTACTGCTCGTCGCCGAGCTGGCTCTTCGGCTCGACCCAGATCGGCCGTTGCTCGTTGACCTGCTCGGGGTCGGCAGCTGGCTTGCCCTCTTCCACCTCCGGTTGCAGCTTGATCGGGTGTCGTACGAACGACGAGTACTTGCGGACGATGGCCCGCAGGCGGACCGGGTCAGTGAACTCCTCGAAGTCGTCCCTGAGATGCAGGACGATGGCGGTGCCACGGGTCTCGACGTCGGCCGGTTCGATGGTGAACGAGCCGGTGCCGTCGGACTCCCAACACAACCCTTTGTCGGACTGGTCGCTCCGTGAGAAGACTTCGACGCGGTCTGCGACCATGAAGCTGCTGTAGAAACCGACACCGAACTGGCCGATGAGCGAGAGGTCCTTCTCCGAATCGCTGGAGAGCTTCTCGAGGAAGGCGAGCGAGCCGGAGTGGGCGATGGTCCCGAGGTTCTCGACGAGTTCCTCGCGGGTCATGCCGATGCCGGTGTCTCGAATCGTCAGCGTCTTCTCACCCTGGTTGGGTTCGATGACGATCTCGAGCGGGGTGTCGCTACGGGCCGACTCGTCAGTGAGCTGCAGGAAGTGCATCTTGTCGAGCGCGTCGGAAGCGTTCGAGATCAACTCGCGGATCGTGATCTCGCGGTTCTGGTAAAGCGAGTGCGAGAGCAGGTGCAGGAGCTGTTTGGTCTCGGTCTGGAACGTGTATTCTTGGCGGTCGGCGGTCTCGGTCATGGCAATGGTTTCCTCGAAGCCTGCGAATGGGGCAATGGTGTCGCTGAGAACTCGAGGTCGTAACCCGAGTGCCATACTCTACGCAGCCAGTGCCGGTCGACACAACCAACGTTCGCAGAGAACCCAGTGACGGTTGATGGGGATTGAACGCAGTGCTGCATGTCACGGCACCCTGGACTGTTCGGCGCGAGTTCTCGCCACTTGAGGTCTGCAGCGAAGGCCTCGGGGGCTCAAGGCGCGCCCGGTCCCGCGTGCCTGGCGGTGGCTCGCTGGCCCGCAGTCATTCGCAGTGGCGGACGGATCACAAGACAGCCCGGACACGTCATCGACTTCATGGCAACTTGCCTGGATGTGGCCCACGTCGATTACCCCACCGAATTCAAAGGTCGCAAGCCGTTGCCTTTGGAAGGCAAGAGTCTGTTGCCGAGTTTTCAAGGACAGCAGCGTGAAGGACACAAGCAACTGTGCTGGAGCGTGCCCAGGCATCATGCGATCCGTATTGGAAAATGGAAAGCAATTCGGCCACGCAAAGGCGGAGCATGGCAGTTGTTTGATCTCGATGCAGACGGAACCGAGACGAACGATCTTGCGAAGCGGGAGCCGGAGAGAACAGGAGAGCTGGCAGATCGCTTTGAAGCGTGGCGCAAGCGCGTCGAGGCGGAGTAATGAAACTCCAGCCCTCTTATTGCTGACACAGTTGGTCGGTTAGAGATGTCATCCGAAGTCCCGGGAATAATATCGGCCTTCAAAATGCCTTCGGTTTTGACTTCGGCGTCGAAGTGTGGAGCCCCGACAGCAGTGAGTTACAGGATATTCAGTCCGCTGTAAAGACCGAGCACCAAGGCCTGATTCGAGTGGCGATGTCCCGCAGCGTGGAGTACTCATCGTATAGTCTTGATGATCATGTGACCGAATTCGCAGACGATTCATCGGGCTCGTCAGCATATATGAAGGCAAGGCAGCTGCTGAGCGAACTCCTGAGTCCAGGGCGTTCTGTCGTGCCAGAACAAATGGATCGCGCATGCAAGAAGCTCGACGAGGCTTTCAAGCAAACTGTCACTGGTCCGATGATTCGCGTTGCCGAGCAGACCTGGGACCCCATCAAGAGCAGCCTGCTCTTGATCGTTAGTGAATTGTCGAGGCGTACGCATGATCAATCAAAGATCGTCGCGAGGAGCTCTGCTGAAAGCTTTCATCCCTCTGCTCATGTCGAGCACGTGAGCCTGTCGGGAATATCGAGAGAGTATCTCGCAGCCGTTGATCGGATCATTCGTATTCAAGGCGTGCTCAGCCCTAAGAAGTAAAGGCCACAGAATGCAAAACCGATCTGTGTCGGAGCTTGCGGACTTACCGCTGTGCCCGGATGATTGCAACGCGGACCGCCAGTCGTGGGCTATCACGTAGCTGACGTGTCGCTGATGTGCCAACGGTAGTGTCCGAAACCGTTCCAAAGGCCAGGTCTTATGTCTTGCGCGTGACAACGATAGTGCCCCGCGACGACGTAAGTCGTTATACTGCAGTGCAACCCGTGACAGTTATTATGTCCCCCACCAGGATTCACAAGTTCAGGGTAAAAGTGGGGGTAGACATTCCCGTCTGCCGATATCAATACAATGAACCGTCACAAACCTTCAAACCACGCTTTCGCCGACTTCCACCCACGGGTGCGTGAAGGGCTTTGTGTTTCGAACCGACGCGGCATGTTGAAGGCGGGCTTGGCCGGAATGGCCGGGCTGAACTTGCCGACGCTTTTGCAGGCCCGCGAACAGGCAGCCCAACAAGGCGAATCGCTGGGGAAGAAAAGCGTCATCCTGCTTTGGATGGCGGGCGGCCCCAGTCAGATCGACACATGGGATCCCAAACCCGAACGCCCGGTGGAAAATCGCGGACCGTTCCAGTCGATCGACTCGGCCCTCCCCGGCGTGTCAATTTCCGAACATCTCCCCAAGCAGGCAGCCCTGCTCGATCGCTTCACCATCATCCGTTCGGTGGATTGTCGAAACAGCGATCATTCACCCGGCAAGGTGATGCAAACCGGTAACCGCGAGGCTTCACCGCGCAAGAATCCCCAAGGGGACCTGTACCCCGCGATGGGTTCGGTCGTCGCCAAGTTCCACGGCCCCAACCAACCCGGCATGCCGCCCTACGTCGCTTTCAATCGTGACCCCAATCACATCCCCGGCGGCGGTCACATCGGCATGCGGTACGATTCCATGAACGGCCACCGTGCCGCCGGCTTGCCCGATTACCAAGGGTTCGGACGACTCACCGCTCGCGACGCCGAAACTTCTCAGGCCGTCCGTTTCACATTACCCGAAAGCGTCAGTATCCAGCGGCTGCAAGAACGCCGCAGCCTGCTGCAAAGCTTCGACCAACTCCGCAGCGAGATCGATCGTTCCGGAGCAATGGTCGCGCTCGATCATTTCCAACAGCAGGCCGTCGAGATGGTGCTCGGCGGTCGCGCACAGGCTGCGTTCGATCTCAGTCGCGTGCCACAGAAAGAACAGGACCGCTACGGTAAGCAACTTTGGTGTCAGCAGGCGCTGTTGGCCCGGCGACTCATCGAAGCGGGTACCGCGTTTGTCACTATCGACCTCAGCATGGGCATCAACGCGGGTGACTGGGACAGCCACGGGGATCAACACGTTTTCGGTGGCATCTCCACCGGCTTAAAACCCTTGCTGCCCATCTTCGATCATCTCATCACCACGCTAGTCGAAGACTTGGAACAACGCGGCATGCTGGATGATGTGCTCATTCTCGCGATGGGTGAATTTGGTCGCTCGCCCGTCATTGGCACCCAAAAGGGTTTCAGCGGCGGACGCAATCATTGGCCCCGTGTGATGTCGATGTGCGTCGCCGGCGGCGGATTGAATCACGGTCGGGTCATCGGTTCATCGAACACTGAAGGTGGCGAAATCAGGAATCACCCCGTCAACCCGGGCGACTTGGCCGCCACCATTTATAAGCACATGGGTGTCCCACTGGACTCCACCTACACCGACGCCGCCGGCCGGCCTCGCTTCATCGTCGAAGGCGACGGTCGCTCGATTGCCGAGATCGGTTGATCGGCCATTACAGGCGTAGACGAGCGGAGGGTGTGAACCCTCTGGCCATTGCGAGAACAATCTCACCGACAGCCTAGAACATTGCGCAGTAGATCGAGCAACACGAAGCTGGTACGGTTTGATCCAGCCGCAGTTTATATCCTATATCAATAGGAAGACGACCTTGAATCAAATGCCGTTCGCAACAACACGCCGCGAAGCCCTCACGCTAGGAGGCTTGTCGATCGGTGCGATTTCCCCGTTGGGGCTTTCGTTGCCCCAGGTGCTGGCCAATGAAGCAGCCAGTGGCGGGAAAAAGCAGATCAACGTGATCTTCATGTTCCTGCAAGGTGGTGCCAGCCACATCGACATGTACGACATGAAGCCGAACACAACGGCTGAGATTCGCGGCAAGTACGCACCCGCCTCAACCAACCTGCCCGGTCTGCACTTAAGCGATCAACTCCCCAAGCTTCGCGGTTGTGCCGACAAGTTCTCGTTGATTCGCTCGATGCATTCCTACACATCCAAGCATGGTGAAGGCGATGTCCACATCATGTGCGGCAGCGAGTTGGACAGGAACGTGCAGGCACCCGGCATCGGGGCCGTCCTCACTATGCAGCAGAAGCAGCAGGCCCCCATCCCGCCGTTCGTGCATCTGGGAGACATGAAGCACCCCGCGTATTCGGCTCCCGGTTTCGGCGGCTATCTGGGTCGCACCCGCAACCCGTTTTTGATCAAAGATAATCCGAACTCTGCCGACTTCAAAGTGAAATCGTTCGACGCAGCCGAAGGGTTGGATGTCAGTCGGTTGATCGGTCGCAAACAATTGTTGCGGTCGCTGGATCAGTATCAGGCGGAAGGAGAGAAGCAACTCGAGTTCGCACGTTCCCACGACACGTTCACCGAACAGGCGTTGAACCTGGCGACATCCAAGAAAGCGAAAACCGCCTTCGACTTGTCACAGGAACCTGCCAAGCTGCGCGATGCCTACGGACGCAATCGGGTCGGGCAGGGGATGCTGTTGGCGAGGCGGCTGATCGAAGCGGGCGTGCGATTCGTTACCATTCAGGGTTACGTCGATACGGGCATCTACGCTTGGGACCATCACTGGGGCATCTTCCCGCATCTCGATCGCCAGTTGCCCTACTACGACAATAGCTACGCCGCCTTGCTGAACGACCTCGACGACCGGGGAATGCTCGATACCACGCTGGTCATTACGGCGGGTGAATTCGGCCGGACTCCGAAAATCAACACGCACAAACAAGGCCCGGGCCGTGACCATTGGGGCGGTTGCTTCAGCCTGACAATGGGCGGCGGCGGTGTAAAAACAGGCCGCGTCATCGGCTCCAGCGACAAATACGGAGCCACCCCGCAAGACCGCCCCGTCTCGGTCCCCGACTTCGTCGCCACCGTCTACCACGCGCTGGGCCTGAACCCGCAAGCCGAGTTCACCACCCAAGGCCGCCGCATGGCCATGCTGCCACACGGCCGGGTGGTGCGCGAACTCTTCTAGCAAGGACCATCCAGATGGATGACGGATCTCGGTATTGGTCTTGGCTGGTCGAAGATCTCGGCTCGACTCTGATTTGCTTCGATGACGATCGACTGTATCTGGCCCTCGTGCTCAATGAGAAAGAGCAAGACGCGATTCTTCGACGGTTGGACGCCGGCGAACAGCCCAGTCGAGTACTTGCCAAGCATTCAACTGTTTACCGAGTGAATCAACTGCTTCGCATTGAAGTACAACGCAACAATGCCGTCATCGACTTCTACTAGTCTGCCCATCGCTACTTGTCGGGTATGGGGTACAGGCTTTTCAGTTTGATTCTGGCATCTGTGGTCGTGAATTGTCAGTTGGCTCCGAGGTGTTGT
>Ga0115002_10001594_pt1 | contig 30945 bp, 23 predicted proteins | sample ArcticOcean_MG_C_8_FD_89576 | JGI IMG/M metagenome (GOLD analysis project Ga0115002, IMG submission 89576) | Marine microbial communities from western Arctic Ocean - ArcticOcean_MG_CB11_86 | ecosystem: Environmental > Aquatic > Marine > Oceanic | place: Arctic Ocean: Canada Basin | collected... | reverse complement strand
CGAGGAAACGGCGCTCGACCTCGCACTGGTACAGCACCTCCTCAAGCCAGCGAACGAGCGTCAAGTCCTCTCGACCCACGGGGGCTTTGACACGCCAAGTGCTGGTGGTTCTAACCAGCGCGTGTAGGTCAAAATCTTCGGCGAGGAGAATCGATTGGAGGCCGTTGGTGACCTCCTCAAAGAGTCGGTCCGGTCCGGGCGCGAAGGCGACGATACCGATGTCGGCAGTGGTCGGCAAGATCCACCAACTCATGCTGAATCCTCCAGCCATTCGGCGAGAACCTCGTCGGTGTGGGCGCCGAGTTCTGGTGGTGGAATGGATGGTGTCGCGGGTGTGGCGGACATGAATCTGAGGGCGCTGGCGACGCTCTGATTGCCGTCGATATCCCACAGTGCATTGCGAGCTGAGGCCTGTGCATCGGTGAAGGCTTGAGAGACGGAATGAATCGGTGAGCAAGGCACACCTACCGAGGCGAATTCCTTCAGCCAATGCTCGACTGGTTGGGTTGAGAAGTGGTCCGACAACGTGGAGATGATTTCGGTTCTATGGCGTAGTCTGCCTGCATTACCCTGCAATTCAGTTCGGTATAGACCGTCACACTGAGTGGCGGTACAGACCTTGGCGTACTGGTCATCATTGCCGCAGGCGAGGACGAACCAGTCGTCGCTGGCGCGGAAGGCTTGGTAGGGGACGATGTTGGGATGGGCATGGCCCATTCGCTCTGGGTCTTGGCCCGAGGCGATCCAGTTTTGGGCTTGGTTGACCATCGCCATCAGGCCGACATCGAAGAGGCTGAGATCGATGGTTTGGCCCTCGCCGGTTCGCTCTCTGTGGAAGAGCGCGGCGAGGATCGCATTGCCGGCCATCGTGCCGGTGAGCAGATCAATCCACGCGACGCCGACCTTGGCCGGTTCACCATCGGTCGGTCCCGTCACGGACATGATCCCGGACATGGCTTGGAGCGCGACGTCATATCCGGGCTCGGCGGCGCGTGGCCCGGTCTGGCCGAAGCCTGTGATTCTGCATAGAATCTTGCCAGTAAGCATTTCCTGACTCACGCCGAATGACTCCATTGTTCCGACTTTGAAGTTCTCGACGATGACGTCGGATGCTTGGATGAGGGCGAAGAGGGTGTCGGATTGTTCTTGCAGATCGAGGACGATGCTTCGCTTGCCCCGGTTGCACGAATGGAAGTAGGCGGCATCCTCGCCAATGAAGGGTGGTCCCCAGCGCCTCGTGTCATCTCCCCAGGGTGCTTCGACCTTGACCACGTCGGCGCCGAGGTCAGCGAGAAGTTGGGTGGCCCAAGGGCCGGCGAGGACACGCGATAGGTCGAGGACACGAATGCCGTCGAGTGCGCCCATCAGCGATCACTGACCTGCATCTGCCATGCGCGGTCGTCGAGAGAGGCGGAGAGGGTTCGACGGTCGAGGACCTCGCGTCCCTCCTCGGCGCCTAGAATGAGTTCGCATGCTGCGTGGGCAAGGGTTGCTGCGTCGTGCAGGGTGGTGCCCTGTGACAGGGCTGCCGCCATGGCGACCGCGGCCGCGTCGTGCAGTCCGATGGTTTGGCGCGCGGCGCCGAGCATACACGGGATGTGGTACTCTTTGTGATCGGTATAGAGGAAGAGGCCTTGTGTGCCACCGAGGACGACGAGCGCCTCCCAATGGTAGGTGTCGATGAGTTGGCAGGCGGTCTCAAGGGAGGTTTCGAGACCCAGTCTGCGTCGGGTCAATTCGAGTCCACGGACCTCGAACAAGACGCATGTTGCGCCTTCGGTGCGGTTGAGGCCGGTCAGTTTGGGGTCACAGATCGTCGGGATGCCATTGCCGTTGGCGGCGCTGATGAGTTGCTGTGCCCCATCGTCTGTGACGGTCCCTTTGTTGTAATCGGAGAGGACGAGCACGCTGGCGTCCGAGAGTGAGGCCAGCGCGCTGACGGTGAGGCGGCGAGAGACCGCCTCCGGCATATCCTCTTGGGGTTCCTCATCGATTTGGATGAGAAGTTGGCTGCGCTCGATCAGCGATTCACGGGCACCGTAGACACGGGTTTTGACGATCGTCTGTCGGTTGGCGACGACGCGTAATTTGCCGGTGTCGATCCCCTCATCTTGGAGATTGGCTGCGAGGGTTACCCCCGCATCGTCGCCGCCGATGATGCTGAACAGCTGGACGTTGAGACCGAGGGAAGCGAGCCCTCTGGCGACGTGGGCGGCGGCGCCGGCGAATTCGTCTGTTTCCGTGACCTTGACGGCGGGCACCGGGGCGGTGGCGTTGAGTCGATTGGCCCAGCCATGGACGTATCTGTCGAGCATGACATCGCCGACCAGCGTGACGTTCGCAGGCGGCAGATCATCGACCATCGCACGCAGGCGCTTGAGGCGGTCGACCTCCGCCTGAAGGACCTCGTCGAGTACCCACGCCATGTCGCTCGCCTCTGCCGAGTCGACGGGGCTAATTCAACTTCGCCCGAACGACGCCGAGAATGGTGCGGTGCTCATCCTCTGTGATTTCGAGTGTGGTGCGAAGGCTGCGGAGCATGTGTTCCTCGTCATCGGTGACCTTTCCATCGTCCCATGCGGCCTCCATCGCCGAGCAGTAGGCCTTGAGGCGGTCGTCGAGTCTTTCACAGACCCAGTCGAGTTGGACATCGCGGGCGGATTCGAGTCCGAGCATGCCCGCGAGACTGTCGAGCATGGCCTGCTCATTGGCATCGACCTCGCCGTCTTGCCAAGCGACTTCGAGCATCTGCTTGTACAGGGAACTGCCCTCGGCGTCGACGTCGGTGCTCTCCTCGCGCACCCGCTTGTCGATTGGTTCGATCTCATGCGGTTCAAGTCCCAGATAGAGCGCCATGTCGTCGAGCATCGCCTGTTCATCCATCGTGACGATGCCATCCGCCCAGGCGGTCCGGGCGATGTTTTCGTAGATGCCGAGCCGTTGATCGATGGGCAGGTCGCGGCCGTCGGGGATGGTGATGTCGAGGTCATCGCCCACAGCGGGTGGCCGATAGGTGCCCGTGCTGTCGATGTAGCGAAGCACGTCGAGAATCGCCGTGGCGTGGTTGTGAAGTTGTTGAACGGTGGTGGTCTCGTCCTCTGAGCGGACGGGGCGACCGTGGATCTCTTCGACGAGTTCTGCAGCCGCTTTGCGACCATCGGTGCTCAAGGAATAGACGCGGCATCGCTGCTTGGCGCCGGCGACATGCCGCGTCTCCTCATCGATGCGATTCTTCTCACGGAGTTTCTTCAGCGTCCGCGGCAGATGCTTTCTGGCGATGCCGACCGCGTCCGAGACCCCGGCTTGGGTCAACTCCGGCCGGCCTTCCCAGGGATTGTCCCCCAACGGGGTATCCCAAAGATGGAGCAGAACTCGCTGTTCGACAGTCAATGTTCCGAGCATTCCACCTTTCACGCGTCCGCCTCCCGTGTGGGCGTGGGCCGTGGAGACTCTTAGGCAATTCGGGCGGGCCGGGCAGGAACAGGCGTTGCAATCAAAGGGCGTGCGCCTCCGCAGACCGGCATGGTCCAGCAGAGTCGGCTCCCCCCGCCCGTCGTCGGCGAGGGTGCATATGTCGTCCTCGGGGGCACGGCGAACCGATTGTGGGAACGCGGTTGCTTCGGTCGGCCGGTGCGCGATGGCGTGCGTTTGACGGTGGCCGAAGTGCTCAATGCCCACCGCTTGCGCGGGTTGCCGCTGCCCGACGATGGCTGGCTGGCCGCGATGTTGCAGACCCATCCTGATCTGTTGTTTGAGACCGAGGTTCTCGATGCCCTTCGCTTCCCTGGTGAGAAAGTTGTGTTGGCCGAAAATTTGGGTGCTGCCAATGCCGTTCTGCTGGATGCACGCTCCTATGCGCTACGCTGGTCTCGCGATGATCAGCCGAAAGAATCCGAGCCCGCGGCCGAGATTCGCTGGTTCCGCGCAAGCGATGCGATCGACTGGGCTGCGCTCGCCGATTGGACGCACAATGTCGAGGTCGGCGGTCGGATTCCCGAGTTGTTAATCGTCGATGATGAACATGGTGTCGTCACCTATAGGTGCGCTCACCATGCGCCTGAGGGTGACTTAGTAGACCCCTTTCGAGAGTTGGAGAATGAGGCGCGAAGGACGTTGGCTCACGCCTGGGCGGATGCGCCTGAAACCGCCGGTGGACACTGGATGGATCTGCGTCGAGGGGACTGGCCTGTGGCTGGAATCGGCATCGACCTTGCGGATGGCATCTGGGTGTCTGAAATCGAATCGCGAATCGTCAGTCGGATCGTCAATCCGACCATGCCCGGTCCCGAAGGTGGTGATGCGGTGCTGTTCGAGATTCTGTGCGATCTGTTGGTGCGGGGGCTCGCCATTCGACCCGGTTTCAAATTCGGTACGCGTTGGCGTGTCTATGCCGGTCATGTCGGTGCTGACCATGCGCCATGGTTGGTCGTGCCGCCTGTCGAGGCGCCGACAGATTGGGGCGAGGCATGCCTGTCGGCCCGACTTGCAGCGGGTGTCAACAAGCATTGGCTCTGCGCGCTGCCGCCACTGACGACCGGTGGTTGGCGCTACCTCGCGCTCGAACGCCCGCCCTCGGATGCGCGGTGGACGAATCCGGTCCGTCACTGATCACTTTCACTTGAGGGCCTGATTCAGACGCTATTCTAGACCAACGGTGGGTCATAATCGTCATATTGAGCCGCTCCAGGGAGCGTCTCCACAGCACCGCGTAGTCGACCGGTCGGGCGCCTGACCACCATCTCATCCTTGGGTGGACCGGACTTCTTTCGGCTGACACCACTGATGGCCCAGAGCGCCAGCAGGATGCTCACGACCTTGATATTGTTCGCCGGCTCGGCCAACCACATCAACCAGCCACCGACATCACCGGGGGGTTGGGCTTGCAAGGTAATCTCGATTTCACCGGCCAGACCATCCTCATCGTAGAGCTGGATCTTGCCTTTTGCGAGCATGCCCGGGGACAGCAGCCCCGCCGGATTCACCTGAATCGTCAGGATGCTTCCATCGCCCAGTGCCTGACTCAATTCCGTTGTCGCGATGCGCGAGAGCGGCCCCTCGATCACCACATCGTATGCGGAGAGACCTTGGCCGTCGAAGTCCAATTCGAAGGCCACCGCCGACTGACCATTGACCGGGATGATGTCTTCGTGATGGGTCGGAATCAGTCGATTCAGGACCAGTCTCCATGCGATTTCAACATCGGTTGCAGGGTTGTTGATGCCACAGCCCAGCGTGCCCTCGATCAGACCCGAGGTGCCCGGACTCGCCCCTTCGGACCAGACGAGGTCGAAGGAGGCAGACTCGCCCGCGGCGATTTGGTGCGCATCGACGAGCGATACGATGCGCCCATCGGTACTCGTCACCTGCGCCCACGGCAGACAATCCTCGTAGGCTGTGTACTGAACCGGCAGCCTCTCGTTGCCGAGCAAGCGCACCGGACTCAACGGCGGCAACACCTCTGCATGACCGCGACCCGGACTTGAAATCGTGATATTGGCCCCAAGGTTGTCGACATCGGACACCGTCACCGTCCATGGCACCAATCGACCTCTCCCATCACGAATCTCGATGCCGCTCGCCCCGAAGGAACCCGAGGTGAACACATCCCCAGCCGCGCCCTCATCATCACCGAGTGTAAGCCCACCATCCCCGTCTGCCTCGACGATTTTCAGGTAAGCGATATCGGGGTCGTGATTGACCTCATTGTTTGACAGGTCACCTCGATTGCGGTCCTGCTGTGAGACGAGAACGCCATGTCCGGGCAAGTCCCTGTCAAATCCGCTGTTGACCCGCGTCTCCATCCAGATGTGTTCGCCCGGGGCGATCTCAATGCGAACCGTACCCCAGGGAGAGACGTGTGGCACGAGCACGTAGGATTGATTCTCGGCACCCGAGGTCCCGATCGAGATGTCGAGCGGTTCGATCGCCCCGATCAATTCCAATGTTGCAGAGGTCGGCAGCGCGGGGGTTCGGCCATTGCCGTTCCAGTTGCCGGACGCCATGATGTCCCAATCGCCAACACCGCTCCACTCGTTGCTCGGTGCATCGCTGTGAACGTCATAGAGATCGACGGCGCCAAACATGTGAAACATCTCGTGGATGACGGTGCCGAGTCCAGAGTCAAAACTGGCCATCGTGTAACTGCCGATGTAAACATCACCGACCTTGATGCCCTGATTGATCGGTGCATAATGGCTCCAGATCGCATCCGGTCCACCGTCGTCCTCCTGGGCCCCACCGGTGTGCAACACGAGGAGTCGGTCGACCCATCCGTCCCCATCGAGATCATAGATGGAGATGTCGAGTTCCTCAAAGGTCGATTCCATCGCTTCGGCGACCAATCCCGCAGGACCGCCGGTATCGGCCGTGCCCGCGTCGCGCTTGTCGCCGTCGTCTTGGCCATAGGCTGTGGAATCGTATCGTGCCATGTGAATCGTCGATTGAACGTCGGCGAAGAGGGTCGATTGCCCGCCGCTGATTTCAGCGAAATAGGTCTTGGCAGAATTCGTGCCCGACAGCAATGCTTCTGCCCGCGCAACATCTTCGCCCGGTCCACTACCGTCGTCGGGGAATTCGATGAGCAGGACGAGCCAGCGCTCCTCGGCCTGCATCGGCACGATGATCGGATCATCGTTGACGATGACCTCGTCGCGGATGGCGTCAAAAATAGGTTCGTAGATGTCCGGTTGTTCCGCCAACCACTGGCCACCGAGCAGAATCGCAACCGCGAGAATGACACGGAGCGCGTTGCTCATGGAAGGGTGTGAGGCCCGCGTCATGCTTCAAGGCCACGGCGCTGCGACCTTGCAGGTCTCATTCCTTGGCCACCGCTGAAAAACGCAGGAGATCCGCTTCCATGGTGCTCGAATCGTCCAACCATCCCAATCCACTCACCGCACAACCCGCACTGGCGAGAGATTGGCGGAATGCCACCGGTAGGGGGGTGCCATCACAGCCCGAGATGGCGAGGTCGGTCGCCTCGTGGCGAACGACCGCGTCGAGCAGTGCATCGCGTGCGTCGGGGTCCAGGCACAGGGCATCGGCCTCGACCCAACCGAGCCGAGCCGGGGCCGATGTACGCGCAATTCGCGGACAGGCATCCTCGCAGGCACACATGGCGAACATGCGCCGTCGGAGATCTCCCTCTCCATCAAAGACGGCGACCGGCGCCCGTGCCCGCGTCGACAATAACGGGCGAGGCATGGTCCACAGCACGCATTCGGGCAGAATCACCAGCAACACGGCCAGAGAGACCCACACACCCTCCAGAACGGTGGGGGCGGCCAGCCACCAGATGAAGACGAGTGTGCCGTGCACGCGCACCCGCAACGGGTCGAAGGGCTCGGTCGACACCAGCGAGAGGAATCTCGCCAAGGCGAGGGCGATGGTCGAGAGCATGAGAAGGAAGAGCCACCACGAGATGCCGATACCGACCTCGAAGAGCGCACTCGCATCATATTGTGCGCCGATGTTTGCGACACCGCCGTAGACACCCGCCCGGGCGATCGCCTCGGGATATCCCCAGACCCACCACGCAGCGGCCGAGGCAAGCCCGAGCGACACGCCCCCGATGGTCACCATTCGCAACCACTTTCTCTCACTCGGCAACAAGCCGACCTCGGTGAAGGCGAGCATTTGCTGCGCGGCGAGGGGCAGTGTGGTCAACAGGGCGAGCAGGCCGATCATCGACCACCTCGTCCCCATCCATCCATGCGGGTCATAGATCGAGACCGTGCCCTCAGCAGCACCCAGAGAGAGATTCGACAACCAGTGGGACAACAGCGGGTCGATGAGAATCCACCAGACGACGGTGGACAGACTCAGCATGAAGAGCACGGCCGTGCCGCGCATCGCCAGTTCATCCAGATGACCTTGAATCGGGCGCTCCGCATCACGGGAGAGCCGGAGTCGCATCGAGGGGGCCTCACATCATGTCCTTGGGCGTCGGCGCGGTGCGCGCAGCAAGAATCGTGCGATAGACGCCATAGGCCGCCCACGCGCTGCAGAACAGGGCCGTGGTCCACAGGTAAGCACCGGCGTCACTGGCCATCCAATGCAGTCCGAGAAGCGCAAGGCCAATCGCGAGCAATCCCCGGCGCAGTCCTTCAGGATAGGCGAGTTGCTTGTCGAGGTGATCGGGACCTGTGTCGAGGCGACGCTCGAGAATTTCCTTCTGCACGACGCCACCGATGATGAGTGCCACGAGCGAGGTGAAGAACCAGGTGATGCCGCCCGCCATGACGACCTTCGACAGGGCGTCCTGCTCAGCTTGCTCGAGAGCGGCTGCGTCATCGTGTTCCTCGAAGAGACTGTAATCGCCGACCGAGATGACGCGTGTCGACTGGTTGGCGGCCGCTGAGGTCTCAGAGGGGGAATTGATGACGAATGAGAGTGTATTCCACATGTCCTGATCATCAGGTGCCCCAGCGCCGTCAACCATGTTGCCCGCCATCCAGAAGGTGACGTCACCGAGGTCTGAGGAGGGGGCGGTCCAGGTGAATGTCCAGGTGGCGCCGTCGACCGGCTCGGAGTGGGAGATGCCCGCCGTGGTCGAGGTTGCGGTCTTGTCCTCGCCGCTGTCCTTCTCGGGCCGAATCATCTCTGCGGCATCCCACGAGAAGGTGCCGGCGCCTTCGGTGGTCATCAGAAAGCCACCGAGGGTGTTGCCACCGGAGTCGGCCATCTCGAGGGTCAGCGTGTAGGAAATATCCACATCATAGGCATGAGGAACGCCGCTGACCTTGATCAGAACCGTGCCTGAAGGAGCCCCGTTGTTGTGGCATGTGCAGCCGACTTTGGCGACCGCGTCACCATCGTCGTTGTCGGTGGGTGGACCGCCGGACAATGCGAGGGCGGGCACCGCCGTCAGCAGGAAGAGAGAGAGCACGACTGCGAGTCGGAGCGAGACGCGGGACATGGGTGAACCTCTGGTTTGACTGGACCTGTGGTCCGTCCTTAACCGTTCCTTCGGGAACGGTCGCGAACCGTTGGCGCTCAGAGGCCGAAGGTGAAGCCCGCAGCGACCTTGGCCGTCAGGGCAGGCACCACATCTCGGTAATCTCCGATGATGGCTGCATCCGCGGAGTCGACCATCGTGCAGGATGCGTCGGTGTTGACGGCGATGATGCGTCCACTGTCCTTCATGCCGACCATGTGCTGAGGCGCGCCGGATACGGCGACGGCGATGTAGATGGGTGGGCGAACACTCTGCCCGGTCTGGCCGACCTGACGGCTGCTCGGGGCGAAACCGGCATCCACAGCGGCGCGGGAAGCGGCCCACTCGGCATCGATGCCTTGGGCCTTGAGAGCGTCGACCAAGGCGTGGACCTCGGCGAACTTCGTCCCACCGCAGGGCTGACCACCGGTGACGATGATCTTGCGTGTGCCGAGGTCGATACGATCGCCGCCACCGCGGCGAACCTCGAGAATTTCGACGGCGAAGTCCCCATCCTGCCACTTCGGCGTGAACGTGGTGATCTCACCCGTGCGGGATGCATCTGCATCGGGGGCGAGGAAGATGCCCGGGCGGGCGGTCGCCATCGCCGGTGCCCACAGAAGTTGTGGGTTCGACATGATGCAGGCCAACTTCGACTCGCCGAATGAGGGGCGGTGGGCTTCGAGCATGTGGGTGATGACACTCTTGCTGCGCTTGTGATAGAAGGGGCCAACGGCCAACTTCGTGCAATCCGCCGTGACGCCGGCATTGATGCGGCTGGCGACACGCGGCGCGAGGTCGCGACCGGTTGTCGTCGCGCCCATCAAGAGAATCTCGGGGCGGTGGACATCGAGGATGTAATCGGAGAGCGCCCGCGTATAGGGCAGGGTGGTGAAGGAGGCGAGGCGCTCATCCTCGACAGAGACGACCTTGTCAGCGCCGAGCGCGACCAATGCATCGGGTGCATCACCGACGGCGTCGCTGATGATGAAGGCCGTGACATCCACACCCAGATAATCCGCCATCTCGCGGGCGGGGCCCATCAATTCCGTGCCCACACTTAGCAGGTGACCGTCGACCATCTCGGCGAAGACCATGACCCCGGAGGAGCCGGTCGCCTCGGCGAATCGCTGGTACTCCGTCCCCTCAGGGTATTCCTCGTCGCTCATTCCCATCCCTCCACGATGTCGACGAGTTCGTCGACATCCGCAGCGGTGGCGAGGTCACGGCTGACCTTCTCAACGGCCGGTGCGGCGGCGACGATGGTGGGGCTGCCGCCGAGGCCGATGAGATGCTCCTCGAGGCCGACCTCATCGACCGAAAGCAGGGTGAATACGGTGGAGTCTTCCTTGAAGACGTCCCGGTCTCGATCATTCTTGGTGATCTGCTTCTTGAGTTTGACAGCCGACTTCATGTTGCGTCCGCGCAGGGCCGAAGCGGTCGGAGCGATGGATAGCATGCACGGCAATGGCATGCGTAGATCCATCGAGCCGCCCTCGATGATGCGACGCACGGTCGCATGACCGTCGCTGATCTCGACGGATTCGGCGAGTGTCACCTGTGGGATGCCGATGTTCTCGGCCACTTGACTCGGCACGTGGGCGGTATCGCCATCGGTGGTCTGACGGCCGCCCATGATGATCCAATCATTCCGGTCGGCGTGGTAACCGATGTGCTTCAGGGTCCCGGCCAGAGCATAGCCCGTGGCCCAGGTATCGCTGCCGCCGAGTTTGCGGTCGGACAACAGAACGGTCTCGTCCACACCGCGCTCCATCGCTGTGATGTGGGACATCTGGAAGGTCGGCGGTCCCATCGAGACGACGACGACGCGTCCACCGTGCAAATCTCGCAGTGCGAGCGCCATCTCCAGCGCGTGCTGGCAGTCCTGATTGATCTGGCTGGGTGCGGTGGTTCGGTCGAGTGTCCCCTCGGAGGTGACACGCATCTCCTTGGGCTTGGGAACCTGCTTCAGCAGTACGACGAAGTCCATTTCACAACCCCCCACCCTACGGGTGGACATGCCGCCGACCGGAATCGGGTTCTTGAACACGACGGAATGCGACGATTGACTACATCAGGTGAAGAGAAGGAAAGCGCCTGCGGTGAAGACTGCCACATCACAGAGGGCATGGGCCAGCCAAGGCACCCAGATCGAGCGGTGACGAACGTACAACCACGAGAAGATTGCGCCACCGACAAACAGGCCGATTGAGGCCAATAGATTGGCCCACCAGGGGAAGCCGAAGATGGCCATCGCGACGGTATGATGCAGGACGAAGATCGCCGCCGAGGCGATGATCGCCTTGCGCTCATCTCCGAGCATCTCCTCCGCCTTGGTCACGAGGAACCAACGGAAGACGTATTCCTCGAGCACGGAATTGATGAAAATCCAGTAGATGGCCCCGACCAGATAGAGTCTCCAATCGGTCAATCCGACCGGCTCCACCGCCGCGGAGAGAAGGTCGGGGGAGAGGGATCCCCTGAAGGCGAAAAAAGCCACCAAAATGACCGCAGACATCCACAACCCGTGCATCGCGCCATCCTTGAGGCCGGTCGTCGGCTTGGACCAACTCCACGGTTTACCGTCGATCTTGAGATGCCAGAGCACCGGCACTGCCAGCAGCCAACCCTTGGAGAGAACGAAGGAAATTTGAGATTCACTTCCAAACGAGAGCAATACTGCGGCGGTCGGCGCAAGTCCGACGAGAAAGAACGGCAGCCACGGCCCCATGATTCGGCCACTCATGCGCGGTTTTTCAACCATCACCCGGCGGAGCAACGCCTATGGGCGGGTTTCGCCCGGCTTCGCAACGGAGAGGACATCTCATGGGCACGGGCAAGGCGAAGATTGCGGTCATCGGAGCGGGTAATGTGGGTGCGACATGCGCATTTGTGATGGCCGAGCGAAAACTGGGCGACATCGTCCTGTTGGACATCTACGAAGGATTCGCCAAGGGCAAGGCGCTCGACATGAGTCAGGGTGGCCAGGTGCTGAACTACGATGGCACGATCACCGGCACCGCCGATTATGCAGATATCGCCGGCAGCGATGTCGTCGTCGTCACCAGCGGCTTCCCCCGTCAGCCCGGCATGAGCCGTGAGGACCTCATCGGCAAGAATGCCGACATCATCACCCAGGTCGGCACTGGCATCCGCGAGCACGCACCCGATGCGGTCGTGGTCGTGGTGACCAATCCGCTCGATTTGATGACCTACCACATGCAGCGCGTGACCGGCTTCCCCGCGGAACGCGTCGTCGGTCAGGCCGGCATCCTCGACTCCGCGCGCATGACCCACTTCGTGGCTCAGGAACTCGGCTGCTCAAATGAGGATGTCACGGCGATGGTGCTCGGCGGTCATGGCGACACCATGGTGCCGCTGCCGCGCTATACCACGGTGGGCGGCATCAGCATCACCCAACTGATGGATGAAGCAACCATCGAGGCCATCTCCGCGCGCACCGCGGGCGGTGGCGGCGAGATCGTCAAATTGCTCGAGCGCGGCTCGGCCTTCTACGCGCCCGGTTCCGCCGCGGCCATCATGGCAGAGGCCATCGTCACGGACCGCAAGCGATTCATTCCCGCAAGCGCACGACTCACCGGCCAATACGGCCTCGACGATGTCTACATCGGCGTCCCCATCATCCTCGGCCGCAAGGGCGTCGAGCGCATCATCGAACTCGAACTGACCGAGGCCGAACTCGCCAGTCTTCAGGGCAGTGGAAACTTCTACAAGACCCAGCTCAGTGAACTCCTCGGCTACTGAGGGATCCCATGACCCGACCGCTGTACCTCGAGCACGATGGCAAGGTCCTGCTCGTCGATCTCGAAGGCACTGGTCCTCAGAAGGCCGTCATGGGTCGAACCGGGGCGGTTTGCCTGCGATTGCCGACCGAGTCTGAGGTTCGCGCGATGGGCATCGGCTGGACCGAGCGTCGTGTCAACCGAGTCAAATTCGGCGATGCTTATCACGAGGTCGTCTGCGCCCTGCCCGACATCGAATGGCCCAAGGCGTGGACGTGGAAGGACAAGCTGATCTCGGACGGTGGTGTCCATCCCTTGGCGCGCGAATGCGTCTATCGGTCTATGCATCGTGTGGTCTCGAAGGTCCTCATCACCAACGGGTCTGGCGATGTCGTCATGGCCAAAGTCAAGCGCGGCTTCTTCACCGGTCACTGGACCCTGCCAGGTGGCTTCGTCGATTATGCCGAACACCCTCGAGAGGGCGCGGTTCGCGAGGTGCTGGAAGAACTCGGCCTCGAGATTGAGATTGAAGGCGAACCCCTGTTGACCAGCGAACGCATCTTCACCAGTGAGGGCATCCAATTCCTCTCTTTCACCTACCGTTGTCAGGTCGAGGCTGACGTTGTATTCAATCCGAAGGTCGATGAGATCGAAGAGGCGCGTTGGTTCAGTGTCGAAGAAGCCCTCGCACGCGCGGCCTCATTGTTCGACGTCGAAGCGCTGCGGCTCATGGAGTGAATGGACATGATGCGAGACGAGACACTGCGGAGAGCGCTGATTCTCGGGGTCGTTCTCACCGTCGGTTCATTGCTGCTCAGTCAGGTGATGATGCAGGTGGCCGGTGGGCCGCGCGACCAAACGATCGACCTGTCCGACCAGATGCCGGGCGATGAGACATTGGAATTTGAGGGAGGGCTGCCGCCGTTCATCTCCTCCGGGGGTGCATTTCAACCCGAGAAGACGGTATTCAACATTGGTCTGGCCCTCGGTGGCTTGCTGATGATCGCCCTCTCCTTCGAAATATTCCAACGTACCGACCCCACCCCTCGCAAACGCAAGATTGCGAACCGGATCGCGCTCGCTTCCGGTGTGATCGTTGGCTTCTCGATGCTGAACCTGACGGCACACCCGCTCACGACCAGTCTGATGCCCCACATCTTTTGGGCGATGAACATCTTCTGGGGTGCCCAGATTTGGATCGGATGCTTGACCTATGCGCGTGCAGACATCGATGCGGAACTCACCTGGCGAGGCCACGATATCAACCGCATCCGCTGGAGCCTATTCGCCGTTGCAATCCTGTCGTTCCAGTTGATGACGGCCTTGCTCGCCACCCAACAATTGGTTGAGTCAGCCTTGTTTGAGTGGACATTGACATTCTCGGCCGAGGCGATGATTCTGACCCTGATCCCGACGATCACTGCCGACCCATGATCATCGAGACGAAGATCAAACCGGCACCGCCGAGCAGCGTCAAGCCGAGCAACATCATGCCTTTCTGAAGGTCGGTCTGACCCGAGCGCTTCATCTCATCTTCTGATTCGGTGGGAGTCTCATCGCAGCCCGAACCAAAGCACTGACCGATGGGGGGTGGTGTGGTGCCGGAATGTTGGTCACTCGTGAGGTTGATCCAAATCTCTCTCTCGACCCCATCCGCATCTCTGTCGATGAAGACGTTGGAACCCACGAGGTCGGTGAGATTTTCTGTCCGCAAGGTCCACGCGGTCAAACAATCGGTATCATTGGCGCGGTCACAGGTTCGGTTGAGTGGGCCCGAACTATAATCGAAGATTCCGTCACCGTCTACATCCACACCGATTTCGTGGGTCATGTTGTCTCTATTGTCGACGTGAATGAACAGAATCGAGTCATTGAGGACCAAGGTGCCCTCTGAGGGTTGAATCATGTCTTCGCGCAGGAGGATTGTCAGCGTCCCCGGATCGTGAGCTGTGACCACACCGGCGAACAAGGGTGCGAGAAAAAGCAGAGCCATGAGTGTCGGGCGCATAGAGGGGCGCGGTCGTCGGGTGGATAAATACAAACCGACCCGCAGGGTCGGCGGCAACATGGACCTCAAGGCCATCGCACTGGTCTCACTGCTCTTATTGGGTGGTGGATTGCTCGGCGCTGTCGCCTTGCTCGATTTCGGTACCGATGCCGCGGACGAGCACAATCTCGGCCTCGATGTCGACCCGCTTGTCCAAGGAGAAGATCATGACCACCGCGACCCGGACCAGCACAACTTCTCCTCGAATAATATGGAATTCACCTCCTTCAATGCCCTGACGAGCCCGGGCAATGCAGAGGTGCAGGTGATGACCGCACCGGATGGCCGTGTCTATGCCTATCAGGCGGGTTGGAACGATGTCCACATCACAGATGTCACCGACCCCACCAACACGACCGTGATGGGTGTGTACAATGACCCGAATACCCAGGTTCTCGATGTCAAGTATCTGGAGTGGAATGGAGCGGAGTACCTCATTCTTCAGAACCAACTCATCGACCCAGGTTATACCGACCCCAATGTCGGTCAATGGGACGACCCGATGCAGGTCAGCGTCACACTGATTGATGTGACGGACAAGACGAACCCACACTATGTCGATTCGTGGTACGATGTCGATCACCCCAGTGGACCGCACAATCTCTACACTCAAATGATCGACAATGAATGGTACATTCTCGTTGCCAACCCCGATTACACACAGTGTGATATCGGTCAGGGCGATGCCTGCGGCGGCATCACGGTTGCTCACCTCAATTTCGACGGTCCCGGCAACCTCCCGCGCATCATGAAGGTGGGTGAAGCAGAGGTCGCCTGGGAGACCACTCGCGGCGGTTGGGTCTACATCCACGACATGACGAGTCAAACGTGGCCGGGCACCGATTCCGCAGACCCGCGCCACGGCCGCACCTACATCTACGGCGCTTATTGGGAGGCGGGATTGCGCATCTTTGACATCTCCGACGTGCCCCATCCGACCAATTCCCCCGAACTTTACCTGTGGCATACCTCCGCCTGTCGCGCGGCCGGTGGCAGCCAAGCGGGCTGCATGTGGCGTGCGCCAGAAGTTGGCCATTGGGATGATTTCGCAGACTTCGACGGCGATGGTGAACCCGACAGCCAGACCACGGGCAATGAGAATGGGGGGCGCGCTTCCTACATCCATTATGCAGAGCCCTTCCCCGAGATGGTTGACACCTCACACCTCGGTGGTCCTGCTGGGAAGCGACATCTGACGATTCTCGCGGTCGAAGTCCTGTCGACGGTGGAAGGATCGGGATTGGTCTATCTGCTCGATACGACGAATTACACAATGAATAATGGCGCCTTGCATTTCCAGCCCGCACTGTATTCCCATTGGGAAATTCCAACCGGAGGCGACCATTGTTTTGGCGGTGATTGTCCGACCTCACCCAACGGCGACGAATGGCTCTTGTTCAGCCCCCACAATCTCGACAGCGTCTACTTCCCCACCGGAGGCGAAGGTTTGCCCGACAATAGCCAAGGTGGACATTGGGATGGTCGACTCTACATCAGCAGCTACCATGCCGGCATGTGGGTCGTCGACGTCGAGACAATGATTCTCGCCGGACATGAAGGCGCTTCGATCAACGCGACAAATCGTGACGCGGTGGTGGCATTCTACCTCCCGCACGGTGGGGAATATGGCGAGCCTTTGGAGAGTCAGTATTATGAATTCGGCTGGACACCCTATCTCTGGACGGTGGAATATCATGACGGATATGCCTACATGTCTTGCATCACGAGTGGCTTGTACATCGCTCAACTCGACATCGATGCACCCTATCGTGGGGTTCTGATGAATAACGGGTGAGATCATGCGTGGAACTGCCATTTTGCTGACCCTGTGCCTGCTCAGTGCGGGCTGCTTGGGAGGGGATTCCACCTCGGATGTCGTCGACCGATTCAACGGAGAGGACCTGCCGTTCGGCGACCCGGAATACAACGTCCAACCGTTCAGTCTGACCGGGACGGATGGCAACAGTTCGAATCTATCGGATTTTGAAGGCCAGGTCTTGATCGTCTCCTTCATCTACAGTCGCTGCCCCGATGTTTGCCCGGTGGTCTCGGCAAATCTGCATTGGGTCAGTCAACAGTTGGCCTCAGATTACGGCACCAATTTCAGCATCTTGTCGATCACCGTCGACCCGTGGTGGGATACCATGGAAGTCTTGGGCAATTACAGTGGTGAACGCAACCTATCGTGGCTCCATTTGACCGGCGAAGTCGAGGCACTTGAACCGATTTGGGAAAATTTCCATGTCGGTCTCCAGACCTATGAAAACACCTCGTCAGAAGGTGAAACCAGCGGGCGTCATCACCCGGATTATCTCGTCGACCATTCCACTGCGACGTTCATCCTCGACCGAGAGCATCGCCAGCAGGTGCGATGGAATGACTTGGATTGGGAACCGACCCTCTTCCTCGAAGATGTCCAACAACTGCTCGACGAGTGATCAGGCCTGTTCGTAAGCGACCATGCGCGCGGCGATTTTGTCGCCGTTGAATCGATAGACGTCGACCGCGGTGATATCGAGCCGCTCCCCGGGCTCCTCATGGCCCTTCACCGGCTGGCGAAAGACACCCGTGATTCGATATTCGACCATGACGATATCTCCACACACATGCAGTGTGATGATGTTGAAATTGAGGTTGTTGACCGCTTTGTGGAAGGTTGTGTGATATTCACGCAATCCCTCGTGGCCTTCGATGTTGCCGAATGTCTTCTGCGCCCCACCCTCCGCGAGATAATCCTCGGTGAAGATCTCCGGGATGATGGTGGGGTCATTGCCGTTCCAGCCGGCGTCGAACCAACGGCGCAGGAGCGATTCTCTGAGAGCCTCCGCCATGGAGTTGGCTCTCCTCAGACAGATATAATGCATCACCCTGCATTCACAGGTCGAGCAATTGGCGGGCGGCCTCGAGGGCATCTGGCAATCCCTCGCCATTTGAGCCGCCACCTTGGGCGAACGTGGGTCGGCCGCCCCCGCCGCCACCGATGTGACCGGCGATGGCATTGAGGATCTCGACCGCATTGTGAGAATCGGCTGCGAGGGAGTTCTCGGTGATGGCGACGATCAATTTGCCGCCGCCCTCCCGACTACCGACCACAGCGACGGTGGGTTGGTCCGCATCCAGGGTGAGTTCGCCGACCATCTTCTGAATCTGCTTCAACTCGCCGCTCGCCTCCATGATCACATAGCGGATGCCGTCTTTTTCGACCGCTTCATCGCCGCCTCCGCTGGTGCGCAGTCGGACGATTTCGGCCTCGAGAACCTCGATCTGCTTGGCTTGGGCTTTCCACGCCTCAAAGAAGCGGCTGACGGACTTCGGCAGGTCGTCGACGGAGACGCCCAGAACCTCTGCGGATTCGGTCAACAGACGCTCTTGGCGCCGGGCGTGTTCGCGTGCGGTCTCTCCGGCCACGATCTGAAGACGCTCCACCCCGTCTTGGACTTGACTGCTGCGCATGATGCGAACCTCGCCAATTTCGGCCGCCTGGTCATGATGCGTACCGCCGCAGGCTTGGACATCGTGGTCGCCGATCTTGATGATGCGAATCTGGCTGTGCTTCGGTGGTCCACCCTGATAGAGTTCGAAGCCGAATTGTGCATCGGCTTCGGCCCGCGGCATCACCAGCTTCTCGATGGTCGGATTCGCCGCGATGATGGCATTGGCATGGTCTTCGATGGCGTCGAGGTCATCTCGGCTCAGCCGTTGGAAATGGGTCAGGTCGAGCCGAGCATGGCGCTCTCCCTTGGCGGAACCTGCCTGCCAGATGTGTGGGCCGAGCAATTCGCGCGCACTGCCGCCGATGATGTGGACGGACGTGTGATGGTCCATCAGCTGCTTGCGACGTTCGGCATTGAGGTCGCCTTGGACGGTGCCGGTCAACTCGCCATCCGTGAGATGGATGATGACGTCATTCTCAATGCGCGTATCGAGGACATTGACCCCACCGAGCGTGCCGCTGTCGCCCAGTTGGCCACCGCCCTCTGGATAGAACAAGGTTGAATCGAGAACGACGGCATGGGTGGGGATGCCCTGCACCTCACTGGAGAGATTCAATTCAGCAGATTCGATCGTCTGGCAATAGAGAACCTCGGCTTCGAATCGAATCCGTGAAGTGTCGGCGTAATAGGACTGGACGGTGGGGGGCAACTCGGTGGACAGTAGGCCGGACTTGATCTGGCCACGGGCTGCAGCCTTGGTCGCCAGCGCATTGCGCTGGGCCATATCTGCGGCAAAGCCGACACGGATCGATAGGTTCGGCCAGCCGTTCCGGTTGGCGATGGAGGCGACCATGTCGGGTTGGAGCCCGCGCTCCTCGGCCAGACGGAAGAGAATCTCGTCCGGGGCCGAATCGGCATCCTTCGCCACCTTCGCAAGCGCGGTCTTCACCGCCGCCTCACCTTTGCGGAGCATCTCGTGATAGCGGGCCTCCTCGAGTTCAAGAATCGTCAGAATGCCCTCCCGGGTCTGGCGGAAATCGGACATGTCCAGATTGACATCCATGTGATGGGCACCCAGTTCGGCCAAAGTGACCTCGATGCCGAGTTCATCCTTCATTCGACAGACACGGCGGGCCAACATGCGCGCGAGATAGCCCGCTTTGGCATTGGAGGGAATCAACATATCACCGAGCATATTGCACAATGCATGCATGTGATCGGGGATCGCATAGATGGAAGACAGGGGTTCAGTCACCTGTTTGAGTTGGTCGAGGCTCACATCGATGCCACGCTCTGCCAAGCGCTCTCTGAGCCGGATGTAGAGCGAGGCGACATCCGTGCCCACATCGATGTTGAGGATGCCAGCCAGACGGGAGAGTTCGGACAGCAGGGCATCGAGATCGACTTCCCCGAGCGCGCTGAGTCTGGCATCGAATGCGCAGGCGTCTTTCAGCCATGTCAAGGTCTCGGGATAGATCGCCTCGTAGATGGTCGGTGTGCCGGCTGCCGCCCAACAGAATCGCTCAAGCCCGTAGCCTGTATCGATGATTTGCAGCGCCATCTCGCCGTATCGGATCCCTTTGATTTCGACATCTCCATCCGCTCGCTCCTCGAGGTTCATGAAGACGAGTGTCGCCAGTTCGAGGCCGCCGACGATGACCTCGACCGCGGCCCCTGCATTGCCGCCGCCGGACCAGGGATTTTCGACATAGGTGATCTCGTTCGCATCGATGCCGAGGTGGTTGACGAATAGGTCATCACAGAATCGAATGCATTCATCCATCCAATACTTGACATCGCCGTCCTCGGGACGATTGAAGCAGTGGTGCGCCATCATTTCGAAGGTGGTGAGGTGGCGTCCTGAACGCCCGACTGCAGCCACATCCGTGAGGCGGATACAGGGCTGGGAAATCGTCAGTGGATTGGCCGGCGGGGGCACATCTCCGCCGGTCACATGTGGTTGGAAATCCGCGATTGAGGCGATTGTCAGGTGGATGTCATCGCGCCAGCGAGCGATGACGGGATAAGGTGCGATCCGGGTGTGCTCATTGGCCTCGAAATACCCGAGGAATGCCTCTCTCATCGCATCCTTGAGGGCCTTGCCCCGCATCGGGAACCCATCGATAATCGGCGCACCGATGAAGGTGTATTCATCCTCGGTCGTGTCGCCGCTGGTGACCCGCGATGCATCACGGGTCCAGAACCACAGGTCTGTGACCCGGCAGCGCTTGCGCACGAATCCCTCGTCGTGAAAATAGGGGATGTCGATGTCGCCGAAGGCCATGGTCACACCTCTATGGAGCATCGAGACCGAGACCGTTCATGAAGGCACCCGTAGGGTGCCATCGCCGAAAGCGACTTCAAACACAGCCGTGAGGCACGGCCGTGTCCGACACATGGCGCAAGCATCTCGAACCGGCCGGTCCCGGCCTGCACCGCATCGCCCGACACGGTGCGATGCGAACCGATGCGATGCTGGTCGCGGATGCGAAACATCTCGCAGCGAGCACCGATAACTCCCCATCCCAACTGGCGAACACGGCGGCCCTGCCCGGCGTGGTCGGCGAGGCATGGGCCATGGCAGACTTCCATTTCGGCTATGGATTCCCGATCGGCGGCGTGGTCGCGACCGACATCGAAAACGGTGGCGTCATCAGCCCTGGCGGGGTTGGATTCGACATCAACTGCGGCGTTCGACTGTGCGCGCTCGATCTCGAAATTTCGGATTTGAAGGACATGAAGAAATTGGGCCGCCGTCTCAAGGGTCGCATCCCGGCCGGACCGAGTGCAAAGGGCGGGGTCGACCTGTCCGCGACCCAGATGGAAGCGATTCTTGCCGAGGGTGGAAAAGCCGCCATCGAAATGGGCCTTGGCCATGACGCGGACCTTTTGGCAATGGAATCACACGGCTTGCTCGAAGGCGATGACCGCGAACTCTCGGAACGGGCGTTGAAGCGGGGCTCACTCGCACTCGGAACCCTGGGTTCAGGGAACCATTTTCTCGAACTCCAAGTCGTCGACGAAATCTTGGACGTTGAAGCCGCACAGGCCTTTGGGCTGCGTGCCGGACAGGTGACGGCGATGATTCACACGGGGTCGAGGGGCCTCGGCCATCAGGTCTGTTCGGACCATGTCGAGATCATGGAGCAGTGCTACAGGCGGGATGGCAACGAATGGCATGCCCAGAAATGGGATATTCGACTTCCCGATCGACAATTGGCGGCCGCTCCCTTCCACTCCAAGGAAGGTCAAGCCTACTTCGAAGCCATGCAGGCGGCGGGCAACTACGCCTTCGCCAATCGCAGCGCATTGACCCAGCGTCTGCGGGATACGTTGCGCGCACATCTTGGGACGGATGGCGATCTCTCGGTGATCTACGATGTCTGCCACAATATCGCCAAGGTCGAGAATCACGTCGTCCACGGCACATCCTGCACCTGCTGTGTCCACCGCAAGGGGGCGACCCGTGCCTTTGGGGGAGACCACGCTGAACTGGATTCACGATTCTCTGGGATCGGTCAACCTGTGCTCGTACCAGGGGACATGGGTACAGCCTCCTATGTGCTCGCAGGCCCACGTTCGGGATCGAATCAGGCCTTCGCCTCATCCTGTCATGGTGCGGGCCGTCAACTGTCGCGCAGCGCCGCCAGAAAGAGCATCGATGGGCCGCAACTCCTCGAGGAACTGCACCAGCAGGGCATCACGGTCCATGCGAATACCCCGAACGTGCTGAGTGAAGAGGCTCCGGCGGCCTACAAGGACGTCGACGAGGTCATTCGCATCACGGCCCAGGCGGGACTGGCAAGGCCGGTCGCTCGGCTCAAGCCCTTCTGCGTCATCAAGGGATGATTACTCGAGTCTGAGCTCGAGGAATTGCCCATCTTCTAGCACGTGATTCTGGAAGTCTTCCACCAGTACGCCATCGACCTTGAGGGTGACAGATTCACCCTCTTGGACCGTCGCATCGACCAGGGCGGTCTCGGTCAACGGTTGGTCCCAGATCTCGAAGAAATGTTCCAATCGAGCCTCCATGGCGACCGGGGCCTCGATGTGTAGGCCCGCAGTCTCATCGGTATCATGGGTGTGGATGCCACGCATGCAATCGGAACTGACCCCGGTCTCGGCGGGGACTTGGAGCACCGTGCCACGGATCACAATTTTCAACGTGACGTGGTTGTGTTTGCCACCGCCGTGTTCGACACAGATGTCGAGGATCTCATTGTCTTCCCCCGGCTCATATTTGGAATCGATGACGAAAGCGAGGACGACGATGATGGCCATGCAGACCGAAACGCCTGCGAAAACCTTCGAACCGGTATCCATGAGCGAGGCCACAGGCGTCGAGGTCATCAATCATCCGTGTGGTCGGACTGCAGGATTCTTCGTTTGACGATGAAGGCAATGCCGGCCCACCAAATCACTTCGAAAGTGGCAAGGAACAAGCCGAACCCGAGTCCCAACTCGGTGCCGATACCATCGACGCCGGTGGTTTCTGCTGCAGTGTTCCAAGCCTCTCCTAAATTCATTCAGTTCTTCTTCCCACGAGTCACATGGAAATGCCCGCGCGGGGGGTGCCCGCGAGGACTGGAGCCGCTCCTGACTGGACTCCGTCCGCTTCCTCCATGATGATGGTCAACAAGGTATTCACAAGCTTGCGAAGATCATCGACCTCACCTTGCAGACTGGCCATCTCTCTCGCAATCATCAATCTGCGGTTCTCACCTGTGTTCATGGTTCCCATCCCATATGAGGGATTGCTCCCTCAGAGGCCACATCTTGCGAAACCGGTCTATAAGGGCATCGATTTTGTTCGGTTTCGGGGGCCGTTTCGAAACAGTTTCAAATGCTGCCACAGGCCGTTTTCAGCCCAAAAGACGGGCGATGATGTCCGATTTCGTGCCGGTTGAATCGACGCCTCTGTCGCTTGCAAGGTCGACGAGTTCGCCCTTCTTCATCCGCTTGAGTGCGGCCTGGGAGGGCAGGGGTTCTCCAGCGGTTTCGATGATGACTTCAACAATCTCGGGCTCGGGCTCGGGCTCGGGCTCGGGTTCTGGCACGGGTTCTGAGACGAATGAATCCCCAAATCCACTTGGGGCTGGCGGCGCGACCGGTGTTCCGTATTCGGCGATGATTTGGGCTGCGGTCCAACCCTTGTCCAGCCAGGAGATGACAGTGGACTCCTCCCACGTCGGCAAGGCTGCGAGAACCTCGCCAATCGCGAGGGCGCGGGGGTCGGGTGCGGTTGGCGCGGGCGCGGGTACATTGCGGCCACTGGCGACGAAATCGGCGGCGGCTCGGCTGATCTCGCTGTGATTCAGGTAGCCGTTGGCATCCTCGTCATAGGTCGCGGCGAAGGCCAAGAAGGAACTCGCATCGAGGATGCCGTGACTCGCGATCACATGGGCGACTGTCTCGTCATTGTAGTCGAGCGGGTATTGGGCGGCCGCTGATACCGTGGGTTGGGCGATCAGGGCGAGGAAGTCGACAGCGGCGCGGCCGAGTTCAACCGCATCGAGGAATCCATCGCCATCCCGGTCATAGGATTGGGCGTGTTCAAGGAAGGCCTCTTTGTCGTGGATGCCATGGCGCGCGACAGTATTCCACAGGGTGCTGTCCTCGTGGTCCAAGCGAATACCTGAGGGGCCGCCATAGGTGGATTCGTCATCCCAGTCCTCATCGAACTCATCATCGTAAGATTCGGTCGGGCGGCGCATGAGGATGACAAGCAGCAGACCGACGACGGCCAAGGCCAGAATGCCGACCACGGCGATGAGCAAGGTGGTCGTCCCGCCGAGGGCAGAGTCGTCCGCGGGTTCGGTGACGGTGAATGCCTTGACAGGAATCGGGTTGGATTCATCTCCATCGATGAAGATACTCAGGTCTGCCGGTCCAGCCCTCCAAGCCTCCCACTCGAAGGTCGCAAGACCCTGGGTCGAACCCGGATTGAGTGAGACGACGACCGTATCGTGAATCTGCCAATCTCCTTCGATGCGCTCGACCAGACTGATGTTCATCGTCCCGGCCCGCAGGCCTTCGTTGGCGAAGAGGGCTTCAATCGTCACCATCTCGCCGATCTCCGGACTGGAAGGTGTCACGGTCCAACCGGTGTTGACGGGAACGAATTCGATGATGGCCAGGGTCGGCACGCGCGGTGTGCCTTCGGTGCCTTGGCCTTCAAGGGCATTGCCCGCAAGGTCGGTGCCGGTGAACCAGATTGTGACCTGGTCCCCTTCTAGCAGTCGAAGACCATCGGAAGGTCGCATGTCCAAGGTGCTGGAATAGATGTGATTCGAGCCCTCGAGTGTGAAGAATTCGAGCGTGCTCGACCCACCCACGCCAAGGCGGGGCAGGCCATTGCGAAGGAATTCCCAATGCACATCGAGCGGACCCTCTCCCATGCCACCTTCATCGACGATGATGAGGTCGACACGAACCGAGTTGAGCCCATCACTCTCCAGGAATGTCAAGGAGGTGATGGGGAAGCGATAGGTGTCGAAGGTCACGATGGGTGCATCGCTGTCGACCACCAGCATCGAATCCGAATTGGGTACCGAATCACCGGCCCCGGGCACATTGATTACGGAGAGTTCGATCGGCATGCTGGGGCTCAACGGCGCGCGCGAAGGCAAGACGAGGGCAGCACTGAATCCGCCACCGGGTTGGACGGCGACGATCTGGTCGACGACGGTGCTGCCATAGAGAATCTGTGCGAGGACGGAGAGGTTCTCCGGGGGCGACTCGACCGCGATGCCGGTTGCCATGTAGTAGACTCTGCCATCGATGGCGATCTCATCTCCTTGGCGTACGTTCAGTTGGCTTGCATTGCCATCGGATACAGGCGGGGTCAGGTCCGTCAGGTCGGTGGCTATCGCTTCGAGGATATTGTCAATCTGCCAAGCAAGGTCATTCAGATTGTTGACGTTCGCCACGGTTTGGGTATCATCGGTGACAGTCAGACCGGGAACGTAGACCTGATCCGCGCGAGGCGTGTCCCAATCCATCGAGAACGTGAGGTCGATGCGGGTCGTATCCTCCGACAACACAGTCGTTGTCGCCGATATCGGCACCACATGGCTGCCGGCCACGGTCGTCAGCACGTTTTGACGTGGATCGTAGTGGAACTCGCCGAGCGGTTGTTCGGTCATGCCGGCGAGGAATACGGCGATGTCGTCGAGGGTCTCCACCCCGTTCGCATCCTGCACGACAATCGAGATGGTATGCGCCTGTCCGGCCAGCAGGTGGCCATTGTACGCATCCAGTGAAAAGCCGGTGTTGAGGAGGGTCGTTTCGGTGTTCTGAGCCGTCTGCAAGGTAGCCCAGTCCGCGGCGACACCCGGTGCGCCGCCCGTGCCGCCTTCCTGGTAGGTATTGCCCGCCCAATCCGTGCCCGAGATCCACAGGGAGACGCGGCCATTGAAACCGTTCGCCGCGATCTGGATGTTGGAGAATCTGACCTGTTGAGAGCCGCTGCGCAGCGGATTGAGTGCCGCGGTCATCGATTGGTATTCGCCGGTCTGTGCGACGCCATCCGCGTTCAGATCGTCGATGCCTTCCCGCCAATAGTGCAGGGTGACCTCCTCGTCGCGGTCCTGTTCATCCGCGACCGTGATGAAGACCTCCAAGGGCTTAATCGGGTCCCAGACGAACCCGTTCGCCTCGAGCAGACCGACCGAGGTTGAGACGAGGAATGGACTGGCGTGCGGCGCTTCATCATCGACCTTGATGGTGACAATGGGCGGGCTGACGGTCGAATCGGTGGCGCCGGTCGCCCCGGTCACAGGGCCGACACGGCCGATGGTCGGATACAGTGTATGCTCATCCACCTCAGGGAGAGTGACCAGACCCGAGAAGGTGCCATTGCCATCGACAGCGATCATTTCCTCGGCCCCAGAGACATTGACAATCATCGCGAAATCACTCTGCAGTGGGCGATGACCCGCTGTATTCTGGAAGCGCACATCACCGCTGACAGTCACATCTTGGCCGCTCCGCGCGTGGAATGGATAGTCGGGGGAGAACCGATTCGACAGGTCGCGGCCTTGATCATCCTTGACGATAAAGCCGCTGACCTCGAGGTCATTCTCGACAGCCTGACTGCCTTGGCCTCCGGTTTGGGCGGTTGCGGGTGCGATCGCATCGCCAGAGGAATCGTATCCTCGTGCGGTCCAGACGATCGAATTGACATCGTCCCAAATCCAGGTGAGTTTGAATCTCCAATGAACCTCCATCACGCCGTTGACCTCGCTGACGCTGCAGTCGGCTTCCATCGGCAAGAGGACTTGGCCGTCAATTTGGTTGAAGGTCGCCGAGCCGGTCGGATCGATCAATTCGAAGACGATCAGCGTTCCGTCACTCGCCTGAGCGGCGAGTGCGATCTTGCTCAACTCATCATTGTCAGTCAGATGGTGATGGCGGGTGATGATTTCGACGACCGAACCGTCCGGATACATTGTCGTCGGCGCTGTGAAGGGATGGTTGGTCACCATCAATTCGTGATAGATGCCGCCATCGACGACGACGGCTCCGGCATCGGCGTGGAAGGTGAGAGGGATGTCGACCGAAGAACCCGCCCCAGCCGCAATCACGTTGGCGTGATAGGCGATGAACTGGTCTGTCAATCCCGTGATGTTTTCAGACAACGAATAGCCAATTGTGATGGCCCGGACATCGACAGAGGCAACACCGGTCGTGCTCAGATTGAATTCAACCGTCCGCCAATCGCGGTCGGTTTGGAAACCCGAACTTGCAGGCACCATGCTGATGTGAGCGATCTCTACAGTGGACAGAGCGACGGTGGTCATGCCCGTCCCGAGCGAGGTCACCGATGAAGCACCGACCGAGAGCCCCACCGTCGTGCCCGCAACACCCGTCACATCGAGGGTGAGCGTTGCCGAGGTCACATTCGCCCCGCCTGGAATGAAGACAGACACGGCACCTCCGGATGCACCGATGTTCAGAACGGTCGACGTCTGTCCATCCAACGGTGTGAGTCCTGAATTGTCATTTGCCGATCTCAAATACTGCTGCCAGCCATGGTGGCCGAAAGCCGGCCCGGTCAGGAAGGCCCAATCCACCGTTCCATCGCTGGTCGCATCCACCGTCGGGTCGACGGCGGGCTGTCCGAAGACCCCCTCAGCCCAGAGCGACGAAATATGACCGCCCGGATTGACCTCGATGCGCACGCCGAACCCGGGTTGTGGCTCGGCGAAGGTGATCGTGCCAGTCAGGCCGGACTGACCGATTGAATTGCCCTGCGAATCGATGGCGCGAATCGTCACCTGACTGCCGACTCCGGCGAAATCCACCGCCATGATCGGTCGACTCGAATGGACGAACTCACCGACGATGGTCTGGATCGCGGACACATTGTTCGTCAGATTGCCATCCCACAAATCCAGATTGGGGGCGATATCCCAGCCATTGCCCGCACCGCGGGCATCCAATGTGCGAACCGTGCCGACGTGCACTGCATCGATGAGCGGTGTGAGGAAGGGGTCATCCGTGCCGAGATTGACCTGGACCTTGATCTCGGGGTGGACATCCTTGTCCAGTCCGTGCAAAGAGATCGGGAAGGAGAGGTTGTCGAAACCATTGATGCCGTTACCGACCGAATCGAGCAGCGAGCCCGTCGCCCATGTGCTGTCGGGAATCAGGCCATCGACATCGATGAATCCGCCACCCATCTGATCCAACTGAACCAGATCGGATGTCCACTCGCCTCGGCCGAGGAAATAGTCGACCTCCAACCCGATATCATCGAGATACCACCCCTCCATACAGCACCATTGGTAGGGTTCGTAGGTGAAGCGGAACCAGACCGTCTGCCCGCTGTAGGCGGAAATGTCCGCGACGTGGGCATCCCAAAGGTCGTGTGGACCGTTGCAACTCCATCCACCGGTGGGGATGGCATTTGAACCGTCAAAGATGCCATACCCGGCGAGAGAACCGCCCACTCGCCAGTTGTAGGCTGTGGTGTCGTACCACGTGCTGCTCGGGTTGAAGTGGGACCAGGTATTGTTGTCCGTGGAGATGAATACCGCACCACCTGCATTGCCGTTATCTGCACACATCCATGAATTGAATGTGAGGCGGGCGCTTGCGCCAGCTGGAATCACATAGGGGGGAGAATAGAGATTGTCGACGGTATTGTCATCAGCATAACCTGCAAGATTCGTCCCCAGACCAAACGGACCACTCGGCCAAGACACCGGACCTGAATTCGTCGTCGCCAATTGTCCGAAATCCCAATCGCCATTCGACCTCCAACCGGTCGGCATGCCCGAAGCAGAGGATGCCGGGCTGTCCTCGAAACCGTAGCCACCCGTCGTTGAACCGGCACCGATGTTGATGTAAGCCCAATCATCCAGTGCATTCGCCAAACCAAAATGCCACATCGAATTTGAGTTCGAGAGAGAATCGATGTCGACCACGGCATTGTTGCCATCATGCACTGAAATGCGGTCGAGGGTCAATCCCTCCTGATCGTCCGGAGTGCCGCCATAGGTGACGCTTGAATCGGTATCCACACGGAATCGAATGTCGGTCATCCCACTGTTCTGATAGGCGGAGGGCACGGTCATCTCGAGGACGATCCAGCCGCCCGTCTCGTCTCCATACGTCGACCCGCCCACCGTCGTGCCACTGCCGGGAATGGACCCAGAACGGCCGCTGCAAGAGCCCGTGGTCGAGGTTGTGGTGGAAGAAATGTCCACCCAGGTATTGTTGTTGGATGAGAGTTCGACACAGAAATTGTCGTAACTCGAACCTTCGAGGTCCCATTCCAACATGACGTGGATTTCGGAACCTGCATTTGCATTCGTCAGGTCGACCTGACCTTGGAGGATGCCATCCGCATTGTTGTTGTATGCACAGGTGCCGGTGGTTACATAGCAGCCGTGGTGCCAATAGCCAGACGCACCGCCGACATTGTCGATCAGCATATCGTCGAGAATCCAACCGGGCCGACCTGGACTGTTCGCATCTGTGACGATTTGGAATCGGAAGTTGATGTTGGTCGCATTCTGAACCCCTGTGAGATTGTCAAGATTGAAGACATTCTCAACCCAACCCGTCGAGGTCGTGTCCGCCCAAACGGGGAAGGTCGTGCCGTTGTTGGGAGTGCCTGCCGGTGTGGCTGTCGCATTCAGCGTCACATTGCTGTTGTAACCACCGACCGGTTCCAACCAAGCCCAGGGATCGTTATCGAGTTGATATTCGACCCACAATGCATCATCGGCACCCGTGTGGCGTGAATTCCAAATTGTCAGATTGAAGTGAAGCACGGGTGAAGGGATGCCGAACGGCAGCATCTCCAATCCAGCGGACTCACCGCTGGGCACCGGACTTCCGAGCATCGTGGCCGCGACAATCGAGCCACCATGGGCATTCGCCGGGATCTCACCGTGAGGAAGATAGAGGGTGCTGCCGACCTGCGTTCCATTCACTGAAGCGGGCAAGCCCGGAGCCCAAATCGAGGTGTTTCCCGACTCATTCAACTGGGCATTGAAACCGATTGAATTCACATCGGTGAAGGAATCGACCTGAGAGACCGCGGCATCGGGTTCCAGAGAGAGGCGACCGTCGAAGTGAACCATCGTCGTGTCACTGAATTGGCCGATGCTGAAATTCGATGGGGTGTCGACCCGCCATCCCGAACCATTCCCATCTTCGACCATCTTGTCATCGACGGTCATCCAACTGTCGAGAATCGTCGCATTGCTGGGCACATTCCAACCATCGACGACCCGATCTTGCCCGCTGGAGGCGATTGAAGTGGGTCCAATCCACACGCTGGATCCGGCCGCCGCCCAAGGCATGACCAGCATCAGAAGTGTGAGTGTGATGGCGAGATTCATCGTTCGCTGTCCAGACATGTCTGCGACTCCTACGGAGTCGGCGACACTCGGCCGTTAGTTAGACCTTCGGCAGGGTTGTGGTGGTGGTTTTTGTGGAGCCACTGGCGTGAATTGAACACGCGACCTCCTCATTACCAATGAGGTGCTATACCGCTAAGCCACAGTGGCAGTGAGCCGGCGACCGGCGTTGCCGATTTAACCGTGGCGCATCAACAAGATGCAACGCAGCGAGCCGGGTTTGACTCCATCACGCTCATATTGGAAAGGTCCCACGGCGGGACACTGCCGAGATCGCATAGCCTGGTATCGCGCATGACTGGAAATCATGTGGGTTCTACCCGCGGGAGTTCAAATCTCCCTCTCGGCGCCAAGCCAAAAACGCATCACTGCGAATGTGCCCCGTGTGAGTGAATCGGTGGCGTTGGTGATGCTTATTTTTCGAGTGCGTCAGCGCCAATTTGTATCACGTCGATGTTCTGGGAACGTCTGTGATGCTTCATCGTGAGTAATCTTGGCAGCGGTCGCACTCGCATTCCGGCTTGCCCTCGAAAATCTCGGCGCGGTCGAGGCGTGCGGCGGGCACCATCACCCACTTTCCATTTCTCTTGATACGCCAATACAGTTGGGCCAGGTGAGGTAGTGTAGGATGGGAAGTATTTCAATATCGTGAATTATTTCGGCACGCCCGGAGTGGGGTTAGCCCAAACGCCGAGGAGCCGTTTTCCCTGACCCGTCACGTATCGCCACGTGAATCCTACACCCTTCTTCGTATCTTCATAATCTTCGACGAGAGAATCGAGAGCGCTGCCGAGAAGTATTGGGCGGAAGCGAAGAAGGGCAACGTCCTGTATCTCCAACAATTGGAAGTGCCTGAGGACTACAATGCAGAGGAGGATTCGTGGATGCGACGTAACTTCGACGGGACTCCAAT
>Ga0115002_10001592_pt1 | contig 30985 bp, 24 predicted proteins | sample ArcticOcean_MG_C_8_FD_89576 | JGI IMG/M metagenome (GOLD analysis project Ga0115002, IMG submission 89576) | Marine microbial communities from western Arctic Ocean - ArcticOcean_MG_CB11_86 | ecosystem: Environmental > Aquatic > Marine > Oceanic | place: Arctic Ocean: Canada Basin | collected... | reverse complement strand
TCTTTCACGCAGTTCACATGCCGTACCGGTTGTAACAGTGCAGCCCTGGCTGATACTGACGAACAGAGCAGATGTTGTTTCGCCTCGAATCGATACAGCCCAGTCGACTGCCTCGCTCGAATGTGTTCGTTCGTTAACACCTGTTTCCTACGATTGACGCAACGACGACGGACCCAGGCTCGCAGGATGCACACGCAACGTATTCGTGCATACGAATGCGGCCGCTGGCAAGTCACATGCTGCGGTAAGCGGTGCGATGGTCTCTGACTGGGAAATTCCTGGAGTTCGTCAAACCATCGATTCGGTGGGATCATTCCGTTCCCCAGAATGTTAACGTAGCTTGTCAGACGCGCTCGGCATCCTTGACAAGGAAGCAGCTTTCGCCGTTTCGACGATTCCTGATCTCACTGTATTGGGAAGATGTCGCCATTCCGAGATGACAGCCCGCAATTCGTGGTCGTCGAACGGACACTAACGTTCAGGCCACCCATCCTCGATTGCCCCATGCCGGCACGATGGTCTGCAAGACGGCCGCCCCCCTTTTCCCACGTTGCGCCAGAAGCATTGTCAAGGATCATCATTCCAAGGTTGCAGTGACACCGGGTATTCGAGCGACGTTCTCGTTGGGGCCTGGACAGATGGTGTCAAATCGTGGGTGCTCTAATCATTGCCGAGCAGAACTTCCCGTCGATCTTGGTCTTTCGAGATGTTACTAACAAATAGACCGAAGTCAAAATCTTCGTCGTCGATAAATGGAGTGAGATCGCCCGGAATAGGGCCATCGTTTAGAAGTTCGTATTCGAGTTCACTGACACTTTTTCCCATCGTCTTGATTGACAGGCATCGATTTCGACCACTTCCATCAACGTCAACGATCGTCTGACCATCAAGGACAAACTCGTTACCGAACGCCCAAAATATGACTTGCCCGCGATGCCGGTATAGAACAAACAAGCCACCCTTAACTTCTGGAAAACTACCGGCGAACTCCGTAATGTCAGGTGCTTCGGAGCCGAGGCCCTTCAGTGAAGTCTTTTTCAAATGGCCAGTATTGGGGTCAAATCTCCCCAAACAATCGTATTCATTGTGTGAATAGAGCCAGATCATAGCTGAAAGTTAATGTCCAATTCAGGAGAGTGACTCACTCAAGCAATCACATCCCGCACCACGTTCCCCGCCACATCCGTCAAACGATAATCCCTCCCGGCGGTGCGGAAGGTGAGGCGTTCGTGGTCGAGGCCTAACAGGTGCAAGATGGTGGCGTGCAGGTCGTGGACGTGCATTTTGTTGTGGGCCGCTTTGAAACCGAATTCGTCGGTCTCGCCGTAGGTCGTGCCGCCTTTCACGCCGCCGCCGGCCAGCCACATGGTGAAGCCGTGGTGGTTGTGGTCGCGTCCGCTGCCGTTTTCCGAAGTCGGCGTGCGACCGAATTCTCCGCCCCAAACGACAAGCGTGTCTTCTAGTAACCCACGGCGTTTCAGGTCGGTCAGTAACGCGGCGGTGGGTTGGTCGATGTCGCGCGAGAGGTTCTTCACCTTCTCGTTGTGTTTGGAATGTGTATCCCAGGGTTGGCCGTTCCCGTAATAGACCTGCACGAACCGCACGCCTCGTTCGACCAGACGGCGAGCCAGCAGGCAACCGTGGGCGTAATGTCCGCTGCCGTATTCTTCGCGGATCGCTTTCGGTTCGCGATTCAAATCGAACGCTTCGCTGGCTTGGAATTGCATGCGGTAGGCGGTTTCCATTGCCTTGATGCGCGCGGTGAGAGCCGGATCGGTGCTGCGAGTTTTCAGATGCTTGGCGTTGAGCCGTTGCATGAGGTCGAGCTGTCGCCTTTGCGTTTCGGGGTCGATGTTGGCGTTACGCAGGTTGGGGACCATCTGTGTGGGGTTGAGATTGGAATGGTTGATGTAGGTTCCTTGATGAGCCGAGGGGAGAAACGCACTGTTCCACAGAATCGAAAACCGCACCGGTCGGCCGGGGCAGAGCACGACGTAGCCGGGCAGATTTTCGTTCTCGCTTCCCAACCCGTACAAGAACCAGGCCCCCATGCTGGGCCGGGTGGGCAGGATGGTGCCGTTGTTCATCTGTAGCAATGCGGGCCCGTGATTGGGATTGTCGGCATGCATCGACCGCAGCACACAGATGTCGTCGATCCGTTTTGAGAGTAGCGGCAGCAACTCGCTGACCGGCACACCGCTTTCCCCGCAGGGCTTGAACTTGAAAGGCGAAGGCAGCAACCCGCCGGTCGGGCGTTCGGTGACGAGGTCGGCTCCTTTCGGACGTTGCCCGGCGTATTTTTCCAGAGCCGGTTTCGGGTCGAAGAAGTCGGCCTGGAACGGGCCACCGTTCATGAACAGGTGAATGACCCGCTTGGCCTTCGCCGGGAAATGCGTCCCCGCCACGGCTTCGCCGTTCAAGATGCCTTGTAGTCCAAGCGCCCCCAGGCCGCCACCGACGGTGCCCAGCATTTGTCGTCGAGATACGGTTGGATTGATTGGATGATTATTCATGAAATCGTTCTCGATTGATTTACGCCGTGGGTCTGTTTGAGTCGAACGTTTTTGTTTTCACCGCAGAGGACGCAGGGGTTCGCAGAGGAAAAATAAGTTGATTGAGTTTGAGTGACAAACAGAAACCATTAAATCTACTTTTTAAATCCTCTGCGTTTCTCTGTGTCCTCTGTGGTTAAGTTCCTTTTCCTTTTGGTCTATTTCCGTGTCTTCCGTGGTTGTCAAAACGTACCGTTCAATCCACGAACAAAAACTCGTTGCTCCCGAGTAGAACCTGTGCGTACATCTGCCACGGTGCGATTTTCGTGGTGGAGGTCTTTGTCGAGAGGAACGCCGTTGCCAATGCGATGTCTTCCTCGGTGGCCGGTCGGCCGTAGAGTAAACCGTAGGCGAACTGCACTTGCCCCGGGATGTCGTTCGGGACGGTTTTTTGCACGCGGGCCGCCAAGGCGGCGGCTTGGGTTGTCATCAGGGGGCTGTTCAACACGAACAGGCCTTGCAGGGATGTGGTGGTGGTGATGCGCCGCGCGCTGTGGGCGGTCGGGTCGGGGAAGTCGTGCAGGCTTAGCATGGCGGGCATCTCGCGGCGGTTGATCGTGCCGTAAAGTGTGCGGCGTCGATTCGTATTGCTGGCAAGCGATTGCGATGGCCCGCCAATCGTGTCATCCAGCCGTCCCGAGACCGCCAGCATGGCATCCCGCCAGGCTTCGATATCCAGTCGGCCACGATTCATTCGCCATAGCCAACGGTTGTCTGGGTCGAGTTGATGATTGCCGGTTTGCGAGGCGCTCGACTGGCGATACGTGGCTGACAAAACGATTTCGCGATGTAACCATTTCAACGACCAACCGTTCTCGACGAAGCGGGCGGTCAGATCTTCGAGCAGTTCCGGATGCGATGGTCGCGAGCCAAGCGATCCGAAGTTGCTGGGCGTTTCGATCAAACCGCGTCCGAAATGTGCCAGCCAGATGCGATTGACAATCACGCGTGCGGCCAACGGACCGGCGTCTCCCACAATTGACCGGGCCAGTTCCAACCTGCCGCTGCCGTTTTGAAACGGTTTCGGTTCTCCGGCGGACAGCACACGCAGAAATCGACGCGGGACAATCGAACCGATCTTGTTCGGATTACCGCGAATGAACATCGGCAAGTCGCGTGGTTCGGTTTTGTATTCAATGCGCGTCCCATTCTGAGCCGTCTTGCCGGCTCGCACGACGTACATCGATTCTTCGATCAAACCATTGGCCATCGGCTTACTGTAATGCGGTGTCGATTCCTTGATCTGCTTAATCTGCTGTTCCAACTTGGCAATCTGCGCGGCCGCGTCTTTCGCGGGCGGCTTCTTCGCACGGAGTTTTTTTAGTTGAGCTTTCAACTTCTTCACTTCGGCCTTGGCCGCAGCGACTGGTTTGTAGTCGGCGGCGGAAATGAGGGGCCGCTCGGCAAGCCGCGTGCTGGCGAGCACACCGGCGAAGGCGTAATAATCCTCGGTGGAAATCGGATCGAACTTGTGGTCGTGACAACGAGCACAGGCAACCGTTAATCCCAGGAACGTTCGCGAGACGGTGTCGATGCGTTCTTCCCATTCGTCCGCGACGATGATCTTGATGATCTCCATCGGCAGCTTGAGTTCTTTCCAGTATGTCGGGCTGAGGCCGAGCAATCCCAATGCGGGCGTGTCGGCTGGGCCGGTTTCGGGCAGCATGTCGGTCGCCAGTTGACGCACGACGAACTGGTCGTAGGGGATATCCTCGTTAAATGCTTGCGTGACCCAGTCACGGTAAAGATACGCCTGCCCGGTGCTGTCGAGCCATGACGCGGTCGCATCGGTGTAACGCGCGAGGTCCAACCAGAACCGCGCCCAACGTTCGCCGTATTGCGGAGAGGCGAGCAGACGGTCGACGAGTTTCGCGTAGGCTTGGGGCGATTGATCTGCCACGAATCGGTCGACTTCTTCCGGTGTCGGAGGCAACCCGGTTAAGTCGAAACTGAGTCGCCGGATCGACGTGCGACGATCGGCTTCCGGCGACGGCTGAAGTTTCCGCTTGCTCAACTCGGCCAGCACGAAGGAGTCGATCCGCTTACGCACGCGTTGCCCTGGGGGAACCGTTGGCGGGGCGACTTTCTTCAGTGGTTGGAACGACCAGAACTTGCGACCTGCGGCGTAATCGATGCCAGCGGGCTTGGTCACATTGTCGCCGGCCGACATGGGAAACGGTGCGCCGCGCTTGACCCAAGCTTCCAGCAAAGCAATTTCGTTCGCGGGCAGTTTTCCGGCTGGGGGCATCTGATAGCTGTCGGCCCCGTAACGGACCGAATCAATCAACAGACTTTTCTCAACCTGACCCGCCACAACCGCCGGTCCGCTGTCACCGCCGGAGAGCAATCCCGCGCGGTGATCCAACCGCAAGCCCCCGCGAATTTTCTTGGCGTCGGTCGAATGACACGAGTAGCAACGTTTGTGAAGCAGCGGGCGAATTTTCTTCTCGAAGAACTCGATGTCAGCCGCCGAGAACTTCGGCGATTTCTCCTGAGCAACTACCGACCGCTCAGCAAGCAATGCCCCACAGGCAACGCCCAACAACAAAGACATGCGGATTACGAAATGTGTGAACTTCATCAGGAAGGCCCGTTCGGCGGGAGGATCGAATCGGAGGCAGGAGGGCAGCGGTAACACCGGTCCTCATGATACCCGAGCCACGACCGTCATTCCACGGATCTTCTCTGTCGAAGGTCGGTTGCGACGGGGCGGATGGGGTGGCCGACCGGCAGACACACACAGCGATCACTCAATGGCAGGCTGTGGACTCGGTTGAAAGTAGTCGTTCGACTTGGCGACTGGGTCATCCGTACCCCACAGGATCAGCTTGTCCTGCTTGCGAAGTCGCGGCACGTGTTTCGAACAATGAATGTAGGCCTCGTCGATGGAAATCACGACCCAGCATTCCACGGACGTACCCACTGGGAGTGGGTCGTTGTCGAGATACGATGCCAATGCGGGAGGCAATTCTGAGGGTGGGCTAATGCGTGCAGTGCCGTTGACGTGCAGCCCCACTGTCGAGTCGAAGAAATCGACAAACACCAAACCCACGTGCGGATTTTCCGTGATATTTCCCAAGCTGGCGTAAACGCCGTTGCCTCGAAACTCGGGGTAGGCCAGTGTTTGGTGATCGAGGACGAGAACGAAACCCGCCGTTCCGAATCGCGGCGAGCAGTCGCAGTTCCCCTGTGTGTCGGAGGTGGCGAGAAACGCCATTTCCTGCCGACGAACGAGTTCGACCATTTTATCCGAGAGCCGGTCGCGCATTTGACGTTCATGGAACACCTGCGCCCGGTCCTGGCTCTGCATCCGGGCCTGAATCTCACGCTCGCCGACCGTTCCGTAATCCATCACGCATCGCTCCAAGGCGTTCCCTGCCAAGGCAAACGTGTCCGCCCTCCAGGAGCGAACGTGCGGCAACCCGGCGGCGCAGTATCGGAGAATCGCCTGTTTGACACCAGAGGGATCTCAACCGGTTGCGTAGAGCATTGCAAGAACCGACCTGCTGCGTTTCTCGTCCTGGTATCGATTCTCTCATCCGCCAGACAGGAATGTCCGGCCTACCTTCAGTCAGCCCTCATCCGTCGTCAGAAACACCTCATGCACATCCACCTTACTTGGTCCGCGGAACATTTCTTTGGGGGCGCGGTTGGCGTGGGCTTCGGCGAAGGCTTCGCTGCGGGTCCAGTTGGCGAAGTCGTCGAGTGATTTCCACCAGGTTTTCACTTCGTAGTAGCCTTCCGCTTCGGGTTCGTCGACGAAGCCGCCGGCTTCGTGGTCAAACTTCATGGGTCGCGGGCGGTGGACTTCGTTGCGGATGAACCCGGGTGATTGATCCACCAAATGCACGCGGTTGCGGAAGCGTTCTTCAAAGTCGATTTCGTGACCGCTGGCCACGGGAATGCGATTGGTGACGACGAACATGCCGGTTTCCTTTCGAGGCGATTGATTTCGCCCGTGAGTATAGGGACGAGTCTCTATTGAGACGTCCCCGTCTTCTCGCTGTGTCCCTGAAGATTCCATGCGGTTTCCCACGCAGATCGCGGTATGATGAAGTTTCGTAGATTTCATCACGTCGACACACTCATGAATTCCCAAGATCGAGCGTTGCATCCGGCGCGAACTCCCGCCTGAGTGAATACGGCTTGGTTTTCGACAGTCTCTCGGCGGAGAACAATAATGGGCGAAGTGGTTCTGATCATCCTGATCGTTGCCGGTGTGATCCTCATCCTGTCGATCATCACGCTGGTTAACGTTCTACGCGTTTCCAACAAGCAGGAAGAAGATTCCAAGCGGGTCGCCCGGCTGCTGCGCGGCTTGCACGACCGCCTGGATGAAACCGACCGACTGGTTCTCAAAGTGCGAAGCCCTGCTCCGCCGAAAGAGGAGAAGCAAGATCGCGTTGAAGAGATTCAGCAGCCTGTCGAATCGATCTTTGAAGAGACTCCCGAGGAAGAGACCGTTCCTGACGAGGTGACCGTTCCGGCTGAAGAAAGTCCGGCTGAAGAACTCGTGCCAGTGGCTGCCGCTTCGGTCGTGCCGCCTCCGCCAGCTGCTCCGCCCCGTGAACCCAGCCAATTCGAGACGGCGGCGAAAGACGTGCTGCGAAAGATCTGGAACTGGATCATCGTCGGCGAAGATCACGTTCCCGAGAGTGTCTCGATGGAGTACGCCATCGCCAGCCAATGGCTGCTGCGAACGGGCGTGCTGATTCTTGTGGTGGGAATTGGGTTCTTCCTGAAGTACTCGATCGATCACGGCTTGATCACTCCGGAAGCCCGCGTGGCGTTGGCGGCGACCGCCGGTTTGGCGATGTTGGTTGCGGGAACGCAGATGCTTGGTCGACACTACCATCTGTTCGGACAGGGCTTGCTCGGCGGCGGCTTTGCGACACTCTATTTCAGCATTTTTGCTGCGGCGAATTTTCATCATCTGATCGAAATGCCGACCGCCTTCGGGCTGATGATCGGTGTCACGGTCGCCGCCGGTTGGATGGCCGTGCGGTTCGACTCGATGCTGGTCGCCGTGCTGGGTATTGTTGGCGGCTACGGAACACCGGTGATGCTACAAACCGGCGTGGTGAATTTCCCCGGTCTGTTCGGCTACATGCTGGTACTGGGCGTGGGCGTTCTGGGAATCTGTCTGCGCAAGAACTGGCCGTTACTGAATTACCTCAGTTTCGTCTGCACGTATGGGTTGTTCTTTGTCGCGATGGGCGATTACCAGCAGTCCGATTTCTGGACAGTCTTCCCGTTCGCAACGGCGTTCTTCATGCTGTTCTCGACGATGGTCTTCCTTTACAACATCGTCAACCGGGCCAAGTCGAACCTGCTCGACTTGCTGGCGTTGTTCACGAACGCGGGCGTCTACTTCTACACCAGTCATCAACTGATCGAACAGGCTCACTCGCGCGAATGGGTGGCCGCTGCCACGTTGGGGTTGGCGGTCTTCTACATCGCCCACGTTTATTACTTCGTCTTCCGACGACTGGTCGATCGCGAATTACTCGTCAGCCTGATCGGCCTGGCATCGTTCTTCCTGGCCGTCACGATGCCGCTGCTGCTGGCGCGGGAGTGGATCACCGTCAGTTGGGCCGTACAGGCATTCGTCATGCTTTGGATTGCCGGCAAGCTAAACAGTGCCTTCCTGCGACAGGTGGCCTACCTGGTGTATCTGATCGTCGTCTTCCGACTCGGGTTCCTCGATCTGCCTCGCAATTACATGACCGGAATGACGGCGGACAACGTTCCGTTGCTTGAGTTCGCACGGCAACTGCTGGAACGATTCATTCTCTTCGGCGTGCCGATTGCTTCGATGGGTGGGGCGTATCGGTTGTCGCAACGTCCACAGGAAACGGCCGCGTTAAGTATCGACAGTGACAACGACGTGCCGAGTTGGGTGGGGTTGAGCGGAGCCACCTTGACGGCGATCGTCGGCTGTTTAGGGATGGCGTTTCTGTTCCTGCACTTCGAACTCGATCGCACCATGGGATTTCTCTACGACCCGCTCCGGTTGCCCGTATTGACTTTCCTCTGGCTGGGAATGTGCGGGCTGCTGCTGAAGCTGTATGTGAAGCACTCGGGCGATATTCTGTTGTGGTTGCTGGGCCTGTTCGTGAGTGGAGCCGTTCTGAAGTTGTTTTTCTTCGACCTTGTCGCGTGGGATGCGACGCATCGCTGGGTGTACTACGGCCCCTATTCCTTCCGCGATGCAACGTTTCGGCTACTCGATTTCGGGGCAGTCATCGGCTTCCTGGCGAGCGGCTTCTATATGCTGTTCGGCAAAGCCGAGGCCCGCAAGGCGGGCATCCTGCTGGGTTCAACGGGGCTGTGCCTGTCGTTTCTGCATACCACGTTGGAAGTCAACACGTTTCTCAGCCAGTACGTCGAGGGTTTGAAGGAAGGGGGCGTCTCAATCCTCTGGTCGTTGTATGCCCTGGGGCTCATTGGGGCCGGAATCTGGAAGCGACAAAAAGCGTTGCGCTATGTGGGGCTGGGCCTGTTCACCACCGTGGCTTTCAAAGTCTTCTTCGTCGACTTGTCCTTGCTCGATCCGTTCTACCGTATCATCGCGTTCATTCTGCTCGGCATGCTCGTGCTGGCCGGGGCGTTCATCTATCTGAAGTATCAGCACGCGTTCTCCACCGAAACGTCGCCCGAGGAGGGGTATGACACATGAAAGTCATCCTGAAATTCTCAGCCTGTGTCTGGCTCCTCTCGGCTGCCGTCGTAACGGCAGCCGACCCTGCGACGTTCCGCTACTCGCGGACAATCGCAGTCGAACAACTCACAGCCGAAGAGTTGGTCGGCTTGCGTCTCGACAGCGCGATCTACAACGCCACACGACTGCAATTGCCCGACGTTCGAATTCTCGACGAACAGAACGCGGAAGTTCCGTTTTGGCTCGACCAACTCACCAAGACGAAAGCCGAAACCTGGTACGAGTGGTCGCAACCGAAAAACCTCACCCTCGATCCGACCGAAGGTATGCTCGAGATCGTTGTCGACCTGAAAGCCAACGTTCCCTCAGCCAGTGCCATCGGCATCCTCACACCGCTTGCCGATTTCCGACAACGCGTTCGCGTGTTTGGAGACGCCGCCGGGACCTGGAAACCGCTCGTCGAAGACGGCCTGATTTTCGACTATTCGCGATACATGAATGTCCGCGATCGGGAACTCCCGTTGCCTGCCAACAATTACCGGCGATTCCGCATCGTCATCGACGCCGCAACGGCCGAGCACGAATCGCAACTCATGGAACTGACCCGTCGCTTGCGCGGCAAAGTCGAAGAGGATCGCACCGAGAAAGTCCAAATCGATCGCCGCCCGTTCCGTATCGATCGCATCGAATTCCGGCATGATTCCAAGAACGAACGCACTGTCGGAAAGTTGACAATTCCTTACCCTGCGAACGAAGTGGACATCAAACAAGACAAAGAGGCGAAGCAGACCCAGATCGACATTACAACAAAGCGCGAGTCGCTGACGAGCCTGACAATCGAAAACAGCACACGGAATTTCAGTCGCGAGGCGCGTGTCGAAATCCCGGTCTACCAGGGTGTCCGTCGACGGTGGGAAACGATTGCCAATGCGACAATTTCACGGCTGAAGTTCCGCGACCTGAATCGCGAGCAACTGACGATTTCCTTCCCTGAACAGCGGCAGGCGGAATTCCGAGTCGTTATCGAAAACAAGGATAATCCTGCATTGGACATTACCGGCGTCCAGCCGGAAGGCATCGTTGATCGTCTGGTGTTCCTCGCCCAACCGAAGACGAAGTATCACCTCGTTTACGGATCGAAAAAAGCAGAGGCCCCCGATTACGACACGGCCACGATCAGGGCGTCCCTCGAAAAAAATTACGAACCGCTCGAAGCCTCGCTGGGCGAGGCGGTCGAAAATTTCGAACTGGATGAACGGGGCGGCGGTTTCGAGCGATTCATTAACAACCCGATCGTTTGGATCACGACGAGCGCCGTGCTGGTGGTGGCGCTCGGTTGGGGCCTGTTTCACGCCGTTCGTAGAGTGGATGATTTGCCGAAGAGTTGAATCAGGCTACCATCAGCACGGCATTCGGGTGATAATCAATCGTCCGAAATCGAAACCCGCCAAACGAACGACGCATGCTACGCATCTTGGGTTCAAAAAAGACGCTCTGTAACGGAGTGACACGCCGCGATCTTTTACAGATCGGCAGCCTCGGCGCATTGGGAGTCGGTCTGGACGAGACGTTCCGGCAGCAATCCGCCCAGGCTGAATCCCCACGCGATCAATCCAAAGCCAAAGCCTGCATTCTGCTGTTTCTGTTCGGATCACCACCACAACATGAAACCTTCGATCCGAAACCGGAGGCCCCTCGGGAGATTCAAGGAGAACTCGGGGCGATTTCCACGAGCGTTCCCGGCGTGCAAATTGGTGAAGGGCTACCGAAGATTGCGAAAGTGGCTGATCGGCTGACGATCGTGCGTTCCATGACGCACCCCTTCCCCGTGCATGGTGTAGCTTACGCGCTGACCGGCATGCCCACCTACACGCCGGCCATCGAAGCCAGGCCGCGCGATCCGCAGCATTGGCCGTTTATAGGTTCGGTGGTCGAGTACCTCGAAGCTCAAAGAACGGGACGCGCCAACCGCGAGATGCCCAGAAACATCGGCCTGCCCTGGCAGTTCGGAACCAGGGGGACCATCCCCACACTCGCCGGTCCGTATGGCGCGTTCCTCGGCCCTCGATACGATCCCCTCTGGACTGACTTCACGGGAGAGGGAAAGCAGGTCGCCCCCAAACTGAACGACAAGCAAACCGAAGAAGTCCGCGACCCATTCCTCAGCACGTCGCTGTCGGGAAAGCTGCAACTTTCTTCCGCCTGCCAACTCCCCGAAGACGTCCCCTCCGGCCGGCTCGACGCGCGTCGGTTACTGTTACAACAATTCGACCAAGCGCGGCCGATGCTCGACCAGGCCGCTTCCGTTCGCACCTTTTCCTCGAATCAGCAACGGGCGTTTTCACTGGTCACGTCTAACCGGGTCCGCCAAGCGCTCGACTTGGATCGTGAGTCGAGCACACTCCGCGACGCCTACGGCAAGAACCTGTTCGGGCAGGCTTGTCTGGCGGCGAGACGGTTGGTGGAAGCCGGGGCGAAGTTCGTTTCCATCTTCTGGGATCCTTACGGCCCCTTCGGCGGTTCGGTGTGGGACACGCACGCGAATCATTTCCCACGGCTCAAGAACTATCTGCTGCCGGTCTTTGATCAAAGTTATTCAACGCTCATCCAGGATCTCGAACAACGCGGGCTGCTCGATTCGACTCTCGTGCTTTGCACCAGCGAGCATGGGAGAACGCCCAAGATCGATTCCAAACCGATCGGGGCAGCCCGGCATCATTGGTCACGGGCCTACAGTTCGGTCTTCGCAGGCGGCGGGATGGCGGCGGGCAAGGTCGTCGGTCGAACCGATGCCACCGCAGGCGACGTGGTCGACACGGCCATCTCCCCGAAAGACATGCAGGCGACCGCATATTCTCTGCTCGGTTTCAAACCGACATCCTACATGCCCGATCGTGCCGGCCGCCCCCACTTCATCGCCGGCGACGGACACGTCCGTAGCGAACTACTCGGTTGACCTTCGCGTTGCATCAGCCCCTCAGTCAACCGGGATCCGTCGAAATAAGGGACCGCACATGAACGCCAGGACGCTCAAGGACAAACTCATCAAAGGCGATACGGTTTATGGGACGTTGTTTCAGAATGCGGTGACGCCGTCGATGGTCGACTTCCTTCCGCCCGGCGCGCTAGATTTTGTCATCGTGACCGCCGAGCACAACGCGCTCGGCCTGGCCGAGTTTCTGCCCGTCCGTTACGCGCTGGCCTCGAAGAGAATTGCCTGCCTGGCGAGAACCCATAGTCGCGACCCGGCTGACGTGGCGAAGGTTTGCGATTCCTTCGATGGCGTGGTGGTTCCCTACGTTGAAGACGTCGAGCACGCCAAGCGCTTGGCGGCGGCGGCCGTGTATCGATCGTTGAAAGGCGAAGTACTTGAACGTGTCATCAAGAACCGCCAGTGGCCGAATAAGAAGACAGAAGACTTCGTCGAACGGCGAAACGCGGACACGGTTTTCATTCCGATGATCGAGTCCGTCCCGGCTGTGGAAAACCTGGCTGCGATTTGCTCGATCCCGGGCGTTCACGCCGTCTTCGTCGGACCGGGCGATTTAACGACCAACATGGGTATCCCCAAGGAGTACGACCATCCTGATTTAGTCGCGACAATCAAAAACGTCATCGACGTGGCGGACCGACACCACGTCGCCGCCGGTTGCTGGTTCGGCGAACCCCGCCAAGCCGTGCGCACCATCCGCCAGGGCGCGCGGCTGGTGGTCTACTCGAACGACGGTTCCATGCTACGCGACGCAATGGGGGCGGCGTTTACGGAGTTGCGGAAGGGATGAAGAGGCCGGTCACCCTCGAGCGAGCACCAGATCGAACGTTCCCTGATCGTAAATGCCGTTTGTCGTTTTGATCTTCTCGGTCTCGATGATCAAATTCGATCGGCTGGCGCTGCGGTCGGTTTTGTTGAACTTGTCGCCTTGGAAGTACATCTGCGTGATCAACTTCTTGTAGCCGGGGACTTGCACCATGTAGTGGATGTGGGCCGGGCGGTAATCCAGCGGGCCGGAGCCGATGCGGTACGACGCGGGTCGGATGGTTTCGTATTCGTAGTAGCCGGTTTCGTCGGTCATCAGCCGAATGCGATTGCGGAACTCGCTGCGTTTGGGGGGCTTGCGGGGATCGTTCATGTCGTAGCTGCCTTTGGCGTCGGCTTGCCAGACATCGAGAACCGCGTTGGCGAGCGGACGTTTCGTGTCGAACCCCCAAATTCGACCTCGCATGACGAGCAAACTGCCCGGTTCCAGCGGCGGCGTGACCTTGCCCCGAAACGGTGCGCCTTTGACATGGAACGGGCCAAGGACGTCCTGGAAAGACGGTGCAAACTCGCTCGCCGGTTGCACGCGGGGAATGCCCTTGCGATCGAGAAACGCTTCGTAATCGTGAACGTCGGGCGTGGCCGCCGTTGGTTGGGCGTCGGCTTGCAAAACCAAAGACCCGGCCCCAAACGCGGCCGCACCGAAGAGCCCCTGTTGCATGATCTGTCGGCGGGTCAAATCGGCCATGTTGTCTCTCCCGAGTCAAAGAACGTCGTTGTGATGAATCGGGAGCATTCTAGTCGTGGTGATGCGAATTCACGATATGAGTTTGACGAATTCAGTTTTTACCGCAGAGTGCGCAGAGGATCGCAGAGAAGTTTCAGAACACCTCCGGCCCTTCCAGGAACCCGATGATGCCCGTCATGATGGAATGGAACGCCGGGCCGATCAGGAAGACGAAGCTGATGACCAACGCCGCCAAGTAATGCCAACGGGGGCTGGTTGCGTCGAACATCAGCAGGAAGATCAACCCGCTCACCAGCATTAAGGCAGCGGTGCAGGCCAGCCAATTGAGACGGCTGGACGTGGCAAAGTACTGGTTCTTGCGGGAGCGGAAATTGGTGTTGATCTTGAACAGTTTCTCGGAGACTGCCGGTGGGACCGGTTTGCTGGGGGACTGCGGCAGACGCGGCAGTTGGAATCGATCATCGATGCGTTTGACGTAGGCGTCGTAGTCGTTTTCGTACAGGTCGAGCATCTCGCGATAGTGTTTTTGTTGCAGCTCGTAATACTTCAACCCCGCCTCGTGCTGCTTCTTGCGGTCAGGGAACGATTCCCGCCGCTGCTCCAAGTCGTAGGCGGCCCGCACTTCGTCGGACGAGAACCGAATGTGACTCAACGCGAGCACTTCACTGCGAATGTAGTACGTGCAAAAAACGAGCGAGAGGAACCCGACCATGGTCATGAGTTTTTGCGACGGTGATTGGTTTGTTGGACATGTGGCCTTTCCAAATTGAACTCGACATGAGCCTGGCTGGCAGGACTTAGCGAGACTGTTGTTTGAAATAGTCGCGAACTGACTTGAACGCTTCATCGCTAACGCCGTCGTCTTTCCAGACATAGAGCAGGAGTTTGTCCTTCAAGATAAAGGGCGTTCCTTCCTTACCGCTTGTGAGTTTCTTGAACCAACCTGCGGCAGCCTGTTTGTCGGAAAACTGCAGGTCGTAGACACCCAACTCGTTGGCTGGCTTGTTCTCCTGATAGATGGCCGTGACAACCGCACGGACGAGCGCCAAGTCTTGTTGATCACGCATTCCAAAGAAGATGGCAATCGACTTGATGCGCGCCGGTTCAACGAAGGCATCGGGGTTTCGTTTAATCGGAATGAGAGGTGCCGTGGCGATCCGTTTCGCCAGCTGCATGCCTTTCGGCAACGCCTTAGCCGGGACGCGAACGACCTGCAGCAGCTCGTCGACCTTGGTTTGTGGCTCATCCGCAACGCTGCTGGCCTGCAGAAGCAGCGACAACGAGGAGAATGGCAGTGATCGGCGCGGTGTGTCTCATTTGTGAATAACCTCAGGAAAGAATAGCCGGGGGGGGCACAGGAACTTGTTTGTGGGTGCTGAAAGCACAAGAGGTTTTTCTTATGCCACATTGCGGTTCGCCAATGCCAGTGGCCTCTCGGGTTAGAATTGGATGGTGAATTCAGCGTTGGAAGATGGCGTGGGACGCGGAAGGTGCAGCTTCTTGTGCCGACGCATCCGACCGAAAGGCGCCCTGGCCACCTGAGTGGTTGGATTGCATTCCGCTGGCGGCGCTGGCATCCTTAGCAGTTCCTTGAAAACTGCTCTCCGACGAAATTGACCGCCCAGTGTCCGACGCTTCTCGCGACGAAACCACATCCACTGAACTCGACTCCTTTTCGCAACCTGGCGAACAAAGTGTCATTTGGACGGTTTGGCTGACATACGGGGCGTTCTATTTTTGTCGCACGAACATTGCTGCGGCGGTTCCCGGGCTGAAAGAAGCCGAGACAGCCGGCGGGTTGGGGTTCAGTCCCGATCAGGTCGGCTGGATTCTTGCCGCGCTAAAAATCGCATACGGCGGTGGACAGCTTCTTAACGGTCAATTCTCGGAACGGTTATCGCCGCGAAAACTGCTCATCGTGGGAATGTTCGGGTCGGCCGCGCTGAATGTGGTGTTCGGTTTTGGAGCCGGGCTGTACTTCCTGATTTTCGTCTGGGCCTGCAACGGGTACTGCCAGTCGCTGGGCTGGACACCCTGTGTGCGCGTGCTGGCGAACTGGTTTCCCGCAGTCCGACGCGGCAAGGTGATGGGCATTGTCGGCACGGGCTACCAGGTGACCGCCGTGCTGACGTTTATCGTGGCGGGACAGGCAGCCGATCAATTTGGCTGGCGCGCAGCGTTCTACGCACCGGCCATCATTCTGGCAGCCTGCGGTGTGTTTATGCTGCTGTTTCTGAAAGAGTCCCCGGCCGACCATCCGGAAAATTTGCAACCGAAGCAAGGGACATCAGCCAATGATCGGGGCGATTTTCTTGAGAACGTGTTCCTGACAATCTCGAATCCGCAGTTGTGGTTTCTCGGGCTATCGTTGGGACTGCTGAACGCCTGCCGTTACGGATTTCTTGATTGGGGACTGACGCATCTTAAAGAGGTCCAGGAGACGGGCGTGGGGAAGGCGGGCCTGAAATACGCGGTGCTGCCGTTCGGTGCGGTGTTCGGTTCGTATCTTTCGGGCTGGGCCACCGATCGGTATTTTGGTGGTCGACGGGCACCCGTGATTTGTCTGCTCCTCGTAATACTCGGCTTTCTCAGCTTGATGTATGATTCGGTCGCGCGCACCAGCGTTCCCGGAACCGTCGTGTTACTGCTGGGGATCGGGTTTTGCATTTACGGACCGCAAGTGTTGCTTGTCGGTACGGCTCCGTCCGACTTGGCAAGACGAGGCACTTCAGCGGCCGCAGCCGGGTTCGTGAACTTCATGGGCTACATGGGAGCCGCTGCCGGTGATATTGTGACGGGGTATTACGTCAAAGACGAGAACGGCGGTTGGCAAGTGGCCATCTACATCTGGGCCGGCTGGGCCTTCGCAGCCGCCTTCATGGCGGCCCTTTTGTGGAATGCCCGCGCCCGAGAAGAACACGTCCCCAAAGAATAACAGGCGAGCGGCCCGGCGTGAGTCGGCTGTTACGTTGCTGACATTTTACATCCAATACGAAGCAGGCGAGACGCCTGCGGTCCGAGTGGAGCAACAGTTACGTATGCAGGCCATCATTATTGGAGCGGGGCGGGGGAGTCGGTTGATGCCGACGACGGCTGATACCCCCAAATGCTTCGCCAACGTATCCGACAAACGAATTCTCGACTGGACGCTCGACGCGTTCAAAGCCTCGGGTATCGACAACATCAACTTCATCGGCGGCTACCGCATCGACTGTGTGCAAGAGGCCTATCCGCAGTTCACGTTTCGTCATAACGCCGACTGGAAGAACAACAACATCCTGGCGTCGCTGTTCCACGCAGAAGACCTGATGGACGAGCCGTTCATCTGTTGTTACTCCGACATCCTTTTCACGCCGAGTGTCGTGCAAGATTTGCTAAAATGTAACGACGACATCTCACTCGTCGTCGACATCGACTGGCTGACCCGCTACGCGGAACGCACCGAACATCCCAGCGACGATGCAGAAAAGATGACTGTTGCGGACGGGCGTGTCACACGGGTTCATCGGGAAATTGAAGAGAGCGACGCGCACGGCGAATTCATCGGCGTTGCCAAGTTTTCAGCCGAGGGTGCCCGGCGGTTGCGCGAGCATTTTCATCGTTGTCGCGAGCAATTCGCCGGCAAGCCGTTTCGCGAGGCGAAACTGTTCGAGAAGGCCTACTTCATTCACCTGCTGCAAGAGATGCTCGAAGCGGGCGAAGCGATGACGCACATCGACACGCCGGGCGGGTATATTGAAATCGATACCCAACAAGACTTTGAATACGCCCGTCAAAACTGGACCGACACGCTGGCGGCAAGTGAAGGATAACGGTCGAACAAGGCGTCGCGGCATGAAGGGATTTGAAGCACAGAGGAGTGGAACTGAGAGGAGTGGATGTCTTGAGCTGGGTGGCACGTCCCTGACAACGGAAGGGCGTGGTCCTCGCGCTCGCCACGCCCATCCCGTTGGTCTGGGACGTGCCACCCAATAACAAGGTCCAATGCCTCTCTTACTCCTCTGCGATTCTCTGTGTCCTCTGTGGTAAAAAATAATTTGAAGTCTGGAGACTTGCGATGAGTAACGACATTCTATTCCCCGCTTCGATCGTTGGTTCCATGCCTCGGCCGGAGTATGTGAAGGATTTGATTCGCGACGACGCGACTTGGACGGAGGAAGAGTACGAGTGGCTGATGGGGGCGGCGGTGCGATCGGTCGTCGCGTTGCAGGATTGTGCCGGGTTGGATGTGGTTTCCGACGGTGAGTGGTGGCGGAAGTCGTATATCGGGGTGATTGCCGAGTTGGCGCACGGGTTTGAATTGAGTTTGAACCCAGCCGACGGACGCCCGTGGACGATCGTGGTCGACAAGCTTTCTCCGAAGCATCCCGGCTTCATCGCCAACGAAGTGCGGTTTCTGAAGCAATTGACGAAGCGCAACATCAAAGCCACGCTTCCCGCGCCGGCCTTGTTGGGCGAGCGAATGTGGGACGCCGAAAAATCATCCGCCGCCTACCCGACCCGCGAAGAATTCGTGCAAGCCTGCGTACCCATTCTGCGGGCCGAACTCGAACTACTGAAAGCGGAAGGCGTTTCGATCGTGCAAATCGACGACCCGCATTTGTGTTTGTTCGTTGACTCTGATGTCCGCTCAAAATACGACTCGGCTGATACGGCGGCCGACTTTGCGGTCGACATGACCAACCAGGTTGTGGATGGCATCGAAGACGTGAAACTGGCGGTGCATTTGTGTCGGCGCGCCGGCGCACGCGTTCGTGGCGAAGCCACGCATGCCGGTGGGTACGATCCGATCATCGCACAATTGAACAAGTTGAAGGTGCATCATCTCACGATGGAATTCACCACGCCGGGTGCGGGCGAGTTGTCGGTCTTCTCGCAACTGCGCGACGACTTCGAGATCGGTCTGGGCTGCGTGAGTTGTCAGCCGGGCGAGATCGATTCGGCTGAAACGATTGTTGCCCGCGTCGAACAAGCGTTGCCCTACCTCGATGCCGAACGGATTACGTTGAACCCGGATTGCGGTTTCGCTCCCGGTTCCGCAGCCGTTGTCAGCCTGAATGAGGTGTACGCCAAACTGAAAAACGAAGCCGAGGCCGCCCGGATCCTGCGAGAGAAGTACGGGTAATGGGCTGAGTTTCGATCGTTCTTGTCTTTGGCGTATTACTAGAAGTCGGTACGATAGCAGTGACGTAAGTATTTATTATCGCATATGTTGTGCGAGATGGGCGTGTTTCGTAGCATCGTTGACCGGCCTCGCCGACCGATTCGACTGCCCATGAAGCATGAAACGGACCGATCAATCTGTTATCATATGTTGCCGGCTACGGATGAAGTTTTCGTTCGTAGTTCCCGCCTGAGTGGCCTGCCTGAAGTCACCCGCAACCGATTTGTCCGCACGTCGTAAGGAACTCGCAATGAGATCGCCGCGTTGGATTTCGATGCCGGTCGCCCTTGTGCTGATCGCCTCGACCCCTGCATTCGCCGCCGAGCTGTTGCCGGCTGACAAGCCGATTCACGAGGTGGTCGACCACCACATCAACGCCGGGTTGAAAACGGAGAAGCTGAAACCCGCGCCGCAAGTGAACGACGCCAACCTCGCGCGCCGGCTCACGCTCGACCTTGTCGGTCGCATTCCGGCCGTCAGTGAAGTCCGCACGTTCGTTTCGTCGCCCGAGTCGGACAAACGAACGAAGCTCATCGACGGCTTCATCGGCACACCGGAGTTTGTTGATCATCAGGCGGTGCGGTTCGAGGTCTTCATTACGGGCGGTAATGGCAACATCCGAAAATACCTGACGACCGCCTTTCAGGAAAACCGAGGTTGGGATTCCATGACGCGCGACATACTGCTCGCCAAGGAAAGCGACCCCGTCCAGAAGGAAGCCCTCGCATTCCTCAAGGGGCGATTGAAAGACACCGACCAGCTCACCAACGACGTAAGCGTCATCTTCTTCGGCATCAACGTCAGTTGTACGAAATGTCACGATCATCCGTTGGTTGACGGCTGGACCCAAGACCATTTCTACGGCATGAAGTCGTTTTTTAACCGCTCGTTCGACAGCGGCGGATTCGTCGGTGAGAAGGAATTCGGCCGCGTCGAATACACGACGACTGCTGGAGAAAAACGTCAGGCGCCGCTCATGTTCCTGACCGGTACTGTCGTGGATGAACCGGAAGGGCACGAACCCTCGAAGGACGAACAGAAAAAACTCGAAGCGAAGTACAAAGAGTTGGCCAAGAAGAAGGAAGCCCCCCCGGAGCCGAAGTATAGCCGCCGAGCCAAGCTGTTGGAGATCGCCTTGAAACCAGGTGAAGATCACTTCTTCGCCAAGTCGATCGTCAACCGGGTCTGGCATCAACTGATCGGCCAAGGCCTTGTCATGCCGTTGGATCAAATGCACTCGGAAAACCCGCCCAGTCATCCCGAGCTGATGGACTGGCTGGCACGCGACCTGGTCTCACACAACTACGACCTGCGACGCTTGATCCGTGGCATCGCCATGTCGCAGGCGTATTCTCGCAGCAGCCAATGGGCCGCTGCAGATCGACCGGCTCCCGAGACGTTCGCCGTCGGAGTGGTGCGACCGTTAACGCCTTGGCAGTATTCACGATCACTCGGGCTGGCGGCGACTGATCCGCGTCAATTCGCCGGAGAGATCAAGCCGGACGAACTCCTCAAACGCATCACGGGAGCCGCCAACGCGGGCAACGCTTCGCTGTTTGAAGAACCGGGCGAGAACTTTCAGATCTCCGCCGACGAGGCGCTGCTGTTCAGCAACAGCGATCGCATCGCCGGCAGCTACCTTCGCGGCGGACTGTTCGGTTACCTGAAGACCATCGAAGATTCGAGCAAGCTCATCGACGAAGCAAGTTGGTCGATTCTTTCCCGCGCACCAGATGCCGAGGAGCGGAAACTACTCGTGACCCACCTCGACGCGCGCAAGGATCGCCGCGACCAAGCCTTGCAGCAGCTCATCTGGGCCATGCTGTCCGGAACCGAATTTCGTTTCAACTATTGATTGAAATTACCATTGAGGCCGGCAACCGCCGGAAGGTCATCAGATGAGCTGGTGGCTGTCGACATTTTAGGAGCCGACCAATGAGCAATAACAAACAACGCTTCTGCGGATCGTCCGAGCATGCCCTCGACCGTCGTTCGTTTCTGTGCAGCGCGGCCGGTTCAATCGGCGGCGTGGCGGGCGTGCATTATCTCGGTCAGGATGCCTTGGCCGAGCAACTGAAACGTAACGACAAACGGGTCATTCTGCTCTGGTTGGCCGGCGGTGCCAGTCAGTTGGAAACGTGGGATCCCAAACCGGGTCGCCCGACTGGTGGCCCGTTTACCGATATCGCCACGTCGGTCCCCGGCGTGCGTATTTCGGAACTCATGCCCAAGATGGCCCAACGGTTCGGCAAGTCGACGTCGATCGTTCGCTCGCTGAACACCAAAAACGGATCGCACGGCGGCGGAGCGCAACTGATGATGCGCGGCCGTAACGACGAACCGTCGGTCAAGTATCCCGACTTCGGTGCCATGTTGGCCCGAGAAGTGGGCGATCCCAACAGCCAAGTGCCGGATTATGTCGCCGTCTACACGTCGACCGAAGGTCGCGGCAGCGGGAAGATTACACCGGCGTTCCTCGGTGCCCGTTACGCCCCAATCAAGCTCACCGAGAAAATGGGTTTGGGCAACATCGAAATGCTCAAAGACATTTCCAACTCCGATCATCTCCAACGCGCGGAGTTGCGAGCGGCGTTGAGCAACAAGTTTACGAAAGGCCGGGCATCGGGTGTCGTCGACAGTCATCGTCAGGCTTACGATCGTGTTCGCGGACTGATGTCGAGCAACAAACTCTTTGACATTTCCGGCGAACCGCAGCACATCCTCAATAAGTACGGCCCGACCCAATTCGCAAAGCAGGCCCTCATCGCGCGACGGCTGATCGAAGCGGGCGTCCCCTTCGTCCGCGTCGGACGCGCCTGGTGGGACAGTCACGGGCAAAACTTCGAGACGCATCAGGAACTCGTCCCGGAACTCGATCATGTGATGTCGACGCTGCTCGACGACCTTTCCGAACGCGGCCTGCTCGATTCGACCCTGGTCATTACGCTAGCCGAGTTTGGGCGGACGCCCAAAATTAACGGCAGCCTTGGTCGCGATCACTTCGCCAGTGCGTGGAGTGCTTCGCTTTCCGGTTGTGGTATCAAGCCGGGCGTGGTCTACGGGAAGACCGACAAGGACGGCCAGACGGTCGCCGACGGCCAAGTTGGTGCGGGCGAAATCGTCGCCAGCATTTTTGAGGCAGTCGGTATTCCCCACGACAAGGAATACCACATCGGCTCGCGACCCATTCCGCTGGTCAACCCCGGCATCTCACCGATCAAAGACATCCTCGCCTGATAACCCGTTTGAAAGGGGAGAGCAGACATTCCTGTCTGCGGCCGTTGCCAACAGACAACGGCAGACAGACTCCCTGCTTTCAACAAATCGATCATCACCCACTCCACGCACGAGACCATCCCGATGGCAACGAACCCTGAAAAACTGAAGCTCGTCAAGAAAGTCGGCCAGACGGGTGCGAATCTTTGTATGGACCGCGTGCCGAATTCCGGCCGCATTTTCTTCGGCTCGTCAGATGCGCGCGTTTACGAGATCGATCTCGACGCCGAAAAACCGGCAGCAATCGCCTTCGGACCACAGGTCGATCCCAAGGCCAAGTCCGAAGACGAAGCCAAGAACGATCCCATGCAACCTGCACAGGGACATACCAGCTACGTGATGGGCGTGGCCTACACGGGGAAGTACGTTGTCTCGGGCGCGTATGACCGCAAGCTCGTTTGGTGGGATGCCGTCACCCGACAACAAGTCCGCGTCGTCGAGAATTCCCACGACCGCTGGATTCGCGGCGTGTTCGCTTCGCCCGATAAGAAAATCATCGCGTCGGTCGCTGACGACATGGTCTGCAACTTGTGGGATGCCGATTCGGGGAAGAAACTGCACGAATTGCGCGGTCATGAAGTGATGACCCCCAACCATTATCGTTCGATGCTCTTCGCCGCCGAGTTCTCACACGACGGCAAACTGTTGGCGACATGCGACAAGGTGGGGCATGTTGTTGTTTGGGATGTGGCGACCGGCAAACAGGTTGCCACGTTTGAATCGCCTGAAAATTACACGTGGGATCCCAAGCAGCGACGGCATTCCATCGGCGGCGCACGCAGCGTGGCCTTCTCGGCTGACAGTAGTCAAATCGCCGTGGGTGGCATTGGCAAGATCGGTAACATCGATCACCTCGGCGGCCCGTCACTCACGCAAACCTATGACTGGAAAACCGGCAATCGCATCCAGGTGTTCAGCCATGACAAACACAAAGGCCTGATCGAACGACTCGCCTACGACCCGGCCGGCAAATGGCTGCTCGGCGGTGGCGGCGCCCACGGCGGGTTCCTGCTTTACATGGATCTCAAGACAGGCAAGTTCATCAAAGACGAAGACGCCAAATTCCACATTCACCGCTTCCAACTCAACGAAACGGCCGATCGCGTCTACGCCGTCGGCAACGGAAACCTGGCCGTCTGGGAGTTCAAGGCGGAAGAAGAAAAAACAGAGAAAAAGAGTGAAGAGAAAAAGGGCTAGGGCAGGAACTCTGCACTCCCCTTGTCCGTCACCGGCTACTCTCCCGACTCGTCTGTCGCGTCGAAGACTTCTAGAATGCGATCCAACGCGCCGCCGATGTGTGCCGACATTGTTGTGCGGGCACTCTCGGGGTCTCGCGAGCGCAGCGCGGCAAGAATCTGTTGATGCTCGCCGTCGGTGATTTCAACATCCATTGCGATCTCACTTTGTCGCAACCATTGAATCACGCGCACGCGGTGATTGTAACGGGCAATCTCGGCAGCAAGTAATTCGTTGCCGGCAACCTCAGCAATCAGCAGATGAAACTCGTTGTCTAAATCGAGCACCTCCCGATTGTGAGACCCTTCGTGGTAATGTTCGGTGCGCGGCTCGGCCAGACTTTCCAGTTCCTGCAACTGCTCGTCGGTGATGCACTCAGCCGCCAACTAGGCCGCTCCCGATTCGAGAATCTGTCGCACCTGAAAAACGGCCACCACATCCTGTCGAGAGATATGCACAACCCGCGCCCGACGGTTGGCACTCGTCTCGACCAACCCCTCCGTCGATAACTGAACCAGCGCCTCGCGCACGGGTATCGGACTAACACCTAGCTCCTTGGCGACATCGCTGACGTTGATCTCCGCGTCGCTGGCTAATGCCCCGGACAGGATCGAATCCAGCAACCGGTCGTAGACCAAATTTGCCAGAGAATGGCGAACCAAGGGCTCATTGCTTTGTGATAGACGGCTCACCCCAACCACCATACCCACCTGGAGTTGGCTCGTCAATATATGATAGAGCACAAACATTGGTACATGTAGATGCGAAACGCTCACGCATTTGATATATTGGGTTCAAGCCTGACTTTTCGATGAGTCGCGACAACTGCCCACACAGCAGGGCCAAGCACCTGTCTGGCTGCTACCCGAAAGCGAGGTAGAAATCAACATGGCCGAATACGAACTACACGTCGAAACGGATCCCGATCGTAAGGTCGCGAGATTCAAGCTCTTTCACTCCGACGGACGGATTGCCGGTGCGAACGAGGTTGAGTTGCCTGAACACAGCTCGGCCCTCTGGGAAGGGCTGTTCGATACGAGACGGTACATCGAGCGGTACGATGGTTCGATGATCTTTGAAGGTCAGACGGAAGCGGCCACGGCCGAACTGCTTCTGCAGCGGCTAGGCGAGTTCCTGGGTGAAACGGTGCTCGGCGAAGACATCTTCGCCGAATTGGCCAAACCCGGCCGGCCAGTTCTGGTGGTAATGTCGCCGACGACGGACGAAAACTTGCTGGCTGCGGCTTTTGCCCGCGTCCCCTGGGAAATCGCCAGGCTGCCGGACGGCACGCGGTTGCGGAACCTCGTCGTGCGGGCGGTCACCACCACCACCGAAGCGGGCGAGGTGACGGTCACCGACGAGGCTCGCCGGGTTGCACAGGGTGAAACGCTTCGCGTGCTGGCGGTCTTCGCCGAGGCACCGGGAGCCCGGCCGTTGGCCATGCGGCTCGAACGCGAGCAATTGCGCAAGATGTTTGCCGAAAACATTCTGCCGCACCGCAACGTCGAGTTGGATATCCTCTGCCATGGCGTTACGCGGAAGCGATTAAACGATGCGATCCGTTCGCGGCACGGCTACCACATTGTCCACTGGAGCGGCCACGGTCACCACAATGCGCTCGAGCTGCTGGATGAGCCGGACAATCGCATCGCCGGCGAGAAACTCGTGGAACTGTTCGTCGAGGCGGGCGGGTTCATTCCGCAAATATTCTTTCTTTCGGCCTGCCATTCCGGCTCGATGTTGCGGGTCACCGACTGGAAGACCTTGCAGGCGGCACTCGAGCGGGAGGAAAACGAGCAAGGCCACGCCGCCTCATCGGACGATAACGACAAGTCCGCGACAAAACAGCTCGAAGACGCGATTGAAGATCCCAGCGGCTACACCGGAACCGCCCTGGCGCTGTTGAAGTCGGGTGTCCCGCAGGTCGTGGCGATGCGGTATGCCGTCGGCGACGAATATGCCCGTGAACTTGGTACGGCGTTTTACCGGCGGTTGCTGTCCGATCCCGATGTGAGCGCGGCCGACCAGGCCTTGGCGCTGGCTCGTGACGATGTCTTGGACGATCCCGAGCAGTCGGCCTTTCATGCGGTCGATCACGCGACGCCGTTGATGTTCGGCCCAATGGGAGTTTTGCTGGAGCCGAAACAGACACGCAGCGGGCAGATGGATCGTCTGCGACCCAAACCGCAGCCGTTACTCACCGGCGGACGCACCGAGCTTGATCCCCCCCAGTTTTCGTCGGACGGGGGGAACCGTTGGGGCGTCTGGGCCGCGAGTGGCTCAGCAGCGACGGGCCGGCCGTCGCGGTGGTGCAGGGGCTGGCCGGGTTGGGTAAGACGGTGTTGGCCGCCGAAGCGATTCATCTCTACCACGAGCAATTCACGTATGTGCTCGCCTTCCAGGCCAAGCCGGCGCCGTTGCAACTGGACGATTTTTTCCGGAAGCTCGATCAACGGCTGATGTTCGAAAGCCTCGTCTATCCGGAGAAATGCGACAAGAATTCCTACAGCCACATCTATCTCGAACCCAACCCGCAGATGTACCCGTTGCCCGAGCAGCGTTACGAACGCATGCGGGACAACCTGGTCGCGGCGCTGCGCGACGAGGCGCTGCTGCTGGTCGTCGATAACTTCGAATCCAACCTGGAGAGCATCGAGACGGCCCAGGGTTCGTCGCTTTACGCCTGCTCCGATCCGGCGTGGGACGATCTGCTCTCCGCGCTCGCGCGTGATTTGCCGTCGACGCGTTCGCGGCTGTTGGTGACGACTCGGCATCGGCCCCGCGCGCTGGCGGATTCCGCCGCCACGCTCTGGATTCCACTCGGGCCCCTGCCGATGGGCGAGGCCGGCTTGTACTTGCGAACCCGGCCCGAGCTGCGCCGCCTGTTGTTCGGTGATGATCCGACCGGCAAGGCGTTGGTCTTCCGACTGCTCGATATCAGCCGCGGCCATCCGCTGATCCTCGATCGCATGGCCGGTCTGGCCGCCGATCCGCCGGCTCTGTCCGCAGCCCTTGATCGTGTCGCCAGCGATGGCTGGAAAGAGTTACCCGATCTGTTCGCCGGTGCTGAGATGGACGACGCCCAACGCGAACGCGAGCGGGAGTACCTGAAAGACGTTGCCGTCGGATCGGTCGATCTGTTGATCGAACGCCTCTCGCCCGCCGCCCGCCGTTTGCTGTGGATCGTCACGCTGGCCAACGAACCGGTCAGCGGGAAGTTCATCCAGGGCGTCTGGCAGGGCCAGAGTGTTGAAGACGAACAGCTTGAAAAGCTTCGTCCTCTCGTGCTCGCCGCAGACGCGCTGCCCGACGACGACCCAAGAAAGCAAAAATATCTTGCATTGATTGCGACAGACGAAGGCAAACGGTTCATGGAGCAGATCCGCAACCCGTCCCCGCAGTCGGAGGCTCCGGCGGTCGGCCCGTTGTTGGACGAGTTGCATGGAGCGGGCTTGTTGGCGCAGGAAGAAATGGCGCGCCAGGACGGCGGCTTGTCTGCCGCCTCTGCAGAAGAGCGGCAACCGCTGGAAATGCTCGTTGGCAAACACGCGACGTACGAATTCCACGAACTCGTCCGCGAACGGATCGCCGCATGGATGGGGACACATGCGGACGACCGAGATCCCCGGACCGACGACGAGATTCGCATTGCCTACGGCGAGCGATATGCCCAGAGGTTCGACGATCTCTACGACGAAAACCGCGAGGCGGCGGGTGAAGCAGGACGGCGGGCGCTGGTCTATTTCGTCGCCAGCCAACTGGTCATCGGCGTGAGGGATCCAACGTTGCTCCGCGGTATCATCGGCGAACTGCAAGGCACGATCGACCAGGCCCCACCAGGAAAGCCGCGTTGGAGCCTGCAAACCTACTTGGCCGATGCACTTCGCAGGGCTGGTCAACCGGACCAGGCATTGCCGTTCTACGCCGCCGCCGCCCAAGCAGCCGAAGCGGCGGAACACTGGTCCGACGTGGCATGGATCAGCGGGAATTGGGCGAATGCAGTCAGTGCCGTCGGCGATTTCGATGAATCCAAACGGCTACACCTTCGTAGCGCCGATGTCGGCCGCAGAGCGGGTAGACCGGAAGTGAAAGCTATTGTCCAGGAGTTGGAGGCATTGCGAATCGATGTGCAAGGCGGCAAGGTGGATGAGGCGTTGCCGGAAATCGAATTACGGCTCGCTCGCGTGCGCCGATGGTGGCAGCGCAGCCAAGCGGGTGAGAAGGTCGCGGAGGCGCTGGAGCGAAGGGACCTCGGCCGCGTGCTGGTCAGCGGACTCGATATCGCGAGGGAAGCCAACCAAAGCTTCAATCGGTGGCTAGCCTGTCTCGACTTGCTTGAAGAGAGCGAGTCGGCCAAACGGGCGCTTGGCGCAGAAAAAGTCGATTTGACCGGAACTCGGTTCAATCAGTACGGGCCGCTAATGGAGCTTGGTCGATTGGACGAAGCCCAACGTGTGCTCGAGGGTTGCTTGTCTGTCTTCCGCTCCGCCGGCGTTGCCGCTTCTGAAGCAAAGTGTCTTTCTGGTTTAGCCGCTGTCTGGGATGAGCGGAACGAGCCGTCCGAAGCCATCGCTCTGGAACGGCAAGCGTTGGCGGTTCGCAACACGCTGCCCGATCCGTCAGAGCGAGCGATCTCGCACGGGAACTTCGGAAACTATCTTGAGAGGGACGGCAAGCCAGACGAAGCCGCACAACATCACGTCGCGGGGATGGCATATGCACTCTGCATTGGACTCGCCAACTTGGCCGGATTCCACAACCTCGGCATCCGCGCCCGCCAAGCCCTGGCCGACGGCCAACGCCACACGCTTCCCCGGCTGGAAGCGGTGCTGGCCCAAGGGGAATTCGCCGCGTTGGGTCAGTTCCTCGACAGCCGCAACGTCGACCGTTCCGCACTGCAAGCCGAGATCGACCAGTTGGTTGACGACGCCCACCAAACATCCTGAACCCGGGAACCCCGAAACATGACGAGCCTCAGCGAATTCGAAGCGTTTCAGACGAAAGTTCAATCACTGCCGGAAGTCGGCCGGTTATTGGATGAAATGACCCACGAGGCCACCCTGCACGAGCTGACCGACGTCCAGCGGGCCGAACCGCTGACGACCGCCTTGTCGTTAGTGGCTGTCGCGGCATTGTGGAAACTGATCAACCTGGGGATCGATTCGCTCCGCTCGATGGCCGAGGACGAAACGCTGCGGTGCCGGATCGAGATGATCGGCCAACTTCGCGACCTCGGCTACGAACGCCAGGCCCCCTTCATCCTCGAACGCCTGCAAAAAGAGCTACGCGAACGTCCCGACAACGATCCGGTGTTGAAGGCGCTGAGCGAATTGCTTGCTTAGCATTCGGGCTTGTATACTCTATGTTTCGAGTAAGAACCTCACGACGATTAGAACATCCTACCGAAAGTACGCACCAATGTTTCGACTTCCGATGACGATGTTGATCGCTCTCGTTCTCCATACGACCGCCAACATCTCTTCTGCCCAAGACCGCGTACAAGCCGACGCAAATCAAATCAACGTCGCCGCCACCGATTGGCCCTGGTGGCGCGGCCCCAATCGCAACGGCATCGCTGCGGCCGATCAATCGCCGCCGTTGGAGTGGAGCGATTCCAAGAACGTACTCTGGCAAGCCAAAATCCCCGGTCGAGGCCACGGTTCAATCACCGTCGTCGGCAACCGCGTCTTTCTCGCCACCGCCGAGGATAAGCAAGAGCTGCAATCGGTCCTTTGCTACGACCGTCGCTCCGGCAAACGCCTCTGGAAGACCGACGTCCATCGCGGGAAACTCGACATGAAGGGCAACGCGAAAGCAACGCACGCGTCGTCTTCGGTTGCCTGCGACGGACACCGTGTGTTCATCAACTTCGTCAACGCCGGCGCGGTCTACACCACGGCTCTCGACCTCCACGGCAAACAGCTCTGGCAGACGAAAATCAGTGATTACGTCACGCACCAGGGTTTCGGATCGTCACCGGCCCTCTACAAATCGCTCGTTATCGCCTCCGCCGATAACAAAGGGGGCGGAGCGGTTGCCGGTTTGCAGCGGGCAACCGGCAAGGTCGTCTGGAAACAATCCCGACCGAAAACGCCCAACTATTCCTCGCCCATCATTCTCAACGTGGCCGGCCGGGATCAACTGCTGATGACCGGTTGCAATCTCGTCGCCGGGTTTTCTCCGCTGACCGGCAAACAACTCTGGCAGATCGACGGAGCCACCACCGAATGTGTGACCTCCACCGTCACCGACGGCAAGCACATCTACACTAGCGGCGGGTACCCGAAAAACCACGTCGCCGCCGTCTTGGCCGACGGTAGCGGGAAGGTCGTCTGGGAAAACAAAACGCGGGTCTATGTTCCGTCCATGCTGGTCCACGAGGGTTTCCTCTACGCCGTCACCGACGCCGGCGTGGCTGTCTGTTGGAAGTCCGACACGGGTAAAGAACAGTGGAAAGGTCGCCTGGGCGGCACCTTCAGCGGCTCACCCGTCCTCGCCGGAGGCCACCTCTTCGTCACCAACGAAACCGGCCGCACCTATGTCTTCAAAGCGAACCCCAAAGCATTCCAACTCGTCGCCGAAAACGAACTTGGTGACGAAGTGTATTCCACCCCCACCATCTGCGGCAGCCGGGTCTACATGCGGGTGGCGGTGCGGAAGGATGGGCAGCGGGAAGAGCGAGTTTATTGCTTAGGGAAGGCTGAGTAGGGCTCTCCGTTACATCGAAACGTTCTACAATTCAGAACGCCTGCACCAAACGTTTCACTACCAATCCCAAGCCCAGTTCGAGAGCAACCACGCCGAGTATTTGGCCGGATATTTCGCACCTCAGGAGTCCACCAGTCGTGGGCTATTGCACAAGTGAAACGGTCACGCAGTATCACGAAAAGGGATTGAGGGATGAGTAGTGAGTCGGCGAAACCAAAGTGTGACATTGTTTACGACGAATCTGGAAGACTTGTCAGCGACGTCTTCTTTGAGTTCGGCGTCCAATTTAACGAATACGTGATTCAAAATGAGAGGGATGCTTCCTGGATCGTCGTCAGCCGAGAGGAGTCGGACGACGCTCCGACTGTTCGCTGGCTGGGCACGGAAGTGTTACACGAAGGCCTGCCCAAAGATTGGCAGAGGTACCGGCATGACTGCCCGGTCTCCAAACAGCACAAGACGCAACTGCTCATCAATACCAAGACAATGTACGCGGACCTCTGTGGCGACTCTGAGGTTTCCGCGTTTCTGCCCAACAGCACCGGAGATGAGGTGGTCGTGTCGGATGAATTCATGGGAAGGCTTCAGAAAACCGGGCTGACTGGAATGCGGTTTTTTCCGTTGCGAATCAACGTGAATCAGTCTGGGACGGAAAAGACAGGGAATCCAAAGCTTTTCGTGTTGGAGTTGACGGGAAGAATATGGGAACGGTCACGAAAAGTTCTCGGAAAACCGAATGCGTGCCCCTTCTGCAGCTTTGGGCCGCTCCTGTGCAGCGCGTGCGGCGATTTCTACCCGGATTGTCCGAAGTGTGGAAAACATACGATGATGTTGTGGATCGCTCATCCTGGCGGAAAAGACAAGCAGCTAGCGTCCGACGATG
>Ga0115002_10001587_pt1 | contig 31056 bp, 26 predicted proteins | sample ArcticOcean_MG_C_8_FD_89576 | JGI IMG/M metagenome (GOLD analysis project Ga0115002, IMG submission 89576) | Marine microbial communities from western Arctic Ocean - ArcticOcean_MG_CB11_86 | ecosystem: Environmental > Aquatic > Marine > Oceanic | place: Arctic Ocean: Canada Basin | collected... | reverse complement strand
TATGCCGTACATTGAACCTAAACTCCAGGAAGGGACCACGCCACTCATTAAAATGATGGCTGGAAAATATACCCGTACTTTCCGCAACTATCATCATCCGGAAATCAAGGAATCCGATTACAATGGATCGAGGGCTCTTCTGCATAATCGCTACAAACTCGTAGTCGATGGTGAAAAAGAAAGTGGCATAGAACTCTTCGACATGGAAAAAGATCCTTATGAAACAACCAATCTGGCTGACGACTTGCCAGCAGTCACAGCGACTTTGAAGGATCAGTTGAGAGTGTGGCAGGGCTCTGTATTGAAAAGCCTCACCGGAGCAGATTATTAGGAGCGTCACCTGAAGAGTGGTGAAGAATCGATTGGTAGGTTTTTATTCCGCCGACGCTCGAGAAATCCAGCTGTAGGAAACTTACCTAGACAAACAGAAGTTAGCTAGCGATAAAGGGCCAAATGAAAAAAGTATTCCCATTGGAAGTTGAAGGAAAAAAGACGCCTCGGGTAATCGACTCGATTAAACATGAGGTTAATAAATACCTGAAACGCGAACGGCGTAAGCGGCTCCCAGCCGGTGTAGACTATTGGGACTTTGATTGCCGTGTCGGAACTGAAAGTGATTCAACCGAAGTCATCCACCTGACTAAAATCAGCGCAGAAATTGATATAATATCCGAGCAGGGAGTACCATCCGTTTACATCGAGATCCTGAGCAAGCAAGGCCGCCGGAAACGAAAAGCTCCAAGCGATAAGCCAGCACCAAACACGTCCAAGAAAATTTAAAGAATTAGGCGCGGGTCAGAACCGAAATTTTTAATCCATTCAAATCCATGCAAGGTCCTACCCCAAAAAAGGCCACATTCCTTCAAGCGCTTTTTCCAATTGTTGGATTGATCGTTATCCTTGTTTATGGCCTCATCGTTCGTCCGATGGTTCAGGGACTAGAAGCGTTTCCGTTGGAAATTGTTTTTTTATCCGCAGCAGTCGTGGCGATCAGCCAATTAGCCTATCTGGGATATTCGTGGCAAGAGATCCAAGACTCCATCATTCAAAAATTGGCAAAGGCACTTCCCACGATATTAATCCTATTTGCCATCGGCATGATTATTGGAAGCTGGATAGCGGCCGGTACCATACCGATGCTTGTTTATTACGGGATAAAAATAATCCATCCCGATTATATCTATGTGATCGCCTTTCTGGTCGCAGCTATCTTCTCGACCTTTACCGGCACATCCTGGGGATCAGCCGGAACCATCGGCCTGGTCCTGATAGGTGTCGCAACCACCATCCACGCGAACCTAGGCATAACAGCCGGGGCCATTATTGGTGGAGCGTTTTTCGGCGATAAAATGTCACCGCTGTCAGACACAACCAACGTCGCAGCACTGGCCGCGGAAGTCCCTTTGTGGGACCATATACATTCCATGATGTTTACGACCGTACCGTCGGCTATTATGGCCAGTGCGATTTACTTTACCTTGGGGTTAGTTTATCCTGTTGAAGCTTCTGAAAGCACAGTGGTTAAGACTCAAGTAATCTTGGAAGGGATTGAAACCATGTTTAATTTCAACCTCTTTCTCCTTTTGCCGGTAATCATTGTTATCTACGGTTCAATTAAGCGAAAAGCTACTTTACCTGTCCTGATCACTTCTTCTTTTGCAGGATGTATACTCGCCTTCATTTTCCAACAGACCACCCTGGCCGATGTGGTTCAATCGCTCTACAAAGGCTACGACACATCCATGGTTGTATGGATGACAATGATACCGGACGATTTGAGTACTTTGTTTAATCGCGGTGGATTGTATGAGCTGAGCGAACCAGTCATCATCTCAATAATCGTATTTGTTTATGTTGGAGCGATCGATAAAATCGATGCGATGCCGATCATTGTCGAACGGGTGTTCAGTTTTGCGAAAACCAGGACCTCGACCATTTTGGCTTCGCTGGCCTCAACCTCACTCATCAACTCCATTACCTCCAATCAATACGCAGCCAGCTTTATTGTCGGAGAAGCTTTCCAGAAGTCCTACGACAAAAAAGGGATTCCACGCAAGGTGTTGTCACGCTCTCTGGAGGATGCCGGCACGATGTTGGAGAACATGGTACCCTGGCATACCACTGCGATTTTCATGGTAGCCACGTTGGGAGTCCCGGTAGCCACCTACTGGCACTGGCAGTTCCTTTCGCTTATCAACTTCTTTGTAGCTATCACCTTAGCAGTAACTGGCTGGGGTTGTTTCTATAATCAAGCCGCGAAGAACAAAGCATAGGGAACTTAGATTATTTTTCTTCCCAACGGTCCAGCTTGCTGCGGAACCGTCTACTCAGATTCGCCGGACGATAATCGACGCAATCGCGCCACCGCCGTTTTACGCTCAGGTCTATCTGATCAAACCGTCCTGTAATGGATCGAAGTGCTGACCTAGTCAGTCTATAGAAGCCAGTTTTAGAGTTATCGAATTCAATACGATGGTTTTGTTTCAAACCCCCTTCAACACGGCCAAGATCGGTTGCGAGACAAATTCCGTTTTCTTTCATCTGCTCAAACATCCAAACCAGGCAACGATTGGCCATGGGAGCTGAATCCTCGCGGCCGCCGCCGATACAACTATGATTACCGGGAAACCAAGCCTCTTTTACCACATGATCTGAATGTTTGGCTCTATACATGGAAGTAACTTGAAATACTTCGCGCAGTTCATCGATCGCCTTAGCCTGAAATGCGAACTTAACGGAAGCGGTTACTCGTGTATCGTGAAATGCAAAGCGGTCATTGAAAAGTTTATCGACAGAAATCCCGGGAATTTGGACAGGAAACCCCAGTGCACCCACAGTATCCCAACAACCAAGCACCTGAATAGGAATACGTTCGCCATAAGTGGCACGAAATTGTATCGCTTTATTGGAGCTCGGAGGAAAAGACCGATCACGGTAGAGCGCAAAAGCTTTAGGGATCATTCGCATATGTTTTCGTCCAACGAATCCGCTGCAATGAATGAGACCTGCCAAACTACGCACGGTATAGGCACCTCTGCTGAAGCCAAAGAGAAACACCTCATCACCGGGTTCATAGTTCAAAGAAAGAAAGGTGTACGCTTCGATAATATCCCGATCCAATCCCAGGCCCAAAATACCGCTAATTCGACTCTTGTTACTGGCCCCTACTCCTTCGCCATAATAAACGACCTGGGACACGTGTCGTCCATCGCGACGCTTTACAGCCTGTGCGAGCTTGACCACATTTGTCGGGTATTTGGAATCGAGTCTATGCCAACTTCCATCACAACAAATAATCAATCGACGCATAGCTTTCTCAGATAACTAGAAATCGGTTGGGGAAACAACAAAACATAAGTAGGCAATAATGCTACCAGATCACTGGAGCTTCGCAAAAGGAGCAATCTCAAAGCTGGAATAAACTGATATCAACAGGAGATCAGAAAATGAAAATTTGAATCAAGGTCAACAAACTGAATAACTTATAAGGGGATCGCTAGCAAATGGAGAGCCGGCCAGGCTCATCTTTAGTTTCCCAATCTTCAAACTTCAGAAGGTATTCTTCTGGTATGTATATACAAATAGAACGGCACACTAAACGCCATGCTTCCTAATAAGGTTAACACGATAAACCAAACCCATCCCGGTTTCTTTAATCCGAGTTTTGCCATCAGGAAGGCGGCAAAACACATCAATAAAAAGGCCTCACTCAGAAATATAAGAAACACTCCGTTCGACAGCGCAGTATAGTAAATCGCTTTTTCAAAAAACACGAAATAGAGAAACGGTACGTTGATCAAAAGGAATCCAAGAATCGAAAGAAGTAAAAATAATCCTCGGTAGGGACGTAACAATGACAATGACATGCCTGGTTATTTAATTCTTTTCTGTAGGTTTTCAAATAGATCGCGTTGAAACCTTTTCACTGTCGATTTTACTAATACCTACTATCACAATCGAATCTGGCTTGATTCTGCAGGATGAGGAATTCCTCTCGGACAGTCGCATACCGTCGATCCAGAGAAGCAAAATGGACGCATCCCCAATCCTGGAACGATTCATTATCAGGACCAAAGAATTTGCGTTGGACGAATAGTGGCTCAGTTCATAGGTTCTCGCACTTATCCACAAAACTATGAGAATTGCATTTTCTTTTCATTCGATGTGCAACTGCAACCAATGGTTGCGGTTAATCACCGTGTGGATTGCTAGCACATTTTGCCTGGTTGGCTTGGGGAAGGAAGCAGCGCATTCGATAAAAATTCGCCTCTCAGATAAAACAGCCAATGCTTACACAGCCGTTATTGGAGTATCAAATTCGACGGAACTTAGCGAAGCGATTTATGATGCAAAAGGAGGTGAGGTCATTCTCTTGGCGACAGGTGGATATGGCGTGTTGACTTTTTCCAATCTGAATATGTCAACCGAAGTGACGATCATGGCTGCCCTAAATGCCAGTCCCGAGTTTTCAAGTGTCCAGGTCACAAATAGTAGTTGGTGGCGTTTTTCAGGTCTTTATTTAAAACCCCGATTTACCTCAGGTGCCGATACCAACAATGCCGTGAGGCTCATTGGAAGTGACATGACTTTTGAAAATTCTGTGGTGAATTATTCAGACGACACATCTGGATGGTCGGCCAACGATTGGTTGAATCGCACGGGTAATGGGATCGTTTCCGGTGGTACGCGGATTATCATTCGAAGAAATAAGATCACCAATGTAGATCATCCAATTGCCTCGGACGCGACCTATTCCTTAATAGCCCACAACACAATCGACGGATTTCGAGGTGACGCATGCCGAAGCCTGGGGGACTTTGTAACCTTCGAATATAATTGCGCGAAAAACTCCGTGGCTGTCGACGACAACCACGATGATTTTTTCCAATCCTGGTCAGTTGGTACCGGCGGTGTGGGTACCGGATAAGTAGTCGGCGTAATTTTGCGAGCTAACACATTTATCTCTTATGAAAGTGAAAACCTTCCCTTTGCAACCATCTCACAAGGCATTGGATTATTCGATGGCGTGTATCGGGATTGGGTAATAGAAAACAACGTCATCATTACAGGCCACTGGCATGGCATTTCTTTATTCGGAGGAGTGAATTGCCGGATTGTAAACAACACCGTCCTGGATCGAAACACAGATGATCAACCAAAACCATGGATTCAAATGGTAAACGATCAAGACGGCGTTTCATCCCAAAGTTGCATTATAAGAAACAATTTATCAATGGATATTAATTTTGGTACCGGAGTGACTTCAGATAGCAACCAGATTGTTGCCGACCCAACCCTCTTTTATGTCGATCCAGAGGCGTACGATTTACAATTGCTCGAAGGGAGTCCGGCAGTGGATGTTGCCAACGAAGATCTGGCACCAGCGATTGACCACGACGGAATTCAGCGACCGAAGGGTGTCAGCATTGATGTCGGAGCTTACGAAAAGCTGGTGCCCCTAACAGATACGGATGGAGATGGCCTTCCTGATGACTGGGAGCTGAGTACAATCCGAAACCTAGAGCAAGGACCCACAGATGATAAGGAAGGTGACAGACATTCCAATCTTCTCGAGTTCGTTTTAGGTTCAGATCCTACCGTAGTAGATTCAGAGGATTTCGTGGATGCCTACATTGAACAACTAGGCACCCACAGATTACTAACCATTTCGTACCGACGTTCTCTCGTCCAAACACATAGAAGTCTCATTCTTGAATTTTCATCAGACCTGGTTAACTGGCATTCAGACCCCGAGGATGGATCCATGACGAAAGTAATTGGCACACCCGTAAATAATGGGGACGAAACAGAAACAGTGCAGCTACTTTACCGAACTCCGCTATCAAACCAGGACAAGATTTTCGCACGTCTTAGGGTGGAGTAATACATCTAGTGGATCCGGGATGGTGGACCTACAGGTTCGCTCTTCAAAGCACTCATGACCGGATTATCCACAGAACCAACCGACAGGGTGTGAATCTTTTTGCGGGAGGAAACAGGCTCCTTTATAGTTGAGCAGCTAAATGAATGATTACTTGTATCTGAGATAGGTAGAGCTACTGCATCCTCGCAGTACCCTGTGTTTTCTGAGTATTCGGCGGCGGAGCGGGACGCTCTCGCCCGACCTATTTGTCCACTTGGAAACTGATAATCGGCTCAGTGAATGACACGGTTCCCCGCACAAAGAATCACACCAAACTGACAGCTATAAAAAAAATCAAACTTGTGGTGAATAGAAAAGCTTCCTAGTATTTATTCCTTATCCAAGGAAACAATAATGAGCTGCCCCAAATATAGTCGTCGGAAATTTTTAGGTCTAAGCGCCGGAGCCATGGCCATGACACCCTGCATGATGAACCGGGCTTGGGGAGAGGTGAGCTGGGACCGGGCTTCGGGAGCACTGACCAGGCCTCTCAAAAGCGCGATCCACTCGCAAAGCACAGCCGGTCATGTGAATAACGCAAAAGTAGCGATTGTTCGCTGCTTGAACTATGGAGCGAAGGTCCATCCGGCGATGAAAAGAATGTTCGATCTACTGGGAGGAATCAAGCAACTGGTCGCGAACAAAACGGTAACCGTTAAGATAAATACAACCACCACCAATTTTAGTGAGTATTTAGGCCGGCCCGTTGGCGAAACGTTTATGACTCACCCCGATACTGCATTAGCCTTACTCCATTTGCTCATCGAAGCAGGTGCAAAACGTGTGCGGTTTGTAGAATCAACCGTCAAAGCTGAAAACCTGGACACTACTTTGAAAAGGGGGAAGTGGGACATACCAGCGTTCATGGCTGCAGGAAAACATATCGAATTTGAAAACACGAGGAACTTGGGAGACGGAAAACATTATTCCCACATGAAGGTCCCCCACGGTGGACGCATTTTTTCGTCCTTTGAGTTTAACCACTCTTACGAAGACACGGACGTGATGATTTCATTGTGCAAGTTAAAGGATCATATAACTGCAGGGGTTACCTTAACCATGAAAAACCTTTTTGGTCTTACTCCAAATTCGCTCTACGGTGGTCAGGCCGGAAGCGAGAAAGCACTTCAAGGCAGGATGCCACTTCACGGTCTTCCAAAGTTTGACCACCTGGAACTTCCAGGAATTAAAAAAGAACAAAGACAGTACGGAGATCCTGGATACAGTGTCCCAAATATCATTACCGATATTAACGCAACCATCCCGATTCACTTGGGAATCATTGATGGAATAACGTCAATGAGTGGAGCAGAAAATCCCGGAAAAGGACTGAAAGACAGCCTGAATCAATTTGTAGCTCCTGGCATAATTCTTGCCGGATTTAACCCTGTTTCTACTGACGCCGTGGGAATGGCCGTAATGGGTTACGATAATCCACGCGCCGAACTAGGTTCATGGCCCTTCAAAGAATGTGACAATCATATTCTTCTAGCAGAACAAGCTGGCTTGGGAATTGCCGACCTCGATCAGATCGATGTGCGTGGTATGACCATCGACGAAGCATTTTACCCCTACTGAGCAAGGGCATTCTCGGGCGGTAATGGCTCATTTAATTGCAACGCAATTATTCCCAATGAGTTAAATCCAGACACAGCCCTGACAAAAATTAAAATACCACCAATTCTAAATTGGTGGTTATTACGACTACTCTGAAATCGCGAAATCTCCAAAGAAATCAATCGGAGCATCAACGAGTGTATCAAACCAATAGCCAGTCCAACTACCGAAAGTTTCATTGAAAAAACTCAGATCAACGTTTAACTGAACAAATCCTTCCAGCACGAGTAGAAGGCTCCCGAATTCATTCTCCTGAATCCATAAATAATCTTCAATATTTCCGAATGTAGTTTCATTCAAAACGAATGTCCCCAAGGGGCTGTCAGTATTTTCAGTTGTTCGCTCAGCAGTGATGTTCAGCTTCATCAATTCACCTGAAGACCGGAAATTTAAAATGAACTCTTTACCGACCAAATTGTCCGGGCGATTGCCATGGTTGATTTGATAGGCTTTGAAAAACTGTTTGTCCTTGCCCGATACAAACGAACTTATATCGACAACCGCATCTCCCGACGGAGGATCTTTATTTGTTAAACTGGAAATAGAAATCCATTCCCCTAAATCATCGGAACGAGAACTTTCATACTGATGAAATCTTTCCTGAGGAAACTGTAAGGACAAGATTTCGCCGTCTCTTCCCACAGTCGTTTTAATATTATCTATAATGGGCAACCCGTAATCACCTTCAGAGAAAGCCTGCGCCTCCGATCCTACAGCAATGATTTCAAGATTCTGTATTACCAAATCTTTTATGGGCTTAGCTAATTCACTCTCAGGGTCGTCAAGAGGGACATCAGTGGCAATTGAGTTGATCACATCCATGTCTTCGGATAACACCGAACCAAAGACCGGATGGAATCCATCTAAATGAGAAGCTTCTACTAGGGTGATAAAAAATTGGCTTCCGTTGCTGTTGGGCGCGGAATTGGCCATAGATAATACTCCAGCTCCGTCATGAAGTAAGTCAGTATGGAACTCATCGGGCAAAAAATACCCAGGGCCATCCGTTCCCTCACCATTCGGTGACCCCGCCTGGATCCCAAGTTCACGGTCAATTCGATGGAACTTAATACCATCATAGAAGGGAACTCCTTTTTTAGCTGTTCCTCCAACTAGATCCACCCAACCCAAGGTCCCTTTTGCCAGGCTAACGAAGTTGGCAACAGTGAGTGGCGCTTTTTCGTATTCCAGTTTACAGGTAAATTCACCAAATGCATCTCCTCCATGGGTAATGGTAAATGTCGCATAAAGACCAGGATCGGTTGGAACCACCGCTTCTATCCTGGGTAATCCCAAAAAAAAAAGTAGAACAAGACCGGATCGATATAAGGGTTTCAAAGACATGAAGGGCGAAATGAATGGAGTGCTTTCCAATTGGTCAACGATGTAAGCTCCACAGGTTTGGAATGTGTATATTGTCCTCAGCAAGCTTTCGCAGTTTTTCTGGTATAACACCTATCGACTCCAAAACGTAATTTTTGTGCCGTTTAAATCACCTTCCTTGCTTGCTGAAGAGCCTACTAATCACAAATTTGCGTGAATGAACCTCAGTCTATTTTCCTCAATACTTTTTCAATGCTTGTTTGTTCGTTGGCTACCACGGGCAATCCCGATAATTAGAAGCAAAGTCCAAGTGAGTAAACCAGTCGCGATCTAAGCGTGAAATTAATCATTCAATCCACCCTGTGTCATTGAATTATACTTGGGTTAATTAAATTGAATAATGAAATATACCTGACTGTTCCGAGGGAGCTTTAACACGACTTTAAAATCAGTGTTTGACTGAGTAATAATTTCGATGAACCGGGGTAGTTCCATTACCTCAGTTCATCCTCCTATTAGACCTATTCTTTTAATCCTGATCCTCATCTGCGATCAGGATTTTTTCGTTCTGAGATGGAGGGCATGAGCCTGGAAGGTCGTTACCGTCGGCGAGGAGGATCCCAAATCGGCATAGCGGTCGACTCGTTTTTTTTTAACGGACGAATGAGAAAAAAAAGGTAACGCTGATTAGGTGTGCTTTTCTTTAAGATTGCTCAGATAAAAGTCCTACCTAGATTGAGTGATTCTCATATTTCTCCTCCGTAAGTTTAAAAATCCCCAAACTCAATTTCTGATGCAACATTTTCTCACCTATCGATTTCTTTTAAGCCTCTACATCGTAGCCTCAATTATTCCAGTTCTTCTCGTTGGAGAATCTGAGACGACACCAGTGAAGGGCCTTCACACAAACACGCCACGAGTACACGCGCTCATCAATGGCACGGTGGTGACCGCTCCCGGAAAGACGATCGAATCCGCCACCCTAGTGCTTCGCGATGGATTGATCGAATCCGTGGGCACTGATATTGAAGTTCCTTCGGATGCCCGCATCTGGGATATGACTGGAAAAACTGTCTATGCCGGATTCATTGATGCCTACTCAAACTATGGAATGCCTCCCGGCCTCAAAAAATTTCGTTCAGGAAGTGAGGGTTCCGAAGGTCCTCCACCTAAAAGACCCTCAACACCTCGAGGAACAGGAGCCATATCGTGGAATCCCCTCGTTATGCCGGAAAGAGATGCAGCTGATTATTTCAAGGTAAATAAAAAGGATGCAGAGAGTTTTAACGACGCTGGTTTCTCAACTGTCGCCACCTACCCAGCCCGTGGAATCTACCGAGGGCAAGGGCTCCTGGTTCATACGGATACGAAATCTATCCACGAATCTACGGTTAGAACAGGTTTGGCCCAACACATCGCATTTGACCGGTGGCAAGACTCGCGTACAGAGCGACCCAATGATGGTGATACCTACCCTGCTTCGCTGATGGGGAGTGTAGCCCTTTTTCGGCAAACGCTCTACGACGCCAATTGGTACTCCGAAATTACGAAAGCTCATAAAGACAATCCAGACAAGTTGGAGAAACCGGATGCGAATGCTGCCCTGGCTGCGTTACAACCATTAATCAGTCAGAATCAATGGGCATTATTCGAAACAAAAAATGAGTTAGCTTATCAACGTATCCAAACAGTCGCTGAAGAATTTGACCTCGAATACGCCATGCTGGGAAATGGCTATGAATATCGACGCACAGGGATACTGAAGGAATTGGGGAAAACGGTAATACTCCCATTGTCATTTCCTAAAACTCCTCAGGTGGAAAGAACTGACAAATCACTTGGAGTTTCGCTTGAACAATTACAGCACTGGGAATTGGCAGCTTCAAATGCAGCCTTTCTTGAAAAAGCTGATGTATCCTTTTGTTTTACCTCCCATTTTAACTCAGGTCCTAACAAAAATCCCTGGCCTGCCATTCGGGAGACCGTAAAACGAGGACTCAATGCTGACTCTGCCTTAGCTGCTATTACAACAAACCCGGCGAAACTTTATGGTGTAGATGATCAGATGGGCACCATTCAAGCAGGTAAGATTGCCAACCTAACCATTGCCACCGGAGATCTATTTCTGAATGACAAGGCCGTTGTATCCGAGATATGGATTCAAGGAAATTACATAGAAAGGAAACCCGCGAGGGAAAAGGATCTCGAAGGCATATGGACCTTTACTTGGACAGGGGTTAGCGGATTCGATAGCGGTGAGATCAAAGGAGGGGGCAATAAATTCTCGCTCAAAGTTGGAAAAACATCTCTTCCATTTACGGTTCAAGGAAATGAATTTCTGCTGCTCGCTTCTCCGGATCTTTTGGGAGAAAAAGACGAAGAAGGCTGGGTTCGACTTCAGGCGTATATTCATGCAGATTCGCTATCCGGTAGCGGTCAATTACCCGGTGGGGAGATAGTAAGCTGGTCAGCAAACCGCACGAAAGCTCTCGAGGAGCATAAAAAGGAAGAGAAAGAGCAGGAAACTGAAATTCCGGAGCTTGTTTTTAATCGCTATCCCGCAGGTCTCTATGGTGTTGAATCGCTCGATAGACCTTCGACAGTTCTTATTCAAAACGCAACTATCTGGACCAGTGGCCCAGCAGGTGTTTTGGAGGACACGGATCTATTAATTATTGACGGGGAAATAGCACAAATTGGCGCCAATCTGAAAACCCCAAAAGGTGCTGAAGTCATTGATGCGGAAGGCAAACATGTGACGCCCGGCTTGATAGATTGCCATTCCCATGTCGGAGGCACCGGCGGGCTCAACGAAGGTGGTTCGGCCATATCCGTGGAGGTTCGGCTGGCGGACGTTCTTAACCCGGCCGATATTAATATTTTTCGTCAGCTAGGCGGAGGACTTACGGTGGCTAATATTTTGCACGGTTCAGCCAATCCTATGGGTGGTCAAAACCAGGTGATCAAGATGCGTTGGGGACAAAATGCGGAAGAAATTAAATTCGCTGGTGCACGGCCCAGTGTGAAATTTGCCTTGGGTGAGAATGTAAAACGTAGCCGCGACCCGAACTCCAGTCGCTATCCTAAGAGTCGATTGGGTGTCGAACAATTCTTCGTGAGTAATTTCAGAGCCGCAGAAGACTATGGAAGAAAGCGGGATGATTTTGGTTCCGGGAAGTCAATCTCTCCACCCAGAGTTGATTTACGAATGGCAGCAACGCTGGAGGTCCTTCGGCGAGAACGTATTATCCACATTCATTCCTACCGACAGGATGAGGTGCTGATGTTCGCCCGACTGGCGAAGAAATTGGATCTCGAAGTAGGCACGTTTCAACACATTCTAGAAGGCTATAAAGTCGCCGACGCTCTTGCGGATATTAACGCAGGTGCTTCCACTTTTTCTGACTGGTGGGGCTACAAATTTGAGGTCATAGACGCTATCCCATACAACGGAAAGATTCTTTATGACCAAGGAGTGGTAACTTCATTTAACTCTGACGATGTCGGCAATGCGGAGCTGGCAACTCGCCTAAATACTGAAGCGGCCAAGGCTGTTAAATACGGAGGAGTCTCAGAAGAAGAGGCACTCAAATTCGTTACCCTCAACCCGGCTATTCAACTCCGAATTGATGATAAGGTCGGTTCCCTGGAAAAAGGGAAAGATGGAGATTTTGTAATTTGGAGCGATCATCCTTTATCCACTTTTGCTCATGCTGAACAAACCTGGATTGAAGGCATAAAGTATTTCGACAAAGAAGATGCTCGAATTCAGTTTGAAGCTGACAGTCGGGAGCGCAATAGGCTGGTTCAGCAAGCACTGGGCAAACGACTTAAAGAGCTAAAAATGGGTTCAAAGAACGGACATCCAGATAAAGATCCTCAAGAAGAATCCCAACCTGAAGATCGGCATGATTGGATATACCACGATGGCACGAATCAATACAGCTGCGCCGCAGAAGAGGAAGGAGCACACTCATGAAATATATTAATCCATCCCAATTTCTGATACTGATTATTTTCGTAATCACTTCCTACGTATCTAACGCACATGATATGGTTCCTGGAGCAAAACAAGACTCCCCCATCCTATTAAAAAACGGAACCATCCATACCATTACCGGCGCGACTATTGTTGGTGGTGACTTACTGTTTGAAAACGGAAAGATCGTAGCAGTCACTCGAACGATAGACCCTCCGAAAGGAAGTGTGGTAATCGATGTTACCGGAAAGCACATTTACCCCGGATTAATTTCTGGCATTTCTTCTATCGGACTCGTCGAGATCAGTTCGATAAGTGCTAGCATAGACCTTGGTGAACGAGAAGCTTTGAACCCAAACCTTCGCGCAGAAGTAGCGGTAAATCCAGACAGTGAGATCATTCCGGTCACTCGTGCAAATGGCATACTGTTCGCTCACGTTACCCCACTTAATAGCCGAGGCGGATTAATAGGCGGACAAACTGCCTTGCTCAACCTTGATGGCTGGACGACGGAAGATATGACCTTTAGGTCTTCCATCGGCATGAGAATTACCTGGCCATCGGATCCGCAGCTTAGAGGATTTCAAATCGATCCAAGCTCAGTGGATGACCCCAAAAAAGCAGAGGAAAACTACGCTAAAAAAATCAAAGAGCTGGAACAGGCGTTTGCGGATGCGAGGGCATTTTGGAAGGCAAAAGATCAGGGTAATAAAGTACTCGACGTGGACCTACGTTGGGAATCACTCGGGCCTGTATTAAAAAAGGAAATACCCGTACTTGTTTATGCAAATTCAGTTCGACAAATTCGTGACGCTATAAATTGGGTAAAAAAGGAGGGCTTTGAAATGATACTCACAGGTGGGGCGGATGCCTGGCGAATTGCGGAATTGCTCGGAGAGAACCATATTCCGGTAATCATCGGCAATGTGAATACCACTACTCGAAGACGTTCAGATGCGTACGATACTCCATTCAAGAATCCTGCAATACTTCATAAAGCCGGTGTTAGATTTGCCATTGCCTTCAGTAGTGGTGCTCCCAACGAAGCCAACGAACGCAACCTGCCCTATGAAGCAGGCAGAGCAGTCGCTTTCGGCTTACCCAGAGAGGAAGCCATTAAAGCTATCACTCAATATCCAGCTGAAATCCTAGGGGTTGCAGATCGACTGGGTTCACTCGAGGTTGGCAAAGATGCATCCCTGATCGTGACGAACGGAGATCCGCTCGATATTCGTTCCAACGTGGAATTAGCGTTTATACAAGGTCGGTCAGTCGAACTCTCGAGCAGACATACCCAGCTCTACGAGAAGTACCAAAAAAGGTACTTACAAAATTGACGAACTCTTCAGACCGTTACTGTTCAGGTTGAACGGAAGGACGTTAAGTGCACCTTTAATTACTTCGGCCGTTTTGTAGGAACCACCAAAACAGGTACTTTAGCTCTGTGGAGAAGTGCTAGAGTTACACTTCCAGCGATAATATTAAATACCGCACCATGACCATGTGAGCCTACGACAACCAACTCGATGCCGTTATCTTCAATCTCTGTAATTAAAGAATCCACGATCGGTCCTTCAGGCAAATCAGACTCGGCGTTTACACCGCGCTCCTTCAGGCTGCATACAATAGCATCGAGTTGTTTTTGATCTGATTCCAGAATTTGTTCATAGAACTCCATATCAGGTATAACACCAGTGCCACCAATACCGACAAAAACAGGTTCAGAGGCAGCCGCATGCACAATACGTAATGACGCCCCGGAAAAAACAGCTTGTTCGAAAGCCGCATCAACGACATCATCAGTTACATCGGAGAAATCTACTGGTACTTAATATGTTTTTCATAATAATACATAGTACAACTGTTCGGCCTGTGACGCAAATTGCTACATAAAGGATTAGTCGGACTTTCTAAGCAAATTAGGGTTTGTAATGTGCCTCTTGAAACCTGGTTCATTGATCTGGATTCGAGGGAGCATCCCTTTTCGCCATAGTCCAACCAGTGAAGCCATAAATCAGTGAAATGATTGGATTAATAAGATTCAAAAATGCAAAGGGCAGGTAGGCCAGTGGATTAACTAAGAGAAACGCCATCATGGTAGCCCCGCAAGTATTCCAAGGAATAAGAGGTGAACTTAGCGTACCCGCATCTTCGATACAACGGGATAAATTTTTGGCTGCCAACCCGGAGTCTTCGAACGCCTTTTTGTACATACGTCCAGGAACAATTATGGAGAGGTATTGATCAGGCGCTAAAATGTTCATGCCTAAACAAGTCAGAATGGTAGTTGCAACTAATCGACCCGTGGAAGTTGCGAACTTTAGAATATAATTAGAAATCGTCGTAAGCATTCCAGTACCTTCCATGATTCCTCCATAGGCCATGGCACAAAGAATAAGGGAAATGGTCCACATCATACTATCAATACCTCCACGCGTTAGGAGCTCGTCTATTTGCGATACTCCCGTTTCTGAAACAAAGCCTGCCTGCATGATCGAAAAGATGCTACTGAATAAAATACCTTGCGTGACCACACCCAGAATGCCTCCAGCGAACCCGCCTGCCAACAATGCAGGCAAGGCTGGGATACGTAATACAATAAGCAATAAGACCAATCCAGGGGCGAGAAGTAGCCAGGGAGTTAAATTAAACAGTGAATCCAGGGTCTGACTGAGTGTAGCCACCGATTCGAGACTAGCAGCCTCACCCGAAATGCGAGCTCCCAGGATGGCGTATAAGGTCAAGGTGATGATCATACTTGGAACCGTCGTAAATAGCATATGCTTGATATGATCAAATAACTCCGCGCCTGCTACTGCTGGCGCAAGGTTGGTCGTATCTGATAAGGGCGATAGTTTATCACCGAAATAGGCCCCCGAAACAATCGCGCCTGCGACCATCGGTAACGGAAGACCCAAAGCCTGCCCAATGCCGATCAAAGCCACTCCAACCGTACCAGCTGTCGACCACGAACTTCCTGTAGCAAAGGAAACAACCGAGCAGATTAAACAAGTCGCAACCAGAAAGAAACCGGGCGAAAGAATTTTTAGCCCATAAAAGATCATTAAGGGAACGATGCCACTGGCGACCCAAGTCCCGATCAGGATACCAATGGCCATTAGAATAAGAATGGCCGGCATTGATATGGAGATACTGGAAACGATGCTTACTTGTAAGTCTTTCCAACCGAAGCCAGCTCGACTCCCAATAAATGCCGCCACCACAGCTGCAAGAATGAGTGGCAAATGTGGGTCCGTTCCCAACACAAAGATCCCTGTAAACAGGAACAGTATTAAAGAGAGCACGGGAACTAAGGAGATTCCTAGACTAGGCGTGTGGTTTGTTTCAATAGACATGGGACGCGACTAACACAACCGATGCGTGGTCATTTGTCGAGTATCCGACAACGGTTTCGATTTAGTAATTCCAAGGATAGGTTTTGACGCCTTCTCCATACTTCCACTGACTTGTGTTTCCATTAACTCCGATAGAAACAGAATGAAAAAATTCTTCTCAATATTATCCGTATTACTGATTGGCTTACCATTGAGCGCCCAGGATTCCATCAACTTTCCTACCTTGGGGGAAATCAGGCAACATCATCCAAGTCTAGCAAAATTGATCGATGTGAATACACCCATTCAGGTAATTACCTCTGGGTTTGAATGGTGTGAAGGACCGGCCTGGAACAAGGAAGGACAGTTCCTGGTATTTTCGGAGATTCCAAGCAATACGGTTATGAAGTGGGTCGAGGGCGAAGGAGTCAGCAAATGGTTTTCACCATCTGGTTATACAGGCATTTCAGATTACGGCCCAGAACCTGGCAGTAATGGATTGATGTTTGACCCTGAAGGACGACTCATCTCTTGCGAACACGGCGATCGACGCATTTCGATCATGATCAAGGACGGTGGTAAAAAAACATTGGCAGATAACTACAACTGATCTCGTTTCAACAGCCCCAACGACATTACACGCCATTCAAACGGCAATCTCTACTTCACTGATCCTCCTTATGGTCTTCGCGACCGCTTCGAGGACCCTCGTAGAGAAATGGATTATTGCGGAGTATATTTGTTACGACCTTCAGGCGAAGTGGAACTACTGACAAAATCAGTTGAACGGCCAAACGGCATTGGCCTTTCGCCAGATGGAAAAACCTTGTATGTTGCACAGTCACATCCTGAACAACCAACCATCACCTCATTTTCCGTAGACTCAGACGGCACGTTGGGAAAAGGAAAACCATTCTTCGATGCAACTCGACATCAAGGCCCCGGAATTTTCGGCAATCCCGATGGTCTCAAGGTGGACGCAGAAGGCAATGTCTGGGCATCAGGGCCTGGCGGCATTTTCATATTAAATTCCAAGGGTAATCTGCTTGGCCGAATTCTTACTGGCGAGAAAACTAGCAATTGTGCATTCGGTGGTGCTGATGGTTCGATGCTTTATATAACTGCCGACACTTATGTTCTGCGGGTGCAGACCAAAGTTAAAGGAATCGGGTTTTAAGGTTAACCCCGGGAACGGGAAAGTTCGCCGCGAACTTCAGTATCTCTAATCCCAAGAGTTTTTTCGATTTCCTGCTCAATGTAGAGTGCCTGTTCAGGTTTATCCATGCCGGTGACAAGTTTATGTTCGGCGCTATTTTGATCCTGAAAAAATACATCATAGGTGTAGCTTGTGCCGTTTTTTACGCGGTGTATTTTTCCCTTAGTAAACACCTGTTTGATTTCACCTACCTCTATGACCTTTCCTCCTGGCCAGGGAAGCGACTTGTGAGAAATGGTTAAACTACTGGAACTAATTCGAATATAGGTTTGGTTCAAAAAGCAGCATGAATGGTTCCGAATGCGACCATTAGCCATTGCTGTTTAGAAATGGCTATACCAAACGACCATAAACCCGTCCCAAAAAATACAAAATACAAGAAGTGCGTATAATTTCGGAGTGAACCACTTTCTCACAATTTCCAAACCGTCCTGGGTCGGTTGCAGTTCGATGTTCTTTGGCGGATCCACTTCCGGCCGAACAGATTTGGAGTGACCTTCCACTTGCTCCCGGAAATCAAAGACCGAATTGCAGGAAGCACATTTAGCCAAATGGGTATCCAAATTAATATCTGAGGCCGGGATGGTTTTGGAACAACGTTTGCAATGAATATCCATAGAGAAAATAGTTGGAGGTTACCATAAAGAGTTTAGTGAATTTCCCTGTGTTTAAATTCTCTCTTTTCCAATCAATAAAAATTCATAGGTTTATTTCAAATGGACAAGTTAAACGAAAAGGACGTTCCAGTTGAACATCGGAAGTCCCCCAAGGAGGCTTTCGAAATATATCGCAAACATGTGTCGGTGGCCATGCGCAAAGGTGATCCGCTTAGCACGGGTCCTTGGGAAGGCGGACCCCCATTCGACGTTGAGATAACTACCGTTCCTCCAGGAAAAAAGAATTACCCGTATCACTCCCATGCTTCTTCGTGGGAATACTATATCATAACCTCCGGTACGGGAAAATTTAGAGATGAAAATAACGTATGGCATGACATCACTCAAGGTGATCATATCCAGTGTAGAACGAAACAGGCCCATCAAATATGGAATGATAGCCCTGAAAACTTGGTTTACACTGTGATCGCTAGTAACTCCGAAGTCGAAGTGGGACATTATCCTGACACGGGGAAAATAGTCGTTTTTCCAGATGAAAGATTAGGTTACATGACTGAGGCGGACTATTACGAAAACGAAGAATAAAGTCGTTTCAATCCAGGTGGCGAACTTCGAGTTCAAAAAAGAGTAAAAAGCGAATAATTCAGGGCGGTTTCTTGTTAGAGCCGAAAAAGGTAAGCTATCCATATACACGTATATTTTATAACCACAGCGTTCCTCGCTGTAACAACTAGACATCCTATTCCTGAGTTAAATGAGATCTTGCCACCCATATTCCATCATACACCTTCACGCTGAAGGCGCCGTTGCTATTACTCATAAGCCCGCTTCTGACGGGCAGTTGCCCAGGTTTTAGAAGCAAGTTCGGGTATAGCAGATAAGGATTGCGACGTTCAATTCCTGGAATCTGATAACGCTGATCTATTTGAAGGAAGAAGCTCACTTCTCGCAAATTGCTCGAAACGAAGTGATTTTCTTAGAGTGCAAGCATTAGCCAGCGAATTAGGTTTCGAAAACTTTGAGTTATTTAATAACACCGTCTCCATAGCAGGAGCACTGGCAGATTGGAGAAATGAATCACAAAATCAAGATACGGTCGCCATTCTCGAAATAGGAACGAATAACTCAACGCTAACCATTTCTTCACCAGAAGGTATACTAGGGTCAAAGAAGATTTCAATTTCGATCCAGGACATAGCTGAAAGTATCCAGAGTAAACTACAGCTAAAATTTGAAAGCGCCGCCCTACTCCTTTTCTACAATGGAATCTTCGATTTCAGCCAAAACCAAACTGGAATTGCTGAAATCTTCGCTCAGAAACTAGAACCCATTTAAAAAGAGCTTGGAGCAAAGTTTTTAGTCAAAATCGACAGATTACTTATCTCAACGATTCCACCCAGTTACGGTTGGTTCGGTAAAGAAGTGCCAGCAGTATTGGGGTTAAAAGGGTTTTCATCATCCGATTTTAGTTTTCTGAAAGATCTTCCTTTATTGGGCGATTCTGCAGACAACCTAGGGTTCATCGGCCTCGCCTATTGTGCTCATTCTTTACCAGGCAAGCAAAGCTGGATGGCGCCCATGGGAATGCAGGTAATATCAGTTGCTTGCAAGATGAGCCAAGGATTTACAGTGGGTGTAACCCTCGAAGATACGATCGAACAACCGACTGAGGAGATTATTAATCAATTCCAAGGCAACTCGATATCTGGTGAAACTGAAGATGCTTCTTCAGTTGAAAAGCCCGTTCCATTTTTCGAGGAAGAGTCGGTAAAAGATTTCCTTAATGACTCAACGGACGTTTTTGGCGAATCCGAAACCGAAGAAGTTTTCTTGGAAGAAAAATCCCATTGAAGTCATCACTTTAAATGAGACAAAATCAGATGAATCTCAGTCGAAAGAGAAAAAGCAGGTAATTTCTATACAGGAGGAGGACGAGTCCGAGTAAAGTAAACTCGGTCTTATCTTCAGTGGAATTGCGGCCCTTATTATCGTCGGTTGCGGGGGATTATTTTATCTTCAGAATACTCCCAAACCAATTCCAGTTCCAATACCAAAAAAGGTAAAGGAAGTTGTAAAGGTGGAAGCAACGAGTCCTTACGAAGCATTTAAAGCTGATATCAAAACCATCAAAGAAGATCCGCCTACTGAGGTTGCTGAAATCAAGGAGCCTAAACCAATTCCTTCACCTGTAACGTAGGAAATCGAGAAAGCGCCCGAAGTAAAAGCGGTAGATCTCATTGAATTTGCTGAAGTAGAAACTCAGAAAATCGAAGCCCCCGATGCTGCTCCATTAGGTTCTCTGTTTATTGACACAACTCCTTCGGGTGCGACCGTTTTGATAAACGGTAACAATGAGGGCACGTCTCCTGTCACAGTTGATCAACTACAGTTTGGAGCCTATTCTATAGAGTTAAAGTTGAACGGTTATATTACGAAGCATCTGGATGTTACGGTTGAATCTACCGATAGCCAAATCGTAAGCACTGATCTCGACCTACCTGTTGGAACTCTTGAAGTAAGTACCACTCCTGAAGGGGTATCCTTTGATCTGGTTTCGGTAGAGGGCTTAGACAGAATTATGTTCTCCGGCGTATCCCCAGTTACCATTCCAGATCTGCGGAACGGCGACTACGAAGTGCAGTTCTCACGTGAAGATTGGGAAAATTATTCAGAATCGGTAACGGTTCATAACAACGAAACTTCCAGTGTAGACTTAGTTTATCCTGAGGGTTGGGTGATGATCACCTCCAGCCCAGACAATGCATCCGTTTTTGAAAAGGGTATTTTCGTAGGAAAGACTCCGCTTCGTATTAAAGGCCTGAAGGAAGGCGAGAAAACGTATACCGTTCGTCAATCTGGCTACGAAGATATGGAAATGGCTACTGAAATTGTTGCCCAATCTGAAAAAAACTTAAAAGCCGAATTCTTACATTGGGATCGCGAAGTTAATTATAAAGACTTGGACCATGTCCCCGTTCAAACCAAAGGCGGCTTAAGCTCCATCCAACGGTTGGTCGGCAACGCTACTCACCGATTCCTTGTTGAATTTCTTATCAATCAAGAAAGTAAACCGGAGAAAATTGAAGTGCTAGAGACCACTTACCTCCGCGCACACGATCGCTTGTTAAAAAATATTTCTGATTGGGAGTTCGAACCTGGTTTAAGGAAAGAGCATCCAGTAAAAACCCGCGTGCGAATACCTGTAATTCTCGGTGATGTCGCAAAACTACCCCCAGTTGTTGAACTGGCTCGGGTGGAAGAAATCGAAGAATAATACTTTCTAGTTAAAAGCACAAAGCGGTTCTATAAACACCTGTCCGGTTCGCCGGGCAGGTGTTTTTTTACGTTACCACTCAAGAGTTTTTCTACTCTGAAGAAACTGACCCGTGATTTGCGTAGGCGCCTCATCGGCCAACCAAACTATAGTATCGGTTCCTTCTTCCAGGGATCCGGGCGCATTTTCTCCCCCCATATCTGTCTTAATCCATCCAGGACTTATGCAATTCACCTTAACGTTTTCCGATGCCAATTCACTAGCCAGAATACAGGTCACGGCATTCAGGGCAGTTTTTGAAATACTGTAGGCGGGTGGCGACCATGTACCCATACCTTTCAATTGTCCCGATAGGCTCGATACATTGATAACTCGAGGATCCTGACTGTTTCTAAGTAATGGAAGAAAAGCCCGAGTGACTCTCAACGGTCCCAACGAATTCGTATCCCATGTTTGATTTAAATCTTGCTCGGTGACGCTGAGAATGGATTCAGTTCGATCTATAAGAATACCAGCGTTGTTTACTAATACATCCAGGTAATCAAATTGGTCGACAATAGTTGCAGCGCATGCCTCAACAGAATCAGGAATCGAAACATCTAATTCAACGACTGTCAGATTAGATGAATTCTTTGCAAGGGTTTGAGCAGCGATCTTCCCCTGATTTAGATTTCGACATGCCAAAATAATTTGAAACTTTCGTTTCAAAAGCTGGCGAACCACTTCCAATCCGATACCGCGATTTGCTCCAGTTACGAGTGCTCGTTTCATTGATCCTAGAGGGTAGAATAGGCATCACTCTCTGACGGATTTTTCGGAAAATATAAATCCGCTATCCACCGAAAACACGCATTCCCAACGCGCATAATATCCTCCAAAATCAAGTATAAAGCAGGAACAAGTAACAAGGTTATAAAGGTGGCAAACAACACTCCGAACGACAAAGAAGTGGCCATTGGAATAAGAAATTGGGCCTGAAGACTTCGTTCTAGAAGAATTGGAACTAGACCGACAAAAGTCGTTAAGGAAGTTAATAGAATAGGACGGAATCGAGCGATACCTCCTTGGTGCACAGCTTGCTTGAGCGGAATACCCTGTGCTCTCAATTTGTTTATGTAATCTACTAGTACCAGGGAGTCATTTACGACCACTCCGGATAGGGCAATGATGCCTAACATAGATAGCGTGCTAAGATCTTGAGGAGTCCCAAAATCTTGAAAGTTTATTAAGTGCCCAAAAATTGCACCAGCAACTCCGAAGGGAATCGCCGAAATAACCAATATGGGTTGGACATAACTTTTAAACGGAATGGCCAGTAGTGTATAAATGATTACAATGACAAAAAGACCTCCTAGCATCAAGACAGGCATCAATTCTTCAAAGTCTTTAGCTTCTCCATCTTTGATGGATTTAACTCCCGGATAATTCGCCAATACCTCCTCCAAAATAGATGGCTTTACTTCCTTTCCTAAAATCTCATTGATTCGCTTCATTGTTTCACTTATCGGATAAATGGCTTTGTTAATTTCAGTAGGGTTAGCCACATTCTTGTCAGCATCCGCTTGAACATTGATCACACGTTGCCGATCGACACGGGCGATACTTGGATAGCCAAGGCCAAATTCAATATCAGCCACTTCATTCATCGGTACTGATTGTCCTGTAGGGGTACGAATATACATCTTTTCAAGATTACCGATGGATTTCCTTTCGGACTTTGGATAACGAACCATAACTCTAACGTCATCCTGATCGCGTTGAATCCGTTGCGCTTCTCCTCCATAAAAGGCCTGCCTGACCTGCCGCGCCAAATCCGATGCATTCAATCCAAGACCTCGAGCAGAATTCTTAAGTTTTATTTTTATTTCCTGCTTACCGTCCGAATAAGTGTCGCGAATATCATTTAATCCTTCGAATTCTCGCAATCTCTTTTGAATTTCCAGAGAGGCTAATTTGAGTTGATCGAAATCCGGGCCGGTTAATCGGATATCGACAGGAAGCCCGACCGGACCTGCGGCACCTGCGTTAATAGTTAATCGACTCACACCAGGAATCTGGCCAACAATTTCTCTCCAGCGATCCGCGACCTCAAATGCATTGGAGTCACTCACTTCGCTTTTTGCTAACTCAACTACGATTGATCCAATATTGCTTCCCTCTGTGGTGCTCTCCGGATTTGGCCCCCCTGTCATGGTGGAGTATCCTACGGCAACTAACTCATGGGCCACCGGATCGTATTCACCGCGTGAAATGGCTTCATTGCTTACTTGATCCAACCCTGCAACCAGTCTCTCCATGGCCTTGCCTGTATCTTCTGATGTGGTCCCTTCGGGCATTTCAAGCTGAACCAAAATGAAATCACTCGGAACATTGGGAAACTGTATGAATCGTATCCATCCACCCTCCACTATTCCCCAGCTCACAATCAGGATAGAAATGAAGGCTCCTAAAGTTGCATAGCGCCAATTTATCGCGACCTCAACAAAAGGGTCATATACGTTGCGAATAAAGGCTTCCAATCCGTCCGATATTTTTCGTTGCAGTCTTGAAAACAGATTTAATTCATCACGATTTTTTCCACCGCCTACCTTACAAAGCGACAGGTGATACGGGAGGACCAGCTTACTTTGAACTAATGAAAAGAGTAAGGTCGGAATGACCACGAGTGGAATGGAAACGAAAAATTTTCCCATTAACCCTGGAAGAAAGAATATCGGACAAAACGCTACGATAGTCGTTAAAACCGCAAAGGTTACCGGAGTCGAAACTGCATGTGTTCCCCGGATAGCAGAATCTACCCCTGAGCCATTCCTTTGAAATTCAGAGAAAACACTTTCGCCAACCACAATCGCATCGTCGACCACAATCCCCAGAACCAAAATAAAAGCGAACAGCGAGATTAGGTTTATCGAAAGTCCAAAAATAGGACCCACCAGAAAGGTTGCCAAAAAACTAACTGGAATTCCGGCGGCCACAAAGAAGGCCAATGAAGGTCGCAGAAAAAGCGACAACAAGAGTAGGACTAGCACAAAACCTATAGCACCATTCTCCAACAACAGATTAAGACGATCCTGCAAATAAAACGCAGAGTCACCCCAAGCTTGTAACTCAACTCCATCCGGAACCCAGGTTTCCTTGGATTCCTCGACGTACTTATAAATCTGCTCTGATATATTAAGTGGACTCTCGTTGCCCACTTCACGAACAAGTACAAATGCAGCAGGCTGTCCATTAAAACTGGAGAGAATTGAAACGTCTTCAAATCCATCTTCAACCTCCGCTACATCAGATAAAAGGACCTGAGTTCCATCCCGATGGCTAATTAGAACTAAGGCTTCAAATTCATGGCCGCGGTATGCTTGCTCCTTCGTCCTGAGTAGTATCTCACCACCCACTGAACGAATTTGACCTGCGGGAAGATCTAACGAATTCCCCTGCACGACCTGCATCACTTGCTCAAAGGTTAAGTCGTATTGCCGTAGTTTATCTTCAGATACGTTTATCGAAATCTCGTAATCTCGCACACCGCGGGTAAACGCCTGACTAACTCCAGGAAGTTCGACGACATCATCCCTGACTTTCTTAGCCAAATGCTTAAGCGCGTATTCATCAGTGTTACCGTAGATTGCTATCCATATGGTATCTTTTTGAATCAAGAATTCATCAATAATAGGACGTTCAGTGTCAGCCGGGAATGTGGTAATTGCATCCACCCTGGTTTTGACGTCTTCCTTAACTTTTCGAAGATCATAACCTTTATCAACCACCACATTGACAGCTCCGAACCCCTCAGAGGCAACCGAACGCACCTCCTTAATTCCCTCCAGCCCTTGCAGCGCCTCTTCGATCCGAATATTAACCGCCTCTTCAACTTCCTCTGGAGAAGCTCCAAGATAAGGAACACGCACCACAATGGTATCCAATGAAAACTGTGGAAACAATTCCATTTTGATTGAGAAAAGAGAAATGGCCCCTCCCACAACCATGAGTAACATGGTCAAATTGGCTGCGACGCCGTTTTTGGTAAACCAGGCTATCATAGCTCACTTCCCATCTGCTTGGCAGAAGCGTCATCAAAGACTTCAACTTCCATTCCATCAATAGCGATTCCGAGTGGAGTTAGACAGAGTCGATCACCATTTTTTAACCCCGCTGAAATAAAGGCTTCTTTGACCTCCGCCTTCGCGACTACAACCGGTGTTATTTTCAATTGATTGTACTCATCAATTATCCACACCAGATTTCCAGGTTTTAATGCCGAACGAGGAATCACGAATCCCGGGCCCAGGTTTTTCCCAGATATTTGAGCCGAAACATATTGACCAACATTCAACGGAGGCCGATCCGAATGATTTGATTGCCCATACGGATTTTCTATCCGAGCAACCAAGTAAACCTGTCTGGTAGCTGTATCGATGACACCTTCAACCCGATCAATGACACCCATCCAGTTCCATGATTTATTCCCAAATTGGGAGGAAAGAAACACATTCGACTCTGTTGAATTGGATTGTCCACTCTGAGATACCTGAGGCAAATCAATGAATGTGAGATCTTCAGATGAAATGGGCAGACGAACCTCAGCTACATCGACGGCGAATATCCGGGCCAATTGGGTCGTGCGACCATTCACCGTCTGACCAACATCGACAAACTTTGTATGAACCCGTCCATCGTACGGAGCCCGAACAGTGGTTTTCGAAAGATTCCGTTTGGCAACGATTACGCCCGCTTCCGCACTCTCGATATCAGACACAGCTTTTTCGAGTTGAGGTTTTCTCAAAACAAGATCGTTAGCTTGACCGCGGCCCAATTCTTTCCAGTCCAACTGTGCCTGTTCGCTCAAGCTTTCCTCCTGAGCATAGGCTAACCTCGCACTGGCACGCATACTCTTGGCATTTGCTAACGCGGCTGAATATTCCACTTTATCCATTTCGATAAGCACATCGCCTTTTTTAAAAAAGCTGCCTGCAAATAATTTTGGAGATACAAACTCGATAACCCCTGACACCTCAGCAGTCAGAACCGTATCGGTTCGTGGTTGGATCGTTCCCTGAGATTCGATAGTTAATGACAGGGGTTCGCTTTGGAGCCTCATTACTTCAACCTTTGGAAGAACCCTGACCAATTCTTTTTTCTCAGGTTCACCCTTAAGCTTGATCACAATCACCGTAAAAACTACCGCCCCGACAACGAACACGATTGGCAACAAAATCTTCAAAAGGATATTTTTTCGTTCTGATTTTAATTGAGAATTCATAATTTATTCCTCGTCTAAATTAAATCCACCTCCAAGGGCGATATAGAGATCTATCCGGTTTTGTAATACACGATTGATCGCGGTAATACTTTGACTCCGGGTATCGAAAGAGCGGCGCTCGGCATCGAGTACTGCGGATATATCCAACAATCCTCGTGCGTATAACACCCAGGCTTGTTCAAGGGCTTTAGAGCTTTGTTTGGCAGCGAGATTCAAGTCATCAACCAATTGGACCAAATAAGTCTGATTCGCTAATGCGGTTTCCACTTCGCGAAATGCATTTAAAACGGCAGTCTCATAGTTGGCGACTTGCTCATTGAACTGTGCTTCGGCTTGACGACGCTGGGCCCCCAGGCGTCCCGCCATAAAAATGGGAGCGGTTATATTTCCAGCTGAAGTCCAAACCCCAGAATCAGAATCTAAAAGATTTCCGAGTTCATTGGATGCCTGTCCTAAACTTCCGGTTAACGAAATGTCAGGAAGGCGGTTTTTTTTCTCTGCGCTAAAATTTGCACCCACGGCGGTGAGGCGTCGTTCTGCAGCACGTAGGTCTGGACGATTCTCAAGTAATGAAGCAGGCAGGCTGGCAGGTATCGGTGTTTTAACTGCAGGAAGCTCCTTATTGAGCTCAATGGTCCGACCCGGATAATCTCCTACCAAGGTTTCAAGCAATCGAATGGACTGATCTAATGCACTTTCTCTTTGACTGACTTGGGCTCTAACAACGCTAGCCTGTGACCTTGATAAACGTAAATCAAATGCCTGAACTAAACCGCGTTGATATCGGTCTTCCAAAATCTTGAGATTTGAATCAAAACTTTCAGCACTGCTGACAGCTAACTCCTTTTGATATAAAAGTTCCTTAGCGTTAAACCAAGCTTTACTAATTTGGGAGATGAGGGAAAGACGAAGTGCCTCCATATCATACCCTGAAGCTTCGAACCCAGCCAAGGTTGCACTATGCTGGTCCCGCACCTTACCCCAAACATCGAGTTCCCATTGAGACGAAAGCGTAAGACTGTAGTTCGTTATACTGAATGAACCGAATGGATTAAATAATACCTTTTGTTTTGTGCCTGCACCACTCAGTCCCAGATTTGGGTAGCGCAACGCTCCAGCAATCTGGGCATTCGCTTCAGCTTGTTGTAATCGGTATGCGGCAGCTTCAAGTGAAGGATTTTGTAGCATGGCCGTTTCGACAAGGCCTATTAACTCGTCATCCTCGAAATCCTTCAACCAATCACCAGCGAGTTCGCCGGTTGTCGAGTCCTGGCTCCAATCATCAGGCACATTTTCCTGGAGGTTGGAATTATCATTCTGAGAGTCGAGGCTGGTGGTGGCACATCCGGCAAGCAAAGTCGCCAGGGTGACAAAAAACATGTTACGAAAAAAGAAGCTCATTAAGAAATTGGAATGCGTGCGGATTCAACACCAGCGGCAATGAATTCAATGTATTCGTCCACTACATTTTGAAATTCATCTTTGCTGAGATCGTGACCAATAAATTGATCCATTCGTGGGAAGTGCATCATGAACCCAACCATGGTACAGATAATGAAATTCAATTTGTTCATCACTTGACCAGGATCAAGTGAAGGAAGCGCTTTTTTAAAAGCCTCAAGAAATGTAGTGAACATTTCTTGAAAGATTTCCTCATCTAACTCCCGCATAAAGTCTAAGGGCTCAGACATGCAGCGCGCCATGGCTTGAACAAATCGGCGGCCTTCTTTCCCCATGAGCCTTGAGACAGTTGGTCGAACCAAGATGTCCACCAGTTCATAAACAGGAACGATTCCATCTTCATGCTTAGCTTTAGCTTTCTCAAGCATACCAAGGCGCAATTCGTTCAAAGGCATAATGCGATATTTGAACAGCTCCTTGATCAACTCCACCTTGGACCCAAAATGGTAGTTTATGGAGGCCACATTCACACCGGCGCGTTGTGTAATATTCCGAATAGATGCCCCAGCAAAACCACACTCAGCCAATTCCGACTCGGCTGCTTCAAGGATCTTTATTTGCGTAGCATTCATTCAAACGTTTGATTTAAACGATCGTTTGAAAGGAATCAGTTTCTTAAGAATAGCAACTCAAATCGCGATTTTTCTTTAACCGCTTGAATGGATATCTGAGAAAAGAGGTACTTCTCGACTTATGAACCAAGATCCATTCATGGAAGCCGCAATAGCTGAGGCCCGCAAAGGCCTAGCGGAAGGAGGGATACCTATCGGATCCGTCCTGGTGCGCAAAGAAGAAATCATAGGTCGCGGCCACAATCGTCGCGTTCAACACAATAGTTCCATCCTTCATGGGGAAATGGACGCGCTTGAAAATGCGGGTCGCCAAGCAGCTGATGTTTACAGCGAATGCATCATTTATACGACGCTTTCTCCATGTGCACAGGTGCTATCCTACTTTACGGGATTCCCAAAGTGGTCATCGGTGAGAACCAAACATTTATGGGCGAAGAGGATCTTCTTCGTTCTAAAGGAGTCGAAACTACCGTGCTGAACAATGCAGACTGCATTGAACTCATGACCAACTTTATTGAGACAAACAAGAAATTGTGGTTCGAAGATATTGGAACTACTAACTAAACCTACATGAAGCATACAAACTATTACCTCGTCCTACTCTTCCTAACAATTGCAGGCCCGTTGAGTGCAACTTACTTTGGAAACGGTCTAAAAATAGGTGAGGTCGATCAGGACTCCGCTATCATCTGGACCCGGCTAACCAGAGATGCCGAATTTAATATGCAGGGTCATATGTGGATTGATTACGAAATTCCGTCTGAAAGAACCGACAGTAGTGGACGATCCAGGGTCGAACATGCTAGTCGCATGCCCAACGGCGCCACCTTGAACGACATGGCGTTCAGCCTTCCAGGAGCAGCCGGAGAAGTTAGACTTATTTACTGGCCCGATAACGACACGAGCAAAATTGTCGAAAAAGACTGGATACAGGTTGATGTGAATAAAGACCACACACTCCAAATCTTGATCGACGGGCTCAAACCCAATACCGAGTACGACGTAGTCCTGGCATCAAGAAATCTTGAAGGATCATTGCGTGCCTCCGTCACCGGACAATTTAAAACAGCACCCAAATCCAATACAGTGGAAGAGGTCATATTTACGGTTGTAACCTGCCACGATTTTGGTCGTCGAGACGATTTGATTAACGGTCACAGGATATATCCATCCATGGCTCGCATTGTAAAACCTGACTTCATGGTTCATGCGGGTGATATCGAATATTACGACAAAGCCGACCCATGGGCGAGAAGTGCTGAACTAGCTCGACATAAATGGAACCGCATTTTCGCCCTACCCTACCAAGTCGACTTCTATCGACAGTTTGCCTCTTACTTTATCAAAGACGATCATGACACTCTAAAGAACGACGCATGGCCCGGAGAAAGTTATGGGGATCTAACCTGGGAACAGGGGTTGGCCATTTATCGCGAACAGGTGCCTACTGGAGAAAAGACCTACCGCACCAGACGCTGGGGTAAAGATCTACAAATCTGGATGGTAGAAGGTCGGGACTTAGAAGCCCCAACAATATGCCAGACGGTCCAGGTAAAACGATCTGGGGAGAGGAGCAAAAAGCCTGGTTATTCAACTCCATGGAAAAATCGGATGCGTCGTTCAAGATTCTGATTAGCCCAACACCTATTGTAGGTCCGGATCGCGGAAGTAAAAACGACAATCATGCTAACGAAGGATTCACCTGGGAGGGTGATCAGGTTCGTGAATTCCTAAGCACTCAAGACAATGCGTTTGTGCTTTGCGGCGACCGACACTGGCAATACGCAACGGTTCATCCCGAAACAGGCGTACGCGAATTTTCTTCCGGCGCAGGTTCAGACATGCATGCGGGTGGGTTTAAAGATTCGCAGCGTACAGAAGCTCACAAATTTCTCCGTATTGATGGAGGATTCCTAAGCGTATCGGTAAACCGCAAAGGCGGGACACCACAGGTAACGTTCACCCATTACGATATTGATGGCAATCCCGTGAATGCGGAAACCTTTGCTTCAGAAAAGTAGCACATACGAAATCAAGGGCGCTTGAATTAACTCAGGGGTTTGACGGCTCCATCAAAGATGTATCTATTAATTGGCTACTCAACCTAACATTTTATAAGATATGGCCACACCTGAATTTTTTTTCCAAGATCCATTTCCGTTAACCGAAGATAAGACTGAGTATTCGCTCCTCTCCTCTGACTACGTCGAAGAAACCGAGTTTGAGGGTAACCAGATCCTAAAAGTAAATCCTGAGGCCTTAACGCTGATCGCCCAAGCTGGGATGCGAGATATCGCATTCTTTTTGAGGTCAGAACATTTGGAGTTGGTTTCCGCCATCCTGGATGATCCCGAAGCATCCGACAACGATCGCAACGTGGCCATGACGCTTTTGAAGAACGCCGAAGTTTCCTCACACGGCATTCTTCCATTCTGCCAGGATACTGGGACGGCCATCATCATGGGCAAAAAAGGACAAC
>Ga0115002_10001585_pt1 | contig 31079 bp, 29 predicted proteins | sample ArcticOcean_MG_C_8_FD_89576 | JGI IMG/M metagenome (GOLD analysis project Ga0115002, IMG submission 89576) | Marine microbial communities from western Arctic Ocean - ArcticOcean_MG_CB11_86 | ecosystem: Environmental > Aquatic > Marine > Oceanic | place: Arctic Ocean: Canada Basin | collected... | reverse complement strand
TGGAATTACTTTATTTGGAATAAATGACCCCAGACAAGGCATTGTGCATGTTATTGGGCCTGAACAGGGTTTAACCCAACCTGGAATGACAATTGTCTGTGGTGATAGTCACACATCAACTCACGGAGCGTTTGGCTCACTAGCTTTTGGTATAGGTACTTCAGAAGTAGAACATGTATTGGCAACACAGACGCTCGTTATGAATAAGCCTAAAACTATGGAAGTAAATATTACAGGAGAAACTCCTTATGGTGTAACTCCGAAAGATATAATTCTTGGAATTATCAAGCGAATTGGGACTGCAGGTGGAGCAGGCCATGTTATCGAATATACGGGTGAGGCTATAAAAAAACTCAGTATGGAAAATAGAATGACAATTTGTAATATGTCTGTTGAAGCAGGAGCAAGGGCTGGAATGATTGCACCCGATCAAACAACTTACAATTATCTAAAAAATAGAAATCACTCCCCTAAAGACTGGGTTAGCTCTCTTAAAAATTGGTCTGACCTTCATACAGATGAAGGGGCCTTATACGATTCGAATGTAACTATAGCTGCAAAAGAGATGGAGCCCTATATTTCATGGGGAACTAACCCCGCTCAAGTTATAGGAATAAATGAAGAAGTACCCAGTCCAGAAGATTATCTAGATGAAGCAGAGAAGGAGGCGGCTATACGCGCACTTCAATATATGGACTTATCACCAGGACAAAAAATAAATGAGGTTGAACTTGATATAGTTTTCATAGGAAGCTGTACGAATGGAAGGATTGAAGACCTTAGATCTGCAGCATCTGTTTTAGAAGGAAAGAAAATTAATAAAGACATTTCTGGAATAGTTGTTCCAGGATCAACCTTGGTAAAAGAACAAGCCGAACTAGAAGGTCTAGATAAAATCTTTCTAGATTCAGGACTTGAATGGAGAGAGGCTGGTTGTTCTATGTGTTTGGGAATGAATCCTGACATACTAGAACCGGGACAGAGATGCGCCTCTACTTCAAATAGAAACTACGAAGGAAGACAAGGAGTTGGAGGTAGGACACATTTAGTAAGTCCTCAGATGGCTGCTGCTGCAGCCCTAAGTGGTCACTTTGTAGATATAAGAGAGTTAGAATGAAGAAAATAAAACAAATAAAATCAACTATGCTACCTCTGCCCATGTCAAATGTAGATACAGATCAAATCATGCCAAAACAATTTCTAAAGAGGGTCGAGAGATCAGGTTATGGAAAATATCTATTCTTTGAATGGAGAAAAAATGTTGATGGAAATCTAAATCCAGACTTTCCTTTGAATAAAGAGGTCCATAAAGATGCCCGGGTTCTAGTGACGGGAGCCAATTTTGGAACTGGATCTTCAAGAGAGCATGCTCCCTGGGGATTACAAGACTGGGGTTTTGATGCTATAATTTCAACAAACTTTGCTGATATTTTTAAAAACAACTGTCTAAATATTGGCCTCCTTCCAGTGGAGGTTAATGCTAAAGTTCTAGAAAGATTATTTGAATTAATTAAGGGAGACCCTAAAACAATTATTGATATATCAATAGAAAATAAGTTACTGGTATGCGTTGATATTAATACAGATTTTATTATTGATGATTTCTCTAGACAAAAGCTAATAATGGGCCGAGACCAAATCGATATTACTTTAGAATATAAAGATTCAATAAACGAATTTGCTCAGGAGAGAAAAAAGAATATTCCAAGTTTAGATTAAAGTACTTAAAGCTATTCCTAAACTATCTGATACGGCTTTAGATAATAACATTCCTTTATGCACTTGCAGTGAGTCTTGGTATGTATCGTTATCTCGAATCTCATCAATCCAGTTGTCATGAAGAAAAAATGGCAAATATTTCTCTATTTCATTAGATATTGCAATAGACGCTTTTCTTGGGACAGATCCTGGTAAATTAGAAATTGCTGCAACGTTTACCCCATCTCGTTCAATAAACGGGTTTGAATGTGTAGTCGGAACAATACCTTCCACACAACCACCCTGATCAATAGCTACATCTACGACGACAGAACCTGAATTCATCGATCGTATATGGTTGTTGCTTATAACAATAGGGGGCTTCCCTCCTGGAACTAATACAGCCCCAATGACTATATCCGCATCTTCAATAAACTTATTAAAAACCTCACGGTTTGTTCTGACAAATTCAACTCTAGATTCATTTTCTTTATACTTAATTCTTAAGGCCTTAAGCTTGTTCTCATCTAAATCAATTGCAATAACACTGCACCCCTTACTTAGTGCTTCTCGAACAGCTGCCTCTCCAACTACCCCGCACCCCACAACAACAACTTTTATCTCACTAACATCTTCTTTCTCTAAGAAGTCAAACCCCTTAGAGAATGCAATCGCTCCAGCAATTTCAGACATAGGTGTTAGTAAGGGGTAGTTATTATTGTCCCAAATAAGTTCCATCGCTATACCTGTTAAACCTGTGTCCATTAACTTTTTTGTCAATTCAAAACTAGAAGATAGATGCAAGTATCCAAAAATGAGATGACCTTCTTCTAGGTATTGTAAATCTTCTTCTAGTGGCTCTTTAACTTTACATATGACATCTGACCTTTCGAATAAATCTTTTTTTGATTGAACTATTAGCCCTCCTGCCTCCTTGTAATCAAGATTTGTGTATCCAGCAAGTAGTCCTGCATCCTCTTCAATAAGAATTTCTGCAATTCCACTAAGATTTTTTACTGATTTAGGAGTTAAACTAATTCGTCCTTCATCTTTTTTAATTTCTTTTGGTATACCTATTGTTTTATCCATTAGAAACTGTCTCGTCTAAATGCTTCTCTAGGTATTGCATAAAGGGAGTTCCCCCTGTTCCAACTGAATATAAATTAGTTTGAGCATCTTCACTTTGGGTGTGAATATAGTCTCTTGCAAAAGAAAGATGTGTGTTCCTAAAACTTTTAACCCCCGAAACTATCTCATCTAAGAGATCAAGGGAACTTTTTGAAATATTTTTTCTTTTATTCGTCATATTTTCTTGGCTACTCCATTTATCAAGACCATTAAGTAACTGCCTGTGCTCAAAAGGCATATAATCTCTCATTTCATCTAGATAAACTCTTAAAGCGTCTTCGGAATGCCGAACTCCAAGAAGAGCATCCACTGCTGGAACTATTGAGCTTTGTGCTCCTGTTTCTCCACGAAAAAATTTTGGTTCATTTGAAAACTCTGCAACTCCCTCATAAATAACTCCATTTGGAGTAGCCGGATTGTTCTTCCATCCATGTATGTAAGGTCTGACCCTGTTGTAATAAATGTAAGGATCACACTTTTCAGGCATCCTATTCATTATTTTATTAATTCTTTTTATACTTTTTAAAGCTTCTTCTAAAAATTCTTCTTTTTCTTTAGAAAGAAAGAACTGGCCTAAAGATTCTAATAGGTTTTTAGCTTCAAACTCTATAGCAACATGTATCATGATAAACCAATCTTCATCAACCCCCCCAAGGAAGTTTTGAAGAATTACTATATTTTCAGGATCTAATTCTTCCTTACCCTCATCTATAGGAATCCAATTATTCAATGCATAAGATGCATAAGACAAAATCGGAGGTCTCTTTAGTAGCTTCGATATCTCAACCCAGGGCTTTGCAATGTTCTCTGGAATTGATGAGGGTAAGGAAGGCCCTCCCCACATATAGGCATGCCCTAAATACGAATAAAGAAGCATAGCACGCTCTAGCTCTGCTGGGCTTAGAGAGTCAAACTTTGTATAGATTTTTAAATTTGAAAGATCCTTTTTAAATGTATTCGTCGCTAGAAGTTTAGGGAGATGGTCTAAACAGTCTTCAAGATCGGAATAATCTGTATTTAATGTGGAACAAACGGTTTCTGGAAGAAAACCGCTTTTTAATAAACTAAATTCAATTTCCATATTTCTTTCCTCATTTATAATTTGTTCACAGTCAATAGTGTAACTGAAAGATTTTCTGTATTAAATTAAATTATGTCTTTTGTGATAAGACGAGGAGAAAAAACATTATTTGGTGAAGAACTGACATAAAGAAGAGTAAATAAAATTGCAATGTGTGAACCTAACACATGTCGTGGATAAAAAAGAACTGGATCATATAGGAAAAAAGGAGCAAAAAAACCAAAGATAGCAATAAAAATTAGAAACGTATCCATGTTTGAAAGTACCTTAAATTTAATAACTAATAAGGTAAGTGCACTAAGTAAAACTAGGAGGAAGACTAGAGGCAAAATTGAACCAACTCTTCCTAAAACATCCTGATTAAAAGGGCTCATAAAAAGATAAGGGAGATTCCGATTTATTATCTCTATTAATGAATTTATAAAGTTGTCAAAAGTTGATATGTCAACAAGCAGATTCCTTCCATAAGTTGCAGCAGTAGAGAAAAGAACAAATTCTTTTCCATAATAGAGGTTATGAGTAAGTGGCAATATTGAAATGAATACCGCCATAGAATAGGTCAAACTGCTTCTAAACTTACCAATCATTAATAAAATAAAAAAACCTAAAATCCAATCTGGTCTAACTACAATGCCAACCCCAACTAAAACCCCTACAAGCCCTTGGGATATGATTGTCATCGATAGAGGTGATAAAATATAATAAAATAAAATACACAAAACTACTGCTGAAATTATCTCAGACATCCCATATCGAAAAACTGTCTGCACAGCATTTGAAGTTAAATATATAAATCCAAACATTGGGAAAAAGAATTTGATAAAACTTTCTGAGCTAAGTAACTCTATAGAGGATTTCAAAAAGAAGAAAAGACAAACAGAAATTAAAGAACACCAAGCAATAGTCCAATTATCTCCGAAAAAAACATGTAGGATATGTAGGATATACCTATAGCCGGGAGAGTAAAAAAATATATCTTCTCCCCCTCTTAAACCATCTCCAAGCATGACTAGTCTTGCTTGAGATTCATAAGTCAAAGAATCGGAACCTCCTGGTTTAATGTAAAAATTAAGCTTATCCCATGGATAGTCAACCAACAATAGATTAATAAAATAGCAAAAAATTAATAAAAAATAATTAACAAATTTTTTTCTAGATAAAAAAATATAAATAGCTGAGATCAAAAGAATCAGAACTGTTGAAGTGTCGACAACACCAACAACTGGAAGTTCTCTTAATAATTCAATATTTTGAATAAGGAAGAAAAGGGATATCAAGAAAATAATATTTCCAGCATAAAATATAGAAATGTCCTTTAATTTTTTGAATGCAAAGAATAAAAATAATAATAAAGAAGCTGAGGTAAACAGATAATTTGCAAATATTGAAGGACTTTCAATTTTGTGCTTTAGAAGAACCCAATCTAAATTGTTAGTAGATTCAGAAATTACTAATTTTGCATAGGGATCATTAGGGTAATTTATTTGCAATGTTTCATCCCACAATATTGGTGGTGTCTTATTAAATCGAAAATCAACCTTTATACTTCTCGCATCTTTAGGTAATTGCAATACAACACTTTTCTCATCTAAATAAGAATCTGGAAAACCAAATCCTGTGTCTCCATTATCAAATTTGACCGATACCTGCCCTACATAGTCGAACTTTATGTGACTAGATCTATTATCAATATCGGCATACAACAATGCTCTAAAAGGAAGCCATTCTCTTCTTGGTTCATATCTTCTGTCAAAATTAAATTTTTTTGAATTAAAAAAAGAAAGAGGAAATGTTGAGTTATTAGACCCTCTCCAACTCTGGGTCAAGTCAACTGAATGAAAATCAATTACAGGTTCATATCCAGATAGTTTTGAGGAAACTAATGAATAATTTTTTTCACATAAAACATTTATTTCTTCGTATTCAAACTTCTCAGTTAAAGGAGAAAGGTCATCAAGAAAACAAGTCTTCCAATAACTTGGAGGCTCAATTACTAAAATAATTTTTGAGACTAAAAGCAAAAGAGTAAAGCAAATTACAATTTTTTTACTTTCCGGGTACAGAAGGCCAGCAACAATTAGGGTCAAAGACAATAGGAATAGTTCCCTAAATGAGTCGAATGGCAAGCCATCAATCGGGAGGTGATGTAAGGAAGGAAAAGCTAATATAACAAAAAGAAAAAGATTAAAGAGCCTTCTTTCTAACTTGTCTTTAGCCATACATCTCTCTAACTAGTTCTCTCATCTCAAGTGGCCTATCGGTCATTATCCCATCACAACCAAGCAAAAAGCAATCTTTCGCACTTAACGGATCATTTATCGTCCACGCATGAACTTGCATATTTTTACTATGAGCATAGTCAACCAAACGCTTAGTCAAAACTTTTACTCCCTTCCACTTTATAGGAATTTGTAGCGCTTCTATTTTGAGTTCCCATAAAGTTAAAAGTCTTGAATTGATAATTCCCTGCAAATTTTCTTTTATTGAACCGGAGGTTGCAATATTATATTTATTTAATGTCCGAAACTGTTGAAGCCTTTTAGGGCTGAATGAAGAAACTAGTGTTCTCTCTGAAGCTTTACAATCTAAAATAATTTCTATAACTTTTTTTGACATCCCTTCCTCTTTAAGGTCTAAGTTAAACTTCATATCTGAGAATCGAGACAATGCATCTTGTAGCGATACAAACACTGTTTTCTTTTGTTTAATTTTTTTTTGGTCATAAAACTGTTGGCCGGCATTAATCTTTAGTAAATCTTCCCAAGAGTAATCTTTTACTTTCCCTTTAAAGTTGGTCGTCCTTTCTAGCGTCTCATCATGATGTAAGAAAATGACACCGTCTAGTGACATTCTTAAGTCTGTCTCAAAGTGGGTAAATTTATTTTTATAACAGTACTCTAGAGCTTCCAACGTGTTCTCGGGAACAAGGTCTAACCCTCCTCTATGAGGTATAACCAATGGGTAATCTCCCTCAAAATATTGATGATCAGAAGTTGTCATAATATAATCTAATTTTACACATATAGCAAAAATCTTATAGACTAATCTGTTTTTATGAAGAGAGTTACTGTATTTGGTTCTTCAAAATGTAGTCCTGGTGATCCAGCTTATGAATCTGCATACAAAATAGGCCAATTGTTAGGTGAATTTAAATTTAGTGTCGCTACGGGTGGTTACCAAGGGACAATGGAGGCTATCTCAAAAGGTGCCAGTGAATACAGCGTGGAAGTCATGGGGTGTACTACCCCTGATTTATTTCTAGGAAGGAAAGGTGGAAATCAATATCTGAATAATGAAATTAAAAGTACTGAGCTCTCTGAACGAATAGGAAATTTGATCAAATACTCTAATATTATTATTGTTCTCCCAGGAACAATCGGTACATTGACTGAACTATTACTAGTCTGGAATCAAGAATTTATTAAGGAATGTAATAGTATTGAACGATCTCATACTATTTACTTAGATGAGTCGTTCTGGAAGCCTGTACTCGAAGAAATGTCTAACGATCTTCAATTGCCATTAGGCGTCTTAAATTATTACTCAGATGAAAATGATCTTATGAGTAAAATATCTAACTAAACCAGGTCTTGTTCTCTTATCCCAAATGATGGGTGTCTTAATCTACAAAGAGCCAGTTTTTCAAGTTGTCTAATTCTCTCTCTTGTAAGGTCGAACTCTTCACCAATTTCTTCCAAAGTTCTTGGAACCCCATCATAAAAGCCGTATCTCAAAGCTAGTATTCGTCCTTCTCTTTCTGGAAGTCTGCTTATAGATTCTCTTAAGCTTTCAGCAACGTCTAAGTCTTGAACAATTAAAGATGGATCGCTTGCATCCTCATCTTGAATAAAATCTCCAAGCTGTGCTCCATCTTCACCTACAGGTTGCTCTAAAGAAACAGTATCTGCAACCCCTAAGGCTAGCTCAACTTTATCGACACTTACTCCTGCTTCTTTTGCTATCTCTTCTGGTTTTGGATCTTTGCCTAATTCAGCTTTTAATTGTGCTTGTGCAGCACGAACAGCTGCCATAGTGTCGTGAAGATGAACTGGGATTCTAACTGTACGAGATTTATCTGCAATTGCTCGAGTAATTGCTTGCCTAATCCACCAAGTAGCATAAGTAGAGAATTTAAAACCTTTTCTCCAATCGAATTTTTCAACTGCTCGAATTAACCCTAAGTTACCCTCTTGGATTAAATCTAAAAAATCTATTCCAGACGTATTTGCATATCTTCTTGCGTTTGCTACTACCAAACGAAGATTGGCTGTAAGAAAAGCGTCTTTTGATTCATACCCTTTTTTTCTTTCACGCCTTAATCTTATTTCCCCTTTTTTATCTTTAAATTGACCTTTGTCGAGTTTCTTGCTTGCCTTTTCTCCTGCTTCAATTTTTTGTGCTAACTCAACTTCTTGCTCTGCAGACAAAAGTTCATAATTCCCTATGGCAGTAAGATACTGGCTAACTAAATCTGTTGTTAACTTTCCTTTATCGTCAGCTAATTTTTTTGTTATTGATTTTGCTTTCTCTTTTGCAGCAACTTCTTGTTCAGGAGTTAAGGTGTCCTGTTCTGCCGCAATTTCAACCTCTTTAGCTTTTGAAGTTCTCTTTGCTTTTACTTTTGTAGGTATTGTTTTTGTTACCATTTCTCTACTTTGACTTCTTGTGTCCTATAACTGTTACCGAACTGTTAAGAATAGAGAGATTACTAAATAAAACAACGTTAATTAGTTTCTTTTTTTATGTTATAAGACATCTCCATATTGGCATATATATACAAACCCCAAAGTAAATCAGCAAAAAATAAATGGAGCACGCTAAGAACAATATTTATGTTTATTAATACATTCATCACCCCTAAAAATGAGACAATTAAAACTAGTATTTTCAAATAAATTGCTGAGGATATATTCTCCCTAGAACTAAGTCTCTTCGCCTCTAAGAAAATCCAACCAAGCAATATGGATGATACTATGGGATGAAGAACTCTAAGCCTTGTTAATATTTCACTAGACTCATTGAAATCCATTGCTAAACCTTGTGTGAAGTTCTGACTAGGAAAAAGAAAGTCTGAAAGTGCGGTAATTGAACCTGATACGGCAACAAGAAAAAATAGAATACAAGTAATAATAAATTTTTTGTTGTAATAAAAGTTTATTTCACTAAGTCCAGATGCAAGAATGCAATATGTAATAACATACAAAGCTAATAAGGAAAATGTATTCACTAAATGTATTGGGACTGCAATAATCCTTGGTAGAGAAGTATTGAAGGCAACCCACTCAAGCAACACAATAGTCATCCCAATTAAAGCTTCCAGAACAACAAAAAAAAATAAAAGATTGATAGCTTTTTTTGTAATTTGAGAAAATGAATATTTTCTACTATAAAGAAACAGTGCCAAGGTAATTATGAGTAACACTCCGCTTAGTACTCGATGTGTATACTCAATTAGTTCTGAAATAGTTAAGAAATCAGGGAGAAGACTCCCATTGCATGTTGGCCAAGAAGTTCCACATCCATTACCAGACCCAGTTGCCCTAACGACGGCTCCAGCAAGAATTGATAAGATAGAAAAAAATAACCCAGTAAGAGCTAGGTACTTCAAACGGCCGATACTCATATTAAGTTATCTATAAACAAAGATACATTTTCCCAGAACATATTAAAAGACCGAATGCCTATCAATAGAAATAATATAAGTAGCAGAAAAGTTTTTATGTTTCTTTTCCAATATACAACAATCTGATCAGGATTATTAATATAGGGCTCCTCGGTCGTTAAATTTATCTCTTTATTTAAGTCCTCTGTCTGAGTTGTTAAAATAGCTTCTGTCGAGACCTCCTCCTCTGAAGTTTCTATCTTGATATAGTCAGTTGGATTATTTTTTTGCTTTGCTCTCTCTGGAAGAAGCTTTTCTTTAAATCTTCCGATTCTATTACGTCTTTCCTTAAAAATTGATTCATCAAGACTGAATACTGAATGCTCTTTATCGCTACTTTTGGAGATTTCGTCATTAACTATAGAAAATTCCTTACTAATATCTTCTCCTAAAAGGCCCTCCAAAGCGCTCATAACTCTTATATCACTTGGCAAACTGGTGCCTTTCTGCCATTTTTTCACCTCTTTAATAGAGGTTCCTGTCATTACAGCAACCTCTCGAACTGATAGCTTCCTCTTCTTTCGAAGAGCATTGAATTTACTTGAAAAATTAGATTTCATTTTTTATCCATAAATACATTATAACTCTAAGGTTTTTATCGTTATAAATAGAATAAGTGACAGTTCAATAAAATATTAATTATATATAATGAGGATAATTGATCGATAGAGACAACAAACAAAATCAATCTTCAAAGAGATTACTGACTGTATCTGATAGAGATATTTTTGTAGATGTGCAAAAAGCTCTGTTGGTTGGGTTAATTACTGCTAAGCAAATAAGAGCTGACAGAGAAGATTCTTTAAAAGAAATAAAAAGCCTCGTGAGTACTGCTGGATCTAATCCAGTGATTCAACAAATGAGGAGGGTCGAAAAGATAGATCCTAAAACCTTCATTGGGAAGGGTGCATGTTCTGAATTAGTAGATATGTCTAAAGCAAATGATATAGATGTGGTAATTTTTGATTGCGAATTATCACCAGGACAACAAAGAAATCTTCGTTCACTTTTTGAATGTGATGTAGTTGACAGAACAGGACTTATACTTGACATCTTTGCATTACACGCAAATTCAAGAGAAGCTAGAGTACAAGTTGAACTAGCTTTAGCGAAATATCTGAAACCAAGACTTGCTGGGATTGGTAGGTCTTTGAATCAACAAGGAGGTGGAATCGGAACAAGAGGACCCGGAGAAGCAAAACTAGAAACAGATTTACGGTTAATAGAAAAACAGATTACCAGATTACAAAAATCTATCCGTAAAATAGAAAAACAAAGAAAAATACAGTCCTCTTCAAGAAAAAGGAACAAGGTTCCTATGGTTTCTATAGTTGGCTACACCAATGCTGGAAAATCAACCTTGCTGAAAAGCCTGACAGGCAGTGACCCCTATATAGCTAATGAGTTGTTTGCTACTGTAGATGCATTACAGAGGGAACTAATTCTCGATGATGGTGATAAAAAAATTATCATCTCAGATACAGTAGGTTTTATCCAAAATCTTCCAACTACATTAATTGAGTCATTTAAATCTACTTTGGAAGTAGCAAAAGATTCAGACTTACTACTTCATGTTGTAGATTCGGCATCAGCATTCCCAGAAAAACATATTAAAACAGTCCATGAAATTCTAGAACAAATAGAAACAACATCTAAAGAGATTATTGTATTTAATAAGATTGATAAAATAGATCCTTTCACTCTTGCTTCATTAAAAGAAAAGTACCCTCAAGCTCTATTTGTATCAGCCATTAACAAGTCCGGGACAGAAGAGATATTGAAAAAAGTTTCAAACTTTATATATGGAGAACTCGTTATTAAAAAAGTTACAATCGCACCCTCAAAATTGGATTTCTTAGTAAAAAATAGTGAGATATTATCAGTTGCCAATAAAGGTTCGGAGCTTGTAGTAGAAATTCAATTAAGGGAGAACCTCATTTCAGTATTGAAATCTTCGAATATACTAGTAGAGGAAGTTAAATAATTATGACTAATCAAATAGGTCTTATTGGACTTGGGGTTATGGGAGAGAACATAGCCAAGAATCTTGCTGATAACAATATTCAAATTGTTGGATTTAATAGTTCAGAAGAAAAGCTAAATAAGATAAGAGAAGAAATACAAGATGGCCTATTCCATGGCCATACCACCATTAATGAAGTAGTTGAGTCTTTAGAAAAACCGCGTGTAATTTTATTAATGGTTCCTGCTGGAGAAGCAACAAAAAAAGTTATCCATACCTTGTCAGAAAAACTGTCTGAGGAGGACTGGGTTCTAGATGGTGGGAACAGTAACTATAAAGACAGTGAAGAAAATGGAAAAGAGTTAGAAAAAAAGAACATACACTTTGCAGGCCTAGGAGTGTCTGGGGGAGAAAAGGGTGCAAGATATGGACCAGCATTGATGCTCGGTTCAAAAAGTAACAATGTAGGTGAATCTATAAAAAATTATTTAGATAAAATTGCAGCAATCGACTCGGATAAAAACAAATGTTTCAAAATATATAGTGGCTTTGGAGCAGGGCACTTTATAAAAATGGTCCATAATGGAATTGAGTATGCTGAAATGCAACTTATATCTGAGGTTTATGACTTGCTAAGAAAACATGGAAAAGATAAAGACTACATTGCAAGTGTATTTAGTAGATTGGAAGATTCTGATCAGGGATCGTATTTGTTTGAAATAACGAAAAATATCATAAATAAAAAAGTAGAAGGGAAATCGATACTTGAACAGATTTCTTCAGTTGCAAAACATAAAGGAACTGGCAAATGGACAATTGAAGCAGGAATAGAACTTGGGGTTGCAATTCCATCAATCTCAGCTGCATTTGACACAAGAGTTATTAGCCAAAACACATTGTCGACGAATCAAAAAGTAAATAGTGAAAAAATTGACATAGACTTTGAAGATTTATACAAAGCAATATACCAACTTAGAGTTTCAATATTTATGCAGGGGCTAAATTTAATTAAAAAAGGAAGTATAGAAAATGAATGGAGTATTCATCTAAATGATGTATTAGATAATTGGAAATCAGGTTGTATTATAAGAACCAAACTGTTGGATGACTTACCTTTGCTGATAAATGTCCTAGATAATACATCAAACAAAAAATTTAATGAACTCTTAGCTGTTGTTCCTATCACATCGGACATTATAAATAAAGCAAACAAAAGCTCTGTTCCCACCCCTTGTATGTCTGCAAGTCTAAATTGGATTCTATCAACATTTTCCGAATCTCTACCAACCAATCTTATCCAAGCCCAAAGAGATTACTTTGGTAGCCATAATGTTGAATTGATTAATTCTTCTGAATCAGGGCCTATTCATATCGAATGGGAATAGTAAGAGATGGTTATGCAAGATAAACATGAGTGGAGAAAAAAAGAGAAAGCGCTTTATCTTCCGAAGAATAAACCGGAAGTAATCGATATTCCAGAATTTAAATTCATAACCATCGAAGGAGAGGGAAGTCCTGCTGATAGTGTATTTACAGATTACATTGGAGCTCTATATTCGCTAGCATACACAATCAAAATGATGCCTAAAAAAATGGACAGACAACCAAAAGGGTATTTTGATTTCACCGTATACCCATTAGAAGGTGTTTGGGATATTAATGATAAAGCAAAAGCTAATTTCAAAGGTCGTATTAATAAAGAGGATCTCGTGTACAAGCTGATGATACGACAACCTGATTTTGTCAGTGAGAACTTTTATTCAGAAATGTTAGAAGTAGCAAAGGAAAAGAAAAAGAACCCATTGTTAGAGCAGATCAATTTTGAACGCCCATCTGAAAGGCGTTGTGTACAAATGCTTCATTTAGGCCCATTTGAAGATGAACCAGCTAGCTTTGAAATAATGGAGGGTTTTGCTAAATCTGAAGGGGTTGTACGTCTTTCGAAAATACATAGAGAAATATATCTTTCAGATCATCGTAAGGTTGCACCTGAAAAACTTAAAACGGTATTAAGGTTCCAAGTTAATTAAGTTTGAACATTGATTTTAAAAACATTTTTGGATAACGTAACTATTGAATAGGAATAATGTTTAAAGTATGAATAAACATAGGCTACCCAATTACGCCATCCCCGAAAGATATGAAATAAAGCTTGAGGTTGATTTAGATAACTTTAAATATTTGGGAACTGAAAATATATCTATCGATGTCAATCAAAATACCTCTAAACTGCAACTAAATTCTGCAGAACTACTGATAAATGAGTGTTACATTGAGAATAATGATGGGGAGAGGGAAGAAGCCGAAATAGTATACGAGAAAGAGATAGAATGTATAACGTTTCAATTTCCAAAACAAATTAAAAAAGGTAAATGGAATTTAAAAATTAAATTTAGTGGAGAAATTCGTAATGACTTAAGAGGATTCTATAGAAGTAAATTCTTAGACGAGGACGGTAATGAAAAGTGGTTAGGCACGACACAGTTTGAGCCAACTGCTGCAAGGTTTGCATTTCCTTGTTGGGATGAACCAGATTTTAAAGCAATCTTCTCTATAGGTATTATTTCGGATGAGAAGTATATCCGTATAAGCAATGAAAAAGTACTAGAAGAAAACAAATTAGATAATGGAAAGGTTGAGACTAAGTTTGTTGACTCAATGATAATGTCTACTTACTTGGTTGCATTCATAATAGGGCCACTTGAAGTAACAGAGATTGGAAACGTTAAAGACACTCTTGTACGTATTGTCCATAGACCTGGCTTCAGTAACGACACTAAATATGCTGGGAGAGCAGCAGTTAAAATTCTCGAATTTTTTGAAAATTATTATGAAATAAATTACCCAGGTAGCAAATTGGACCTAATTGCCATTCCTGATTTTGCTATGGGAGCAATGGAGAATATTGGAGCAGTTACTTTCAGGGAAAGTTTATTGATATTAGATGAGGAGTCAGCAACTAGAAATGAGCTTTCAAGATCCGTAACAGTTATAGCTCATGAACTTGCACATATGTGGTTTGGAGATTTGGTAACTATGGAATGGTGGGATGGAATCTGGCTTAATGAAGCTTTTGCAAGCCTAATGGAGGTTATTTCATCAAATGCAACCTACCCCGAATTTAAGCTATGGGGAAACATGAATCTTTCAAGAACCGCTGGATTCTCTATAGATTCTCTAACGAGCTCTAGACCTGTTGAATTTGAAGTTGAGTCACCTGAACAGGCTGAAGAAATGTTTGATGCATTAACTTATGAGAAAGGTTCAACAGTTTTGAGAATGTTCGAAACATTCGTTGGTGAAGAGACTTTTAGAGAAGGGGTTCAAGCATATTTAAATAAATTCAAATACCAAAATACTAATTCACCTGATCTATGGGAATGCTTAGCAGAAGCTAGTGGAAGACCTCTTAATAAAATGCTGCCTTCTTGGATTCATCAAGAAGGATTCCCGATAGTTGAAATTGAAGAGAAAGGAGGAAAATGGAAAATAAGCCAGCAGAGATATTTAATAAATGGAGATACTACTGATCAAATATGGATGGTTCCCCTAAAAATACGTGACCTTAAATCAAATAATGAGATCACCATTGAATTAAACTCTAAAAATACATATGTAGATAAAAAAGATCTCCAACTCCCTTTAATAAACTCGGGAGGTTGGGGTTTCTATTACTCCGCATACTCTAATAATCACTTGGATAACATTGCAAAAGAACTGAATCATCTTTCAACAAATGAAAAATATAGACTTATTGAAGATTCCTGGGCTTCGGTAAGAATTGGGAATACAAATCTAAAAACTTTTATGAAAATTGTCTCAAAATATAAAGAAGAAGAAGATGTAGCCTTGTGGATGTTGATTTCAGGTTATATTTCTACAATTGAAAAAGTTATTGATTCAAAAAGTAAGGAGGCGTATGAAAAGTGGGTTGGAGAAGTGGTAGATTTCAATTACAAAAAATTAGGATTTGAACCAAAAGATAAAGAGACACAAGAAGTTAGACAATTAAGATCCCTTATAGTTCAAATTAAAGCTCATCATTCTGGAGATACCAAGCTAATAAAACAAAGTAGTGAGCTCTTCGAAAGCGGGAGGCTAGAAGAGATAGAAGATGGAAATTATTACAGCCTCATTCTTTCACTGGCTACTCAAGATGAAAAAATTAAGGCAACAGAGTTCCTAAATAGATTTAAGAACTCTCACTCGCCACAAATAGAAAGTAGGTATAGGACAATTCTTGGACAGATAAAAAATGAAGAAATGGGGGAAATATTAATAAGTGCAATTCTAGACGGAACCATAAGGGGGGCTGATAGCCCGTATATTATCGCTTCAATGATTGCTAATAAACATAACGGTGAATTAGTGTGGAATATCCTTACTGAAAAGTTTGAACAAATATTAGAAAAAATGCCAGATTGGACTGCATCTAGAATTCTTGATGCACTCCCCTCGATTTATAACCAAGAATTTGGAACTAAAATCATAGAATTCCTAAACGGTAACCCTTTACCGTCTGCGCAAAAATCTCAAGCACAAAAAATAGAAAGACTAAGAGCTAATGTGTCTTTTTGTAATAAAATATCTAGTAACCTAGAGACTGATAATTTATTTTATTAAGGAGAAACAATGAAACCTAAGATTGCTATTCACATCCTCCCTCAACATGCTTCCTATGAAAAGATAAGAGATGCTGCAATTCGTGCAGAGGAAATAGGTGCTGACATAATCTATAACTGGGACCATTTCTATCCTCTATTCAAAAAAGATGGTTCTAACTGGGATAAAGGAGAAAGAAGAGAGGGAAAACATTTTGAATGCTGGACAATGCTTGCAAGTTGGGCAGAGGTAACAAGCAAAGTTGAGATTGGACCACTTGTAACATGTAATTCATATAGAAATCCTGAATTACTTGCAGATATGTGTAGAACAGTTGATCATATATCAAATGGAAGAGCCATTCTTGGAATCGGATCAGGGTGGTTTGAGCAAGATTATGATGAGTTTGGGTATGAATTTGGTACTGCTCTTTGGAGATTAGAAGAATTAGAAAAAGCACTGGAAAGAATCGTCGCAAGAATAGAAAAACTTGATCCTCAACCAATAAGAAAAATGCCAATCCTTATTGGTGGTGGTGGAGAAAAAGTAACACTTAGGATAACAGCAAAATATGCCGACAGATGGCATGGGTTCGCAACTCCTGAGAAGGGTAGGTCAGGAATGGAGACTGTCTCTCATAAAAATGAAGTCTTAGATAATTGGTGTAAAGAAATAGGGAGAAATCCAAAAGAGATTGAGAGATCAATTGGGGTAGACAAAGAAAGGATAGATAAAGCTGATGAGCTTATTGCTGCTGGGGCAACAGAAATTACACTAAGCGTAAATGGTCCTGATTACGATTTTGGACCCATAAAAGACTGGGTATCCTGGAGAGATTCTCTAGAAGTTTAATGCAATTGTTACTAGTTATTCTTGGATTACTTTTTGGCCTTGTCCTTCTGGTTCGAGGTGCAGGTGAGATGATAAAATCTGCTGTTCATATTGCAGAAAAATATAAAATACCTCAATCTGTTGTTGGAGCTGGTTATGTAGGCTTTGGAACATCAGCTCCTGAATGGGTTGCAAGCACCACCGCAGCTCTACAGGGAGATCTCTCATTAGCTATAGGAAATATAGTAGGTTCCAATATTGCAAATTCATTACTTGTGCTTGCAATAATGTTCTTTACTATTGGAAATCAATTCAACAAAAAGATGGATTTGAATTCTGTTGCTTCCAACCTGATGCTAGTTGTGACATTGCTGTTTATTTCTGGATATTTGATAACAAGTGGTTTCTCCAAGGCTATCGGTTTCAGCCTTTTAGTTTTTATGGCTTTTGCGATACGGTCCTTAGTTAAAGAAGAAGCTGACTTGGAGGAAGTTTCTGTAAATGAAGTGGGGGTAAGGAATCTAGGTTTAAGATCTATATTATCTATCTCTGCCACTATTTATGGAAGTAAGTTGTTGGTAGATAATTCTATAGAATTAGCAAATATGTTCAATATCTCCTCTTTAGTTGTAGGTGTTGTAGTTGTAGCATTTGGGACAAGTCTTCCAGAGATTGTAAGTACAATATCTGCATCAAAAATGAACAAGCCTGAAATTGTATTTGGTAACATATTTGGCTCAAACTTATTCAATATTGGCCTAGTTGGGGGGACTTCAATAATGATTACTTCTGGGGGGGTTGACCTTGGGATACATTATCAATTATTAACAATGTTCGTTGCATCAGTGTTAGTTGTTCTCATTTCAAAAAGTATTATTAGAAAGAATATTGCAATAGGAATCGGACTATTTATGTTTTATAGCTTATTTATTTTAAGTTTTTTCTAAATCTTTCTTGGAGTAGAAGTAAGCTAATCCACATATAGCTAGGGTCAGACCACCTATTTGATTCCATGTAAAGATCCCAATTGTGGAATCTCCCATGCCAAACCTAAGAGAGTCTAGAATCACCCTTAGTAATCCATACCAAACTGCCCATAAACCAAGCCATGCTCCACTACCAAAAACGTATCTTCGTTGCATCTTTTTAAATATAAAGAACATTGCTAATGAAAAAATGAGGTCATACATTGCAACGTGATGGAACGTGCCACAAGTAACCATGGGCTCCAAACATTCCAGACGATTATGTTGAGGAGCAACGTCATATCCAGGTAATATTTCGTAACCAAGAAAGAAGGTGGTCGCTCTTCCCAGGTGTTCAACTATAGCAAGATCTCCAATCCTTCCTATTACTGTACCGAGTATCAAAGCAGGAGCAGCACAATCTGCATATACAGTAAAATTTCCATTTCCAATAATTTTTATTCTTAAATAAGCAGCAACAATTCCCCCGGTCATGCCTCCCATAATTGAATAAGAACCTACTATGGAAAATACATCATCTAGCCCATAGCCATAATCCCCAATATGTGCCGGAATGGTAAAGAAACGAGCTCCTATTATTGCTCCAAAGAGCGCCCAATTAAACCCATCGGAAAAGAGATCATAATCTAAACCTTTTTTCTCAGCTAATTTTAAGGCATAAGTTGAACCAAAATAAAAGCCAAGAGCGGCAAATACTCCGTGGAGGGAGAAAGCTACTGAACCAATTCTCTGGATTGGTATTGGTGGATAGGTTATAGAATTAAAAATAATTTCCATTTTATATATCAGTCAACCTTAAAGTCCACAATATATCTATAACAATTCCTAAAAACAAAAGAGCTAGATATGTATTAGATAAAGAAAAAAAAGATCCCGCAGAGATCTTATTTTGATATAAATTTAGTACATTCAACATTAAATAAGTTCCTAAAAGTATCGCAATAAATAAATAAATTAAACCCAATTGGAGTATGGGAGCAGCTAAAAGGCTCATAAGCAATGTTGAGCAGGAATAGATACCAATATACCTTATAGTCTCTTTTTCAGACGAAGTATTGGATAACATCGGGAAGTTGGCATTTTGATAATCATCTTTGTGTATTATTGATAAAGCCCAAAAATGTGCGGGTGTCCACATGAAAACAATTCCAAATAAAACCCAAGCCCCTAGTTCTAAGGAACCGTTTACTGCTGCCCATCCAATCAATGTCGGGGCTGCGCCTGAAGCTCCTCCAATAACAATATTCTGATTGGTCCTAGATTTCAGGAACAATGTATAAACAAACACATAATATAAGTTTGCCATTAAAGCTATCCCCGCTGTAAGCAGATTCACATAATTATTCAAAATAATAAATCCGAAAAAACCAAGTAAAGAAGCATAAATTGTTGCCTCCCTAATTGATATGGCACCAGTTACAAGTGGTCTATTTGCAGTTCTGGCCATAAGCCTGTCTTTATCAACTTCTACAATTTGGTTAAAAACATTAGCGCTAACGGCAAGGAAAGAACCACCTAAAAGAGTAAATAATATCAAATCAATAGGCGGCATTCCATATATAGAGACAATCATAGAAGGTACCGTTGTAACTAAAAGAAGTTCCACTATTCGTAATTTTGATAACTTAATGTACTGAGGTACAGAAGGGTTTACTTTTATTTCCATAAAATTATAGTAGTTAAACTAATGATAAATAGGTAAGAAGCTATCCTTTATTTGGCTAACTTTATATAGAATATAGAATAAAAAAAATGAGTGATTATTTTCTATCTATCAAAAAATTGAAATTAGTACCCTTCATGGTACTTTTTACTTCCTGTATAGAGAATGCTCCTATGGACTCTTTAAGTCCTGAAGGTCCATATGCGAGAACAATAGATAATTTATTCTGGTTAACGTTCTGGATTGCAGTTGGTATTTTCTTTTTAGTTCAAACTGTTTTAATAGTGGCAGTCATTATATTCAGAGACAAACCTAATAATCCAGAACCAAAACAAATCCATGGAAATACAAAGTTAGAACTATTATGGACAGTCATACCAGTTCTTATACTTGTAGCGATTGCTATTCCAACTGTGAAGACAATTTTTGAATTAGCTAAGGAACCAGAAAATGCACTGAAGGTCGAGGTTGTAGGACATCAATGGTGGTTCGAGTTTAAGTACCCTCAATATGGAATTACAACAGCAAATGTGCTTATTATTCCTGAGGACAAACCTGTTCGATTGGAAATGTGGTCGAATGATGTTATGCACAACTTTTGGGTTCCTAAACTAAATGGCAAAAGATACTTGGTTCCTGGACAGTTAACTTATCTAAATCTATACGCGGATAATGCTGGGGAATATTGGGCTCAATGTGGTGAGTTTTGTGGTTTAAGTCATTCAAAAATGAGAGCGAGGGTTATTTCATTAAATAGTAGTGATTTTAAAATGTGGGTAGAGAATGAACAAAAAGAAGCTCGAAGACCGGAGGAGGGAACTCTTGCTGCAGAAGGAGAGCAAGTTTACTTGAATGCAGGATGTACTCAATGTCACATAATAAATGGAGTATGGGATGTCCAAGGAGATAGAGTTGCACCAAACTTAACACACATGGCTAGCAGGCATGTTTTGGGCGGAGCATCCTTTAAAAATAATCCTACCGATTTAACAAAATGGCTTTCAAATCCAGCAGCAATAAAGCCTGGTACGTTCATGCCTAACCTAGAATTAACAGAAGATGAAATAGTTGCTTTAATTGAGTATTTAGGAACCTTAAAATGAGTAAATCTCTACAAGGAAAAAAAATTTTAACAGTATTTAAGAGACCCTCTTCTTCAGAAGGGATCTTAAGCTGGATCACAACAGTCGATCATAAGAGAATTGGAATTATGTATGGATATGCAGCATTTTTCTTCCTTTTATTTGGTGGGCTAGAAGCTCTTCTCCTCAGGATTCAATTGGCAAAGCCTGATAATGACTTCTTAAGTGCAGCTGAATACAATGCGATGTTTACAATGCATGGAACAACAATGGTGTTCCTAGCAATCATGCCTATCAGTGCTGCATTCTTTAACTACCTTCTTCCTTTACAAATTGGAGCAAGAGATGTGGCCTTCCCAAGATTGAATGCTCTAAGTTATTGGATATGGATATTTGGTGGTGTATTTCTTTACTCAACTTTTATATTTGGAACAGCAGGAGCTCCTGTAGGAGGATATCTTGCTGAAGAAATAAGTTGGCTAGGTAATGCTCCAAATGGTGGCTGGTTTGGCTATCAACCTAATGCTTCATTTAAATACTCTCCGGGAACTGCAATGGATTACTGGGCTATAGGTTTACAAATTCTTGGAATTTCTTCACTTATATCAGCATTCAACTTTATTACAACAATATTAAATATGAGAACAAAAGGTATGAGGTTGATGAGAATGCCCGTCTTTACATGGATGACCTTTGCTGTAGCTTTCTTACTTGCTTTCTCTTTACCAATTATTGCAATAGCATTATTCTTCGTAACTTTTGATAGGCAATTTGGTACAACTTTTTTCTTAACAGAGGGAGGTGGGGATCCTGTATTATGGCAACATCTTTTTTGGCTATTTGGACATCCAGAAGTATATATCCTGATTCTTCCGGCATTTGGTATAGTCTCAGAAATTCTACCTACTTTTTCTAGAAAACCACTCTTTGGATATGCTGCAATAGTGTTTGCAGGATTCGGTATAGCGTTTATTGGTTTTGGCGTATGGGCTCATCATATGTTTGCTTCAGCAATAAGTCCTGTTGCCCAAGCTGGGTTTGGTATTTCTACTATGGTAATTGCTGTACCTACTGGTGTGAAAATATTTAATTGGCTTGGGACTATTTGGGGAGGAAAAATTAGCCTGAAAACTCCAATGCTATTTGCTTTAGGTTTTATAGCTATGTTTGTCATCGGAGGACTAAGTGGGGTTACTCATTCAGTTGTTCCCGCGGATACGCAACAAACTGATACCTACTATGTAGTGGCACATTTTCATTATGTTCTATTTGGAGGAGCTATATTTGGAATTTTTGCTGGATTGTATTATTGGTTCCCAAAAGTATGGGGCAAGATGTATAACGAAACACTTGGTCAATTGCATTTTTGGTTGATGATAATAGGTTTCAACCTAACTTTTGGCCCAATGCATTGGCTAGGATTGCAAGGACAAATTAGAAGGACATGGGTTTATGCTGAAGAAACTAATTTAGGATTTTGGAATTTGATTGTAACTATTGGTGCTTTTATTATTGCACTTTCCATAATTATCTTCATGATCAACTGGAGCTATTCCCGAAGAAAAGGTCCTGCTGCACTTATGGATCCATGGGATGCAAGAACTATTGAATGGACCATTCCCTCTCCAACTCCTGTGTGGAACTTCTCAACACCTCCTGAAGTAGAAAATCTTGATGATTTTTGGCATAAAAAATACGGAGAAGACAGTGAGGGAAGAGCTGTACGAAGAGACACTGCTGATCAATTATTAATAGATTTAGAAGAAGATGGATTAAATCCAAAAAATCATATCGAACTACCAAACCCTTCCTACTTCCCTTTTATATTAGCATCAGGGCTTCCTCTCTTGGGATATGCCATTATATACAAATCAATTGCCCTAGCTGGCCTAGGTGTCCTATTGCTTTTAATTGGAGGATTCGGTTGGGCACTGGAACCAATTGAAGAAGTGACTATTGCAAACCCTTCTGTTAGTAATGGAGGTGTGGAAGATGAGTGATCATGACTACCCCCATGAACCAACCGGTGTTGAAACTAGAAAACTTGGAATGTGGATTTTCTTATCAACTGAAATACTTTTTTTTGGAACCTTAATAACCACTTATCTTATATTTAAAGGAAGAACATTTGATGGAATTAAGCTTGAAGAAGTTTATGACATTCCATTTACATCTGTTAGCTCTTTTGTTCTTTTAATGAGTTCTTTGACTATGGTTCTTGCACATAATGCGATTGAAAAATCTGACCAAGAAAGGGCAAACATTTGGCTTCTTGCAACAGCATCACTGGGTGCAGTTTTTTTGGCAGGACAGATATATGAATTTACAGAATTTTATCATAAAGGTTTCACTCTGACGGTCAATATTTACGGATCTACTTTTTATGTGCTTACTGGTTTTCATGGTGCTCATGTGTTTATAGGTGTTGTATTATTAGTTATTCTCTGGGGAGTAGGTAAGAGACAAGAAGGGCTTTCTCTTGATGGCGGAATGAATTTAGAATTTATAGCACTTTATTGGCACTTTGTTGATATTGTTTGGATAGTACTATTTACAGTAGTGTATTTGATTTAGGCATGAGTGAATCACATAAGCCTCATCCAACACCAAAGAAATATGTCCAAATTGCAATTCTTCTTGGGGTTCTGACCGCAATAGAAGTTGCTCTTTACTATACAGAATCTATTGTCGGAATTTTTACTGATCCTTTGTTAATGGTATTAGCAGTAACCAAATTTGTGATTGTTGTTGGATGGTTTATGCATTTGAAGTTTGAGAATAAATTAATTAACAGATTTTTTACAGGAGGAATGATTCTTGCATTATTTTTATTTTCTATTGTTATGATGGAAAGAGCTTCAGCAAATTTATTTTAGTTATGATTGGCATTAACTGGCACCCCCATCCAGATGTATGGATTTTAATTATAAGCTTGATTATCTTTTTTGAAATTCCTGCTTCAGAAGTAACCAATTTAGGATTTAAAAGGAAGTACTGGTATTCAGGAGTTGGATTGCTCTGGATCTGGACTGACTGGCCTCTACATGATATTGGAGAGAGATACCTTTTTTCTATTCATTCTGCTGAACATCTTGTACTCGCTTTAGTGGCTCCACCTTTGTTGTTAATGGGATTAAATGACAACCAAAAAAGATTGATTGTCACAGAAAAAACTATCCCTTTTATCTCTACCTTATCAAGACCCTTTGTAGCTTTCTTTATATTTAATTTCATAATTGTTGGCATGCACTGGTCAGTAGTCATTAATCTAATGGTAACCAACCCGCTCGTGCACTTTTTTTTACACAGTATTATGCTCCTCGCAAGTTTAAATATGTGGATTCCAGTGATAGGGCTAGATCCCAGAATAAAACAGTTATCTTTTCCATCAAGAATAGGGTATCTTTTTGTACAATCCCTACTTCCAACAATTCCTGCAAGTTTCTTAGCATTCAGTACAATTCCTCTTTATTCTGCATATGTTGAGGTGGAACAAATTTATAATATTTCAGTACTAAATGATCAAACTTTAGCAGGACTAATTTTAAAGCTCGGAGGAGGTATTGTTCTTTGGATAATAATATTAATTATCTGGATGAACTGGTTTAAAGAAGAAAAAAAAGCAACAGAGTATCGAAACTCCATTAAGACTGATAACTTAAAATCGTGATAAACTGGTTTGAGTTATGGATGAATCTTTACTAGAAGCAGTCAGTCAACTTACGAATGTCCCTAAGACACTAATTTCAAGGTCGGCCTCTGCAAGAGCTGAGGCAAACGGGTCTACTATTGATGATGTTTTGAAAGCCTGGCTTGGAGGAAAGGTAGTCCAGGTTCAGGAAATCACTCCCGTTGTTAAAGAAGAAGATACACTCGAAGTAATTGTTGTGCCAGTCTCAGAAGAAAAAACTGAACAAATTGAGGAAAAAGGTTTAATTGAAGAATTAGAAAAGCCTCCTACAGAAAAAGAAGTCAGTATTCTCACTCAAGAATTACCACCCCCTGTTGGATTGTTAATTAAACTTTACAAGAGTTTAAAGATTGGTTTCATTTTTGGTTTAGCTTGTGGATTAGGCCAAGCTTTTATAATAGGTAATTCCTTATTTGATGGAGTTTATTTAGATCCAGATAATACAATTGTAATTTCTGAATACAGTCAAATTCAATTTGTACTTACAATCTCACTAACAACAGCTATAGTCTCTATATTTAACACAATAATTAGCAAGAAAACTTTGGACTCTTCTTCTGAAGGGTTCGGGATCGAAACAAATGATAAAGAATCCTTATTTTTAGGTATTGGATTGGGACTAACCTTTGGTACATTGTATGCACTTGTAATTACCAACGGTATAGGGACAGTTGTGGAGGGAGTCTTGGAGGAAGAACCTACACTAACCTACATACCTGTATTTGGTGCTCTAATAAGAATTACTATTTATTCTGTTATAGCTCAAATTTTTGTTACTTCAATAGGACAAGCATTTGGAATACCAAAAGGATTGGGAGAAGAAGAGAGGGAAGAAGTTATAAAAATTCGTAATAGAATTAATGGCTCAGTAATCTTGCCTTTAAGTGCTATTTTTGGTGGGGGAACTATTGCATTCCTAATATCCAGAATTTTTCTTAATTTTCACAGTTATGCGCCTCTTTTAGCAATAGTCATCTCTGCAGCAATCTTATTGTTTGCCAGCTTAATGAGTTCAGCACCAAATATTAAGGTAACAAAAACTGAAATCTGGATTTCCCTCTTGGGATTGCTTATTTTGATTGTAGTGACTAGCTCAATTGCTTATGTACAACATTAAATCTATTATTTCTTTTTATTTTTAATAGATATGCTAGCAATCATTTCACCTTCAAAAACACAAGATTTTTCTTCATGCGATATTGAATCCTATTCAAAATCTCGACAATTAAACCAGTCCCAAGAATTAGTCAGCATTCTAAAGAATAAGACTCAACAACAAATTTCAAAACTTATGTCACTGAGTGAAAAATTATCAAAGTTAAACTTTGATCGTTTTCAGAGCTTTAAAACTCCCTTCTCCTTGGGCAATGCTAAACAAGCTTTGCTTGCTTTTAAGGGCGATGTTTATAATGGTATTGATGCGTCAACATTCTCTAGTCAAGACCTAGAGTTTGCGCAAAATAATCTTCGTATACTTTCAGGACTTTATGGTGTTCTTAGACCGCTCGACTTGATACAGCCTTACCGCTTAGAGATGGGAACAAAGCTTAACAATAAAAAGGGACGCAATCTTTATAATTTTTGGGGGAGTGATATTAGTGATGTTCTTAATGAAGATGAATCAGATCTGATAGTCAATCTTGCATCTAATGAGTATTTTAAGGCTATTGATAAAAAGACACTTAAGGCAAATATTTTAGATATAGTTTTTAAAGAAAAGAAAGGTGAAACTTATAAAGTTATAGGCATTCATGCGAAACGTGCTAGAGGGTTAATGGTTAATTACATTATTCGTAACCGTTTGACCAGTAAAGAGTTATTGAAAGATTTTTCTGATGAGGGTTATCGTTTTGATCAAAAGCTCTCTACAGATTCATCATGGGTTTACCTTAGAGACTAAAACCATGTTATTTAAGAGACATTTAAAATGTGCAATCAATTTAATTGACTGGTATATTATTTTTTCTTTGAATTAGCCATTTAAATACAGAGGATTATGATTAAGGTATATACATCTCATTCTTGTTTCTACTGCAACAGAGTAAAAAACTATCTGGATAATCTTGGTATAGATTACCAGACTCTTAATGTCCAGGAAGATAGTGATGCTAGAGATTTTTTTGTTAAATCTTTATTTCCTTATTGGGGGTGCTTATTTTGATTGTAGTGATTAGCTCAATTGCTTACGTACAACATTAAATCTATTAATTCTTTTTATTTTGATAATATTTGATTAGCCGATTAGTAAGTGCTAGAAGGGCAACTGGAAAGAGAATCTTTCTAATATCAAAATCAATATTCAATATCTCAGTTAAAAAATAACCAAGACCCAGCACAAAAAATCCATATATAGCTCTTACAATAGAAAACTGTATAAAAAGTCTTGTCTTAGGATTCTCTTTAATCACTTCCTTAATTTTATTGATTCTCACCTGTCTTTCTCCTGATCTATATCAATAGGGTTTAAATATTTAACCCAAACTTTTTTCATGGAAATATCTGAAACTTTAATAAATGAAAGTGGATCTAGAGTTTCTTGACCCATTTCTGAATCGACATTTGTTCCTGATAGGCTCAACTTATCCCAATAATTCTTAGGAATACAAATAGGGTATCCTATTCGATATCTATATTGGGGAACAAGTACTTCTCTAGTTTCATCAGAAGAATTTATAAGTTTCTCTATAACATGCCTGTTAACATCTGGCTGATCAGCAAGAAAAAGAAATAAATTTTGAATTTCTTTGAAATTCTCTAAATGCATTATTGCAGTCCTAAGAGAAGAGCCAACCCCTTCTGACCAGTTCTCATTAATTAATAGCTCAGAATTTTCAAAATCAGTGGAATCAAGAATTAAATCAGGTTCATAACCTAGAACTACTACTACTTTATCAAAAAAACTACTAACCAAATCATTAACTTGTTTAATTAAAGTTTCTCCTTTATATTCAGCTATCTGTTTTGGAAACCCCATACGAGTTCCCTCTCCAGCCGCCAAAATAACCCCAGCATTCAAAACTACAGTGCTCCTAAGCTAATTAAGAAATTGGGGAGAATAAAGGAAACTGTAACGAGCAATATGGTTTCAGTATTTCTTAATTCATTAATTTGCTTTAAACCAGACCCCAGGGTTATTAAAGAAAAGATACTGGTGGTAAATAGAATCACTATTTTGACTGTTAGGGAAGAAAAAAATAATATAGGAAAATTAAATAGAACAGGAACACTAGAAAACCCTATTACAACCAAAACATTTTTCCAATTTGTTTCCCGTCTTATGATGAATTTAAGTAAAAGATAAATAGCCCCAATTTGTATAATTAGTCCAATTAAATTAAACAAAACTTCTTGTACTAAATAACTAATTGACAACTCAAATGGCTGGTTAACCAATATAGCTACTGCTTCATTAAGCGAGTTCAGTTCTTCTTCTGCGATTCCAGATTGGAGCAATGTTTGAGTTATTGCTGGAAGTTCATCTTTTACATAATCGACTAATGATCTGACTAAGTCGACTACAGCTAAAAGGCCTACAATAGAGGTTCCAATCCAGACAGCGACCCCTCTTCGAATATTCTCTGTAACTTGAATCAGTTCAAGATAGATGTTCTTATCTAATCGAATAATTCGATAAATTAATCTGTCATAATTCATATTTCCCCATTTTTGTACTATGTAGACATGCCAATAGTTAAAACTATAGCTTACCTTTCAACACTAATTATGGGTGGAATTATTGTCTGGGCAAACTTTCAAGGCAATATTTTTAAAAATGCAGGTACAGTAGCCAGCACTCCTTGGGGCATTGTCACTTTAGTAGATCTCTATATAGGGTTTTTATTTATAGGATTGTGGATAATCTTTAGGGAAAAGGGTATTTCTAGAATAATTTGGCTTGTTGGACTTTTCTTTCTTGGAAACCTTACAACTGCTCTTTATATTATTTATTGTATAAAAGAAGCAAATGGGAATCTTGAAATTTTTTTTATGGGAAAAAGAAACTAATCTTTTTTAAGATTATCTAATAATATTAGAGAAACATCTCTAACTTTAACATTTCCTTCTTCTCCTAATTCTTTAACACCATCATCCATCATGATGTAACAAAAAGGACACGCTACTGCTACTTCGTCGGCACCGGTTTCTATAGCCTCTGTAACCCTCTCTATATTAATTTTTTTACCTTCAGATTCCTTCATCCACATTCGTCCACCACCTGCTCCGCAACAGAAGCTCTCTGTCCCTTGGCGAGGCATCTCTCTTATCTCAATCCCCCCAATCGATCCGACTATTTCTCTAGGAGCCATGTAAATATCATTATGTCTTCCTAAGTAACAAGAATCATGATATGTAACTGAATAGGGATTTTCTGATGTTCCCACTTCTATTCTTCCAGAACTAACCAATTCTGCTAAGAGTTGGCTGTGGTGTATAACTTCATATTCCCCACCAAGTTGAGGATACTCATTAGCTATTGTATTAAAGCAATGAGGGCATTGGGTAATGACTTTTTTAATATTGAAAGAATTCATTGTCTGAATATTTTGTGTTGCTAACTGCTGATACAGGAATTCATTTCCAGTTCTTCTTGCTGAGTCCCCTGTACATTTCTCATTAGGACCTAAAACTGCAAATGAAACCTCAGCCTTATCGAGTAAAGTGGCTACCGCGCGGGTCACATGAATATTCCGATCATCAAATGCACCTGCACATCCAATCCAATATAGATACTCAGTAGATTCAGTTCCCGGTTCTCCCAAAACTGGTACTTTGAAATCTAGTTTTTCTGTCCAATCTAACCTTTTTTCCTGTGAAGAACCCCAGGGATTAGAAGAATTTTCCATTGCTACATATGCTTTGCCAAGTTCTGATGGAAAATCAGAAACCATCAATGCAAGATGCCTTCTCATATCTAGAATTTTGTCCAAAATCTCTATGTTAACTGGGCATATCTCATCACAAGCCTTGCATGAGGTGCAGGCCCAAATTTCTTGTGGACTAATAAGTTCAAAAACATTGCTAGATGAAATTTTTAAATCAGTTTCACTAGAAACTGTAGGGGAAACTGGTGGAGAGCCACTTTCTGACATAACTTGACCAACTTTTAATATAATTTCCCTTGGGTCAAGCAACTTGCCGGTAGCATTAGCTGGGCATACAGAAGTGCAACGTCCACAAACCGTACAAGCATCTAAATCAAATAATTGTTTCCATGTAAAGTCCTCGATAGTTGCTGCTCCTATGTTCTCTAAATCAGTAGCTTCAAGTAAATTGCCCATATCCCTCATTGCACCTTTAGGTTTTTCATCAGGACTTAAATACATATTTATAGGAGATGTAATCATATGTCTTAGCTTTGTTATTGGAAGTAATACCAAGAATACAAAAAAGAACACCACATGAAGGACCCAGCTAATTTGGTGAAACGTACTAGCAATACTTGCAGGAATAAGAAAAGACATAGGGTAACCAACAAAGGACCACATTTCATATGAAGGACGCCCTAACAGTGATATTCGAGCAGCTTCAGTGGTCAATCCTGAAATGCCTATAAAGAGTAACACAAGAAGTGTTATGTAGTCATCTTTCAGTGTTTTATTCTTGATTCTACTTTCTGATGTGAAAAGCCTTCTATATATAGCCCAAGTCAAACCATATATATAAATTAACGATGCTCCATCAAGAATAGTTGAATATAACTGATAAGTTAACCCTTGTAAAAATTTTAAACCTGGCGGCATAAGGTGGTGGATCTCCAAAGTGATGGTTCCAATAAATAACAAAACAAACCCAACATATATCATTGAATGCATAAGACCAGCAGCTTTAAACCTTCTCACAGTATTCATATTTAATGCCTTGAACAAAGCTGCAAAACGCTCAGAGAACAATTTCTTTCTTTGCTCCGGCAATCCTCTCTCCCAATTTCTCGACCTTAAAGAGAAAAGATAACCTGAAATCAAGATTGTTGAAATTGTAGTTAGATAAAAAGAGTACTGTATGAATTTAGGAATATTCCCGAACACTGCTCTTCCAATTTCTATCTCACCTTCTGGAAAGGCATAGCTTGCGAGCCATAAAAAAAGAGTTCCGGATGCTGCACCGAGAGAAATATAGAGTATTGAAGAACTAATCTTCATTCTATTTTCTATTTTTTCCTTATCTAAATTAGACGAAGTCATGTATATATACTACATACTATCTTCTGTTAGTTCTCTAGACCTTTCAGCAGCTTTTGAAATAGCCTTTTCGACAACTATTTCTAGACCTTCTTCTTCTAACACCCTTAACCCAGCCTCCGTAGTCCCACCAGGTGAAGCTACTTGCTGAACTAACTTATCTAACTCTGTATCTTCATCTATTTGATTTGAAACACCGTTCAACAATGACATGACTATTGTTTTTGATTCAGATTCACTCAATCCATTATTTTTACCAGCTTCAATAAGACTACGAATAAATGAATACACCCACGCTGGTCCACTTCCAGCAAGAGCTGTTATAGCATTAAATTTCTCTTCTGAAACTTCTTGGATGAGGCCAAGATTAGAGAAGGTCTGTTTAAATCCCTCAACTAAAGCCTCTGATTCTGAAACTATTGCTATAAATCCTGATCCTTCTTCTACCAAAATATTTGGCATAAATCTAAGACAGATATTATTCAAAAAATCTTCTTGAATTTTTTTTATAGA